>Ga0111538_10007795_pt1 | contig 14410 bp, 8 predicted proteins | sample SoiMethybrSBSTD1_FD_79669 | JGI IMG/M metagenome (GOLD analysis project Ga0111538, IMG submission 79669) | Bulk soil microbial communities from a Populus tree surrounding site in Tennessee, USA - Soil MetaG P. TD hybrid SBSTD1 (version 2)... | ecosystem: Environmental > Terrestrial > Soil > Tree... | reverse complement strand
GTCATTCGATTTCATCACGACGTTCGACGCCGTGCACGATCAGGCGCGGCCGTTGAACGTCCTCCGCGGCATCCATCGCGCGCTGAAACCGGACGGCGTGTACCTGATGCAGGACATCAAAGGATCGAGCCACGTGCACAAGAACCTCGACCACCCGTTCGGGCCGTTCCTCTACACCGTCTCGTGCATGCACTGCATGACCGTGTCGCTGGCGCAGGGAGGCGAAGGGCTCGGGGCGATGTGGGGCGAGGAAAAGACGCGCGAGTACCTCGCCCGCGCGGGATTCCGCTCGGTCGACAAGCACGAGCTCGCGCACGACATTCAGAACAATTGGTACGTGGTCAGGAAGTGACCGGACTACCGGCGAAGTTGCTGCAGCAGTTGCAGCGCCTCGGGCCAGCCGGGACGCAGTTGGAGCGCGCGCTGCAGGTAGCGATCCGCGACGAGTGGGGCGCCGGCACGTAGCGCGAGCTGCGCCACCTGAAAGCAGCTGTCGGCGGTGTCTTCCGGCGCCGGCGAATACGTCCTCAACAGCGCGACCGCGCCGTCGCGATCTCCGGTCGTGAGCACCGCATTCGCCAGCGCGTACCGCGCGCCGGGAATTGGCACGCCCGCGTCGACCGCGCGGCGCAGGTGTCCCAGGCCTTCCGCGGCGCGCCCGGCGCTGATCTGCGCCATGCCGAGATGGAACTCGGTCGTCGGATCGCCAGGCCGGAGCGTGAGCGCCTGCTCGAGCTCCGCGGCTGCCGCGTCGGGCTCGCGCTGATTCATGAAGATTTTCGAGAGCCGGAGCCGCTCCTCGTAGCGGCCGTCCTCGATCCGGAACGGCCACCAGGCGACGGCGGCGCCAGCGACGAAGAGGACCGCTGCTGCCACTGCCGAGGCCCGAGGCCGGAGGACGGAGGACGCTTGCCGGAAAGCTTGCAGCAATCCATCAATCGCTGCACCGGAAAGGATTGACAGCGGCACGAAGAGCGGCAGGCGATAGCGTTCGGCGACGAAGAACAGCGCGACGCTCACCGCGTAACATGCCGCGAACCACACCAGCACCACCGCAGAACCTGAAGGACCCGGAGAACCCGAAGACCGTGTGAGCAACAACGCCGCTCCGGCAAACCCGAGAGGGACGATCAGCCACGGTCCCACGACCAGCCACTGGAGCGCGCTGCCGGTGTCGTGCGCGTAGTACGGGTAGCTGTAGTCCAGCCACTGGTGACGCGCGTTCAACGTGAGCGCGAGCTTGCGGATGAACAGCTTTCCCGCCGCAACGGGATGTTCGCGGATCCACGACAGCGCCAACCCGGTGAAGTACGAGGACACTTCCGCATCAGTCAACGGATGTCCCACCGCCGCCTCCGCCACTTTGCGCGTGTCTTCCGCCTGCCCGGCCATGTTCGCGAGTACGCCGGGCACGGCCACGTACTGCCCCGTCGCGTTCGCGTTGTTGCCGATGTAGAAGTTCAGGCCGCCCTGTGACGACGTGAGCGCCAGATCGTGGGTCACAATCGCGTTGCGAATCACGACAGGGCCGGTCGCAATCGCGACGCCGGCGACGAGCCACATCGTCGCGCGCCAGCGACGAGCGACGAGCAACGTCACAATCACGCCGGCGATTGCGACCACGACATTGGGTCGATTCAGGAATTCGAACCCGAGAAAGACGCCCGCTAGCGCCGCACGGTCCCGCGCCAGACACGCCAGCGCCGCGGCGGTCAGGAACACGTCGATCGACGACTGAAAGACGACGATCTCGTAGAACGTGAAGACGCCGGTCAGTGCGGCGAGGACCGCGGCAATCCAGGCGGCGCGCTCGCCGAACCACACGCGCGTTGACGAATGGATGCACCAGACCGCGGCGGTCCCGAGCGCAATCTGGAAGACGCGGACGGCAGTGAACGAATCGGAGACCGCGAGGCCGGCGGCGAGGAAATAGACGTAGAGCGGCGAGAGATAGTAGAGCCCGGGCCCGAGCAGCACATCCCCGGCGAGCACGCGGCGCGCGAGCGCGACGTACTCAGACGAATCGACGTCAGCGCCCGGCTCGAGCAGCGGATGGTGCTGCAGTTGCGCGAGCACGATCGCCTTGACGCCGAACACCACCGCCAGAAAGAGCAGCAGTCTCCAGTTCCAGCGCGGCCCACGCTCGATCGGCGTCACGCGGCGCTTCTGCGCTCTTCCCCGGCGTTGCCTCATGCCCGCGCGTGGTCAGGTAGTGACCGGGACCTGCCATCCGCCGATCGACTCGGTCAGCTGTTCCGCCTCGGGTGGTCCCCAGGCGCCGCAGTCGTAGTCCGTGACCGGCGTGTCCGTACCCAGGATCGGGTCGACGATTGCCCAAGCCGCCTCGACGACGTCCTGCCGCGCGAAGAGGGTGGCGTCGCCGTCCATCGCATCGCCGATCAGCCGTTCGTACGCGTCCATTTCATCGCCCTTGGGATGATGGACGAACCGGAGCTCCGTCTCCTCGCCGACCATCGCCTCGCCGGGCTGTTTCACGCGCGCGCCCACCGCGATCGTGACGTCGGGGCTGAGCCGGAAGCGCACGTAATTGCCGCGGCCCGGCGCGAACTTCACGAGCGGCGGATGCTTCAGGTCGACGACGACCTCCGTGGTCGTCATCGGCAGACACTTGCCGGCGCGGAGGAAGAACGGCACGCCCTCCCATCGCCACGAGTCGATGCACAGCCGCACGGCCGCAAAGGTTTCGACGCGCGAATCCGGCGCGACGCCGGGTTCCTTGCGATACCCGCGGAACTGCCCGCGCACGAGACTCGACGCGTTGAGCGGTCGAATGGTCCGGAACAGCTTGACCTGCTCGTCGCGGACCGACTCGGGGTACCCGACGATCGGCGGCTCCATCGCCAGAAACGCCAGGATCTGCAGCAGGTGGTTCTGAATCACGTCGCGGATGGCGCCGGCTTCCTCGTAGAACTTTCCTCGGCCTTCGACGCCGAACGATTCGGCCATCGTGATCTGCACGGCGTCGACGTAATTGCGGCTCCAGATCGGCTCGAGGAACGTGTTGGCAAACCGGAAGTAGAGGATGTTTTGAACCGGCTCTTTGCCGAGGTAGTGGTCGATCCGGAAGATCGCCGGCTCGTCGAACACGCGATGCAGTGTCTCGTTGAGCGCGCGCGCCGAGGCCAGGTCGCGGCCGAACGGCTTCTCGAGCACGACGCGCGCGCCCTTGGCGCAGCCGCTGCGGCCGAGCGACTCGACCACCGCCGGAAAGAGGCTCGGGGGGATCGCCAGGTAGTGCAGCGGATGCGCGGCGCCGGCGAGCGTTTCGTGGAGGCGATCGAACGTGGCGGGATCCTGGTAATCGCCGCTGACATAGCGCATCAGCGATACGAGCTTCGCAAACGCGGCCGGGTCGGCGCCGCCGCCGTGCTTGTCGAGGCTGTCGCGGGCCCGCGCGCGGAGTTCATCGAGGCTGCCGCCGCGCGCGACGCCGATCACGGGGACATCGAGGGTGCCGCGGCGAATCATCGCCTGGAGCGCCGGAAAGATCTTCTTGTACGCGAGGTCGCCGGTGGCGCCCAGGAAGACGAAGGCGTCGGATCGCTCAGCGGCCATGCGGCGAGGTCTGCTCCACGTGGCCGCCGAACGCGAATCGCATCGCCGACAACAGCCGGTTCTGAAAATCCGCGTTGCCCCGCGACGTGAATCGCGAGAACAGCGACGCCGCCAGCACGTCCACCGGGACGCCTTCTTCGATCGCCGCCTGAATCGTCCAGCGCCCTTCGCCCGAGTCCGACACCTTCCCGCCGAACCCATCCAGATCGGGTTTGTCGTGGAGCGCGCGCGCCGTCAGGTCGAGCAGCCACGAGGCCACGACGCTGCCGCGACGCCAGACTTCCGCGATCGCCGCCACATCGAAGTCGTACTGGTAGTACTCCGGATGCCGGAGCGGCGTTGTTTCCGCGTCGGCGGCGTGGTCTCGGGCGCCGACGTTGGCGTGCTTCAGGACGTTGAATCCCTCGGCGTAGGCGGCCATCAATCCGTACTCGATGCCGTTGTGCACCATCTTGACGAAGTGGCCCGCGCCGTTCGGTCCACAGTGCAGGTAGCCCCGCTCCGCGGTGCCCGTCGGCGGCGCGTCGGCCGCGGTCCGTGGAATCGATCCCAGCCCCGGCGCCAGCGCCGCAAAAATCGGATCCAGATGGCGGACAATCTCCGGTTCGCCGCCGATCATCAGGCAGTACCCGCGTTCGAGACCCCACACGCCGCCGCTCGTGCCGCAGTCGACGTAATGGATCCCCTTCGGCGCCAGGCGGCGCGCGCGATCCACGTCGTCGCGATAATGCGTGTTGCCGCCGTCGATGATGATGTCGCCGCGATCGAGGAGCGGCTCGAGATCGGATAGCGCGCTGTCGACGACGGCGGCAGGCACCATGAGCCAGATCGCGCGCGGCTTGTCGAGCGCGCGAACGAAGGCGTCGAGGCTGGCCGCTCCTGACGCCCCTTCAGCGGACAGCGCGCGCACCGCGTCCGCGGATCGATCGAACGCTACGCAGGCGTGGCCCGCGCGCAGGAGGCGGCGCACCATGTTCGCGCCCATGCGCCCGAGACCCACCATGCCCAGCTGCATTCCGTGTCTCCTGAAATTGTGACCTGGCGATCCGGTGATCTGGTGATTTCAAATCACTTGTCTTGAGTTCAAGAGCTTTTCACCACGAAGGACACGAAGATCACGAAGGATTTCCTTTCACCATATCACCACATCACACATCACAAATTTCAGAATGTCACCCGCACTTGTTTGCCGCTGTACAACACGTCCTTCGTCGTGCCGTCGGGCACGAGGACGATCCGGAAGCGACGTTCGGCGACGATGTTGGTGGCGCCGCGGGGCGGGCCGGGCTCGATTCGCAACTCTTTCGCGGCGTCGTTCCAGATGAGCCGCGTCCACGTGCCGCGGCCGGCGAGATACTCCTGGCCGATCCCGTCGTCGTCGTAGAGCGTGAACTCACCGTCGGCGCCGCGATAGACGCGCAATGTCGTCGGTTCAGTAATCGGCTGGCTGGTGTACTGACGCACGGGATCGACGGGGATGATGGCGCCCGCCCGCACGTAGATCGGCATTGTTGCGAGATCGACGTCGCGGGTGGTGGTGCGGCCGCCGGCGATGCGGCCGGCGGTCCACCAGTCGTACCAATCACCCTTCGGCAGGTACACCTCGCGTGTGGTGGCGCTCTTGGTGAAGACCGGCGCGACGAGCAGATCGCGTCCCCACATGAACTGCGTGCCAATCCCTCGCGCACGCACGTCGGCCGGATAGTGGAGCCACATCGCGCGCATCAGCGGCAGGCCGCTGTCGCGCGCTTCCCGTGCCAGCGTGTAGGTGTAGGGCAGCAGCTGATACCGAAGCTCGGCGTATCGCTTGGCGATCGGCTCGATCGCGGAGTTGTTCAGTTCCGACGGCAGGATATTGCGCGGGTCGTCGGGTTTGATCGGCGCGTTGGTGTTGCCGTACTCGCGAGGGCCGACGTCGCCGAGTCCCCAGCCCCACGGCAGGCGCATGTGCCAGACGCGGCCGTGCGATCGGAACGATCCGCAGAAGGCCGCGAACTGAAACCAGCGGGCGTAGAGCTCGCCCGTCAGCTCGCTGTTCGGATAGAAACCGCCGATGTCCGATCCCCAGTACGGACCGATGCTGAGCGAGTAGTTGACGCCCACCGCGATCTGCGCCTCCAGCGTTTTCCACGAGGAGTCTGTATCTCCCGACCAGACCCAGCCGCCCCACTGCGCGATGCCCGGGTATCCGTTTCGCTGCAGGCTCCAGGGGCGGACGTTGGGAGTCGTTGACAGGCTTCCCTGGTAGTACAGCTGGAACCGCTTGATACGCTCGAAGAGATTGAACCAGTCGCCTTCGTCGGGCCAGAACGCGTCGATGCCCGCTCGCACGAGCGGCACGTGCTGCTGCCAATAGCGCTGGATGTGCGAGTCGTCCACGACCTCGCCGGACCGCGGCGGAATCGTGCCGTGCAGCGTCGGCAGCCGGTCGCGGTCCCACGGCACCATGTGCACGATCACTTTCACGTGACGGGCGTGCATGTCGTCGAGGACGGCCTTGGGATCACGCTTGAAGACGTCCGGATTGAAGTCGAACGACGGCTGGCGCGTGTTCCATCCCCGCGGCGCGAACCCGGTGCCGAGATAGATGACCGCGTCGATCGGAATCTGCTTGGCGCGAAACGTGTCGACGATGTTCAGGATTTGCGTTTCGTCCTCGAGCGTGCGATGCGACTGCATGTAGCCGAGCGCCCACTTCGGCGGCAGCACCGCAGGGCCGGTGATGGCGGAGTAGTCCTTGAGGGCGATCACCGGATCGTGCGCATCGAAGACGAACACATCGGAGAGACCAGGCACGATCGCGCCGATTGGGGGCAGACCCTTGCCCAGGTTCTGCTGCTGGTTGCGTTCGTTCTGCGGGACCTGATCGGCGGGTGTCGGCTTCCAGGGCACGAACCTTCCGCGATCCGGTTTCTGCAAATCGACCTGGACCCACGGCGTCGCGACGAACAGGCCCCAGCCGGCGGTGCCCAGCAGCATTGCCACCGGATTGCGCGAGCCGTACATGTCGCTCTGCCAGCGCGGCTCCATCGTGTCGAGCTTGCCGCGGCGATCGAACTGGACCGGCTGGTCACGCCATGGCCGGCCCTGCTCCGGCCGCGGTCCGCCTTCACCCATTCCGAGCACCGGCTGATCATCCAGTCGGAACGCAATCGTCCCGTCGTTTTCGAGCACGAGTTCCTGGACCGGTTCGCCGGCGGCGTTCGTCACGCTCACGGTCAGCGGATTCGGCCGGACCTCCACGCGCAGATTGCCGATCGCGCGCTGCACCGGGCTTCTGACCTCACGAAGGCTGATCACCGGCGCCGCGTACGTGCGATCGACGACGGCTGGCGTCGTGGGGAAGTCGGGTTTGAAGGTGAGCGGTTTCAGCGTCACGCGAATCGCGCGCTCGCCTGCGACGCGGATGTCGAGCTGCGCCGGCTGGCCGGCCGCGGTGATTTGTGTCGATTGTTCCGGCCGCGCGCTCGAGAGGAGCGCGATCATCAGGGTGAGGAATCCGAAGAAGCGCGTATGGCTCATTGGCAGAGTCTGTTGTGCCCGCCGCTATCATACGTTTTGGGTCTCTATTTCGTCGGTCCGCGTTTCATACCGTCGGCCGGCTGTGCGCCGATCACGCGCTGGGCGCGCGCCAGCACCGGCGCGGGTATGCGCAGACCGATGTCACGGGCGGCTTTCACGTTGACGATGAGCTTGGTCTCGTGGGCCGGTTCGAACGGAATCGCAGCTGGGCTCTCGCCGCGCATGATCCGCACGGCCAGCCGCGCTGCCGCCGCGCCAGCGTCGCCGTAGTCGCGCGCCACAGCCAGAGGCGCGCCGGCCTCGGCGGCGCTCGTCTGGAAGCCGAAGAGCGGGAGCCGGGAGCGACGCGCCGCCTCGACGATCGCGGGGAACGCCGACGCGGTGAGGTTGCCCGGGAGCTGACAGATGGCGTCGATCTTTTGGCCGGACAGCGCCAGCGCCGCATCCGCGACTTCCGAGTAGGTGTTCGCCGCGACGGTCACGAATTCGAGTCCCGCCTTGCTGGCGGCCTCGGCGAACCGATCGCGATGATAGACCGTGTTCACCTCGGACGGCACGTACAGCGTGCCGAGCACCCGGGCATGGGGCAGGACTTCGCGGATCAATGCAATCATCTCGTCGTAAGCGCCCGGCAGGTAGACACCGGTCACATTCGGCAGGTGATCGGTGTCGCTCCGCCCCGCTCCGGCCCACACGGCGTTCGCCACGTAGTTGAACACCACCGGCACGCCGCGCGCGCGTTGGATGGCGGCCTGCAACGTCGGTGTCGAAAACGTGATGAGTAGATCCGTCCTGTCGCTGATTGCCGCATCCACAAGGCTGTTCATTGTCGCCATATCGCCCTGCGCGTTGCGGATCCTGACGCTGTAGTCGCGGCCTTCCACGAGGCCCGAGTCGCGCAGCCCGCCGAGGACGCCCGCCTCTGCCTCCTCGACGTCGACGACGGTGTTGTATTCGATGAGATCGACGTTCCATCGCTTGGCGGGTAGAGCTTCGGTCCGCTGGCGGTCCGGGTTGTTCGCTGATCTGTCGTTGATTCCGGTCCGGCGGTCCAGATCAGTAAAAAGCAGGATCGCGGAGGTCACGAGGATCAGCGTGATGCCGAGCGCAAGGCGCTTGAAGGCAAACCACATGTGGCCGGCTCTTTAGTCGCGTCAGCCTGACACGCCCAACAACGCCGCTGTCTTCTTGATGTCCTTCGGCGCCACCCAGAAAATCGCCCCGTACCGGCCGTCGGCGACGCTGACGGCATCCATCGCCGTCAGGCTGATCTTCGCGGCGGCCAGGCGGCCGAGCAGATCCGCGACGGCGCCGACGCGATCGTCGCCGTGCACGAGGAACCCGCGCTTGGGCCCGACGGCCTTCCATCCGGCCTGCTTCGCGAGCTGCTTGAAGGCGGCAGCGTCAGCCGGAATGAAATCCAGCTGCGCGCGACGCCCTTCGGGGAACCCGGAGAACGCGAGCAGATTGACGCCGGCGTCCTTCAGCGTTGCGAGAATGCGCGCGCCTTCACCGGGCGTGTTCGGCACCGTGACGTAGAAGTAATCGACAAGTCGGATGGTGTCCGCCATGTGTGCCTCCTTCATGACCTTCATGTGTGCTTTGCTCTGATGCTACAGTCGGAAACGCGACCCCCATGTGAACTCCGCATCTCAGAGAATCCAACGCATCTATCTGTTCCTGCTGCTGCTCAACACGCTGGCGGCCTCCTTCATCTGGGGCATCAACACGCTCTTTCTCCTCGACGCGGGACTGACCAATACGCAGGCATTTGCGGCGAATGCCTTTTTCACGGCAGGCGAGGTCATCTTCGAAGTGCCCACCGGCGTGGTCGCCGACACGCGCGGCAGACGAATCTCCTATCTTCTCGGCACGCTCACCCTTGCCGTTTCCACCATTCTGTACCTCCTGATGTGGCGTGTCGCTGCGCCATTCTGGGCCTGGGCCGTTACCTCGGGACTGCTCGGCCTTGGCTTCACGTTCTTCTCCGGCGCCGTGGAAGCGTGGCTGGCCGATGCGTTGACGTTCAGCGGATACCTGCGAGAAGGCGGGAAGCTCGAGGTCGTTCTCGCGAGAGGCGAGATCGTTTCGGGAGCGGCGATGCTCATCGGATCGGCTGCCGGCGGCGTCATCGCTCAGGCGACCAACCTGGGTGTCCCGTACGCGGTTCGTACCGCCGTGCTCGTCGTGACGTTCGTCTGTGCGTTCGTGCTGATGCGTGATATCGGTTTCACGCCGACCCCCGCCAAGCATCCGATTCAGGAAATGAAGAACGTGCTCCGAAGATCAATCGACCACGGGTTCGGCAACCCGGCCGTACGGTGGGTGATGCTCGCGGCGCCGTTCACGGGCGGCGCCACGATGTACGCCTTCTACGCGATGCAGCCGTACCTCCTGCAGTTGTACGGCGATCCGCATGCCTACGGCATCGCCGGCCTCGCGGCGGCGGCCGTCGCCGGCGCCCAGATCGCCGGCGGGCTCCTCGTCCCGCATCTCAATCGGATCTTCCGGCAGCAAACCTCCGTGCTGCTGACGGGCACGGTCGTGAGCGTCGTCATGCTGGCGCTAATCGGCATCGTTCCGCATTTCTGGACGGTGATCGGTCTGTTCGTGCTCTGGGGATTGATGTTCGCGGCGCTCACGCCCGTTCGGACGGCGTTTCTCAACAGCCACATCGCGTCCGAGGAGCGCGCCACCGTGCTGTCATTCGACTCGCTGCTGGGATCGAGCGGTGCCGTGGTCGTTCAACCCGTGCTCGGGAAGGTTGCGGACGTCTGGAACTATCCGATGTCTTACGTGTGGAGCAGCGCCATCCAAGTGATGGCGCTCCCGTTCATCTGGTTGAGCCATCGTGAAGAGCGAGGGAGGTGAGCCCTCCAGCGGCGGGACCAACGTGGTGTTGACATACTCCTCATAGGAAGAGTAAACCCATCCAAACAACAACTGGTCCCTGTCCAGGCGCTCCCTGCCCCTGCCATGCGCCGTCAACGTTGGTACCAGTTACAAGCGAGGAGGAGCTATGCGAGCCCGGAGGGTTGCCCGCGAATTCCTGCGTCCGTGGTTGTGTGTCCTGCTTGTGCTCTTCGTGTTTGGCGCGAACGAGGCCTTCGCGCAGAGCACAGGTGGTATCAGCGGCCGTATTACCGACCCGCAGGGCCTGGCCCTGCAGAACGTCACCGTCACGATTGCGAATCCTTCAACTGGAGAATCCAGGAAGGTCCAGACCAATGAAGTCGGTCGGTATCAGGCCACCGCGCTGCCGCCGGGGAACTACACCGTCACGGTGGAGCGGTCCGGGTTCCGCCAGGTTGTCTTCGAAGGTGTGATTCTGACCGTCGGGGGGGACGTCCGGCGGGATGCGCAGCTCGAAGTCAGCGCCGTCACCGAGACCGTCACGGTCAAGAGTGAGGTCGCGGTTCTCAACACGACCACGGCAGCTGTCGGCAACAACATGAACGAGTTCACGATCAAGATGCTGCCGATCGAGGCGGGCAACGTGGTGCACCTGCTCAGCCTGCAGCCGGGCGCGGTCTTCATACCGGTGACGAACACGAACACCACCGACCCCCGGTACGGCGCGGTGGCGGGGGCGCGTTCGGATCAGCAGAACGTCACACTCGACGGCGTGGACGTGAACGACCCGCAACTCCAGGCCGCGTTCACGTCGGCGGTGCGCGTCACGCAGGCGGCTCTGCAGGAATTCCGCGTGAGCACCACCAACTACGGCGCCGATCTCGGCCGGTCGAGCGGGCCGCAGGTGTCGCTGATTACCAAGAGCGGCACCAACCGGTTTTCCGGGTCCGGCTACTGGCTCTTGCGCCGCACGAGCACTTCCACGAACGAGTACTTCCTCGAACTGGCGCAGAAACAGGCCGGGGACGAGAACAAGCCACCCAAGCTCGACAAAGACATTTATGGCGGAGCACTCGGAGGGCCGATTCGGCGCGGCAAGTTGTTCTTCTTCGGCAACTACGAGTACCTGGGCGAGAAAAGCGAGTCGCCGGTCACCCGCGGCGTTCCGTCATCGTCATTTCGCGACGGCGTGCTGCAGTACCAGTGTGCCGTGGCCTCGGCGTGCCCGGGCGGCTCCGTGCAGGGCTTCACGAACTCGCATCAGATCGAGCCGGGCTGGTTCGGTCTGACGCCGGCTCAGATTGCGACGCTCGACCCACTCGGCATCGGGCCGAGCGTGGCGGCCTCGCAGTACTTCAAGAGCTATCCGCAGGGAAACGGTCCCGGTCTGGACGGCAAGAACATCGTCGACTTCCTCTTCTCGGCGCCCATTGAGGACCAGTTCAGGACGTACATCTCGCGCGTGGACTTCAAGCCGACGACGAATCGAAGCATCTTCGGACGGGTGAACGTTCAGGACGATCTGACGAACTCGTCGCCCCAGTTTCCGGGCCAGCCGTCGGCCACGCAGACCGTGTTCAACAACGTCGGCATGGCTATCGGTTGGGACGAAGTCCTCAGTCCGCGCTGGGTCAACAGCCTCCGCTACGGCTGGACGGAGATCGACACCGGCACGATCGGTCCGCTCAATTCGAATTACGTGAACTTCCGGTTCATCAGCCCGTACGAATCGCAGGCGGGGTCCTCGACGCGCTCGACGCCGACCCACAACATCGTCAACGATCTCTCGTGGCTGAAGGGCACCCACGCGATCAAGTTCGGGACGAACCTTCGCTTTACGCGGATTCCGAGCTCACGCAACGGCAACTCGTTCCTGAGCGCGACGGTGAATCCGTCGTGGGTGGACGGTGTCGGACAGACGTTCCAGCCGCAGGGTCCGAACTGCACGACGCCCGGCTGCCCGCTCTATCCAGCTGTCGCGTCAACGTTCCGCGCCGGGTACGCGGACGCCTGGTTGAACGTTCTGGGCGTGCTGTCGCAGTCGACCGTGCGCGCCAACTACGACAAGCAAGGCAACATCCTTCCGGTTGGGGCGCCCATCGACCGGCGCTATGCCTCGAACGAATACGAGTTCTACGTTCAGGACAGTTGGCAGGCGTCCCGGAAGCTGACCCTCACGTTTGGCCTGCGGTACTCGCTCGACTCTCCGCCGTACGAGGTGAACGGCCTGCAGGTCGCGCCGTCACCGAGCATGGGCGACTGGTTCGAACAGCGCCGCCAGAACATGCTGAAGGGGATTCCCTCGAACCAGAGCCCGCTCGTGACGTTCGACTTGGCCGGTCAGGGCAACAGTCGCAAGGGGTTCTATGACTGGGACACGAACAACTTCGCTCCGCGCGTCGCGGTGGCGTGGATGCCGACCGACCGCTGGGTCGTCCGGGGCGGGTACTCGAAGGTGTTCGACCGCATCGGACAAGGCATTGCCGCGAACTTCGACTCGGGCGCCTCATTCGGGATGTCCACGCAGCTCTCGAGTCCGTTCGGCGATCCGTACGAAACCACGCCAGGCGCGCGTTTCGTCAACCTGACGACGATGCCGGTGACCATTCCGGGCGCCCCTGCCGGCGGATTTCCGCAGACGCCGCCGGTCGAGGCTGGCGTCATCACGTCATCGATCGACAGCACGATCGTCACACCGTCGGCGCACATGGCGAACGTGCTGGTGGGTCGCAACGTCGGGCGTCACTTCACCATCGAAGCCGGCTACGTGGGCCGGTTCGGCCGGGACTTGCTGATCCGCCGCGATCTCGCGATGCCGCTCAATCTGGTCGACACTCTCTCCGGCATGGATTACTTCACGGCCGCGCAGCAGCTCATCGGCGCCATTCAGAACGCGGGCATCGCGCGCGGCTCGGCGATTGCCGCCTACGCGCCGATCGCGTCGATTCCCTACTGGGAGAACCTGTTTCCTGACGCCGCGTTCGGCGGGTTCTCGGCGACGCAGCAGTTCGCGCGCCGCTTCAACAACGATGGGCCGGACTACATCACGACGCTGTGGCGGGCGGATCAGTTCTGCGTGCCCGGGTGCAGCAAGTTCGGATCGTTCGCCTACTTCTCGCAACAGTACGACTCGCTCGCCGCACTGAGCTCGGTCGGCCGGTCCAACTACAACGCGCTCGTTCTGAGCGTACGCAAGAATTACGGCTCGGGATACCAGTTCGACTTCAACTACACGCTGTCGCGGTCGAAGGACCTGGGCTCGAACAATGAGCGCGGCAGCGCGTTTGGGACGTACGGCGCAGGCGGCTACTCCGGGTTCCTCGTCAACACGTGGGACCCTGAGCTCAACTACGGCATCTCGGACTTCGACGTCACGCACCAGTTCAATGCCAACGGCATCTACGACTTGCCGTTCGGGCAGGGGCGTCAGTTCGGGACCAACGCCGGCCGGCTGACGAACCTGTTGATTGGCGACTGGTCCGTGGCCGGCGTCATTCGCTGGACGAGCGGATTCCCCTTCAGCGTGATCAACTGCCGGTCATGCTGGCCCACGAACTGGAACCTGCAGGGCAACGCGACGTTGAAGGACCCGAACCGGAAGCCGGACGTGAAGGTCGTTCTCGACGCCATCGAAGGTCGTCCATCGGTGTTCGCCGACCCGACCACCGCGCGCGACTACTTCCGCTTTTCGCTGCCGGGCGAGGCGGGCGACCGCAACAATTTCCGCGGCGACGGCTACTTTGCGCTGGACTTCAGCTTGAGCAAGGCCTGGCAGCTGGTCGGCCACCACAAGCTGCGGTTCCGCTGGGACGTGTTCAATGTGACCGATCACGTGAGCTTCGACGTCGACTCGCTGAACGTGTTCCCGGATCGCTCGGGTTTCGGGCGTTACGACGGCTCGCTAGCGACATGTGACGCCCGCGCCGGCCGATGCATGCAGTTCGCGCTTCGGTGGGAGTTCTAACGATCGATCGTTAGGAGACGTTCCACGAATCCGAGGGTCTTGCCGGCGTCGATCACATCGGCCCTGACGACATAGCGGCCTGGATCGAGCTGCTGAATCGGCAGGATGACCCGTGCGACGGCGTGACGATCGGTGCGCGTCGAGATTGCGGCGGGCATCGTCAAGACGACTTCCCGGCGCTGGATCGACCGCATGGAGATCGTGACGTCGACCGGCGCGAGCGATCGGCCGGCGCGTGGGTACAGCTCGAGGTACGCGAGGATCCGATCGTCGGCCGTGCGGTCGACGATCGGATCCAGCGGCCTGTCCGGATCGCTCGACGCACGAGCGAGCATCAACTCGCTCGTGGGCAGCGGCGAATCAGATACGCCCGCCAGCACGCCTCGCGGCAGGCTGCCGGCGCGCCCGTACCGATCGATCGCAGCAATCTTCAACGTGTAGGCGCCCGGATCCACGTGGGCGACCGCGGTGAACCGCGGGCCGGAACGTTCCTGT
>Ga0111538_10007794_pt1 | contig 14411 bp, 14 predicted proteins | sample SoiMethybrSBSTD1_FD_79669 | JGI IMG/M metagenome (GOLD analysis project Ga0111538, IMG submission 79669) | Bulk soil microbial communities from a Populus tree surrounding site in Tennessee, USA - Soil MetaG P. TD hybrid SBSTD1 (version 2)... | ecosystem: Environmental > Terrestrial > Soil >... | reverse complement strand
GCTCGATGTCGAGCCTCCGGCTGGGACCGAAGCGAGGTGTCTCGTCACCCGGGGGCCTCGACTGCCCGCACGGACGCCCGATAGGAGTCCCGCTGACGACGACCGTCCCCGCTCGCCCGTGGTAGCCGACGGGGAGGTGGCGCCAATTGGGGAGCAGAGGGTCGGAGTCCGGCCGGAAGAGCCGGCCCAGGTTGGTCGCGTGCTCGAGTGACGAGTAGAAGTCGACGTAGTCGGCGACCGCGAACGGCATTCCGACGGCGACGTCCTCGAGCGGGACGATGTCCGCGCCCGCATCGACCAGCTGCGTGATGCGCGCGAGCGTGTCCTCCCAGGACGTGCGCCCGAGCGCGAGGAACGGGTTGAGGCTCGCCTCCTCGAACACGGCGCCGAGACCGTGGGCCGCCAGGTCGAAGACGCCGTGGCCGACGCGAAACCCCACGCGCGGCGCATCGCCGCCGACGGAGAAGACGCCGAAGCCCACGGAGCCGTTCACGAAAGCGCTCTGTCGCACATCTGCACGACGAGTGATCTTCGCAGAGGCGCTCTCAAGCGGACTTCATCCCCGTCCGATGAGGTCCGAGGCGGCATGTCCGACCCTGCACCCATCCAACCGGCTCCAGAGCCGCAGATCAGCCTCGTCTCCAGCGGCTCGGCCGAGCCGTACCGCAGGCTCGCCGAGATCTTCCACGACGTCCTCTCCGAGCAGAGCCTCGACGCCCTGCTCGAGCGCATCGCCGACGCGCTCGCGGTCCTCATCCCCTACGAGGACGTGCACATCTACGAGGCCGACGAGGCGAAGCGCGAGCTGAGCGCCGTCCTCGCCCGAGGAGACTGGGCGGACGAGGTGATGAGCGAGTCGTTCTCGTTCGGGGAGGGCATCACGGGCTGGGCGGTCGACCATCGCGAAGCCGTCCTCGCGAACCAGGCGCACCTCGACCCGCGCGTCCGCTTCGTGCCGGGCACGCCGATCGAGCCCGAGGCGCTCATCGCGGTGCCGCTCATCGCACGCGGGCAGCTGAAGGGGACGCTGAACATCTACCGCGTCGGCGAGGAGGCCTCGTTCACGGACGAGGAGTTCCTCCTCGCGAAGCGCTTCGGCGACGCGGCCGCGCTCGCGATCGACAACGCCCACATCCGCGCGCGTCTCGAGCACCAGGCCGAGACCGACGCGCTCACGGGTCTCTACAACCACCGTTCCTTCCACGACCGCCTCCGGCAGGAGCTGCTTCGCGCGTCGGCCGCGCACCAGACCGTCGCCGTCGTGATGCTCGACCTCGACGACTTCAAGAAGGTGAACGACGTCTACGGCCACGGCATCGGCGACCATCTCCTGCAGCAGGTCGCGGACGTGCTGCGTGCGACCGTCCGCGCCACCGATGTCGTCTGCCGCGTCGGCGGCGAGGAGTTCGCGGTCATCCTCCCCGCCGGGGACATCCGCAGCTCGACCGCGCTCGCCGAGCGGATCGGCACCGAGCTCGGGATGCTCGAAGCGGAGGCGGTCGGCAAGCTGACCGTCTCGACCGGCATCGCCATCGGCCCCGAGAACGCCGCCAATCCGCGCGAGCTCGTCGCGTGCGCCGAGGCGGCGATGATGACTGCGAAGACACGCGGCAAGGGGCTCGTCGTACCGTTCGACGAGAGCGCGCGCGAACGCCCTGCTGAGGAGCACGTCCGGCGCGACGACGTCCGCTCGATCGCGCACCTGAAGATGCTCCAGAGCCTGTCGGGGAAGCTCTCGCGGCTGAACGACGTCGAGCAGATCGGCCTCACGATCGCCGACGAGCTCCGGCTCCTCATCGATTACCACAACTGCCGCGTCTTCCTCCGCGACGAGGACGACCTCCTCCCGGTCGCGTTCCGCGGCGACCTCATCACCGCGGCCCCGGGGGATCCCGTGAAGCTCCTCCCGACGCAGGTCGGGCGCGGCATCACCGGGCGCGTCGCCGAGAGTGGCACTCCGCTCCTCGTCGGAGACGCCGCGAATCACGAATTCGGCGAGCGGATCGCGGGCACTGCCGACATCGAGGAGTCACTCCTCGCGGTGCCCGTCACATACGGGCCGCGCGTCACCGGCGTCATCGTGATCTCGAAGCTAGGGCTCGACCAGTTCGACGCGGACGACCTGCGCCTCCTCGAGGTGATGGCGGGACATGCCTCGGTGGCGCTCGAGAACGCGCGTCTGTACGAGGCGCAGCGGCGGGAGGCCGAGACCGCGAAAGCCCTCCTCGCCTTCTCGCGCGATCTGGCCGAAGCCTCCGGCATCGCCGAAGTCGCGGGCCGCGTGACCAGAGGGACGGTCGGAATCCTGGCCAGCCCGAGCACGTCCGTCTGGCTGCAGAGCGCGGACGACGGAGCGCTGGAGCGCCTCGCCGCTTTCCCACCGGACGAGCGGGACGTCAGGATCGCGGCCGAGCACCTCGAGCCCTGGCTCGGCCGGCGAGACCCGTACACGGTCGACGCAGCCGACTACGCCGCAATCGCGTCGGTGCCCGAGGGAACCGAGGGCCGGTTCGCGATCGCCCCGTTCATGATCGCCGACCGCTGGGGAGTCGTCGCCGCCGCGATCGCGAGCAGGTCGCCCCACGACGACCGCGACCTCGAGCTGCTCGGCAGCATCGCCCTGCAGACGCGGCTCGCACTCCAGACCGCGACGGGGTACGAGACGCTCGAGCGTACGTTCCTCTCCACGGTCGAGGCACTCGCCAACGCGCTCGAGGCGAAGGACGAGTACACCTCGTCGCACGCGCGCTGGATCACCGATCTCGCACTCAGGGTCGGCGGGGAGCTCGGACTCGAGCCGCGGGAGCTCAAGCGCCTCGAGCTCGGCGCGCTCTTCCACGACATCGGGAAGATCGGCATCCCGTCTCGGATCCTCACGAAACCCGGCCCGCTCACGGCCGAGGAGCGCGCGGTCGTCCAGTCACACCCTGTCCTTGGCGACCGCATCCTCGCGCCCATCGAGCAGCTCGGCGAGGTCCGGCTCATCGTCCGCTGCGCGCACGAGCACTACGACGGCACCGGGTATCCGGACCAGCTGACGGGGGAGCAGATCCCGCTCGAGTCGCGCATCGTCCTCGCCTGCGACGCCTACCACGCCATGACCACCGACCGCCCGTATCGCAAGTCGCTCGGGGAGGAGGAGGCGAGGCGCCGGCTCGTCGAGGCGTCCGGAGCGCAGTTCGACCCGCAGGTCGTCGACGCGCTGCTGCGCGTGCTGGACGCCTAGCCGCCGGCCGCTTCGGCGCTGCGCAGTCCGCGGAAAGCCCAGGCCCAGAAGAGAAGGCCGAGGCCGATCGCGATCGCGAACGCGCCCGCGATGTGCGGAGGATCTCCCGAGACGAAGCCCCGCCCCGTCTCGAGCAGGTACGTGACCGGGTTGACGGTCGCGACGTTGTGGATCCACCCCTCGAGCAGGTCGAGCGGCACGTACACGGGCGCGAAGAAGAGAATGAGGAACACGGGCATCTGCATGAGCGGCCCTGCCTGGATCGTCCTGAACCGCATCGCGATCCCGCCCGCCCAGAAGAATCCGCAGAAGTTCACGAGCGCGGCGAGCACGTACAGACCGGCGAGGTCGATCGCGCCACCGCCGATGTTCATGCCGACGGCGAACGCGACGACGGTCAGGAGGACGGCGACGATCGACCAGCGCACGAGCGCAGCGAGCGCGTAGCCGAGGACGATCCCGCCCCGCCGCGGCGCGGCCAGCATCAGCCGCTTCGCGAAGCCGCCCTCGAAGTCGCGGGCGACGCCGAACCCCGTGAAGACCCCGCTGAACGCGGCGGACTGCAGCAGCACGAAGACGAACTGGAACGCGGTGTAGCCCGGTGGGAAGTCGAACCCGGGGATCTGAGAGACCTGCGAGAGCCCGCCCGCGAACGCCGTGAAGAAGAAGAGCGGAAACGCCATCGTCGGCAGGAGGATCTGCGGGTTCGTCAGCGCGTTCTTCAGCGTCCGCCAGGCGACGCCCCGGACGACGTTCCAGGTCCTCATGTACGTGTCATCCGCGTCCGAAGCGCATTCGAGGCGAGCCAGAGCGACACCAACCCGAGGACGATGACGAAGCCGAATCCGAGCGCGAGCGCCTGCCAGTCCCAACCCGTGATGATGAGGCTCCGGACGCACTCGATCATGTACGTGACCGGATTCAGGGTCGCCGCGATCCGGAACCAGTCGACGCCGATGAGGTTCCGGGGAGCGTTCATCGACGAGATGAACAGGAACACGAAGAGCACGGGGAAGAGCGCCTGGATCGTCTCGCCGGAGCCCGTGCGGTACGCGAGGAAGGCGCCGAGCGCGCCGAACGACAGCGCGACCAAGGCGCCGTAGACGAGCAGCACCGCGATGCCGGCGGGGCCCGACTCGAAGTGGACCCCGGCGATGAGCCCGACGACGATGTAGAAGAGGACCTGGACGACGCCGAGGACGACGATGCCGGTCAGTTGTCCCGTGAGGAGCGGCCAGTCCCGGAGCGCAGTGAGCGAGAGCCGGTTGACGAACCCCGTCTGCACGTCGCGTGCGATCTCGGTGCCCGCGTTCATCGTCGAGAACAGCGCTCCCTGGATGAACGGCACGGCGAGCGCAAAGGCGAGGAACGAGTCCGTCGGGAAGCCGGGAAGGTTGGTCGAGGCGCGGAGACCACCGGCGTTCACGAACATGAGCGCGATCGGGAAGATCAGCGGCGGGATGATGTAGGCGGGCTGACGAGAGGTGCGAACGACGGAGCGCCGCGCGATCGCCCCCACCTGGGTCATGGTCGTGCTCACGCGCGCCGGCTCTCCTCGCCCACGTTCTCGGCCTCCTCCGCGGCACCCTCGAGCGTGCGGCCCGTCTTCGCGAGGAACACGTCGTCCAGCGTCGGCGCGTGCAGCTCCAGATCCGCGACCTCGACGCCGTTCGCGTCGACCGCACGCACGATGTCGGTGAGCCCGAGACCCTCGCGCAGCCGAACGGCCACGTCGCGGGTGGATGCGAGTGGCTCGCCGAACTGCGCGAGGAACTCGGCGATCTTCGGCCGATCCTCCTCCGTGCGCGGGATCGCATGGACGCTCGGGCGGCCGATCTCGGCCTTCAACTCGGCCGGTGTCCCCTCGGCGACGATCTTGCCCTGGTCGATGATCCCGACCCGGTCCGCGAGCACGTCGGCCTCCTCGAGGTACTGCGTCGTGAGGAAGACCGTCACCCCGGCCTCGCGGCGCATCAGAGCAACCTCGTTCCAGATGTCGGTGCGGCTCTGCGGATCGAGCCCTGTCGTCGGCTCGTCCAGGAAGAGGATGCGTGGGCTGTGCACGAGCGCGAGCGCGAGATCGAGCCGTCGCTTCATCCCGCCGGAGTAGCCCGAGACCTTGCGATCGGCGGCTTCGACGAGCCCGACACGATGGAGGAGCTCCTCCGCACGCGTCTCACGCTGCAGTTTCGGGACGCTCTGCAGCGTCGCCTGCAGGCGCAGGTGGTCCCGCGCCGTGAGGAGCGGATCGAGCGCCGCCTCCTGCAGCGCGACGCCGATGAGCCCTCGGATCTTCGGGCCGTCATTCACGACGTCGTAGCCGGCCACGAGCGCGGTGCCTGCAGTTGGCGGCAGCAGCGTCGTCAGGACGTGGACGGTCGTCGACTTCCCCGCGCCGTTCGGACCGAGGAAGCCGTAGATCTCGCCCGGCTCGACCGCGAGGTCGATTCCGTCGACCGCGCGTGGCCCTTTTTTGTACTCGCGGACGAGCCCGCGAACCTCGATCCCGTTCCCGGGCTCCATTCGGCCCACCCTACCCACCGTGGGATTCAGCTCAGCTGCTCGAGGCGCTCGCGGAACTCCTCGCCGGAGATCTCACCGCGCGCGAACCGCTCGGCGAGAATCGCCTTGGCGCGGTCGTGTCCGTTCCAGCGACGTGACTTGCCACGGAACACGAAGTAGATGAACGAGGCGATGACGCCGACCCACAGGAGCCAGAAGAATGGGAACACGAACCACCAGTGCTCGTCGTGATCTCCCGCGGACGCGAGGAGCGAAGTCGTCAAAGTCATGCTCTCTCCCTTTCATAGTGAACGAACGATTAGTAGACTAACGATTAGATACCTACACATGCAAGTCGAATCGTGAAACCTCGCGGCACTCCGATCGGGCTCCAGCTCGCCCACACGTCGAAGACCGTGAGTCGTGCGTTCTCAGACGCGCTCGCCGAGGTGGGCGGCTCGGTCCCGACCTGGCTCATCCTGACCAGCCTCATGGGCGAGACCTGGTCCGCCCAGCACCATCTCGCACGCGCGCTGCGCATCGAGGGCCCGACGCTCACGCGCCATCTCGACGGCATGGAGGCTGCGGGCCTCATCGTCCGCACGCGCGAGCAGAACGACCGACGCGCCGTCCGCGTTGAGCTGACCGACGCCGGAAGAGCGAGGCACGCCGATCTCAGACAGGCTGTCATCGGCTTCAACCGCCGGCTCACCTCGGGTCTGGCCGAGCCGGAGCTCGAGGCGCTACGAGGTCTGCTCGAGCGGCTCGAGGCGAACGTGCGCTCGACGGACGAGAGCTAGAGCGGCTCGAGCGGCAGCTTCGCCGCCACGACCGGCTTCCCGTTGCGCCGGTACGCGACGTCGACGGAGTCGTTCTGGCGATACGTCCCGGCGATCCCGGTCCACAACGAGAGCCACCTCCAGAACCCGAGCTTGCCCTCCGACTTGAGCTCGCGCTCGAAGACGAGTGTGCGACCGTCGATCCGGTAGTCGGCCCCCTCCTCCTGGCGAACGCCGTTCAGGAAGACGTCGAAGGGGCGCACGACGTCCCCGGGGAGGCGGACGCGAGTTCCTCGAGACGAGCCCTCCGGCACGTTCATAGAATGGCAGCCGGTGCCTGGTCTCGACCTCGTCGGCTTCCTCGCGCAGCTTGCGCCCGTAGCGCCGGACTCGTCGAACGCCGAGGGAATCCGGCAGAGCTACCTCTTCATCTCGATCTTCACGGTCGCGATCTTCGTGCTCGTCGAGGGCCTTCTCATCGCCTTCATCTGGAAGTACCGCCGCCAGAAGCGCGCCCGCTTCGCGGACGGCGCGCAGGTGCACGGCGCGACGAAGCTCGAGCTCGCGTGGACCGCCGGACCCGTCCTCGTGCTCTTCCTCATCGCCGTGTTCGTGTTCGTCGAACTGCCCGGGATCAAGAACATCCCCGAGGCCACGGCCGGCGAGGAGCAGCTCGAGATCACGGTCACGGGCCGTCAGTTCTACTGGCAGTACGAGTACCCCAACGGTGTCGTCGCGGTCGACCAGATGCGGGCACCGGTGGGCGTGCCCGTGAAGCTCGTCGTGTCCTCACCGGACTCGGACGTCATCCACTCGTGGTGGATCCCGGCGCTCGGCGGGAAGATCGACGCGATCCCCGGCCGGACGAACCAGACGTGGTTCCAGGCCGACACCGAGGGCACTTACACGGGGCAGTGCGCCGAGCTGTGCGGCCTCGAGCATGCGCGGATGCTGGCGTCGGTCGAGGTGATGTCCCGATCCGCCTTCGACGCGTGGCTCGCCGATCGCTCGAGCGACGACAGCGCCGTCGAGCTCGGCAAGGAGGAGTGGGAGGGCGTCTGCGCCAAGTGCCACGGGCTCGCGGGCCAGGGGGGCATCGGACCGCGCATTGCCGGCTCGCCCACGCTGACCGACCCGGCGGCGCTCGCCACCCTCGTTCGGAACGGCCGCAGGACGATGCCCGCAGTCGGCTCGGGTTGGACCGACGAGCAGATCGCTGCGCTGGCCACCTACCTGAAGGAGAACCCGCCGAGTGGCGTCGAGAGCTGAGCCCGCGGTCCCCGCCTGGCAGCGGGGGAAGGTGACGAGCTGGCTCGTCACGACGGATCACAAGCGGATCGGGATCCTCTACATCTCGACGTCCATCGTCTTCCTCGTGCTCGCAGGCCTCATGGCACTCGCGATGCGCACGCAGCTCGCACAGGCGGACGAGGGCCTGATCGGCCCGGATCGCTACAACGAGCTCGTCACGATCCACGGCACGACGATGGTCTTCCTCGTCGGCGTGCCCATCCTCGCCGGCTTCGCCAACTACCTCGTGCCGCTCATGATCGGCGCGGCCGACATGGCGTTCCCGCGGCTGAACGCGGTCTCGTACTGGTTCTTCGTGCTCGGTGGCGCGGTGCTGATGCTCAGCTTCTTCGCCGACGGAGGGGCCGCCGACACCGGCTGGACGGCCTACCCGCCGCTCTCGATCCAGGCGCCCGGGAACGGCCAGGACTACTGGATCCTGTCGCTCCACCTGCTGACCGTGTCCACCGTCGCAGGTGCGGTCAACTTCCTCGTGACGATCCACAACATGCGCACGCGCGGCATGACATGGACGCGCATGCCGCTCTTCGTCTGGTCGATCGAGCTCTACGCGTGGCTGATCATGGCCGTGATGCCCGTGCTCGCCGCGGCGCTGACGATCCTGCTCCTCGACCGCGGGATCTCCATCGGCGGCTGGGACATCCAGACGGACTTCTTCAACCCCGACGCCGGCGGCTCGGCGCTTCTCTACCAGCACGCGTTCTGGTTCTTCGGGCACCCCGAGGTCTACATCATCGTGTTGCCGGCCTTCGGGATGATCTCGGAGATCCTTCCCGTCTTCGCCCGCAAGCCGATCTTCGGCTACAAGGCGATCGTCGCGTCGACGGTCGCGATCGGCTTCTTCTCGATGCTCGTGTGGGCGCACCACATGTTCACGGTCGGACTGCCGATCCCGCTCCAGGCGTGGTTCATGATCGCATCGATGGTGATCGCCGTCCCGACGGGGATGAAGATCTTCAACTGGTTGGCGACGCTCTGGCGGGGAAACCTCTCCTTCGAGACCCCGATGCTCTTCTCTCTCGGCTTCCTCTCGCTCTTCGTCATCGGCGGGCTCACCGGGATCTACCTCGCCGCGTTCCCGATCGACTGGCAGGTGCACGACAGCTACTTCGTCGTCGCGCACTTCCACTACACGTTGCTCGGCGGCGTCGTGTTCGCGATCTTCGCCGGCATCTTCTACTGGTGGCCCAAGATGTTCGGCCGCAAGCTCGACGAGCGCCTCGGCAAATGGCAGTTCTGGATCCTCTTCGTCGGCTTCAACATCGCCTTCATGCCGCAGCACTTCGCCGGGCTCGAGGGGATGCCGCGGCGGATCTACACGTACGGCAACGAGAGCTGGGAGGGCTACAACCTCATCTCGACGATCGGCTCGTACATCATGAGCGTCGCCTTCCTGCTCTTCGCGATCAACGTGCTGAAGACACGCCGCAGCGGCGAGCGCGTCGGCAACGACCCGTGGCAAGGGGACACCCTCGAGTGGTACACGACCTCTCCGCCGCCACCGCACAACTTCGACGAGGTGCCGTACGTGACGAGCGCACGACCGCTCTACGACCTGAGGAGGAAGCTGCGTGAGCAGCGTGGCGAGCGCGAGCCTGCGTAGCGAGGCACGGGTGACGCCGGGCGTCCTCTTCCGGCTCTCGGCGGCCGCGAGCGCCGTCGCCGTCGGCCTCGTCGTCGTGAGCGCCGTGCTCGAGCTGAAGACGACGCACTGGGGAATCGCTCTCGTCGCATTGCCCTTGCTCGTCGCGAACCTCGTGCTCGCCCGGCTCGCGTACCCGGCGCTCGAGCGCCGCGCCGGCATCGCACTCGTGTCGTTGCTCGCCGCCATCGCGCTCGGCGGCGTGGTCGCATGGAGCGACGACGCGAGTTGGGCGGTCGCGGTGCACGTTGCGGGCGCCGCGGTCGCATTCGCGCTCGCAACGGTCGTCGTCCTGGGCGCATTCCGCGGCGAGGCGACTCCGCTCGCGGCCGGTCGCGACTACCTGACGCTCACGAAGCCGCGGATCATGACGCTGCTGCTGCTGACCGGTGCCACGGGGATGTTCGTCGGCGCTCAGGGGGTGCCGCCGCTCGGGCTCTTCGCGGTGACGATGCTCGGCCTCGCGCTCGCGTGCGGCGGGGCCTCGGCGCTGAACCACGTGCTCGACCGCGACATCGACCTCCTCATGGGCAGCCGCACCAAAGAGCGCCCGGTCGCGTCCGGCCGGGTCTCGCCCGAACAGGCGCTCGAGTTCGGGATCGTGCTGTCAGCGGTGTCCTTCGCGCTTCTCGCCTCGGCGGTGAACGTCCTCACGGCCGTGCTGGCGCTCGTGGGGAACCTCTTCTACGTCCTCGTCTACACCCGCTGGCTCAAGCGCTCGACTCCGCAGAACATCGTCATCGGCGGCGCGGCCGGAGCAGTCCCTCCGCTCGTCGGATACGCCGCGGCCACCGGATCGCTCGCGCTGCCGGCGCTCTGGCTCTTCCTCATCGTGTTCCTCTGGACGCCGCCGCACTTCTGGGCGCTCGCGCTGATGATCAAGAACGCCTACGCGGCCGCGGGCGTGCCGATGCTGCCTGTCGTCCGCGGCGATCGGGAGACCGCCCGTCAGATCGTCCTCTACTCGCTCGTCATGGTCGCTTTCACGGTCTTCGTGGGACTGTGGCTGGGACCGCTGTACACCGTGGCCGCGATCGTCCTCGGTGCGGTGTTCATCGCGCTCTCGCTGCTCCTGCGCCGCGACCTCTCACGCGCGCATGCGAAGGTGCTCTTCCACTACTCGCTCCTGTACCTCGCACTGCTCTTCACCGCGGCTGCGCTCGACCCGGTGCTCCTCTGATGGATCCCGAGCTGGCACGCCGCAACCTCCGCTTCGGCTGGGCGCTGTTCTTCCTCTTCTGGCTCCTCTTCGCCGGCACGTTCGTCGTCGCGATTCTGTACCTGCAACTCGATTGACACACGCTCAAGTCGGCGAAGGCGCATGCCGACATGAGTTGCGATGCGTGCGGCTCGCCTCAGTCTTCTCCTGCTCGCCGTCGCCGGCACGGTGATCGCGACGTCGGCCTCGGCGGCACTCCCGGGCGCGCCGAAGAACCTCCGCGGATTCGAGCTGCGTCCGAACGAGCCTCCGACGCACACGTTCTCGCGCACTCCGGCCTTCGCGTGGCGGCCCGTCCGCGGAGCGGCGTGCTACGAGTTCGAGCTCGCGACGAGCCGGTCGTTCAGCGGCAGCTCGCTCGTGTGGTCGAACGTCTCGACGGGTGCCAACGCCGGCAAGCACTGCCGCTCGGTGACCATGACATTCACGAAGGCGAAGGACCCGAGCTCCCCGGGCGCGGGCGGTGACGGCGAAGCGGGCGAGGAGACGATCAGCATGAAGATCGCGCCGATCAGGATCCCGGCCGTCTCGATCAACATGACGCTTCCGTGGTTCACGGGGAAGGCGCCGTACGCGCTCTACGCGCACGTGCGCTCCGTGACCACGCTGGGTGCATCGTCGTGGAGCGACGCGTACCGGTTCGACATGCGCTGGGAGAACGAGCCCGTGCCCCTTCCCTCGCGCCCGGGGCTCATTCGCTGGCGCCCCGTCGAGGGCGCAACCGGCTACGAGGTCTGGTACGGCGGCAGCGGTCCGGGCAACTGGCTGAACAAGATCGTCCAGACGCAGACGAACGTCGCGGATCAGCGCGACGTGTACTCCTTCCATCTCGACGAGGGGTGGTGGCGCACCGTGCAGTGGCGCGTGCGGGCGATGCGCGTGGTCGTGGGCGCACTCCCCAACGGCCTGCCGGCCGTCTCGTACGGCCCGTGGAGCGAGCTCTACACGGCGACGAACCCGACGTGGGCGTCCGGGAAGATCCGGCTCGGTCCGGCGATCTCCGACGAGCTGAGCAACGGGATGTCGCCTCCGCATCAGTTGATGCCTGCGCTGACGTGGAACGGCGACCAGGCGCTCGACGGACGTGAGTTCCGGCTCTTCCGCGGATACGTCTTCTCGGACAAGGACTGCGTCAACGTCGTCTTCAAGGGCTCGGTCACGGGCAGCCCGGCGTTCGCCCCCCGCGTCAACGGGCCGCTCAAGCTCCCGGCCAATCCTTCCGAGCTCGACGCGGCGACGTTCGAGGTGCTGCCGAACGACAAGAACGAGCACGCGAAGACGTACACCGCCGATACGTTCCCACTCGTCTCGAACGAGTCTTTCGAGGACAGTCGGACGATTCTCCGGCTGGATCTGCCCGATCTCGACAAGGCGACGACGCGCTACTACTGGACGGTCGTCCCCGTTGCCATCGTCGAGAGCGCGGACACCGGACAGTACGAGTACTGGGACTACGAGTCTCCGCAGGACGCATGTCGAGCCGGACGGGTCGGCGTGTTCGGAAAGGACTCGAAGCCGGCGCAGACGGCAGGCGGACGACCGTACGTGTCGGGCCTCACGCCGAGCGGCCGCCTTCTCGCTCAGGCCGGGAGCCACCCGGTCGTGTTCGCGAGCCCCCTTGTCGCCTGGCGCCCGGTCCTCGGAGCCACCGGGTACGAGATCCAGTGGTCTCGAGTCGCGTATCCGTGGCGCAAGCAGGGATCGATTCAGACCGTCTCGACCTCGGCCGTCTTGAGCCTTCCCGCCGGCAAGTGGTACTACCGTGTACGCGGGCTCAACCCCGCGCAGGTCGGAACGCCCGTGATGACGTGGTCGGCGCCCGTGATGGTGAGGGTCGTCCATCCGACCTTCAAGATCGCGCGCGGCTAGGCCCGACGCTAGGGTCGGGCGCGTGAGCGCCGACCTCGATCTCGCCCTGCGGCTGGCCGACGCGGCCGACGCGATCTCGCTCCCGCGCTACCGAACGGAGCTCGTGATCGAGACGAAGCCGGACCTCACGCCCGTCACCGAGGCCGATCGGGCGGTCGAGGCCGAGATCAGGCGGTTGCTCGCCTCCGAGCGGCCGAACGACGCGATCCTCGGAGAGGAGGGCGGCGCAGCGGGCTCGGGAGCACGCCGCTGGATCGTCGACCCGATCGACGGCACGCGCAACTACTCGCGCGGGATCCCGGTGTGGGCGACGCTGATCGCGCTCGAGGTGGACGGAACGGTGCAGATCGGTGTGGTGGCGGCTCCGGCGCTGCACGGCCGCTGGTGGGCCGAGCGCGGATCCGGCGCGCTCGCGAACGGCGAACCGATGCATGTGTCGGCCATCGGCCGGGTCGAAGAAGCCGTGCTGTCGTTCTCGATCGAAACGAAGGTGCCCCCGCTCGCTCGCGACGCGTGGCATGTGCGCGGGCTCGGCGATTTCTGGGCGCACATGCTCGTCGCGGAGGGCGCCGTCGACGGCGCCGTGGACGCCGATGGCCTCAGCGAGTGGGACCTCGCCGCGGTGCAGGTCATCGTCGAGGAGGCCGGGGGGCGCTTCTCCGACGCGGCCGGAGAGTCACGCATCGACTCGGGCAGCGCCATCACGTCGAACGGCCTCTTGCACGACGAGCTGCTGGCTGCCGTGAACGGCGCCTAGATCGACGGAGCAGGCTCAGCCGGCGGCGTCACGCCTTCTTCCCGAAGTCGTCGCAGCACGTCGTGGATGTCCGCGATCTCCTGCTCGAGGTCCTTCTGCCGCTCTTCGAGCGCCTTCAGGAGCTCCTCGCGATTCGGAGCTCGTCTACTCCACCTCTGCCTGTGGTGTCGTCCGCACATGGTCACCTCCTTTCTCCGCACGGTCGAGAAACATCGTGAGACCGTCGCGCAACTGCTCGACGGCCGCGAGCCACGACGCCAGGACGGCGTGGCCCTCGGCGGTCAGCGTGTACGTGCGCTTCGCCGGGCCTGGTAGCTCGGGCTGCCATTCCGATGTGACGAGTCCCTCGTCCTCGAGCGAGCGCAACGTCCGGTACAGGTTCCCGACGTCGACGCGGTCCCCGCCCGAGAGCTCCGGGAGACGCTCGATCAGCTCGTAGCCGTGGGTCGGCCGAGCCGCGAGCGAGACGAGCAAAGCCGCTTCGCCGAAGCGTTCGACGCGAGCGCGAACCTCCCACTCGCCGGATTCGCCGCGAGACCGGTTGCGAGCACGAAGTCTGTGGCGACGGTGCATCGCCGCAGTATATGCAACTTACATATGTCTGTGCCAGATGCGCGGACGAGCCCGGTCAGACGAGCGCTGCCCGCTTCGCATCGATGCCCTCGAGCAGCGACGCGTACGAGGCGGAGAACTTCTCGACGCCCTCACGCTCGAGCGTGTCCGTGACGTCGTCGTAGTCCACACCTGCGTCGGCGAGCTCCCGGAGCAGCGCATGCGACTCAGCGACCCCCTCCGTGAGCGTGTCGCGGACCTCGCCGTGATCCTGGAACGCGTCGATCGTCTCGAACGGCATCGTGTTGACGACGTCGGGCCCGATCAGCTCCTCGACGTAGAGGACGTCGCGGTACGCCGGGTTCTTCGTGGACGTCGAGGCCCACAGGCAGCGCTGCGGGCGAGCACCCGCCGCCGGCAGCCTCTCCCAACGCGGGCCGGAGAAGACCTCGAGGTAGTGCTCGTAGGCGAGCTTGGCGTTGTCAACGGCAAGCCGACCCTGGAGATCCTTCCGGCCGAGCTCCTCGAGGCGCCGGTCCGCTTCCGTGTCGACG
>Ga0111538_10007793_pt1 | contig 14412 bp, 13 predicted proteins | sample SoiMethybrSBSTD1_FD_79669 | JGI IMG/M metagenome (GOLD analysis project Ga0111538, IMG submission 79669) | Bulk soil microbial communities from a Populus tree surrounding site in Tennessee, USA - Soil MetaG P. TD hybrid SBSTD1 (version 2)... | ecosystem: Environmental > Terrestrial > Soil >... | reverse complement strand
CGCGCGCAGAAGGGCAGGCGGCGCCAGTCGAACGCGGCAAAGGCGCAGAAGACGAGCGCGAGGATGAACAGGGGCCCGAAAGTCATGCGAGTCCACGTCAACCATCGGCAATCGACGGGGCTTTCGCAACCCCCCATTCGGACCGTTTTGGCACCCACCGGTCGGATAGGGTCGCCCCCGTGGAGGCTTCGCTTCCCGAACAGATCGTCGACGCGATCCACGACATCAGCGGGCGTCACGAGAACACCCGTGCCGTCCACGCGAAGGGTGTCGTCTGCGAGGGCACCTTCACCGCGACGCCGGAGGCCGCGAAGCTCACGCGCGCAGCTCACATGCAGGGGGACGCCGTGCCCGCGACGGTGCGGTTCTCGAACGGCGGCGGGGACCCGGCCGCGAAGGACTCGTCGAAGGACGGGCGCGGCCTCGCCGTGAAGCTCTACCTCGAGGACGGAAGCCGGACCGACATGGTCGCCATCACGCTGCCGCGCTTCTTCGTGCGGAATCCGGACGATTTCCTCGAGTTCACGCGCTCACGCAAGCCCGACCCCGAGACGGGGCAGCCCGACATGGCGAGGATCGGCGCCTTCCTCGAGGCACACCCCGAGGCGCTGCCCGCGATCCAACACGCGCTGTCGCAGCCGGCGCCGGCGAGCTACGCGCAGCTCGAGTACAACGGCATCCACGCGTTCAAATGGATCGCGCCGGACGGCACGGAGCGCTGGACGCGCTTCAGCTTCCGGCCGGCGGCGGGGGTTGCGGGGATCTCCGACGAGGAGGCCGCCGAGCGGTCGCCCGACTACCTCCAGGAGGAGCTCCGCGACCGGCTCGCGCGCGAGCCGTTCGAGTTCGAGCTCGAGGTGGCGATCGCGCAGGAGGGCGACGACCCCGACGATCCCACCGAGCCGTGGCCCGACGACCGTGAGCGCGTCGTCGTGGGCACGCTGCGCATCGATGGGTTCGACACCAAGCGCGAGCGCGACGGTGACGTGCTCGTGTTCGACCCGACACGGGTCACGGACGGGATCGAGCTCTCGGGCGATCAGATCCTCCGTGTGCGGCCCGACGCGTACGCCGTCTCCGTCGAACGCCGCAGCGGTGTGCGCCGCTCGTGAGCGAACTTCCACGCCCTCGCACGTCCGACGAGGAGATCGTGCAGGCGGACAGCCCGGCGGTCGCGTCGCTGTTCAGCGACGCCGACCGCGTCGAGCGGATCACGAACGAGATCTGGACCGGCTTCAACACGCTCGCGGACCTCGGGCCCGCGGCCGTCGTCTTCGGATCGGCGCGCACCCCGCCGTCAGATCCTCTCTACGCGGACGCGCGCGAGGTGGGGCGGCGGCTCGGCGAGGCCGGCTTTGCCGTGATCACCGGCGGGGGCCCGGGCATCATGGAGGCGGCGAACAGGGGCGCCGTGGAGGCGGGCGTGCAGTCGGTCGGGCTCAACATCGAGCTGCCGTTCGAGCAGGCGATGAACGAGTGGGTCAGGCTCGGGATCGAGTTCGAGTACTTCTTCACGCGCAAGCTCATGTTCGTGCGGTATGCGTGCGCGTGGGTCGTCTTCCCGGGTGGCTACGGGACGCTCGACGAGCTGTTCGAGCTTCTCACGCTGATCCAGACCGGCAAGGCCCACAACTATCCCATCGTCCTGGTGGGCAGGGAGCACTGGGATGGCCTCTCGGACTGGTTGCGCGACGAGGTGCTCGCGCAAGGGCGCATCTCACCCGCCGACCTCGACGTGTTTCACATCTGCGACGACCCCGCCGAGGTGGCGGAGACGGTCAGGCGCGCGTCAGGGCTGTAGCAACGGCCCGAGCGTCCTGTCCCGCAGGAGCTCCGCGCCGCCCGAGCGGACCGGTTGCTCGCGCTTCTCGACGCGGGGCTCCCCGGTCGCGGAGGCGGGTGTCGCGTCGATCGGATCGCTGTCGCCACCGCTGATCAGGAGCGTCCCGGCGAGCCCGGCGAGAAATATGAGCAGCACGGCCGCCGCTGCGGCGGGGGAAGGCATGCGCAGCCTGAGCGGGGGCACGAGGCGCAGGCGGCGCGGCTTCGGCGTCGCGGGCGCCGGCGGGCTCCAGAGATGCACGCTCCAGTCGGCGTCGAAGCGCGCACCGGCCTTGGACACCGTCTCGCTGCGCAGCCAGCCCACGCCCACGAGGCGCGCGACCTTCAGGTCGGCCGGCGCCGGGCTCGCGTCCAGGCGCTCGTGTGGCCCGCCGAGAGCGAGGGCGTAGAGCAGCTCGAGCACGTCGCCGTCCGGCGCGCCGAGCGCCGGCGGCCAGCGCAGGATCCTCAAAAAGGCGGTCTGGGTGGCCTCCGCGGCCGCCTCGACCGAGCCCGTGACGGACAGCGCCGTGGCGAAGACGTCGTGCGAGTAGTGGTCGTAGAACCGGACGAACGCCGCCCCGTCGCCGCCGGCCGCGCGCCTCGCCAGCTCCGCGTCACGAGGCAGCAGATCGATGACGGCGGGCGGCATGATTCGGCAGTCGTCTCCCAAGACCGAGCTTATTCTCGCTTTTCCCGAATTTGCGTGGTTCACACATCTGTAGAGGGGGGTACCGGAGCCATGTGACCATCACCGCGGCAGTGGCCCGGAAGCGGACCTCGCTCTGGCTCGATACCTCCGGCGAGGGGGGCTTCCCCCGGCTCGACCGGCCGCTGTCAGTCGACGTCGCCGTGCTCGGCGGAGGGATCGTGGGAGTCAGCACAGCGCTGCTGCTGAAGCGTGCCGGCATGACGGTCGCGGTGGTCGAGGCGGACCGCATCGGCGCCGGCGTGACGGGGAACACGACGGCGAAGCTCAGCTCGCTCCACGGTCTGAGCTACGCCCGGATCGCTTCGAGCTTCGGCGACGACGGGGCGCGGGCACACGGCGAGGCCAACCAGGCCGGAATCGAGCAGATCGCGCAGTGGGTCGAGGACGAGGGGATCGACTGCGACTTCCGCCGCAAGCCGAACTACACGTACGCGAGCTCGCGCGAGGGCGTCGTGGACATCGAGCGCGAGGTCGAGGCTGCGCAGCGCGCCGGCCTGCCCGCTTCCTACACCGAGGAGACCGACCTGCCCTATCCCGTGGCGGGAGCGATCCGGTTCGACGAACAGGCCGAGTTCCATCCGCGCCGCTTCCTGCTCGCGCTCGCGGACCTGGTCGCCGGGGATGGCAGCCACGTGTTCGAGGGGACGCGGGCGACGGGCGTGTCGGAGGGGCGTCCGTGCCGGATCGAGACGACCGGTCCGTTGCTGACCGCGGGACACGTCGTCGTCGCGACGCATTTCCCGTTTCTCGATCGCGGCCTCTACTTCGCCCGCATCCACCCTGAGCGTTCGTACGCGCTCGGGGTGCGGGTACGCGGCCGGACGCCGCAGGGGATGTACATCTCCTCAGAGCAGCCCACGCGCTCGATCAGGAGCCATCCCGTCAGCGACGGCGAAATCCTGATCGTGGGCGGCGAGGGTCACAAGACCGGCCAGGGCGGCGACACCCTCGAGCGCTACCGCGCCCTCGAGCGGTTCGCCCGCGAGCACTGGGACGTCGAGAGCGTCGAGTACCAGTGGGCGAGCCAGGACAACGAGTCGATCGACCATCTGCCCTACATCGGCCGCCTCCTTCCGCACTCCGGTCGCCTCTACACCGCGACCGGCTTCAAGAAGTGGGGCCTGGCCCAAGGGGTCGCCGCGGGCATGATCCTCGAGGACCTGATCATCGGGCGCGACAATTCGTGGGCCCGCGTCTATAACCCCGCCCGGATCAAGCCGCTCGCGTCGGCGAAGGACTTCGTCAAGGAGAACGCGAACGTCGGGCTGCGCTTCGTCGGCGACCGGGTGACCAAGCGCGGCGGCCGGGACGCCGCCGAGCTCGCCCCGGGCGAGGCGGACATCGCGCGGCTCGACGGCCAGAAGGTCGCCGCCTTCCGCGACGACGACGGCACGCTGCACGCCGTCTCGCCGGTGTGCACCCACCTGGGCTGCCAGGTGAACTGGAACTCCGGGGACCGCAGCTGGGACTGCCCGTGCCACGGCTCGCGCTTCTCCCCCGACGGGGAGATCCTGGAGGGGCCGGCCGTCAGCCCGCTGGAGCGGAAGACCTGAGCGAGACGCGGTTGTCGGCGCCGAACAGCGGCACCGGCTCGCACATCTCGAGGAGGCGTGACGCCGTGCGCGGGCCGACGTGGTCGCCGAGCCGGTCGGGGCTCTCGACGTCGGCGGTCAGGACGACGGACCGCTGGTCCTCGTAGCGGCGGTTGACGATCGTGTACAGCTGCTCGAGCGTCCAGTCGGTCTGGCTGGCGACGGCCATGTCGTCCAGCTGCAGCAGGTCGACAGCGGCGAGCCGCTCCATCAGGCCGAGGTAGGTGTGCTCGGCCCCCTGCTCGTACGTGGACCGGATCTGTGAGAGGAGCCACGGCGCGGTGTAGATCGCGACGGTCCGCCGGGCGCGCAGCGCGTACTGGGCGATCAGCATCGCGAGCGTCGTCTTCCCGGTCCCGCGGTCGCCGAAGAAGAAGAACCCCTTGCCCTCGTCGAGATTCGAGTCCACCCGCTCGCAGAAGCGCCGCACGTAGCGGACGGTCTGCGGCTCCATGTCGTTGACCGGCGCGCGGTCGAACGCGATGTCGCGGAAGCGCTCCGGGATCGTGTCGTGGAGCCCGCGCGTGCGGTTGCGCGCGATGCGCTCCGCGCGGCAGCGGCACGCGCGCGCGTCACCGGTTTCCTCGAGCACGAGCCCGTTGCCGTCGCACTCGCCGTAGGGGCATGACGAGCTCCCGAGTCCGCGCAGGTGCGGGTTGGCGGCACGCGCCGCAGCGGCGTCGAGAAGGTCGGGCTCGGTCATCGGGCCAGTCAAGCACGCCCTCCGGCGGACGTGACGGCCCGCGTTCGCTGTTTGCGCGTTCTTCGCGCTCGATAGCATGGGGCGCTGCAAATGGGGGAGTCCAAACCGCCTATTCCGGCGGGGGAGGAACGGGTTGCGATCGAGAGCGAGCATCTCGCGGCGATCGTCCGTTCGTCAGACGACGCCATCCTTTCGAAGGACCGCAACGCGATCCTCACGAGCTGGAACGAGGCTGCCGAGCGACTGTACGGCTACACCGCCGACGAGGTGGTCGGGCAGTCGGTGGCGATCATCATCCCGCCCGATCGGCAGGGCGAGGAATTCGAGATCATCGAGAAGATCCTCGCCGGCGAGCGCGTCGAGCACTACGAGACCGAGCGTGTCCGCAAGGACGGCAGGCGCGTGTCGGTGTCGCTCACCGCGTCGCCGATCCACGGTCCCGACGGCGAGGTCGTGGGGGTCTCGACGCAGGCCCGCGACCTGTCCGAGACCCAGTGGGCGCTCCAGCACGCGGAGCAGCGGTTCCACGGCGCCCCCGTAGGGATCGCCGTCATCGACCTCCAGGGGGGCGAATACGGCGGGCTTCGCCAGATCAACGCCGAGATGACGCGTCTGCTCGGGTACACGGCCGCCGAGCTCGCGGACCTCACCCCGGGCGATCTAACGCATCCCGATGACGTGGAGGCCGAGCGGATCCTGTTCCAGGAACTCGCTGCCGGCCGCCGCAATTCGTTCGGGATCGAGAAGCGGAACCGCCACAAGGACGGGCACTGGATGTGGGTCTGGCTCACCGTTTCGCTCGTGGGCCAGGAAGATCCGCCGCGCGCCGCCCTCGCGCACGTGCTCGACATCAGCGAGCGCAAGCTGGCGGAGACGGAGCTCGAGCAGGCGCAGGAGAACCTGGAGCGCTCGAACGCCGAGCTCGATCAGTTCGCGTACGTCGCGTCGCACGACCTGAAGGAGCCGCTGATTCTGCTGTCCGCGTACGCGCGGATGCTCAGCGAGCGCCATGGCGACTCGCTCGACGAGGAGGGCCGGACGTTCCTGGGCCACGTCCGCGACGAGGCCGCGCGGATGAAGTCGATGATCGACGACCTGCTCGACTACTCGCGGCTTCAGACGCGCGCCGAGGATACGTCCAGTGTCGAGCTCGCCACGGTCCTCGATACGGCGCTCCGGACGCTCGCACCGCGGATCGAGGAGTCAGGGGCGCGGGTAGAGGTCGAGGGGGAACTGCCGATCGTGCAGGGAAGCCCGACCCAGTTCGAGCGGCTGTTCCGCAACCTGGTCGGCAACGCGATCAAGTTCCACGGCGAGCAGCCGCCGATTGTCACGGTCAGCGCCGAGAGTGTCGACGGCGAGTGCGTCGTCTCGGTGAGCGACAACGGCATCGGCGTCGATCCGGACAAGGCAGAGCGGATCTTCGAGGTGTTCCAGCGGCTCCACAGCCAGGACCAGTACGCGGGCACGGGCATGGGCCTTGCGATTTGCAAGCGAATCGTCGAGCGTCATGGTGGCCGGATCTGGGTCGAACACGGCGCCGGGGGAGGCAGCGTCTTCAAGTTCGCCGTGCCGGAGTAGCTGCAAGGTACGCTCGCACCGATGGGTGGCAACCAAACCACCAGCGTTCTGATCGCGGACGACCATCCGCTCTTCCGCGAGGCGATCGCGCGGGTGATCGCCGAGCGCTCGGACCTCGAGCTCGTCGCGGAGGCGGCCGATGGCCGTGCGGCGCTCGAGAAGATCCGCGAGCTCCAGCCCGACGTCGCGGTCATCGACGTGCGCATGCCGAAGCTGGACGGGAGCGACGTGCTGGTCGCGCTGCGTGAGGAGGGGTTGCCCACGAATGTCGTCTTCCTGTCTGCGTTCCTGGACGCGAAGACCGTCTACGACGCGGTCGCGGCCGGCGCCAAGGCCTACCTGTCCAAGGAGGCCGAGACCGACGAGATCGTGACGGCGATCCTCGCGGCGGCGCGCGGCGAGACGATCCTGGGCCCGGAGGTGCAGACGGGGCTGGCGGAGCAGATCCGCTTCCGTGAGGAGAACGAGTCGCGCCCGCGTCTGTCCGACCGGGAGCATGAGGTGCTCAGGCTGATCGCCGACGGGCTCTCGGCGCCCGAGATCGGCGAACGCATCCACCTGAGCACCGCGACGGTGAAGACCCACCTCCAGCACCTCTACGAGAAGCTTGGCGTGTCCGAGCGGGCGGCCGCGGTTGCAGAGGGAATGCGGCGCGGACTGGTCGACTAGCCGATCGGGGGATTGAAGAACAGGCCGTTTGGGAACCGATCGACCGATCGAATTCGTACGCCCGGGAGTCGATGATGGAGGCCGGATGGTGGACATCTACCTGTGCGACGACGTCCCGGAGCTGCGCCAGCTGCTTCGGATCATCCTCGAGGAGGACCCCGGCCTCCGCGTGGTGGGCGAGACGGGCGACGCGCAGATCGGGATCGAGGAGATCGCGGAGCTCCAGCCGAACGTCGTCCTGCTGGACCTCTCGATGCCCGGCATGGACGGCCTCGAGGCCCTTCCCCTGATCCGCCGCGCGGCTCCCGAGACCTCCGTGATCGTCTTTTCCGGCTTCACCGAGGCGAAAATGGCCGCCCTGGTGCTCGAACGGGGGGCCGATCGCTATATCGAGAAGGGCGAGTCCCTGGAGCGCGTTCGCGAGACCGTGCGCGAGCTGACGATTAGCCAGTAGCCTGACCGGGCAAGCACCGCACGAGGACTCACAACGCAACTCGGCAACGCTTCACGCGTTGCAGGTCGGAACGGAAACGATTCTCGCCTAGGGGGAAACCCGTCTTTATGAAGCCGCTCACCAGGATCCTGCTGCTCGTCGCCCTGCTGGCGCTCTCCGCGCTGGCCGCTGCGCCCGCCGAGGGCGCGAGGAAGATGGAGGTCGCGCTCCAGGACGACGGAGTGTTCGTGTCCCAGCAGCGCTACGACCGTGAGACGGCGCTGTTCCAGGCGAACTTCCTCGGCGTGACGACCCTTCGCATGAACATCCAGTGGTATTCGGCGGTCCCCCCGGCGCAGCGGAACCAGACATCGAAGCCGTCGAACATCGTCTACGACTTCAGAGCGTGGGACGGGGCGATCCAGCGCGCCAAGGCCTACGGGATCAAGACCCAACTCGTCCTCACGGGGGATCCGCCTGCTTGGGCGTGCGGCAACAAGAAGGTCCCCTTCGAGTGCGACGGCTACAAGCCCGTCATCCGGCTGTGGAAGGGCTTCGTCAAGGCCGCGGCCAAGCACTTCAAGGGCAAGGTGAAGCGCTACTCGATCTGGAACGAGCCGAACTGGTACACGTGGCTGAGCCCGCACAAGCGGTCGCCTCTTCTGTACCGCAAGCTCGTCAAGACCGGCTACAAGGCGATCAAGAAGCAGAACAAGAAGGCCGAGGTCGTGATCGGCGAGCTCGCACCGCACTTCCAGAAGGGCATCTCGATCCCGCCGCTCCAGTTCATCCGCGAGATGGTGTGCGTGAACAAGAGGCTCAAGCGCATCAAGGGTGCGAACAAGAAGTGCGGCAAGAAGCCACTCAAGTTCGACTCCTTCTCGACGCACCCGTACGACTTCGAGCACAAGCCGAAGTTCAGGCGCAGCAACAAGGACGAGCTGACGATCGCGAACATCGGCCAGCTACCCAAGCTGCTCACGAAGCTCAGGAAGAAAGGGCTCATCAAGACGAAGAGGAAGAGCCCGATCTACCTGACCGAGTACGGCTACATGGTTGCCGACAACTCGGCCGTCCGCGAGGCGCGCCGCATTCCCGAGGACAAGCGCGCGAGGTGGCTCGTGCAAGCGTGGAAGATCGCGCAGGGAACGCCGCGCGTGAAGCAGATGCTCCACTACGGGCTCCTCTCGGTCCCGTCGAACAACCCGAGCGCCTACTTCGACATGGGCCTGCTCTTCCCGGGCGGGCAGCCGCGGAAGTCGTTCAACTCGCTCAGGAACTGGATCCAGGACGCGGTCGCGGACGGCAAGGTCAAGGCGCCAGGCCGCTGCGGCCCATGCAGCTAGGCCCGTAACTCGGGTTACACTCGGCAGCGGTTGCCGTTGAAGCCGCTGCCCCGGATCCTGCTGCTCGTCTCTCTCGCCGCGCTCGCGTCGTCGGTGGCGGCCAGCCCTGCCAGCGCGGGCAAGCGGATGGAGGTTGCCACCCAGGACGACGGCCTCTTCATCGCCCAGTCCCACTCCAACCGCGAGGCCGCGCTCGCGCGAGCGCGCGCCCTCGGGGTGACGCACATCCGGATGAACATCCTTTGGTGGCAGCCGATCAAGGCCTCCCAGCGCACTCAGACGACGGTGCCGTCCCCCATTACCTACAACTGGGGCCCCTGGGACGACGCGATCAACCGTGCGCGGGCCTGGGGCATCCAGACCCAGCTCGACCTCACGGGGGATCCGCCTGCTTGGGCGTGCGGCAACAAGAAGGTCCCCTTCGAGTGCGACGGATACAAGCCGAGCGTCCCGCTCTTCCAGCACTTCGTGGCGGCCGCGGCGCAGCACTTCAGGGGCCGCGTCAGCCGCTTCTCGCTTTGGAACGAGCCGAACTGGTACACGTGGCTGAGCCCGCACGACGAGGCGCCGATCCTCTACCGCAACCTGTTCATGGCCGGCTACAACGCGATCAAGAGCGTCAATCCGGACGCGGAGGTCGTAATGGGCGAAACCGCGCCGCACTTCCAGCCGGGCATCTCGACGCCGCCGCTTCAGTTCATCCGCGAGATGGTCTGCGTCAACAAGAAGCTGAAGCGCATCCGCGGGGCGGACGAGAAGTGCACGGGCGGCCCGATCAAGCTCGATGCCTATGCGACGCATCCCTACGACTTCACGCACAAGCCGACGAAGCGGCTCGAGAACCCGGACGAGCTGACCATGGCGAACATCGGCCGGCTGCCGAAGCTGTTCAACAAGCTTCGGAAGAAGGGACTGATCGAGACGCCGAAGAAGCGCTTCCCGATCTACCTCACGGAACACGGCTACTTCATCGGTGGGCGCCGTGGCGTTCCCGAGCGCAAGCGGGCACAGTGGATCGTGCAGGCGTGGCAGATGGCACTCGAGGCCAAGCGCGTCAAGCAGATGCTGCACTACGTGCTCATCTCGCCGCCGGCGTCCTCGCCGAGCTCCTACTTCGACATGGGGCTCATCGCGCAGAACGGGACGCCGCGGGCGTCGTACTTCGCCCTTCAGAACTGGATCCAGCAGGCTGTCGCCGCCGGGAAGCTCGCGCAGCCCGGCGCCTGCTCCGCCTGCTAGGGCCGTAGACCGCGCGCCTTCGGCCCGTCGCCCGCGTCGTGGGCGACGAGCTCATGCGCGCGTTCGGCCCAGTCGCACAGGATCGGGCGCGTGTCGCGCGGGTCGATGACCTCCTCGACCCCGAAGCGCTCGGCCGTCCGGAACGGCGATCGCACGGAGTCGAGCCGCTCCTGGATCTCTGCCCGCAGCGCGGCCGGGTCGGCCGCGGCCTCGAGCTCCCGTCTGTAGGCCGCCTCGATCCCGCCCTCGACCGGCAGCGATCCCCAGTCGCCCGAGGGCCAGGCGTAGCGCAGGTTGAGGCGCGCGTGGTTGCCATGGCCGGCGCCCGCGACGCCGAAGACCTTGCGCACGAGGATCGACACCCACGGCACCGTCGCCTGGTAGCCGGCGTAGAGCGCACGCGTCCCGCGCCTGATCGTCCCGGCGCGCTCGGCCGCCGTCCCGATCACGAAGCCGGGCTGGTCGACGAAGTTCACCACCGGGAGCCTGAACTGATCGCAGAGGTCGACGAAGCGCGTCATCTTGTCCGACGCTTCGGCGGTGAGCCCGCCGCCGAAGTAGGCGGGGTCGGAGGCGAGCACGCCGACCGGCCGGCCGCCAAGGTGCGCGAGCGCGGTCACGAGCGAGCGGCCGTAGCGGGCGCCTAGCTCGAAGACGGATCCGTTGTCGAAGACCGATTCGAGGATCCGGCGCACCTTGTACGGCTTGCGCCGGTCGCGCGGCACGATCGAGAGCAGGTCCTCCTCGCGACGGTCGACGGCGTCGGTCGCGCTCGCGATCGGCGGCAGCTCCCAGACGCTCTGGGGCAGGTAGGAGAGGAAGCGCCGGATCTGGTCGAGCGCGTCGCCCTCGTCGGCCGCCTCGTTGTCGACGGCCCCGGCCGCCGTCTGGGTCCGCGAGCCTCCGAGCTGTTCCTTGTCCGGTGCCTCGCCCATCGCCGCGGCCACGACGGGCGGGCCGGCCACGAACATCTGGGCCGTCCCGCGGACTATCACCGAGAAGTGCGATGCCGCGACGCGCGCGGCGCCGAGGCCCGCGACCGGCCCGAGCGCGGCCGCGACCACGGGGACGACGGAGAGGTTCTCGACGACGAGCTCCCAGCCGGGGACGAACGGGACGTAGGTGAAGCCCATCGTCTCCAGGTGCTTGACGCTGCCGCCTCCGCCGGTGCCGTCCACCAGCCGCACGAGCGGCATCCGCATGTCGTGCGCGAGCCGCTCGGCGAACACCATCTTCTGCCAGATCGCGGCGTCGGCGGCGCCGCCGCGCACGGTGAAGTCGTCTCCCTGGAGCGCGGCGCGGCGGCCGTCGATCCTGCCCTGGCCGACGATCATGTTCGCCGGCAGGAAGTCCGTCAGCTCGCCGTGCTCGTCGTAGGTGCCCTTCCCGGCGATCGCACCGGTCTCGTGAAATGTGCCCGCGTCGAAAAGCCGCTCGACCCGTTCGCGGACGGTGAGCCGCCCCGTTTCGTGCTGGCGGGCGACGCGCTCGTCACCGCCCATCCGCCGCGCCAGCTCCTCGCGGCGGCGCAGCTCCTCTAGTTCCGGCTCCCAGTTCAGGCGGCGGAGTCTAAGTCCCGGGTTCCCCGTTGCCTGTTGTCCGTTGCCCGTTCGAAAGCCTCGACGCAGGCTGGGTCGAACTGCGTTCCGGCGTTCTTCCTCAGCTCTGCCTGGGCGTCCTCTGGCGACATCGCGCGCCGGTAGGCGCGGTGGCTCGTCATCGCGTCGTAAGCGTCTGCCACCAGCAGGATGCGCGACGCCGGCGGGATCGTTTCGCCGCTCAGGCCGTCCGGGTAGCCGGAGCCGTCGAAGTGCTCGTGCGAATGACGCACCCACGGCACGATCGGCTCGAGCCCCTCGACGCGCTGCACGATCTCCGCCCCCGCGACCGGGTGGCGCTTGATCTCTTCGTACTCCTCGGCCGTGAGCGGGCCGGGCTTCTGGAGGATCCGATCGGGGACGGACACCTTGCCCACGTCGTGCAGCATCGCCGCCATGCGGAGCAGCGCGAGCTCCGAGCCGGACCAGCCGAGCTCCCGTGCGATCACGGCCGCGTAGCCGGCGACCGAAGAAGAGTGTTCCTCCGGCACGGCCATCCGGGCGTCCACGGCCTGCGCGAGCGCGGCGGCCCAGGACAGCTCTCGCTGCCCGGGCGCGGTGCGTGAGACGGCACCGTGCTTCGACGCGTAGAGCTCCGAGTCGGCGTGCTGGTAGAGCTCGTCGCGGTCGGCACCGTCGGCGGGGAAGCACGCCAGCCCGGTGGTGACCGAGATACGCGGCGCCAGTGCCTGGCGAACCCGGTCGGCCAGGGCGATGCCGTCTCGCTCGCCCGCACCCGGTGCGACGATCGCGAACTCGTCACCGCCGAGGCGGCCGAAGGCGTCGATCGGCCGCAGCACGGAGGTCGCGCTTTCCACGACCCAGCACAGCAGGTCGTCCCCCGCGGCATGGCCGTTGCTGTCGTTGACGAGCTTGAACTGGTCCAGATCGAGCAGAATCAGCCCGAACGGGTGGCCATGGCGCGCGGAGTCGGATAGCTCGGCGGCGAAGCGCTCCTCGAAGCCGCGTCGGTTCAGGCAGCCCGTCAGCGGGTCGGAGCGAGATACGCGGGCGAGGTGCTCGCGCTGAACGTCATGCTTGTGCGCCTGCCAGGCGCACATGCCGCACGCGAACGCGAGCGACGCGAGCATGAACCAGACGTAGTCCACCGGGGGGTTGCCGGCGACGGCGGCGACGACTCCGAAGACCAGCATGTTCAGCACGGACGCGGCGAGCATCGACGCGAACGGGTACGAGATCCCGGCGAAGATCAGAGTAAGGAACCAGAGTTCCGCGAACGGGCTCGTGACGCCGCCGTCGAGCCCGGTGACGAGTCCGATGAGCGCGATGTCGAGCGCGCTCCAGGTGATGAAGAACGCCTCGCGGAAGCGGCTGTGGACGATCGCGTCGGCCGGCAGCGCCTTGATGGCAAAGGCCGCGATGAGCGCGACGACGAAGATGACCGTGATCAGCCCTCGGTTCGGCTGGTCCCACGTCAGGAGGACGTAGACGAAGCTCGACAGGCAGACGACGACCGTCAGCCAGAAGCCGATCTCGATGCTCGCCGTGCGCAGGCGGATTTCGGACACGTCCTGCATCGAGGCGCTTATCGGGATCTAGGCGGAAATCCTCAAGGAGCGCAGCGGGGGGCGGACAACACCGGTTCCGTGCACTCCCTGCACCCCTGCGCGCGCCAGCACCACCCTCGCGACCGCTTCCGCCATCTGACCGAGCGCCTGGATCGGCTGATGGCGGTTCTGACGAACGTCCAGGTCCACCTCCGCGATCGCGTCGATCCCGACCTCCCGGTAGATGTCGATCAGGAGAGCGATCTCCACGCCGTAGCCCGTCGTGAAGGCCAGACGAGTCAGCAAGTCGCGCCGTGCGGCCATCTCACCGGCCAGCGGCTGCCGGATTGCCGCAAGCTCGGGGAAGAAGAGCTCGAGCAGCGGGCGCGCCGTGAGCTCGGTGACGCGCCCGCCGCCCTCCGGAAGCGTCACGTCGCCGACCTTGAAAGGCCGCCGGTAATAGCCCTTGACGTACTGGACACTCGGGTCGAACAAGAGTGGACCGGCCAGGCCGCAGGCGAAATGGGGGCCGAACCCGCCGCTGTCGCCGTCCACGAACACCACGATGTCGCCGTGCATGGCAGTGAGCGCACGCCACATCGCGTCGCCCTTGCCGAGCACCGGTCCGGAGTGGGGCACGAGTTGCGCCTGGGGTCGTACCTCGGCTCCTGCTCTGCGCGCCAGGTCCGGCGTGCCGTCGGTCGAGCCTCCGTCGACCACGAGCACTTGATCGATCGCCCCGCGCTCCATCAGATCGACGAGGTCGTGCACGATCGGCTCGATTGTCTCCGCCTCGTTGACGACCGGCACGCACACCGAGACGCTTTCGCGCCGCTCGGCCGCGAGGCGCTCGGCCGGAAAGCGGCTGTGGTGCACGGCTAGAGCTCCTGGACTGCCCCGAGCACTTCTGTGATCGATTCCTTTGCGTCGCCGAAGAGCATCGAGGTCTTGTCGTCGTAGAACAGCGGGTTGTCTATACCCGCGAATCCCGAGGCCATGCTTCGCTTCAGCACGATCACCGCGCCGGATTCGTCCACGTTCAGGATCGGCATGCCGTAGATCGGGCTGTCGGGCTGCGTCCGCGCAGCCGGGTTGGTGACGTCGTTGGCGCCGATCACCAAGGAGACGTCCGTGCGCGAGAACTCGCTGTTGATCTCGTCCATCTCCTTGAGCTGCTCGTAGGGCACGTCGGCCTCGGCGAGCAGGACGT
>Ga0111538_10007791_pt1 | contig 14412 bp, 13 predicted proteins | sample SoiMethybrSBSTD1_FD_79669 | JGI IMG/M metagenome (GOLD analysis project Ga0111538, IMG submission 79669) | Bulk soil microbial communities from a Populus tree surrounding site in Tennessee, USA - Soil MetaG P. TD hybrid SBSTD1 (version 2)... | ecosystem: Environmental > Terrestrial > Soil >... | reverse complement strand
GGCGTAGTTGAGCACGATCAGATCGTATTTTCCCGAGCCGATCGCCTCCACTGCCTTGTCGGTCAGCTCCGGCGCGGACATTTCCGGCTGCAGGTCGTAGGTCGCAACCTTGGGGGAGGGGACCATGCTGCGGTCCTCGCCCCGGTAGGGCGCCTCCTCGCCGCCGTTGAGGAAGTAGGTGACGTGCGGATACTTCTCCGTCTCGGCCATGCGCAGCTGCGTACGCCCGGAGTCGGCCACCACCTGTCCCAGGACATGCGGCAGGGTTTGCGGGGGGAAGATCGCCTGCGTCAGGGCGCTGAGCTCGGCGCTGTACTCGGTCATGCCGGCTGCCGCGGCGAGGCGGACAACCCGTTGGCGCGGGAAGCCGGAGAAGGCCGGGTCGAGCAGGGCGGCAAGGATCTCGCGCACGCGGTCGGCGCGGAAATTGAAGCACAGCACGCCGTCGCCATCGCGCATGCCCTTATAGTCGCCGACGACGGCGGGCAGCACGAACTCGTCGCTCACGTCATGCGCGTAGGCGTCGGCAATGACGGCGCCAGCGTCCGGGAAGCGCGCGCCCTCGCCCGCCACGATGGCATTGTAGGCCTTGGCGACGCGCTCCCAGCGGCGGTCGCGATCCATGGCGTAGTAGCGGCCGCACACGGTGGCGACGCGCACCGACGGGGGCAGAGCCGTGCCAAGGCGCTCGAGGTCTTCAGCTGCCGAGCGCGGTGGGGTGTCGCGGCCGTCGGTGAAGGCATGGACGAGAGTCGGCACACCGGCCTTGGCAAGCACGTTGGCGAGCGCGACCGCGTGATCCTGGTGCGAATGCACGCCGCCGGGGGAGACGAGGCCCATGAGGTGGCAGGTGCCGCCGCTTGCGCGCAGGCGCGCGATCAGGTCGCGCAGGGCGGTGGCCTTCTCGATCTCGCCGCTGGCGATGGCATCGCCGATGCGCGGCAGATCCTGCATGACGACGCGGCCGGCGCCGATGTTGAGATGGCCGACCTCGGAGTTGCCCATCTGCCCGTCAGGCAGGCCGACGTCGCGCCCTGACGTGACGAGGAGGGCATGCGGGCAGGTCGCCCAAAGGCGGTCGAAGTTGGGCGTGCGCGCCTGGCGCACGGCGTTGTCGGCGGGGTCCTCGCGCCAGCCCCAACCGTCCAGCACTGCCAGCATCACCGGACGACGTTTCTGCATCGGCTCACACCTCGTCGGCCTCCGGTACGCCCATCCGGCTCCTGGCGTCAATCGATGCGACGATGCCGCTTCCCAGCGCAGCCTTCGGGGCGTCTCCTGCTGCTGGTCAACGTAAGGCTATCGCCCGCGTTCCGCTGCCATAATCAATGCGACGGCCGCACGCGATAGAGCATCGGTGGGAAATCGGTATGATGGCCTCGCACACAGCGGAGCGCGCGCATGAAGTTCGGACTGTTCGGCGGGGCCAAGTCGGCCGGTGAAGGGTCGGTCGGAGACAGCCTCGGCTATCGCAAATACATCGACTATGTGCTCACCGCCGAGGAGCTCGGCTATCACAGCGTATTCGTGGTCGAGCATCACTTCACCGGCGTCGGGCAGCTGTCGGCCTCGCTCAATTTCCTGAGTTATCTGGCCGGCCGCACCAGCCGGATCAGGTTGGGCACGGCGGTCGTCGTACTGCCCTGGCACAATCCTGTGTTGCTCGCCGAGCAGGTTGCCACCGTGGACCTCCTGTCCAATGGGCGCCTCGACTTCGGCGTCGGCAAGGGTTACCGGCCGCCGGAGTTCGCGGGCTTCTGCATCCCCATCGAGGAGGCAACCGAGCGGTTCGACGAGACAATCACCTTCCTGCGCAAGGCATGGACCGCCGGCGACCGCTTCTCGCATCATGGAAAGCGCTGGCGCTTCGAGAACGTCGTCATCGAGCCGCGCCCCGTCCAGCAGCCGCATCCGCCGCTGTGGATGGGCGCGGGGAGCTTCGAGTCGATCCAGCGCGCCGCCCGCGAGGGCTTCAACCTTCTGCTCGACCAGATTGCGCCGGTCGACCTGATCGTCGAGCGCGTTGCGACCTACCGGGAGGAGGTCGCCAAGCTCGGCCGCAGCTTGCGGCCGGCGCAGATCGGCGTGGCGCGCGCCCTGCAGATCGTGCGCACCGAGGAGGAGCGGGAAAACGCGCACGCGCTGAGGACCAAGGTGCTGAAGGCAATCGGTGGACTGGCCCGCGGACCAGGCGCGGAACGCTACCAGAGCATCGGCTCCCATGCCGATCCCAACCTTGCCAGCGAGGAGTCGGCGCTGCTGGGAACGCCCGAGGAGATCGTTGCCCGGCTGAGGAAGCTCGAGGCCGGCGGCGTCGACTATGTGCTGCTGGTCGACCCGACCGGCTCCAAGGACGCGTTGCGCACGTTTGCCGAGGAGATCGCGCCCCACTTCCCGGACAGGCCGGCAGCTCAGACGACGTGATTTCGGCGCCTGTCTACTCGACCCGTAGCCCCAGGCTGCGGACGACTTCGCCCCATTTCTTGATCTCGGAGCGGACGTAGGTCTCGCCAGCGGCCAGCGAGCCGCCCACGGGAAGCATGCCGAGCTGGTCGAAGCGGTCGAGGATCGGCTTCTCCGCAATGATGGCGTTGACGTCGGCGTTGAGCTTGGCGACCACCGCAGCCGGCGTGGCGGCCGGCACGAACAGGGCGATCCACGTCGACTCCTCGCTGTCGCCGAAGCCCTGCTCCATGGCGGTGGGCACGTCCGGCAGGCTGGGGACCCGCTTGTCGCTGACCACCGCCAGGGCCTTGATCTGCCCGCTCTTGATGAGCTCGATGGCCGGCGGCATGGCGAGACAGGCGAGCGTGATGTGGCCGCCGACCAGCGCATTGAGGAGAGGCGCCGCGCCGGTGAAGGGCACGTGCGGGATGTCGACCTTGGCCAGCACCTTGAAGATCCGCTCGGCCGACAGGTGCGGCGTCGTGCCTGGGCCCGGCATGCCGTAGGTGAGCTTCTCCGTCTTGGCCAACTCGATCAGCTCCTTGAGGTTGGACGCCTTGAGGCTCGGGCTGGCGACGATGATGTTGGGGGTGGTGGCAACGACGATGGCGGTCTTGTAGTCGGTCTCCGGCGCGTAGCCGGCGTTGGCCGCGAGACTCGGGTTGACGGCATAAGCGCTGGTGGTGACGAGGACGGTGTAGCCGTTGGGCTCAGCCTTTGCGACCTGGCGCGTGGCGATATTGCCGCCAGCGCCGCCGCGGTTCTCGATAACGACGCCCTGGCCCCATTTCTCGGAGAGCCTCTGGCCAACGATGCGCGCCACGGCATCGGTCGGCCCGCCCGCCGGGAAGGCCACAACGAAGCGCACGTTCTGACTCGGGTAGCTATCCTGGGCGCTTGTGGTGGCCGCCGGCAGGAGGCCGAGCGCAAAGAGGGCGTATGCCAGAACGGATCGCCTGCTGGGGCCGAAATGCATGGAAAGCTCCTCCACTCGCTTGAGCCGCGATAGTTGTAGCAGGAAATCGCCGCCAGACAGCGGCGCCGCTGGTCGTCGGCGGCCGAGGTTACCACGCGGCGCGCCATGGCTTGATCGCCGGCGCCCGGGCCGCCACTGTCGCCTGGTCCGCACAGAATCTGGGAGGTCGGTACGACCGACAACGGCATGCTCACCGACGGTTTCGGCCCACCCCAGATCGCTGCCGTGCTGCTCCTGATCCAGCGCGGCCTCGAGGAGGTGCATTCGCAACGCAATACGCGGCGCCTGCTGCAACAGGGCGCCCAGGAGGTCGGGCGAGACTACTACCCGGTGGTGGCGGCAACGCACCTGGCATGGATCGTGAGCCTCGCCTTCCTGGTCCCTTCCAGCGCACCCCTCTATGTGCTGCCGCTGATCGCATTTCTCGCCCTGCAGCCGGTGCGCTACTGGATCATCGGCACGCTCGGCCGCTATTGGACCCACCGCATCATCACGCTCCCTGCGGCACCGATCGTGACGGGGGGGCCGTACCGGTTCCTGAGCCATCCCAACTATGCCGTGACGCTGGCCGAGACGCTGCTGTTGCCGCTGGCGTTCGGCCAGGTGGCGCTCGGCATCGTCTTCACCGTCCTGTGGGGGGCGGTGCTGCATTACAAGATCCGGCTCGAGGACGAGGCGCTGGCAAAGCGGCGCGCCAGGGAGAACGGGCCGCGATGAGCGGAGCGACTCCGAGGCGAGCGGCGCTGCCGGCGATCGCGGTCGGCGGCGGGCTTGCCGGCGCCGCCTTCGCCCTGACGCTGGCCCGTGCCGGGCGGCCCGTCCTGGTGCTCGAGCGCAGCCGCGGTCCGCGCCACGTGGTGTGCGGGGAGTTCCTGAGCGAGGAGGCGCAGGTCGTGCTCTGGTCGCTCGGGGTGGATTTGCGCGCGCTCGGCGCGACCGCGATCACGCAGTTTCGCCTGGTGAAGGGCGAACGGCGGGCCACAACGCAGCTGCCGTTCGTGGCCGCCGGCCTGTCCCGCTTTCGGCTCGACGAGGCGCTACTGGAGCTGGCGGCGCGTGCGGGCGCCGAGGTGGTGCGCGGCGCCCTGGTGACGGGAATCGATCTGGGTGGCGGGGCGCTGGCGGCGCGGACGGAGGAACGCATCTGGCCGGCCAGCGCTCTGGCGCTCGCCACCGGCAAGCATCCCCTGCGCGGCTTCGCCCGCCCGCCGAGCCCGATGGTCGGCTTCAAGCTGCATCTCGAGCCGACGGGCGCGGTGCGCCGGGCTCTCGCCGGCGTCGTGCAGCTTGTGTTCTTCCGCGGCGGCTACGTCGGGTCGTGCTTGGTGGAGGATGGCATCCTGAGCGTGGCGTGGGTGATGCAGGACCGCCTCTTGCGCAGCGTCGGGGCAGACTGGCCGGCGCAGCGCGCGCATCTGTCGCGTCAATCGAGCCTGATCGGCGACCTCCTGGCCGGCGCCCGGCCGCTGTCGGCCAGGCCCGCCGCGACGGCCGCCATCCCCTACGGTTTCCTGCGCGCCGAGGCGATTGCGCCCGAGGTGTTTCCGGTCGGCGATCAGCTGGCGGTGGTGCCGTCGTTCACCGGCGACGGCATGGCCATCGCTCTCTACAGCGGGCTCGAGGCGGCGCAAGCCTTGCTCGGCGGGCGGTCGGCCGCCGCCTACCAGCACGGTCTCATTGCGCGGCTGCGGCCGCAATTCCGCCTGGCCGGCGGCATCGGCCGGCTGCTCGAGACGCCAGCGACCTGCGGCATCGGCGTCGCCGCAGCCAGGCTTCTGCCGCAGCTTGTGAGAGGGACGATCGCGGCGACCAGGCTCAGGGGATTCGCCGATGTCGCGGCTTCGCTCGGCGCTCAGAGATCGACGACGACGAAATAAGCGGAGAAGCCGGGGCCGAAGGCGGCCAACAGATGCGGCCCGCGGGCCTCCGACCGCGAGGCGCGCTCCAGGACGAACAGCGCCGTCGCCGAGGACATGTTGCCGTACTCGCGCAGCACCTCCCAGGAGTGGACGAGATCGGCCTTGGAGACTCCGAGGACATCCTGCGCCGTATCCAGCACGCGGCGGCCGCCCGGATGCAGGAGCGCACCCTTGAGGTCGCCGAACTCCATTCCATTGCGGGCGAGGAAGTCATCGAGCGCGGGGCGCAGCGCGCGCCGCATCAGCGAGGGCAGCTCCGGGCTCAGCACGACGCCGAAGCCGTTGTCCTTGATGTCCCAGCCCATGATGTGCTCGGTGGCGGGCCAGCAATGCTCGCCGATCGCCATGATGCGGCCCCGCGGCCGGCCGGGGCGGTCATCGCCCCGGGTGTTGCGCAGCACGACGGCGGCCGCGCCGTCCCCGAACAGCGCGATGGAGACGAAGTTGGCGACGCTCATGTCGTTGCCGCGCGCGCACAGGCTGCACAAATCGACGGTGAGGAACAGCACGTGGCCGCCGGGCATGGTTTGGGCCATGCGCACTGCGCGCGCGAGCCCGCCCACGCCTCCCCCGCAGCCGAGCCCGAAGATCGGCAGGCGCTCGACCTCGCGCGAGAAGGGCAGACGGTTGAGGAGGCGCGCATCGAGGCTGGGGATGGCGAGGCCGGTGATGGTGTTGACGACGACGGCGCCGATGTCGGCGAGCTCGATGCCGGCGGCCGCCACTGCCTTGAGCGTGGCCTCCTCCAAGAGCGCCACCGCGTGGCGCTGGAAGGAGGTGGTGCGCTCCTCCCAACCGCGCGGCTGCAGGTACCAGTCGGGCGGCTCGCACACGTATCGGCTCTCGATGCCGGTGTTGGCAAAGACGCTGGCCAGGCCGGTCAGATGCGGGAAGAAGCGCGTCGTCGCCTCGGCGATCGTCTGTTGCAGGACCTTGTGTTGTGGCACAGCGGTCGCCACCGATGCGATCTCGACGTCGAACCCTGTAGTGGCTTCGGCGTCCGGCCGGCGCGCAACTCTTTCCTGCAAGGCTCAGTCCTCCCTTGGAAGCCTGCGAGCTTCCTCCCAATCGACGGGCAAAGCAGATCGTTGTTGGATTTGCGGTTAACGCGCGGGGCGGGTGGAGCCGGCACGTACGATGCCGGCGTGAATGCGCTCGTCAGCCGATCGGCGCGGAAAATTGGGCGAGTGCGCGGTAGGACGCGATCCGCCAGCGGCTACCAACGGCCCCAGCCTCGCCAACCCCCGTAGCCGTAGCCGTAGCCGTACCCGTAGCCGCGGCCGTATCCGTAGGAGGCGTAGCCGTACCCATAAGCCGGGCGGTACGCGGCGTAACCGTACGCGGGAGGCGCAGCGTAGTAGCTGTAGACGCGGGGCGCATAGTAGCTGTAGGCGGGAGCCGCGTAGTAGCCGTAAGCCGCTGCTGGCGCCGCGTAATAGCCATAAGCGCGGGGGGCGGCGTAGTAGCCATAGGCCCGCGGGGCGTAGCCATAAGCGGGGCCCCCGTAGTAGCCGTAGGCGTTGCAGCCACAGGCGGATGCCGCCGCACTGCCAAGCGTGAGAGCGGCGAGGGCGAGAGATACGCCGACCAAGAACCTACGCATCTGCGAGCCTCCTCTGACGTCGCGTGGGCTCACTTAGGTATCGCAGGCCGATCCTCCGCACGCACTCCGTCGAAACCCTGAATGCTCAGGTGGAGTTGTCCCGACATTTCGTCCCGTGCGGCGAGCTACGCTCGGCGCATGGCCGATGGCTAATCCCGCGGCTTGACCTTGCGAACGCCATGCTTGGTCGGTGCGCCGGAGGGGTCGACGGGGTCCGTGCCCTCGCCGAGCTGCAGGCGCGCGTCAACGACGTCCTGGAGGAGGCTCGGCTCGCCGCCGCTCATATTCTCCTCGGATGCCACCGACAGCTCGCGGGCTTCCAGCTCCCAGGCTTCCAGGATGGCCAGCTTCTCTTCCCTGTTAAGGCGGCGGTCGCGCACAACCTCGCCGGGCCGGCGATAGTAGCGGGTCGGATTGGCCTTGGCCTCGGCAGCGAAGCTCACAGCGTTGATCATTGTGTCAATCCATGGAAAAACGCATGCCTGGGCGGTAAACGCCCAAGCTCAAGCTTGTGTTCCACGCCAAAATCGAAATTCCGGCCGGGGCGACTACTCGGTCGTGTTGCCGCTATTTTCGGGCCGGGGGTTGTCAGCGTGGCCGGCGTGCCGGCGGCTTTGCGAGATCAACCCGCCCTTGCGGCCGGCTGCCGCGGCCAAGGCCCGGTTCTGGGCAAAGCTTCTGCGCTGCGGGGCCACGGCCCGGCCCCCTTTGCGGCCGGCGTCCGACGCCAACTCTCGGTCTTGGGCAAAGCTGCGCTTGTCGTTGGGAACGTTGGCACCCCCCTTTCGGGCGATCTCGCGCTGCTTGTGTTGTTCCATTCCGGCGAAGCCGCGCAGTGCCCCGCTGCTGTGGCCCTTTTGCTCTTGAGCCATGCCGTCGCCTCCTGCTCTCTGAAATCCGGCTCTGTAGTAGATCGGAGAACGGCTTGGACTCGCTCAAGGTTCCCCATTTCCGCCGAGGAACTCCGCGCGACGCAGCTTGCAAAGCCAAGCTCAAGCCGCGTCGTCAGGACGGCAGCCGGCGCGCCATCTTGCGCGCCTCGCGCCAGGGATCGTTAATGTTGGCCAAGCGATGCAAAATGTTCATGACTGTGAAGCGGTCCGGGCGCATCTCCGGCCCCAGCTCGTCCCAATCGAGGGGCGTGGAGACCGGTGCGCCGGCGCGCGTGCGCGCCGAATAGGCGGCGACGGCAGTGGCACCACGGCCGTTGCGGAGATAATCGACGAAGATCCGGCCGCGGCGCGCCGTCTTCGAAGCCTTGGCCAGATAGCGCTGCGGGCTGTCCTTGGCCATGGCGGTGGCAAGAGCGTGCGAAAAATCTTTGACTGCGACCCAATCGGCGTGGGGCGTGAGCGGCGCGAACACGTGGAGGCCTTTGCCGCCGGTGGTCTTGACGAACGAAGCGAGCCCCAGACCCCGCAAGCGGTCGCGGACTTCGAAGGCTGCGTCCACCACGTCGGACCACGCCACCTCTGGGTCGGGATCGAGATCGAAGGTGATGCCGTCCGGCTTCTCGATATCGGCAAGCGTGGCACCCCAGACGTGGATCTCGAGCACCGAGGCCTGGACCAGCGTGAGCAGGCCTTCGAGCGTGTTGACGGTCAGGATTTCCTCGCCGCCCTCGGGATCGCGGCTTCTGGCGACGTGCTCGCCGATGCCGGCCCAGGCATGCTTCTGGAAGAAGCAGCCCTCCTCGACGCCGCCCGGGCACCGCACCAACGACAGTGGCCGATCGACGAGGTGGGGGGCGATCGCCGGCCACATCTCGACATAGAATTCGGCCAAGCCCTGCTTGGTGACGCCGACGTCGGGCCATAGCACGCGGTCGGGGTGGGTGAGCTGCACGGGCAGCGCACTGACCGCTTTCGGTCTCCCCGCGGGTTTCTCCGGAGCGACATCGGCCGCCTGACGGTCGAGGCGCAGGCCCTTGAAAACGGCATGGCGCAGGATGCCGTCGGCCGTCCAGCCGCGCATCTCGACCTCCGCCACCAGCGACGGCTTGGCCCAGCGGACGTTGCGGCGCATCTCCGGCGGCGGCAGGACGGCAAGCTCCGGCGCATCGATCCGGATCGCCTCGAGCCGGCGCCACAGGTCGTCGGCCGTGGCGGTCGAGAACCCCGAGCCGACGCGGCCGGCATAGACGAGCTTGCCCTTGGCGAGCGTGCCCAGGACCAGCGAGCCGACGGTTCGCCGCTGCGTGGTCGAGGGCACATAGCCGATGACGACGAACTCGCCGCTGTCGATGCACTTGGACTTGAGCCAGGCTTTGGTGCGACCGGAGCGGTAGGGCGCGGATGCGAGCTTGGAGACGATGCCTTCCAGGCTCAGGCGACAGGCGTGCTTGAGGACGATATCGCCGCGCTCGGTGAAATGCTCGCTGAGCTTCAGCACGCCGTCGGCGTGGCCAGCAAGCAGCTGGGCGAGCGCGGCCTTGCGGTCGATCAGCGATGCGCGTGTGAGATCGATGCCGTCGAGGTGCAACAGATCGAACAGATAGAAGGAGAAGCGCTCGCTGCGGCCCTCGCTCAAGTCCTGCTGCAGGGCCCCGAAGTCCGGCGTGCCGCGCTCGGTCTCCACTACCACCTCGCCGTCGAGAAAGGCCGCCACCACGGGCAATTTCTCGAGCGCCTTCTGCACGGAGGGGAATTTGCCGGTCCAATCGAGGCCGCTGCGGGTCTTCAGCCGCACGCGGCCGCCGTCGATGCGGGCGAGCAGACGATACCCGTCGAACTTGATTTCGTGCACCCAGGCCTCGCCCGTAGGCGGGATGGCTGCCGGTGAGGCGCGCTGCGGCTCGATGAAGGAGGGCAATGGGCCGGGCTTGGCGCCGCGTAGTTTGCGGAGAGCGACGGGGTCAGACCCCCTGGCAGCATCAACAGACTTTGTCGGCTTCGAGGAGGCCCGCTTGCGCTTGATCTTCACGTCGCTCTTGGCCACGGCTTCGATCGTTCGGCCGGTCTTGACCGAGCGGGACCTCGACTCGAGCAGATCGTCTGTTGAGCCCTCGCTCGCGTGCTCGTCGTCGGCCTTGATCATCAGCCAGTTTTGCTTGCCGCCCTTGTCGCGGCCCTTCATGTGCACGAGATGCCAGCGGCCCTTGAGCTTGCTGCCCGCGAGCTCGAATTCGAGGTGGCCCTTGGCCAGCTGCCGGCGCGGATCGCCGTCGGTCGTCCAGCGGCCGCGATCCCAGACGATGATGCTGCCGGCACCGTACTCGCCCTCGGGGATGCGGCCCTCGAACTCGGCATAGTCGAGAGGGTGGTCCTCCACTTGCACGGCGAGGCGCTTGTCGTTGGGCGAGAGGCTCGGGCCCCTGGTGACGACCCAGCTCTTCAGGACACCGTCGAGCTCGAGGCGCAAGTCGTAATGCAGCCGGCGCGCGGCGTGCTTGTGGACGACGAACAGCTGCCCGGTCTTGCGCCGCAGCTTGCCCTGCGGCTCGGCGGTGCGGGTGAAGTTGCGCTTGCGGTGGTACTCGCGCAGCGACGACGTTGCCATGGCGGCGCCGTCAACCCGCCTTCTTCATGCGCGCCTTGCCCTTGCGAGCCGCGCGGGCCGTTCCGCTCGGCGCCTTCTTGGCCTCGCCTGCGGATTTCTCGCCCTCGACGCTGCGGCGCAGCGCATCCATCAGGTTGACGACGTTGGTCTGCCGGTGCGTCGGCTGCGGTTTGATCGGCATGCCCTTCTGCTTGGACCGGATCAGCTCGATCACGGCCTTTTCGTAGCGGTCCTCGAACTGGTCCGGCTCGAACTCGCCGCGCATCTTCTCGATGATGTGCTTGGCGAGCTCGAGCATCTCCTTCGGCAACGTGAGATCGGGGATCTCCTCGAAGTAGGCATTGGCCGCGTGCACCTCGTTGGCGTAGTGCAGCGTGGTGGCGACGATGCCCTTGTCGCGCGGCTCGAGCATCATCAATCGCTCGCGGCGGAACAACACGACGCGCGCCAGGCCTACCATCTTCTCAGAGCGCATGGCATCGCGGATGACCGCGAACGCCTCCTCGCCCACCCGATCGGTGGGGGCGAGATAGTAGGGCGTGTCGAGGTAGGTCTCGTCGATCTCGGCGCGCGGCACGAAGCGCTCGATGTCGATGGTGTGATTGCTCTCGATCTGGACGGATTTCAGCTCCTCGTCCTCGATCAGGATGTATTCGCCCTTGCCGACCTCGTAACCCTTGGCCTGGTTCTCGGTCTCGACGGGCTCGCCGGTCTGCTCGTCGACGAACTGCCGGCGGACCCGGTTGCCGGTATCGCGATTGAGGGTGCGGAAGGAGACGCGCTCGGACGTGGTCGTGGCGGGGTAGAGGGCCACCGGGCATGAGACGAGCGAGAGCTTGAGATAACCTTTCCAGTTCGGCCTGGGCGCCATGCACGACTCCGGTACGCTGTTACCAATTCCTAAGCGGCATCATAGCGCGAAATGGGCCGACCGTCCCCTCGTCGCTTGCCGAGCGTTTAATATCCCCGCTTGGCCCTGGGGCAGGGGGAGCGCGGCGCTCTAGGGGCAGCAGGGATCGCGGCTGCCGCTCGAAAAGAAATGACCCGCGGCTTGGGGGGACCGCGGGTCGTAACTGACTGGCGCGTGAGGGAAGCAGAAGGGGGGTTCTGCGCGCCGGTCTGCAAGGTAAACGGCCTAAGCACTCCGCAGTTCCAAACGGCCGCCAAAAATTTTGAAATTTTCCTGTGTGGCAATCTGAACGGAGTTGGAGCGCTCGCTCGCTTGGTAAGCAGCACATTGATATAGTGAATGAAATCGGCCCAGTGAGCGATCATCAGCCGTCGAGCATCAGGACCAGCACGACAGCCAAGCCCACGCCTGCCACCGACAGTCCGCCCACGACCGACGACAGCCAGCTCGCGCAACTCCAGCCAAAGCGAATTCGACAGTCTCATCGGTTCTAGGGTCCGTTCCGGTGCAAGACCGGTCGTCAAGCCAACTGGAAGCGGATGGAATAGGTTCCCTGTCTGGGAACACCCGGCCTCAGGGTCTGAACTACTGGCGATCCAGGTCCCCGAGCAACTTGCGGAGGCGGTCGGGAAGGGGCTGGTCGACGACCTCGTCGAACATGGCCTTGAGCTTGCGTCCAATGTGCTCGTGCATTGGAAACACCTGATCCGACGCCTGTCCTGAGCCGGCAGGCTTATCGGTCTTAGACCGTTTCGGCGTCCCCCGCTTGGCCATGGTGCCCTTTGCAATAGGCCTCAATGCCCTACATACTAGCCGGCCTTGACCAACGCTCAAGGCTCCTGCCGCATCACCGCGGGCGCCGCCCATCGAAAAAAAGACCACCCGTCAGCATATTGAAGGGAGCTGTCTTACGCCGTGCCCCTAGCAGCTAAGATTGCCCCGCATCTGCCCAATCTGCGGCGATTTGCGCGTTTGCTGGCCGGGAGCCAGAAGGCCGGGGACGCGGCGGTGGCGCGGGTGCTCCAGGCGATCGTCGCGGACCCCTCGCTGTTTCCGGAGCTGCCGCCTCGTATCGGGCTCTACCAATGCTTCCTCGGCGCCTTCACGACCCGACTGCAGGACACCAGCTCGCAGGCCGATGAAATCGGATCGACGGCGGCGCGATCCTTGGCGGCGCTGCCGGCCCAGGCGCGGCAGGCTTTTCTGCTGGTCTCCGTAGAGGACTTCGACCGCTTCGAGGCGGCGCAGATCCTCGAGGTCTCGACCGGCAGGATCGAGGAGCTATTGCGGCAGGCCAACAGCGAGATCGGCAAGCAGATCGCCACCGACGTGCTGATCATCGAGGACGAACCGCTGATTGCCGCAGACTTGCAGCGGATACTGGAGGACCTCGGCCATCGCGTCGCATCGATCGCGCGCACCCACGCGGACGCCAAAGAGGCCGCGGCGTCGCGCAAGCCAGGCTTGGTGCTGGCCGATATCGAATTGGCGGATGGCAGCTCAGGGCTTGACGCAGTCAACGACATTCTCGCCAGCTTCACGGTGCCCGTCGTTTTCGTCACCGCCTACCCGGAAAAGCTCATGACCGGGGAGCGTCCGGAACCGACCTTTCTGATTGCCAAGCCGTTTCGCGAAGACGCCGTGAAGGCCATCGTCAGCCAAGTGCTGTTTTTCGACCAGCGGGCACAGCCACGGTCCTAGGAGGATCGGCCGCTGGCTCAACCGCTGGCTTCGCCAATACGGCGACGACCGGTTCAATCGGGACCAGGCAGGGATTTCAACTCCTGGGCGAGGACCGCCGCCTCCGCTTTGAGCCTGTCCATGACCGCCTGGAGCGGCGCGGCAACGTCGGTGATGCGCTTGGCCTGCTCCTCCTGCAGAGCCGTGCCCGGCGGATGCGGCGGTCCGATCTCGCCGAGCAGCGCCACGGCCTTGCGCTCTTCTTCGTTGAGTTCCTGGAAGTTACCGAGCGAAACGTACGCGCTGCGCAGGAAACTTTGCTTGTCGGCCTCCGTGATCGTCCTGATGCAATGCTGAAGAACGAATTTCACAATGTCCTTGGGATAGGCCAATTCCTCCGCGTCGCGAATGATGCTGTTGCTGGGTTCATTGAGCGTGGCAACATACCGGTCGAGGACATCGCGGGCGTCATATTCTGGAGTACTCATGTCGCTACTCCATCGATCGCTGGGGCCCCGCCGGCCTTGTAAGCCGACCGGAAGCTTGACGGTCGATAGCGCCGACCGTGCCGAGGCAATCGGGCCGCCTCACTAGCATATTCGGGACCCTCGGACCGGCGACAGTACGCCACGCCGCGCGGCCACGGATCGGCGCAATTGGCTCGCTACAAACTACGGTGAACTCGAGAATAAAGCGTCGGTCACAACGTTGTTGCTGGTTGTGCGGAATCATCTGCCTGCTCCGACCAAGCGTGCCGAAGCTCCATGGGCTGTCGGGCAATTCGGTCGTCTGATCGATTTGTATCGGGTATTGGGACTTCGCCGTGGCGCCGACGGCGAGAAGATCAAGACGGCCTACAGGAGGCTGGTGAAGCGGTTCCACCCGGACATCAACGCGGGCGACGCGCGCGCGGCGCAGCGAACCAAGGACATCATTCGCGCGTACCAGACATTGGGCGAGCCCGAGGCGCGCTCGGCCTATGACATCGAATTCGCGCGCCAGCGTGGCGAGGCGCGCCGGCGATTCTTGCGATCGATGGGAGCAGGGGTTGCCGCTTCCTTGATCATGGCGGCATTGCTTTTCCCTTTTTTGACGAAGCGTGATCCGGCAATTTTCCGAGATCGGACGGGGGCAAGCGCGTTGCCGACCGATGCCGAGCGGATCGAGCCGAAATCGCCGTCCTCGCCAACGCAGGCATATCGGACGCCGCCGGAAGATAAGATGCGAAGATCATCGCTCTATGGAGAGGATCGTGCGGCGGGTAACCGAGCGGCGCAACCGTTGCCGCGAGAGGAGCAAGCGGGTTCAGGAAATCCCGTGATGGCGATGCCCAACGAGGTCCAGCGGCCGGCCGGGCCTACCCTCGAGGGGCCCGCAAGTC
>Ga0111538_10007789_pt1 | contig 14414 bp, 15 predicted proteins | sample SoiMethybrSBSTD1_FD_79669 | JGI IMG/M metagenome (GOLD analysis project Ga0111538, IMG submission 79669) | Bulk soil microbial communities from a Populus tree surrounding site in Tennessee, USA - Soil MetaG P. TD hybrid SBSTD1 (version 2)... | ecosystem: Environmental > Terrestrial > Soil >... | reverse complement strand
GCGGGCGTCGTGCCCGGCGACGCGCAGGGTTCCCGCGTCGGCGCGCAGCAGCGTGGCCACGGTGCGCACGAAGGTCGTCTTGCCGGCGCCGTTTGGCCCCAGCACCGCCACGACCTGGCCGCGCTCGGCGATCAGGTCGAGGCCGGCCAGCGCCTTGGTCTTGCCGTAGTGCTTCTCGAGGCCGTGGGCTTCGATCGTCGGCTGCATCTAGCTGCCCTCCGGGGTGTCTTGGTGTTGATCGGGAAGGAACGCGGCCGCGACGTCGCGCAGCCATTCCTCGCTCCAGGTGAGCCGTCCCTCGCGGAGGTCGTCGACCACGCTTCGGACCCAGGCCAGCTCAGCCTGGACGATGGCCCTGCGGCACTCCTCCTCGAGCAGGAAGAGCCGCGGCAGGCCCTCGGGTGCATCCGCGAAGGCGGCATCGATGTCGGCGAGCTCGGCGGCGAGGCGCTCCGCCCGAAGCTCGAGGTCGCGCCGCGCCTCGTCGGGGGGCAGTGCGAAGAGGATCGACAGCGCGGCGATGAAGTCGGGGTAATCGTTGTGGGTCGTGCGCAGCATCTCGTGCAGCCATGCGCGGGCCGTCTCGCGTCCGGCCTCGGTGACCGCATAGACCACGCGGTCGGGGTAGCCCTCGGCGCGCTCGGTCTGCGCCACCTCGACGAGCCCGTCTCGGACGAGCCGCTCGATCGCCTGGTAGAGCGTCGCGCGCGAGCGCACGTTGACCACGCGGTCCTTCCCCTGGGCCTCGAGCTGCTTCTGCATGCGGTAGACGTGCATGGGCTCGTCGATGAGCATCCAGAGCACGATCAGGCCGAGCGACGAGCGGCGGGGAGTCTTTGGCGTCGACACAGTATGCACCCTACTAGTAGTTATATAACTAGTCAACACAAAACTAACTGACCATGCCGACCGCCCTGCTGCTCAAGCTCACGCTGGCGCCCGCGCTGGTCGCGGTTGCGACCGTCGTGGCCCGTCGCGTGAGTCCGCGAGCGGGCGGCATGGTCAGCGGGCTACCGGTCGTCGCAGGGCCGATCGTGCTCATCTACGCGGTCGAGCACGGCGACCGCTTCGCGCGCGATGCCGCCGCCGCGGCGGTGCTCGGGATGATCTCGCTGGTCGCCTTCTGCGCCGTCTATGCCCTCGTCGCACGCATCGCGTCCTTCGTCGCCGCGCTCGCCGCCAGCCTGCTGGCCTTCGCGCTCGCGACCGCGGCGCTGTCCGGCGTCGACCCGCCGCTCGGGGTGAGCGTGCTCGTCACGTTCGCGGTCATCTCGATAGGCGCGTGGTGGCTGGCGAGGATGGCTTCGGGTCTCCCGCCGCAGCCGCGACCGCGCAGCGACCTGCTCGGGTGGCGCATGGTCATCACCGCGACGCTCGTGGTGACCCTGACCGCGTTGGCCGGTGACCTGTCCGCGCATCTCGCCGGCCTTCTGGTCCCGGTTCCCATCATCACCGCCGTGCTGGCCGGCTTCACGCAGGCGCGCGTCGGCGCGCCGGCGGCGATCGAGCTCCTGAGCGGCCTGGTGTTCGCCCTCTACAGCTTCCTCGCGTTCTTCGCCGTCCTCGCCCTCGCGCTGGTCGAGGTGAGCGCGGTGGCGGCGTTCGCGCTCGCCTCGGCCGCCGCGCTGGGGTGTTGGGCCATATTGGTGCGGCAGTGACGAGCGACATCGAGGCCAAGCTGCGGGCGGTCGTCGAGCCGCTGGCAGCGCTCACGCGCCGCGCCGGTTCGCCGGACGAGCGCCGGGCGGCCGAGATGATCGCGGCGGAATTCGAGCGGGTCGGCGCGTCGGCGCGGATCGACGAGGTGCCGTTCCGCGACGGCTACGCGCGGCTCCTGCTGCCGCTCGCCGTCGTCGGCCTGGCGGTCGGCTTGCGGTCCGCTCGCGGGCGCCGGCGTCCGGGCTCGGCCCTGCTTGCGGCCGCCGCCGCGGCGGCGCTCGTCGACGACGTCGAGAACGGCAAGCGGGTATGGCGTCGGATGCTCGCGCGCCCGCGGCCCACGTGGAACGTCGTCGCCGAGACCGGCGACGCCGACGCCGACCGCACGCTCGCAGTGATCGCGCACCACGACGCCGCCCCCACCGGGCGCGTCTTCGATCCGGGCTTTCAGCGCTGGCTCGCCGCGCGCTTCCCGGACCTCATCCGGCGGACCGACACCGCGATCCCGGTGTGGTGGCCGGCCGGCGCCAGCCTCGTCCTTGCGGCGCTTGGGGCGGCGACCGGCGCGCGCTTGCCCGCGCGCGCGGGCGCCGCGCTCTCGGCGCTCAACCTCGCACTGGGCGCCGACATCGCGCGCAACCGGATCGTCCCCGGCGCCAGCGACAACCTCAGCGGCGTCGCGGCGCTCGTCGCGCTCGCGGAACGCTTTGCGGACGATCCGCCGCAAGGCATCCGCGTGCTGCTTGCCTCCTGCGGCGCCGAGGAAGTCCTGCAGGGCGGCATCTACGGCTTCGTGCACGGACGCCTGGAGGACCCGGAGCGCCGTACCACGTGGGTGCTCAACCTGGACACCCTGGGCTCGCCAGAGCTCGTCATGCTCGAGGGCGAGGGCCCCTTCTGGATGCACGACTACACCGATCCCTCGTTCCGCGACCGGGTCGCGGCCGTGGCCGAGCGCAGCACCGGCGCCGCCCTGCGACGTGGCGCGCGGGCGCGGGCGAGCACCGATTCGATCGTCCCGAGCCGAGCCGGGTATCCGACCGCCACGCTCGTCTCATGGGAGCCCGACACCAAGCTCCAGAGCCACTATCACCTGCCGACCGACCTCCCCGAGCACGTGCAGTACGCGACGGTGGCGAAGGCCGTGCGGATCGCCGAAGCGCTGGCACGCGAGCTCGCCGGCGCCTGAGCCGCACCCCGAGGGTCGCAATGGCTCGATCTGGGTAGGGACAAGGGGCATGCTGGCTGCCGATCGGGAGGAGCTGCGACGGCGAGCCGAGGCCCGTGGTGGCAGCGGCGCGTCATGGCGCCGCGAATTCGGCCGGCTCCCGGCCTACGGGGAGCCGCACCCGGCGGTGGTCAGTCGCCGCGTCGGCAACGTGACCGGCTCGCCGTCGCGCAGCATCGCCGTCGTGCCGCCGCCCTCCACCGGCACCGGGTCGCCGGACTCGAGCGTCACGGTCGTGTGGTCGGATCCGATGGCGACCGTGAAGCGCCGCCCCTGATAGGCGAGGCCGCGGAGCGTGAGCCCGCCGACCACCCACTGGTCGGGCAGCGCCGGCGCGAGGTGGATCCGGTCCGAGCGCCAGCGGAATCCGCTCCACCCGTAGAGGAAGGTCTGCAGGAACCCGCCCTCGCCGGTCAGGAAGGTGAACGTCCCCTGCGCGCCGCGTGCCTCGGTGAACTGGTCGTAGGGCGGCTGGACGAACGGCCTCACGCTTCGCAGCGTGTAGTCGTAGGCCGGACACCCCGGCACGCCGAGCGCGAGCGAGTCGATCGCGTGGATCGAGTCGGTCATGGCGGGGCCGTCCGCATCGGTCCGCGCGGCGTAGTAGTTCAAGTCGTTCAGCCCGATCGTGGGCGACTCGTCCCACTCCCACGGGTAGGTCAGCATCACGACGTCGGCCTGCTTCACCGTGTCGCCGGAGTAGCCCTCGAACTCGGGGCGGACCATCGTCTTCTTGTCGAGCAGCACGGGCAAGCCGTCGGCCACGGCCTGCCAGGCCGGGTTCGCCCGTTTGCCGAGCAGATTGGCGGCCTGGGTCGCGAGTCGCATGGTCGTGATGGCGGCGACGTTTGTGTACACCTCGTTGTCGACGTTGAAGTGATGCTCGTCTGGGCCCTCGACGCCATTGATGGCGTAGGTGTGGCCGCGGGACGGGGTGGCCCGGCTCGCCCAGAAATCCGCGGCGCCTTGGAGCACCGGCCAGCCCTTGGTCTCGAGCCAGGCGCGATCACCCGTCGCGAGGTAGTACTGCCACTGTGCGAAGGCGACGTCCGAGGTGATGTGCTGCTCGAACTCGCGCGTCTCCGCAAAGAACGGGGTCTGCTCGGTGCCGTCGCTCGCGCTCTCCCACGCGTATCGCGTGCCCTGATAGCCCGTGGCCTGCGCATTGGCGCGCGCGCCCGCGATCGTATTCGCGCGGTAGTTGACGACGCTCGAGGCCACCTCTGGATGCAGCAGGAGGAGCGTGGGATACATCCACGTCTCGGCGTCCCAGAAGACATGGTCGTTGTATCCGCTCGAGGACAGCCCGACCGGGGAGATGCTCCAATCCGTGCCGGAGCGGATGCTCTCCTGGAGGTAGAACTGTGCCGCACGGATCTGACGCTGCAGCGCGGGGTCGTCCGGCAGCTCGATGTCGCTCTTCCAGCGCTCGGTCCATGCCCCCTGCGATTCCGCGAGGAGCGGGTCGTAGCCGGCCGGCGCGTGCGCGGCCTCGTTCGCCGCGGTCTGCTGAGGGTTGGCCGAGTCCTGCGACGTGGCTATGCCGACGGTTTTGGTGAATTCATAAGTCGTGCCACGCTTGACGGCAAAGTCGATCGCGAGGGAAGCCTCCCGAGGCCCCTGATTGGGTGTTACGGCGCGCGTTTTGGATGCGAAGCCGAGGTGCGAGTTGTACGCGACAGTCACGTCCGTTCCCTGTGTCCGCACGGCCAGCGTGAGCTGGCGCTGTCCCGCGTCGGCGCTTGAGGACACCGGCACCAGGTCGGTGGACGCGCCGCTGCCGAGCACGTCCGTGACCCGTGCGGTCCCGCTCCACGCCGGCGTCAGGCGCAGTCGGACGGTCGCCACATGCGCTCGCGCGAGATCGGCGAGTACGTCGTAGGCCAGGTGGGTCGTGTGCCCCGCCGGCGACGTCCAGTCCAATGACGTGCTGATCGCTCCGGTGCGCATGTCGACGGTCTGCACCCAGTTCGAGACCGTGCCCGACGACAGCGAGTAATCGGTTCCGCCATCGGTGAAGCGCAGCTCGTCCCATCCCGGCAGCGGGGCGGCGCTCACGACCTCCTGCGCCGGCGTCTGCTGCCATACCCCCGCGGCGATCGTGGTGGTGGGCACGGCTGCCCCGTCGACGAAGCCCATGCCCTGCGCCGGCACGCGCGTGCCCACGTAGCCGTTGCCGACGTAGGCCGGGGAGTACCCCGACGCGTACGACGTCGCGGTCATGGTGAACGGATCGTCGGCGGCGGCCGCCGGCGTGGCAGTCACGAGCGCGCTCAGTACGATCGCGAACCGGAGCGACAAACGGGCATAACGGGACACCGGCGCCTCCCAGGGCCAGAGCAGGGTGACGCATCCTTGCCCCGCAACGCGGGTTCGCAAACGCGTATGACGCATTGACTATTCAAGCGATCGATAGTGCCGGATCGCCAGCGGGCCCCTGGCTCCCCGAGCCGCTCGTCGAGGGCGAGGACCCGGCCGACCAGGTCACGCTGGACGACTCGGTCAGGATGGCGCTGCTCGTCGTCCTGGACCGGCTCTCACCGGCCGAGCGGGGCTGGCGCACCTGACCGGCTGACGATCAGGCGCGGCGGATGGGCGCGAAGGTGGGTACGGCGTCCTTCGTGAGAAAGTCGACGAGGAGCGCGTTGCAGACCGCCGGCTTCTCGTGCAGCAGCCCGTGCGATGTCCCCGGCACAACCGCGAGCTCGGCGTCGGGCAGGGCCCGGTACATGGCCAGCGCATGCTCGAGGATGACCTCATCGTCGTCGCCGAGCATGACGAGCGTGCGGCTCGTCACGGTGCTCAGGTCGGAGGGGGTGAGCGTCGGCTCCTCCCAGTTCATGCGCGCGAGCTTCGCGAAGACCACCCGGTAGTGGTCGGGCCCGTCGGGGGAGAGCTCGCGATAGCCGCGGACGAGGACCTCGGGCGGGCTGGCATCGGGATCGATGGCCGACGGGAGCCAGCCGTCGCGGTGAAAAACGCCGCTGATCACGACCAGTCGGCGCGCGAGGTCGGGCCGGCGCAGGGCGGTGACGAGCGCCACGATGGCACCGCCGCTGTTGCCGACCAGGTGCGCCGGCCCGCCCACCACCTGCTCGAGGAAGTCGATCGCGTCCCGCGCCATCAACTCGTAGGTGATCGGCCCGTCCACGTCCGGCGTGCGCCCGTGGCCGCGCCGCTCGGGCGTGAAGACGCGGAAGTGCTCGGCCATGGCACCGAGGTTCGGCGCCAGGGCGCGCGCGTCGGCGCCGCCCGGGTGGAGGAGCACGAGCGGGTCGCCGGATCCGTGCTCCTCGTACCAGGTCTCGATCACGCGCCGCCCCCCGACATGGCCCACATTGTCGACGAGCCGCGCCCGACGACAACCCGTTTGTCGGTCGCGGCGCTCGGGCAATGGGGCGTTGGGCAAAGGCCCGACCGACAACGAGGAGGTTTCACCATGCTTTGGCTGATCGCCGCCATCATCCTGTTCATCATTGCGATCGCGGGCGGCGCCATCGTGCACCCAATCCTGTTCGCGCTCGGCGTCGTGGCGCTCATCATGGCCTTCATGCACTTCCGCCGGACGGCCTACTGACCATCGCCACGAGCACCACGAGCCACACGGCTACGGCGATCCAGACCCACACCCGGGCGGAGGCGGTCATGGCCTCGGTGTGGGTGACTGCGGCGACCTGGAAGCTGCAGGCGGCGTGCATGCCGACCGCGAAACGGTCGCCCACCGCTCGGCCGGGTAGCGCGGACGCGCCCGCAGCGCCTCGCCGACGACGAGGATGGGCAGCCAGAGGATCGCGAGCGCCCACGCCACAACCGCGATCCCCTGCACCGCCGAGGCGACGTCGTGAGGATCGCGAGGCCTTGGGCGCGAGGACGATCTCGGCGCCGGCCAGCGCCGAGATCGCGAGTGCGCCGCCCGCGACCCACTGATCGCCCCGGCCAACGCGGATCTGACGGAAGTCGAAGCGGAGGAGGACGAGCGGGTAGAGCGCGAGGCCCAGCAGGAACGGTGCGAGCGCGGCGTCCAGCAACCAGTCGACGCGGTCGCGCGCCGCGACGACGCTCGCGAGGACCGCGAGCGACTGGGAGAGCTGACCAAGCGCGGAGAGCTCGCCCGCTCGGGCGACGACTGGATCCTCAAGGGCGAGCGGGTCGCCGCCTAGCGGGCCGCGGCACGAGCAGCTGCGCGACGGCGGTGTCGGCGAACCACCGCTCGTACTCGTCGGGCGTCCATCCGCGTTGCACGACGAGGAGCTGCCAGACGTCGGGGTGATTGAGGGTCCAGAGGATGTCGGTCGCGCGCTCGACGTCGAGCTCGGGACGCAGCCCGCCCTTCTCGTCGATGCTGGCCACCACCACGTGCTGGTTGGCGTGGAACTCGGTCTCGATCCGCTTCCAGAGCGCGTCGATGTCGGGATCGATGGCGGCGGCCGCGTGGACGACCTCGATCACGCCACCGACGCGCTCCTTCACGGCACGGGCGTTGGCGGCGCCGAGCCGCAGTTGGCGCTCGGGGTCCGGCTCGCCGAGCACCTCGCGGTACCAGTGCCGGTCCGAAATCGGGACGTCCTCCTGGTCGCCGCGGAGCAGGAAGTTCCACAGCGCGCGCAGGACGCCGCTCTTGGTCTCGAAGGCCAGGTAGACGGTCTTGCCCGCGACCCCGGCCTCGGCGGCGATGGCCGCCATTGTCGTCGCCGCGTAGCCCTGCCGTTCGAACAGCCGCTGCGCGGCTTCGAGGATCTGGCGTCGCGTCGCCGCCGCCTGCTCGCGCCGGCGCCGCGAGTCGTACCGGCGCTTGGGCTTGACAGCTTCGGCCATTTCGCTACTCTAACACTATATTCATTACTCTCAACGAGTAGTCAATCCTACACAGGAGGTCACGTTCACATGGAAGCCAAAGCAATCATCCAGGCCGACCGGACCGATCAGCTCCGCGCCCAGCTGCACGCGATGTGGGGATCGGTGGCCGGCGGGTGGGGCGAGCACGCCGATTGGGTCGACAACCGCGGGACCGCGATGACGGCCGAGATGCTCCGCCTGACCGCGCCGCGCCCGGGCGATCGCGTGCTCGAGCTGGCCTCTGGCGCCGGCGGACTGGGCTTGCTTGCCGCCGACGTGGTCGGGCCGGGCGGCGAAGTGGTGGTCTCCGACGTTGCGCCCGAGATGACCGCCATCGCCGCCGAGCGTGCGAAGGCCGCCGGCCTGAGCAACGTCAGCGTGCGCGAGCTCGACCTCGAGCGGATCGACGAGCCCGACCGCTCCTACGACGTCGTGTTGTGCCGGGAGGGGCTGATGCTCGTGCTCGACCCGGTCCGGGCGGCGGCCGAGGTCCGGCGCGTGCTGCGACCCGGCGGGCGGGCGGCGCTCACGGTCTGGGGGCCGCGGGAGCGCAACCCCTGGCTCGGCATCGTCTTCGACGTCGTCGGCGCACAGTTGGGCGCGCCGGTGCCGCCGCCCGGCATCCCCGGCCCGTTCTCGCTCGACGACGCCGACAGGTTCGCCGCGGTCCTGTCCGAGGCGGGGCTGAGCGACGTGCGCGTCGACGAGCTGTCGACGCCGTATCGCGCCACCTCGTTCGAGGATTGGTGGACGCGCACCGGCGCGCTGGCCGGACCCCTCGCGCAGATGCTTGCGGCGCTGCCCCAACCGGTCGCGGACGAGCTACACGCTCGCGCGCGCGAAGCGGTCGACGGCTACCGCTCGCCGAGCGGGCTCGACATCCCCGGCGTCGCGCTGCTCGGGGGAGCCCGCCGTGGCTGAGCTCGTTCGCTCGGCCTAGCCGATCCGGAGGTTCCCGAGCGTGACCGAGGTCGCCGACCGCAGCGAGTTGGGGATCTCCGCGATCGCGTCGACCTTCGCGACGAGCCTCTCGAGTTCCTCGTCGGTGGCGTCGCCCGCGACCTCGACGTCGTAGGTGATCTCGGTCGACACGGGCGGGTCGCCCTGGAAGTCCCCGTCCACGGAGACACGGACCCGCTCGAGCGCGATGCCCTCGGCCCGCGCTTCGCGGAACAGGTCGTTGGAGACGCATCCGGCGATGGCGAGGTAGAGCAACTGGCCGCCGTTGAAGCCGACACCGCGTCCGCCGCCGTCGGCGGGCCGGTCTACCACGAGGGTGTGGGGGCCGGCGCTGCCGACGGCGGCCGGCTCACCCGCGACGTTGCGTACCTCGACCTCGAACATCGTTTCCCGTCCGGATCATGCCACGGCGCCGCGCGTGACCCGCGCGATGGATGCGTGCATGGCCGCACCTTCGCGCGCGACCGTGAGCGGTCCGTGGCGCGCAGCGCAAAAGGTGCGTCGCGCCGCGTTGCAGGTGCTAGGGCGTACGCGCCGAACCAGGCAGGCGATGGCCGCGGCGCGCGCGCACGGAGCCGATCGCCTCGTCGGCGGTCGCTACCGGCTGCGCGAGCCCGTCGGCGCTGGCGGGATGGGGGCGGTCTATCGCGCCCGCGACGAGCGGTCGCAGCGCGACGTGGCGGTCAAGCTCATGAACGCGCGGCTCGCTCGGGATCCCGTGCACGCGCGCCGGTTCCGCGCCGAGGCCGAGCTCGGCGCGCGGCTTGCCCACCCGCACATCGTCGCCGTGCTCGACGCCGGGACGGACTTCATGGTCATGGAGCTCATCCGCGGCCCCAGCGCCCGCGTGCTGCTGCGTCGGCGCGGGCGTCTGGAGCCGTTCGAGGCCGTCCTTCTCCTCGGCCAGGTCTGTGCGGCCCTGCAACACGCGCACGATCACGGCGTCGTCCATCAGGACGTCTCGCCCGGCAACATCCTCGTGGGTCAGGGCGGCCGCACCGCGAAGCTCGCCGACTTCGGCCTGGCCGGCGTGCTCGGCGAGGTCGCGCGCGCGTGCGGGGCGGACACCGTCGGAACGCCGGGCTACGTCGCGCCCGAGGTCGCTGCCGGCGCCGCGCCCTCGCCGGCGTCGGACCTGTACTCGCTCGGCGTGGTCGCCCACCGGTTCCTCGCCGGCCGCCCACGCGTCCGGCCGGCCGACCCGGACGCCACCGCGCCGCTGCCGACGGCGGTCACACCGCCGCCCCCGAGTCTGGCCGAGGACCGTCCCGACCTGCCCGTCGGCCTGGTCGACGCCGTGGAGCGCGCGCTGGATCCGGATCCGGACGCGCGGCAGGCCTCGGCGGAGGAGTTCCGGAACCAGCTCGTGGCCGGGCTGCGGCCCGAGCTGGCCCTGGCGGCGTGATCGGCTGCGGTCTGACCTGGGGCGTGGGGCCTCATGCGGTATATGCCCGCACGAGGCCCCACGTCCAAAGAGATCCCTACCGCGCGACTGCGAGGTGGGCCGCGTCGAGCGCCTCGCCGAGGTCCTGGTAGACGCGCAGCGCGACGACCCGGCCGCCCCGGACGCTGTAGACGTAGGTGCTCCGCGCCACGAGCTCGCCGCCGTCACGGCCGCGATGGTGGCCGCGGTGGGGGACGACGATCTGCTCGCCGACCGCGATGAACTCGTCGGGCACGACGAGCATGTCCGCGAACATCGACCAGTACTCCGCCGACAGCAGCAGGAGCCCGGCGTGCCCGCGGAAGATGCCGGGGAGCGGCCCGTAGGAGCGCGACCAGTCGAGCTCGGCCTCGGGATGAAACAGCGCCAGGCACGCTTCGACGTCGCGCTCGTTCCAGGCCGAGATGGCGAGGCGGACGACGTCGATGCTGGACGGGATGGACATGGCCTGCCGACCCCTACGGGAACCGCGAGGCCTTGGGTTCAGCCCTGTGACGCGACGCACACGGCGGTCAGCAGGATCCTCGACCCCTAGGGGGCGCTCCCTCCGTGGGAGGACCCGGCGATCGCCCCCGGGGGCGACCGCGGATCCGGTTCCGGGCGACGACAGCGCGGCGCTCGCGGTCGAGCCACGGTCAAGCCCGGCACGCCGCACCGCTTCGAGAACGCGGGGAAGGGCGAGGCCCGCTTCCTCTGCGAGGTGCGCCCGGCGCTCGCGTTCGAGTCGCTGATCGAGACGATGTTCACGCTGGCGTCCGAGGGCAAGACCAACCGCAGGGGCATGCCGAACCCGCTACGCCTGGCCGTGATCGCCCGAGCCCACTTCGACACCGTGCGGGGACCGTTCCCGCCGGTGTTCGTCCAGCGGGCCGCGCTCGCCATCGGCGCCGCCTTCGGAAGCCTGCTGGGCTACCGGCCGACGGCGGTTCCCGCCGCGGCGTAGGGCGCCTATGTCCCCGCGGTTACGCGCCGATGGCCCCGCGCAACCGTTCGCCCAGGAGCGCTAGTCGTTCGATCGGCTCGTTGCTGAATACCAGGCGAACGTGGCGCGGGGCCACGCTGTCGCCCCACGCCGTCATCGGTGTGGCGGCGACTTTGTGGTCGAGCAGCCGGTCGGAGAGGGTGGGCGCATCGAGCCCGCAGGCTTCGGCGTCGATGAGCGCCGACCAGCCCCCGTGCGCCGGGACCAGGGGCAGCCCTTCGCACTGGCGCAGCAGCTCCGCGTGGCGCCGCTCCCATTCCGCCACGGCCGAACGGACATCGGCGTCGCCGAGCACGAGCGCTGCGGCAGCGCCGATCTGTCCGAAGCCGCTGATGACGATGCCGTTGTAGATGTGGACGAGGGCGAGCGACGGCGCGAGCTCGGCCCGGGCCACCATCCAGCCCACGCGCCAGCCGATCATCCGCTGCTCCAGCGAGACCGTGCCGCAGGTCACCGTGAGGTCGCGCATGCCCTCCAGTGCCGAGGGGAGCAGGATCGGCCGGCCGCCGAAGACGATCCCCTCCATCCCGGCCCAGTACAGCAGCGTGATGGTGCGATCGCGGCAGATGCCCGCGATCGCGTCCCACTCCTGATCGTTGGGGACCCAGCCCGTCGGGATCGATGGGGCCAGAAACAGCGCCTGCGTCGCGTCTGACACGGCGGCGCTCAGGGCATCGAGGTCTAGACGCCAGCCCCGATCGTCGCCGAGGAGCGGGACGAGCCGCGGGACGGCGCCGACCAGCCGTACCCGTTGGATCATCCCGGCGTAGGTCGGATCCGTGAGGATGACCTCGTCACCCGGATCGGTCAGCGCCAGCAGCGCATCGAGCATGTTGTCGCCGTCGCCCTGCGTGATGACGATCTCGCCGAACGGGTCGTAGTCCGGACCGCCGCGGCGCCGGATCAGCGAGGCCACCGCTTGCTTCATCTCGTCGAGGCCCGAGAACGGGAGATACGAGTTGGCCTCGTCGCGTCCGACCGCGGCGCGGGTCACCTCGACGACATGCGGATGCGGCGGGACGTCGGTGTCGAGATTCTCCAGCCGGAGAACGTCAGGATCCGTGCCCGCCGCCGCAGCGACGCGGTCGATGCCGAAGCCCGGGATCCCTTCGAGACGCCGGCCCACCCGGCCATCATCCTCGACCGGGCGCCGTTGCGTCATGCCCCCGGGTTCGGCGGCGCCAGAGATGGCCGACCGGGGCAGGCCCGCACGGCGCGGCGGGCCTGCCTCCTCGCGTAAGAACGAGCGCTGGCCGATAGCCGGCACAAGCACCGCCGCCACCCCGACGACGCCGAAGGCCGTCGCCTTGCACGACGACGTGCGGGCGCTGTGGGAGGCCCACGGGACGTGGACCGAGCGGGCGATCGTGGACTTCGTGGGCGGCCTTCCCGATGCCCAACTCGCCATCGACCGGCTACTGCAGAACCAGACCGACATCGGCAACGCGGTCAAGCCCTTCTACGGCGGCAAGGCGGGCAATCAGCTGACGGCGCTGCTGAAGGGGCACATCAACGCTGCCGTCGCGCTGTTGCAGGCCGCGAAGTCCGGTGACAGCCAGGCGACGGCAACGGCGAAGACGGCGTTCTACGCCAACGGCAACGCGGTCGCGCGGTTCCTGCACGCCGCGAACCGGCACCACTGGGCCCTGCCGGCGATGAAGACGATGATGCGCGTCCACCTCAACCAGGTCGTCGCCCTCGCGACCGACCAGCTCGAGGGGCGCTGCGCCGACGCGATCCGCCTGTACGACGTGTACATCGCGCACATCCTCGACATGGCCGACATGCTCAGCACGGGGATCATCCAGCAGTTCCCGGCGCAGCTCCGCTGAGAGGCTGGCGCGCGGGCAATACGATCGCCGGCATGAACACGGACGGCTATGAGACGCTCAAGGTGGGGGTCGACGGCGGCATCGCGTTCGCCACCATCGACCACCCGCCGATCAACCTGTTCGACGCCGCGCTGATCGTCGAGATGGACCGCCTTAGCCGCGAGGTCGAGGCCGACCCGGACGTGCGGGTGGTCGTCGTCGACAGCGCGAACCCCGAGTTCTTCATCGCGCACGCCGACGTTGGCCTGATCCTTCAGCTGCCCCAAGCGCAGCAGGACACCCCCACCGAGCTCCCGCTGTTCACGGCGATGGTCGACCGCTTCCGCACCATGCCGAAGGTCTCGATCGCGGTCATCGAGGGCCGCGCCCGGGGCGGTGGCAGCGAGCTCGCCCTGGGCATGGACATGCGCTTCGCGGCCCGCGGACGTGCCGTCCTCGCCCAGCCCGAGGTGGCCGTGGGCATCATCCCCGGCGGCGGCGGGACGCAGCGCCTGCCGCGGCTGGTCGGCCGGGCACGCGCGCTCGAGGTGATCGCCGGCTGCGCGGACGTCGATGCCGAGCTCGCCGAGCGCTGGGGCTACGTCAACCGCGCCCTGCCCGAGGACGAGCTGCGGCCGTTCGTCGACGCGCTCGCGCGACGCATCGCCTCGTTCCCGGCCGAGGCGATCGCGCACGCCAAGGCCGCGGTCATCGCCGCCGAGCCGGATCCCGTTCCGGGGCTGCTCGAGGAAGCGCACCGCTTCAACCAGACGCTGACGTTGGACGAGACCCGCGCGCGGATGGAAGGCTTCCTCGCCGCCGGCGGGCAGACGCGCGAGTTCGAGCTCCAACCGAGCTTCGAGTCGAGCGGGAGCTAGCCCCGCTCGGAGGCCAGCCGGATCGTCGCACCGGAGTGGCCGCGCCCTCCCTGCGCGGCCTTGCCACCGGTCGTGCGTTCTAGAAGATGCGCACCGCGACTTCCGCGGGGGCGTCGAAGAGCTTGTTGAGCTCGTCGTCGAGCTTGACGAGCGTCACCGAGGCGCCCGCCATGTCGAGCGACGTGCAGTACTCGCCGACGTAGCTGCGCGTCACGTTGATGCCCTTGTCGGCGAGCTGCTGGGCAGCGCGGCCGTAGCAGATGTACAGCTCGGAGATCGGCGTTCCGCCGAGCCCGTTGATCATCAGCGCGACGTCGTCGCCCGACCCGTACGGCAGGTCGGTGACGACCGCGTCGAGCAGCTCGTCGACGATGTCGTTGGCGCTCGCCAGCTTCTCGCGGCGACGGCCCGGCTCGCCGTGGATGCCGACGCCCATCTCCATCTCGTCGTCGCCCAGCTCGAACAGCGGCGACCCCTTGGCGGGCGGCGTGCACGACGTCAGCGCCATGCCCATCGTCCGCGTGACGGAGTTGACCTTCTCGCCGAGCGTGACGAGCTCCTCCAGCGAGGCGCCCTGCTCGGACGCGGCGCCGACGGCCTTGATCACGAAGAAGTT
>Ga0111538_10007785_pt1 | contig 14416 bp, 5 predicted proteins | sample SoiMethybrSBSTD1_FD_79669 | JGI IMG/M metagenome (GOLD analysis project Ga0111538, IMG submission 79669) | Bulk soil microbial communities from a Populus tree surrounding site in Tennessee, USA - Soil MetaG P. TD hybrid SBSTD1 (version 2)... | ecosystem: Environmental > Terrestrial > Soil > Tree... | reverse complement strand
GGCACTCACACTCGCGTAGTTCTCATCACTTCCGGGAACAAGCGTTGCCAGCCAACCGGTCACGCCCTGTGTTGCCAAATACGCCGAGATTTCATTCAGACCATCAGCCGAAGCCTCCATTACGTCAACTCCAACTGCACCGTGGATGTGTACATCAATAAAACCCGGCAGAGCAGTCAGTCCGCCTAGCGAAAGCGTCTCGACATCAGAGGGCAGCTCTGTCTGGTTGTCACCAACTGAAACGATCTGTTCGCCTTCTATTAGAATTATTCCGTCTTCGATGATCCTGTTTTCCAACACGATCCGTGCATCGCGGAGCAAAAGTTTTCGTGGAGACTTGTTCATGGGCCGTATGATAGTGAAAAATGCAAACCGTGACACGTCTTCTCTTAATTTGCTGGGTCCTGACTTGTCTTTGCGTCGTGAGCCGTGCACAGGCGATCAGCCCGGAATGCGCTCCGGCCCAGGAACAACTCAAGGCAGCGGAAGCGGCTGCCATGCAGAACGACTGGGCAGGAGCCGCCATTCGCTACCAGGAGGCAACGCAAGTGGCTCCCTCCTGTGTCGAGGCGATTGTTAATCTCGGGGTTATATTCAACCGGCTCAATCAACCGGACGAAGCTATCAAGGCATTTCAAAGAGCACTCAAAATCAACCCACGGCTCTTTGCCGCCCATCTCAACCTCGGGATCACTTACTTCCGCACCGCACGCTTCGGTGAGGCCCAGGAAGCTCTCGGGAATGCGTTGAAGCTCAATCCCGATCACCTGCAGACCCGGCAGTTACTGGCTCTGACACTAATTGGTATCGAAGACTTCAAAGAAGCGTCAGTCGAACTGGAGAAATTAGTAAAAATCATGCCGCCAGACGCCGGCACACTCAAAGCGCTCGGCGAAGTCTACATGAGACTCAAACGATATCCGGATGCGATAACCTCATTCGAAAAATCTTTGCAGCTCGATCCCAAGGCCGCAAAGACTCGTCTACTGCTGGGCGAAGCTCTCGACAACTCCGGTCAAACCGATAGTGCGATTCAGGAAGTACAGCGTGCCACGCAGGTAGATCCCAAATTGCGTGAAGCTCACTACGCGCTTGGCCATCTTTATCTGAAGCGCAGTAGTTTTGACCTGGCTTTGGCCGAATTTCAGAAGGAGCTGGAGCTAAATCCCGATATGGTGTTGTCGAGATATCAAGTGGGCAAGATCTATTATCAACGCGAGAAGCTTGACGAGGCGATCACCGAACTCACGACGGTAGTTGAAGCAGACAAAACCTTTCGACCGGCTATCGAGTTACTGGCCCAGGCGCGCATGAAACAAGGGTCGTTCAACGAAGCGATTGTGTTGTTGGAACGTGCCACCACGCTGGATCCGAAGTGGCCCAACGCTTTTGCACTTCTGGGCCGCGCCTACACTCGCGCCGGCAAACGAGAAGAAGCAAAGAAAGCCTTCGCCATGGCACAAAAACTAAGCGCCGATGAACGAAAGCGCCTCGAAGACGCCGTCAGCAAGCCCTAAAAACAAATCCACAGATTACACAGAAAGTATCTGCGTAATCTGTGGATGATTTCAAACCACCGCCAGTTAGAAGTTGAACTTCAACCCAAACTGAATCTGTCTCGGATCCCTCGTCGCTACGAACTGCCCAAACGGGCTAACAGCAACGAGATTTGAGATGCTGTTGAAAGCCGGGTCTGTCGGCAGTCGATCCGGAATCGTCTGGGAAACATCGGTAAAGATCGTCTTGTTGAGGATGTTGAAGAACTCTGCGCGAAATTGAAGCTTGTACCGCTCCGTGAAATTGAAGTTCTTCGTCAGGTTCAGATCCGTAAAGAACTGGCTCGGGAAACGGAAAGGCGCGCGTGGCGAATTTCCAATCTGCCCGGTCAGTGTCGTGCGGAATGCAAGCGGATTGAATCCGTAGGGAATGCCGCCAACTGGATTCACCGGAATATTTTCCGACGGATCGCTCACGATGTCGGGACGCGTACCACGCGCCGGCACAGCAGTGGAACCCTGAACCACACGATTCAATACTAAACCAGTCTGCGCAGTGGTAATGCCCGCAATCTCCCAACCACTCAACAACTGCTTTCCGACTCCTGAGCTCGCAAAGCCGCTATGGAAGGTCGGCACTTCGTAGACGTAACTGGCAACGAATACGTGTGTGCGATCAAGACGTGACACAGCGCGTTCCAGGTGCAGGTTCGTGCGAATCTGCGGGACGTCGATCGCGTCGCGGTCGTTGGTCGCGTCAGTCAGGTTCTTCGAGAAGGTATAGGCAATCTGCGCAGTTATGCCTCGTGTTGGACGCAGACGGAACGAAGTCAAGAGCCCGTGATAACGAGACGTAGCGCTGGTCTGGCGGTCAGTGATGGCAGCGAAACCTCTGTAGGGTCGCGCTGCGTTGATACAGTTGTTCGGATTGCCGCCCAGTGCCGGGTCGCAACTGGCGATACCTGTCGACGCGTGGAGTATTTCCTGCGGCGTTGGAGCATTGATGTCAACCGGCCGGATTAAATGGTTACCTGCCGATCCGGAATAGCCGACCTCCACTAACGCGTTTCGGAAGAGCTCCTGCTGCCACGTGAGCGACCATTGTTGAATCACAGGCGTCACCCAGGGTGCAGTAGTGGCATTCACGCCTCCAAGAGTTCCCCGCGTTGCCGGATTCGAAGGCGCCGGATTACCAAACGGAATTGGCGCCGCTTGCGTGCCGGTTACGCTATTCGAATTATTGAACGGTGGAGTGGTGAAAGCGTTTTGCTCCACGATGCCGACCAATGCCTGATCGTAATAAACACCGTAACCACCTCTTAAGACGCTCTTAGCGTTGTTCCATGGATCCCATGCAAAGCCGATTCGTGGCGCGAAGTCGTTGCCATCGACTTGCTGGACTCGACGACCGAATGGTGAATTACTACCGGCATAAGCGAAGCCGTTTGTGAAATCGAACGTTGCAGTATTGAATGCCTGACAAGTCGGAGTGGAACAAACCGGAGCGTGTGCTGGATTGTACAGTTCCGGTAAGAACGTCGCTAGCACGTTGTTCTGATCGATCGGCTGGCGAAAGCGGTAGTAACGCAAACCGTAATCGAGCTGGAAGTTTGGCCTGACCTTCCAGGTATCCTGAACGTAAAACTCCGTGCGTCCGAATTTTAAGGCCTCGGTCACATCTCGCTCCGGTTCGGTGTAACTCGACGCTCGTCCGAGCAGAAAGTCAGCCAGACCGATGCCGGTCCCAGCCGCGCCGCGCGTTTGTAGACCCGTGAATCCGTAGCGCCCCTGCGTCAGGCTGGCCGCATTCTCGTCCTTCGATTCCCAACTGATATCAAAGCCGGTTTTGACAGTGTGATTGCCATAAATCATGGTCAGGTTATCTTTGGGGTTCCAGTTTTTATACCGCACGGCGACTAACTGCGGGGAACCAATCGTCGGCGAACCCGTGACGTCGAGTACCGGCGGCAAGTCGGAATTATTTTCGGGGAACAGCTCACTGTTAGGTACGTTGAAATCGCTGTTGTAACGGCCAACCAGGTCATCCGTGATCTTGTTTCCCGAAAAAGTAAAGCTGAACTCATTGACAACCCTTGCTCCAAAACTGCTGGTCAAACTGATAGCCAGCACGTCACCAGGAACACTCGTGTCCGTAGTCCCAACATCAGGAATTGTCAGGCCAAAAAAGAGACCACCGAACTCACGAGTCTGAGAAGAATCGCGTGTATAGCGTCCTGTGAGCCGTTGCGTCGACGAGAAGTTATGATCGATACGCACGGTCTCCTGACGCGTGTTTTGAACGGTCGGCGTAATAACAGCAAAACGATTCGGCGCGCGGAGAGGATTTGTCGAAGGGACATTGGGGAGCGGATAAAGCGCCAGAATAGCCTTTGAGGTCTGGTTAATCCGAGCATCGGGGATCGTGTTGTTGTTAAATTGGAGTCCCGTGGTCGGATCGATTATGGCCACATTTCCGTTTTCCGAGAAATTTCCCTGACGCTCAAGCAGGCTCGGCACTGTGATCGGCGTTACGCTACTGGGAGCTTTGATGATGCGTCTCCACTCCTCCGACCAAAAGAAAAATGTCTTTTCTCGTTTCTCGTTAAAAAGACCCGGAATCATTACTGGTCCACTAACGAGATAACCGAAGTTGTTGTAGCGTACTTTCGGGCGCGGCACGCGCTCGTCACCCGCGGTATTCAAACCCAGCTTGACCTGCTGATCGTTTGGACCAAACGTACCGGCGGCGTTATTCAAGAAGGTGTTGGCATTGAGCCGGTCGTTTCGCAGGAACTCGTAGAAGCCGCCGTGAAACTCTTGTCCGCCACCACGAGTGATGAGATTTACGACGCCACCACCGGACTTGCCAAATTCAGCAGTCGGAACTGAAGTGATTACGCGAAACTCCTGGATGGAGTCGACCGTCGGAATCGCGAGCAGCGTGATACCCGAACCCACGTCTGTGTTGCTGGCGCCATCGACGAGGAAGTTGATCGAGTTACGGCGCGTACCGTTGACTGAGAAGTCGACTGTGTTTGTTAAGCCGATACCGATTTCTGAAGTTCCGCTGCCAGTCACGCCGGGGACGAGTGTGAGCAATTGCATGAAGTTGCGATTGTTGAGTGGGAGCTCAACAACGCGACGATTCTCGACAACGTCGCCGACTGTAGGACTCGTTTGCAGCAAAGGAGCTTCGGCAGTGACTGTGATTGATTCGGTGATCGCACCCGTTTCGAGCGGGATATTGATGGTCTTCCGATCGTTAACATTCAGTTCGATAGCTCTGCTCAGATATTCCTTGAATCCCTGCGCCTTGACTGATAAGTCGTATGTGCCAGGTGGGATCTGAGTGATGGTGTAGCCACCTGTATCGTTGGACTGGACTGTGCGGACTTCACCGGTATTGGTATTCGTCAGGGTGATGGTCGCGTTCAATACGACCGCCCCGTTTGGATCGTTAACCTGACCGTCAATTCGCGCAGTAACATCCTGCGCAAAAGTATTAGTGGCAAATCCCATCAGGATTAAGATCACAATGCAAAGTAGATTTTTATTCATATGCTCCTCGCGCACGTGTGGTTGGATCGGCGTGCCGCCGAAACATGGAATGGCTTAACTGCCCACCTGGAAGAATAGTTGAATTGGCAAAATAAGAATTGCTGGAACTGTCCATGAACTTATACACCGGCTCCGGCGGATTAACAAGATCTGTCATCCACAGATTACACAGATTTACGGATAAAATCTGTGTAATCTGTGGATTAAAAGGCGGCGCGGCGGATGCGCTCCAGGTACGCGCCGTCAGGGTTTAGCTCGCTGGGTCGAGCGGTAAAGTCGTAAGAAAACAGAATGAAGCCTTCCGCATTCAACGATCGCGCAACGTTGATCTTTTCGATCGCCGAATCGGATGGTATCCGGTACGCACCGATGCCTGCCCAGACGCGCCGGTTCGCGCTGTGCGCCGTGCTTGCCGCTACTTCAATCTGTTTCTGAAACACCGCGGTATCCGTTGAATACGCCATCGGACACGCAACATCCAAAATTCCCATCTGCAACCAACGACGCCAGTCCTGAAACCGGCGCGTGTAGGCATTCTCGTCGTTGGCGAAAACGGCCGCTGACACCACCGCATCCGGACGTCGCTTCTTCACTTCTTTGTAGATCCGCGCGACGAGCGTCGTCACCTGTAGACGTTGAAAGTCGGCAAACTTCGCCGCGAACATCTCCGGCGCGGCGAGCTTATTCGTCTTCAACGAACGCTTCAGTTGCGCACGCTCTTCACTGCTCAACTGCGGCTCCAGCCATTTGCGAAACTTCTCCAGCGATGTGCGACTGTAATCAAAATCAGGACTCGCGAAACGGACGTAGTCGAAATGCAAACCGTCAACGGGATAATGCTTCAGCACGTCCATCCAGATGTTGTAGATGTGATCGCGCACTTTTGGATTAGCAGGGCCGGTGTAAACACCTTCCAACTCGCCGCGATTCGCTTTAGACCATTCCACGATCTTCTGGCGAAACGCCGGATCGCGTGGCGACATATCGTAGAGCTCCGCGGCAACGGGCTTCGGAACCGCCAACCACTCTGGATGTTTGTTGTAAACGTGCGCGGGATCTGACGGCAGTGCGTCGAGATTGGCTAGCAAACTCGTGTTTAGCCAACCATGAACTTTCAGTCCGCGTTTGTGTGCTTCGGCAAGTGTGAGTGCGAGTGGATCGAATGACAGTGGCTGGTCCTTCAACTCACTCGCACGCGGTTCGAATCTCGATTTGTAATAAGCGTCGCCACGACCGCGGATCTGGACAATCAACGTGTTGAAACCGTTGTCCGCGGCCGTGTTGACGAGCTGATGGATCTTCTCCGGCGAAGTCAGCGTCGTGCGAACCACCCAGAGTGCGCGCACTTCATCTCTGTGCAAAATCTGTGTCTCTGTGGTTTGTGGAACCTGAGCAAACGTCACCACAGAGGCACAGAGAACACAGAGGCCGCAGAGTGAAAGCCGAAGTCGGAATCTCATTCTTAATACTGATAACGCAACGAGAACTGGACGCTTCGCGGCGCATACTGAGTTGCCGTTCCCGTGATGGCCGCGAAATTCAAATTGGCTATGTCCAGACTGACCGGAAAACCGTACTGCACGTGATTGAACGCATTGAACAGATCAGCACGCAGTGTGATCTTATGTCCTTCCCAGGGCATCGGGAACGCTTTGGCAAACCCGATATCTACAGTTTTAACTCCGTCTCCAAAAAACGTATTGCGTCCCAGCAGGATTGGGTTCGTTCCAACATCCGTGACATTCAAAGTTCGAAACGCTGAAGCAGGTAGTAACTGACGTGAGTTTGCAGGGTTGCTGATACTGCGACCCAGCACTGACGGATCGAGAAGGATTGGTCTGAACTCACTGAAACTATCAAAGTTTAAATCTCTCGCGGCGGTAGTGACGGAAAACGGCGTGCCTTTCGATAGTTTCACGACAGTTGAAATCTGCCAGCCACCGAGTGTCTGTCCGAAGAAACCACGCTGGTCCCTAAACCACGGAGTGCGATAGGTGCCATAGAAGGTGAAACGATGGGGCGTATGGAACCGAGAGAGTCCTCGTGCATCCCGAGCACCATTACCGGTTTGATTTGAATCGCCGGCGCCGACGAAAGTAGCTTCCGACGTTGTATCGATCGCCTTGCTGAACGTATACGCAGCCTGAAAGTTGATGTTGTGACTCAAACGCTTGGTCCATTCAACCTGAAGCGCGTTGTAATAACTCCACGAGCCATTCGAGACGGCGGTGTTAGTCGTAAAGCGACCATCCGGGCGACGCTCGTTAGTGCGCGGAACAAGCAGGCTATATTCATGTGGTGCCAGGGGAACGGCGACCGGACATGTCGTCGAGGTGGCAATTCCGGGCAAGCCCGTGCCGGCGCAAAGGATGTTGGCGGCGGGTCGAAGAACCTGACCGCGAACGTCAACGCCACGCGGATCTCCCGGTGTACGCTGCGCTGCTGTATAGAGGGCCGACGGCGCATTGTTTGGATGATTAGTGACAAGCACACCACTCGGATCATTCAAAGGAAGATTCACGAGGGAATAGCGCAGCAGTCCCACGCCGCGGTTTCCGGTGTAACTCATTCGCAAAGCGGAGCTGAAAGGCATTTGTCTTTCAATACTCAAATTCCACTGTTGCGTGTACGGCATTTCCAGTCCCGGATCGATCAAGTTCTCCGCGTGTCGCGCAGTTTGAGGTCCCGGCACAAAGACAAAGCCGTTGGTCGGATCTTGTAGATTATTTGGGAAAAAAACAGAACTTTGATTGCCGGACTGGCTGTACATAAACGCGTTGGGCGGATTGAATCGCACTGCGGCGCCGGTTTGTGAGAACACTGACTGAAATACACGGCCATGATAGATGCCATACCCGCCGCGAATGGACGAATCCCCCACCGGCCCAAAGAGTGTCTTTAAAAATCCGCTCTCAAAATCAGGACTCCACGCAAACCCAACACGAGGCTCGATGTTGTCTTTGTCAGACCCATAGAGGTAGTCGAGGCGGTTGCCAATCTCGTTCGGCGCTGAGACGTATTCGTAGCGAGCACCGAGGTTCAGCGTCAAATTCGGTCGTGGCTTCCAATTGTCTTCGCCGTAGAAGTTTGACTCGTTGATGCGGTTTTCGAGAAAGAATGGTCCATAGCCCTTGGTGAATGAGCCAACGCAGCCATTAAGGAAAGCGTTGAAGCCATTGCCATAATTGACGTTGTTACAAAGCACACTAGCCGTCGCACTGAAGCTCCACGATCCGCGCGAGTTGCTGTCCGCAAGATCGTTGAGGGCTTGACGGCGAATGTCTGTGCCGAATTTGAAATTGTGGTTGGCGCCAAACAGAGTGGAGACGTTGTAAACGAATTGATGATCGGTTTGATAACGCTGAATGGGGAAATTTCCTGCGTTACCGATGGTCGATTGCGTCGTGACGGGAGCAGTGTTAGTAAAACGAACGATTGGCGTGTCGTTCCCAGCAGCTATGTTGACGAGCGTGGTGCGCAATCCCAGTCCATAACGAAACTCACCAACCGTCGTCGTCGAATATAGATGGGTCCAGGTGAGACCGAAGTTTTGCTGCTTATGATTCTGGTCCGCTCGTTCGCCGGGAATAATATCCTCGGCCGCAAACCGCTGGCGCGTGTACTGCCAGCGAGCCGTGAACGTATCTGACTCCATCGGGTTCCAGTCCAGCCGGCCTGAGTAGTCGCGCGCCGGAAAATTAAATCCCTGCACGGTGCGGAACACGCGGGGACCCGAGGCTGGATCATTCGGAACCGCATTCGCAAACCGGTCGATAATGTTTTGGATGAACGCGCGATTAGCAGGCGTGTCATTCGCCGGTGTCTGCTTGAACCAGTTGGCAGGGTTACGCTCGGCGACAGTAAACACATCGCGGTTGAAATTATTCGCACCTGTATTTTCCGTATGGTCGAAACTGATGAATGCGAATAGATGGTTCTGCAGTATCGGGAAGCCCGAAGTGAAGCCAAACTGGTTACGACGATTGACTCCCTTCTTCACACCCGGAGAGACGATGTTATTCGTTGCGTTCAGGGCGCTGTCGTTGTGGTACCAGTAAACGTCACCGCTCACTCTGTTCGTGCCTGACTTGGTTTGGACCAGCACCACCGCTCCGTATCCGCGACCAAACTCGGCGGTGAAGTTGTTTGTAATGACCTGAAATTCCTTGATGGTCGAGAGCGACGCTCCCTGGCGATTCTGATTCTCGGAAGAGTCGTCGTTATTCACTCCGTTAATCTGAAACGTCGCGCCACGTGTGCCGGTGCCATTGAAATTAACGGAAGATCCGGATGAGGCTGTGGGATTGTTCTGCCCCGACGTTGGGTTCTCCTGAAATCCTGTAAACGTTTCCGCGAGGGTCAGGAAACTTCCCTGGTTGAAGGTAGGCTTGTCCTGAATTTCCTGCGCGTTGAGTGAGCCCTTGATCTCAGCGTTCGTCGTGTTGATGGGAGCTGCTTCGGAAGTAACTACCACCGCTTCCGTAACAGCGCTCGGGCTCAACTCAAAGTTCACCACGAGTGTCTGGTTCAAACCGAGCTCGATGTTTTCCTGTGTCACCTTGCTGAACCCTGGGCCAGTCGCGGTGATTGTGTAACGGCCGAGAGGCATGAACGGCGCAGAGTAACCGCCTTCGCTTCCCGTTTTTAGCGTGCGCTCCTGACCCGTTTCCATGTTGCGGATGACGACGTCAGCTCCGGGAACGACTGCCCCTTTCGAATCGCTCACGGTGCCGCGCAGTGTGCCGGTGACGGTCTGCGCAGTTGCGATCTTGGGCAGAAAGACGAGAGTAAGGACTAATCCGAGCAAGCAGATCGGATAATTCGTTTTAGGGCTCCACATAAACATCTCCTTTGTAGGGGCGGCACTCCGTGGCCGCCCCTTACGTTGACGAGAACGTCGTCGAAAGTACCTGTTCAAAACAAGGGGCGGCCACGGAGTGCCGCCCCTACAAAGTCCCTATTGATAACCTGGTCCACGAAGAGCAACACCCGGGCGTGCTGATGTCATTTGATCGTTCTCCAGCACCGGCGCGCCGTTTACGATCACGCAACTGATCCCGACCGGAAACTGGTGCGGCTTGTCGAACGTGGCCCGATCGGCGATCGTCTTCTCGTCAAAAATTACGAGGTCAGCCGCAAAGCCTTCGCGAATCAGTCCGCGCTCGCGAAACCCAAATGTCTGCGCCGGCAATGAAGTCATCTTCCTGATTGCATCCTCGAGCGATATCAACTTCAACTCGCGGACGTACAGCCCGAGCACGCGCGCGTTGTTGCCGTAACCACGCGGATGCGGCACGCTCTCGTCGATCTGTCGGACTCCACTATCGGACGCAATCATCGTGAACGGCTCCTGCATGATTCGCTTCACGTCTTCTTCGCCCATGCCGTGATAGATCATCGCAGCGCCGCCCGCTTCGTACATCTCGAGCATCTGTTCGATCTGGCTCTTGACGTCGTTCTTGTTCCTTACCTGTTTGGTGATTTCGGCAATCGATTTGCCGTTGAAGGACTTGTCTGGACCATATGAGGCAACGACGGCGAACGAGTAATCTTTGAAGCCGCTCCGCTTCAAGACATCCTTTGTGTCGTTGATGGCGCGCTCGCGGGTGTCCTTGTCGGCGAGCCGCTTCTTTGCTTCTTCAAGACCACCGGCCCGCAACCATGAAGGCAAGCGCGACTCGAGCGACGTGGAACTGGCGGTATACGCGTATTGATCGACCGTGACAGCGAGACCACGCGCGCGCGCGTCGCGTACAAGTCCCAGCGTCATCGGGCTCTGGCCCCACAATTTCTTGTTACTGATCTTGAAATGAGAAATCTCGACGGGAAGTCCGGCTTGTTCGCCGATCTGAATACTCTCTCGAATCGCATCCGCAACCTTGTCGCCCTCGTTGCGCATGTGTGTCGCGTAGAGACCACCGTAACGCGCCGCGACTTTCGCAAGAGATACGATCTCGTCGGTCTTCGCGTACGTCCCGGGAACGTAAATCAGACCAGTGGAGAGACCAACAGCGCCGTCTTTCATTCCCTGCTCGACGACACTCTCCATCTGTTTGACTTCTTCCGGCGTTGGCTCGCGATCGCCGAGTCCCATGACCTTGCGCCGGACGGAACCGTGCGCGATGAGCGTTGCAAGATTTACTGCGAGTGGTTTGTCTTTGATGCGTCCGAGAAACTCACCCACTTCGGTAGTTGACGAACCGCAGTTTCCAGTGACGAGTGTCGTCACACCCATGCGCACGAAGTTGTCTGCGGCGGGCTGGCTGTAGATCGATTCAACGTGCGTATGAACGTCGATAAAGCCGGGAGCAAGTATTTGCCCTCGAGCGTCGATGGTCCTGGTTGCAGTCCCCGGTCCTAAACGACCGATGCGCGCGATGCGACCATCTTTGATCGCGACGTCAGCCCGAAACCATGGATTACCGGAACCGTCGACGATGCGTGCATTCGTGATCAGAAGATCGTAGGAAGGCGCAGACGCTTCGGCGTCGACGCGCACACGCGTAAACAGGAAAACGCCGAGAGCGAGCGCAGTCAACAGCACTGCTGCAGACTTAAGGAAGAGACTCGTTTTCACGCTGCCAGTTTGGTCCGTAGCTTCTGAGTTTTGTTGCCTGGTACGAAGTGCCCCGAATTATAGGCCGTAAGGTGGGATAATAATAGCTAAATGTTCTTATCTGTTTGATAATAATTTCTGATAGCTAAAGGCAGCCAGAAAACTCTGAAAACCTTGACCTGAGAGTGGGCAGGGATATACTGCCGCCATCGCAAACTAAAAACTTGTTCCGGGGTTTGCGGTAGACCCGGGTTTGCTCCTTCCAACACCGCCCGGCAAGCGGTTTACGCTCAGTTGTTTTTCCTCTCTTCGTCAACAACTAAAAGGAGGTCTCTCCATGTCGCGTTCCAACCTACTACATTTACTCGTGGTGGTCTTGGTGGCTGTCTGCTGTCCGCTAACGACATCCGCGCAAACCAGCACATCTCGAATCACAGGCCGCGTCGTTGACGCGAAGCAAGCGTCAGTCCCCGGCGCAACCGTCACAATTACAAACGAGGCCACCGGCGTCTCACATACACAGACGACGACAGATGCGGGACTTTATGCTTTCGAAGCGCTTCCTGTCGGCGACTATGCCGTCGCAGTTGAACTGACTGGTTTCAAGAAATTTTTGAAGACCGGGAACCACCTCGAGGTAAACAACCCATTGAATCTCGATATCACTTTGGAAGTGGGGCAAGTCAGTGAAACCGTAACCGTGCAGGGTGGTGTGGAACAACTGCAAACAGCCAACGCCACTTTGGGAAACGTCGTGGAGCAGAAAGCGATTGAGACCTTGCCGCTGAATGGTCGCAATCCGCTGACGTTGTTGTTGCTCGAACCTGGCGTGGTGCAGCGCTCCTTTGGTGGTGCCGGCTCTGGTGTACACGTGAATGGATCGAGAGATCGCGCCTACAACGTCACCATTGATGGCATCGAAGCGAATGAGTCGAGCGTGCCGAACCCGGTATCGAATCTTTATCGCATCAACCCTGACAACGTGCAGGAATTTAAAGTGACCACGAATAATGCGACCGCCGAGGAAGGTCGCAATAGCGGCGCTTCTATTTCGATTGCCACTCGGAGCGGAACCAGCGACTTCCACGGCACAGTTTTCGGTTTCTTCCGTAACGATGCTTTGAACGCCAACGAGTGGTTTGCCAACGCCCAAAAGACTGACAAGCCAGTTATCAGAATGGGCCAATACGGATTTGAGTTGGGAGGTCCGATTAAGAAAAACAAGACTTTCTTTTTCGGAAGCTGGCAGTACAACCGGGTCGACTTCACTCAACCGATCGACCAGACTTTTGGTATTCCCATCGTCTACACGCCGCTGGCGCGTGCTGGAATCTTTCGGTACTTCGTGCCTGATCCAAACAACGACCTTAGGATCGCAGGCAGCGCCCCCATACTTCGCAATTCGCCGTTATTGGTGGATCCGAATACCGGTGCTCTTCGTGTTCCTCTTTGTGCAACTCCAACCAGTGTCGGTTGTGTTCGCACTTACGACACGAGGCCAGGCGGTGGCAATAACAACCTTAACGGAACACCCAAACCGCTCGATCCAGCAGTCGCAAACCTTCTCAAGCTGTTCCCGCTTCCCAACAACTTCACCTCCGGTGATGGATTGAATACGGCTACATTCCTCTGGAATCCTCCGACGGCAATCCGTGGACCGGCAATCAACGTCAGAGTCGATCACAATTTCAATGAGAACAACAGTGTGTTTGCCCGTTATCTTTGGTCTGACTACAACACGCTGAAAGGTGATCCACTCAACGGGCGCCCGCAGGTTTATCCAGACAATCCTGCGCTGGGCGAAGTGTTTCGTCGGACTTCGAATCTGGCGATAGGATGGCGTCGAGTTATTTCGCCACGAATCGTCAATGAGCTAACAGCGGGCTACGGCCGCTTTGGTTTCTTATTCACCCAGGGTGAAGCTAATCCGCTGTGGCCTGATGTACCACCATATGACTTCACCAGCCTTAGCGAACCATATATCAACACGCCGCGCACGGCGCGTTGGGTGACGACGCCGCAGATCCTGGACAACTTGAGCGTCGTTCATGGTGCACATGTGTTTCGCGGCGGTATCAATTTCCGGTTCTACCGGCATGTCGATCAGCGCGGTCAACCCGGAGGCATCAACGTCACACCTTCAGTAACATTCTCGCAAGCGAATCGAAATCCCTTCACTTCCGATGGTTTCACAGCAGCTCAGAATATCAACGCTTCAAACGATGCCGGCACTCTGGGCAATCTAATCAACACACTCTACGGTTTGCCCGCGCGGATCTCGCAAACGTTTATCTCCAATTTGAAAGACGACGTATTCCTGCCTTTCAAAACTGGAGACAAAGTTACGCTGTATGCTGAAAAACACAACCTGGATCAATATAACCTGTTCTTCCAGGATGAATGGAAGGTCAAACCTAATCTCACGCTGAACTATGGCGCTCGCTGGGAAATCAATCCGCCCGCGAACACATCGCCTCAGGAGAACGTGTTTGTCGCCACCACACCGATAGCCGGTAGTAGCGCCGTTACTTTCGCGCCTGCGAAACACTGGTACGAGGGTGACTTCACATGGGCTATCGGCCCGCGGTTCGGTTTGGCCTACAGCCCCGATTTCAAGTCGGGTTTGCTGAAAAGCTTGTTTGGCGGTAATGGCCAGAGTGTGATCCGGCTGGGGTATGGACTTGCCTTTGACACTATCTCGTCGTTTCAGGTCACTGCGGCTGCTGGAAGAACTCCGGGGCTGGTCCAAACCTGCACAGCTACGTTTCCATTCGCCACCATCACGCCCCAGGGATGTGTAAATGTC
>Ga0111538_10007784_pt1 | contig 14418 bp, 15 predicted proteins | sample SoiMethybrSBSTD1_FD_79669 | JGI IMG/M metagenome (GOLD analysis project Ga0111538, IMG submission 79669) | Bulk soil microbial communities from a Populus tree surrounding site in Tennessee, USA - Soil MetaG P. TD hybrid SBSTD1 (version 2)... | ecosystem: Environmental > Terrestrial > Soil >... | reverse complement strand
GAGAGTCCGCGCGACATCAGGTAGAAGAGCTGCTCCTCGCCGATCTTGGAGACGGTCGCCTCGTGGCCGATGTCCACGTTCGACTCGTCGATGCGGATGTACGGGTACGTGTCGGAGCGCGAGTTCTCGTCCAGGATGAGCGCGTCGCAGACGACCTTCGAGCGCGAGCCCTCGGCGCCCTTTGCAACCTCGAGCAGCCCGCGGTACCCGGCGCGCCCGCCGTTCTTCGAGATCGACTTCGAGGTGATCACCGACGACGTGCGCGGGGCGACGTGGACGCACTTGCCGCCCGCGTCCTGGTGCTGCCCCTCCCCGGCGAAGGCGATCGAGAGCACCTCGCCGTGCGCCCCCTCGCCGACGAGCCAGATCGACGGGTACTTCATCGTCAGCTTCGACCCGAGGTTCCCGTCGACCCACTCCATCGTCGCGTTCTCGTAGGCGACGGCCCGCTTGGTGACGAGGTTGTAGACGTTGTTCGACCAGTTCTGGATGGTCGTGTAGCGGCAGCGCCCGCCGGGCTTGACGATGATCTCGACGACCGCGGAGTGCAGCGAGTCGCTCGAGTACACCGGCGCGGTGCAGCCCTCGACGTAGTGCACGTAAGCGCCCTCGTCGACGATGATCAGCGTGCGCTCGAACTGGCCCATGTTCTCCGCGTTGATGCGGAAGTAGGCCTGCAGCGGCATCTCGACCTTGACCCCAGGCGGCACGTAGATGAACGAGCCGCCCGACCACACGGCCGAGTTGAGCGCGGCGAACTTGTTGTCGTTCTGCGGGATGACCTTGCCGAAGTGCTTGCGGACGAGGTCCTCGTGCTCGCGCAGGCCGGAGTCCATGTCCAGGAACAGCACACCCTGGTTCTCGAGCTCCTCCTTCAGCTTGTGGTAGACGACCTCGCTCTCGTACTGGGCCCCGACGCCGGCCAGGTACTTCTTCTCGGCCTCAGGGATGCCGAGCTTGTTCCAGGTGTCGAGGATGTCCGGCGGCAGGTCCTCCCAGGACTTGGCCTGCTTCTCGGTCGGCCGGATGTAGTAGTAGATGTTCTCGAAGTCGATCTCGGACACGTTCCCACCCCAGTTGGGCAGCGGGCGGGCGAGGAAGTAGTCGAGCGAGCGCAGGCGGAACTTGCGCATCCACTCGGGCTCCTGCTTGTGCTCCGAGATTGCCGCGACGAGCTCGTGGCTCAGCCCGCGGCCGGACTTGAAGAAGTAGTCCTCGGGGCTGTGGAAGCCGTACTTGTAGTCGCTGCGGATCTCCGCGACGACCTGTGTCTCCGGAACTGCTGCCACTACGACTCCCCTCCAACCGCTGCCGGCATGAACGCCTCGTACCCCTCCGCCTCGAGCTTGTGCGCCAGCTCGGGGCCACCTTCCTCAACGATACGTCCGCCGACGAAGACGTGCACGAAGTCGGGCTTCACGTAGTTGAGGATCCGCTGGTAGTGCGTGATCACGACGGCGCCCATCTCGGGGCCGACGAGCTCCTGGACGCCGTTCGCGACGATCTTGAGCGCGTCGATGTCGAGTCCGGAGTCGGTCTCGTCGAGCACCGCGATGCGCGGCTGCAGCATCGCCATCTGCAGGATCTCGACACGCTTCTTCTCGCCGCCGGAGAACCCGTCGTTGAGGTAGCGCTGCGCGAGCTCCCGCGGGATCTTGAGCCGCTCCATCTCGCCGAGCAGCGACTTGCGGAACTCGGGAATCTTGATCGGGTCGTCCTCGCCCTTCCTGGCCTTGCGGATGGCGTTGATCGCGGAGCGCAGGAAGCTCGTGACGGTGACGCCAGGGATCGCGTGCGGGTACTGGAAGGCGAGGAACAGGCCGGCCTGCGCGCGCTCGTCAGCACCGAGCTCGGTCACGTCCTGCCCGTCGAAGAGGATCTGGCCATCCGTGATCTCGTACGCCGGGTGGCCCATCAGCGCGTACGCCAGCGTGGACTTCCCGGAGCCGTTAGGGCCCATGATCGCGTGGATCTCGCCGAGGTTCACCGCGAGGTCGACACCCTTGACGATCTCGGTGCCGTCCTCGAGCGCGACGTGCAGGTTCTTCAGTTCGAGCAGTGGCAAGTTTGTGCGCCCCCCAACGTAGGATCGAAGCGCGCTCGCGCCCCAGTTCGTGACCCCATGGTAGCCCATTGACCGCCCCCGCCGTGGCGGTCGGAAACCCCTGCTATCCTCGAATGTATGCCCGGTCCTCTCAGCTGGTGGGAGCTGGCGATTCTCCTGCTCCTGCTGCTGCTCTTCTTCGGCCCGAAGCGGCTGCCCGAGATGGGGCGCTCGCTCGGCAAGGGGATCCGCGAGTTCAAGGAATCGGTCAGCGGTGCGGTCACGAACGACGACGAGCCGGACGACACGCCCGCCGAGTTGCCTCCGCCCGAGGAGGAGACCGTGACCACGGCGCCGCGCCGCCGCAAGTCGACGACCGGTTAGCCCATGGCGCGGCGGTTGCTGCCGCGGAAGCTCGGCCACGGCGAGGAAGCGACCCTCGTCGAGCACCTCGGTGAGCTCCGCACCCGCCTGATCATCAGCCTGGTCGCGCTCGGCATCGCATTCGCGGTCATCTTCCCGTTCCACAACCGGCTGATCGAGTGGCTGATGGGGCCGCTGCCCGACGACAAGAAGCTCGTCACGCTCGGCGTCACCGAGCCGTTCACGACCTCGATCAAGGTCAGCTTCTACGCGGCGATCGCAGTCGCGCTGCCTGTCCTGCTCTACCAGCTGTGGAGCTTCCTTGCTCCCGCGGTCGACGAGTCCACCCAGCGCGTCGTCTCGATCTTCGTCGCGCTGGCGACGGCGCTGTTCGCCACCGGCCTCGTGTTCGGCTACATGGTCGTCCTGCCGCGGGCGCTGACGTTCCTCACCAACTACGACGACGACCTCTACGACGTCCAGATCCGGGCCAGTTACTACTTCAGCTTCGTCTCGCTCGCTCTGCTCGGCATGGCGCTCGTCTTCGAGCTGCCGATCTTCATCCTCGCCCTGGTCCGCCTGCGCGTCTTGACCTCGGACCGGCTCCGCCGGAACCGGCGGATCGGCATGTTCGTCGTAATCGTGATCGCGGCACTCTTGCCCACCGTCGACCCGGTCTCGCTCGCGTTCGAGGCGATTCCGATGGTGCTGCTCTTCGAACTCTCGATCTGGCTGGCTGTCTTCATGGAGCGCCGCTGGCAGCGGGCCGACCTCGTGTCCGACACCTTGTGACGTTCCCGAAGATCGAGCTGCACGTGCACCTCGAGGGCACGGTGCGCGCGCAGACGCTGCTCGAGATCGCGAAGCGGAACGACTACGCGCTGCCGGCCGAGACCGTCGAAGGGCTGGCGGGCCTCTACGAGTTTCGTGACTTCGCGCACTTCATCGAGATCTGGGTGCTGACGACGAACGCGCTCCGGCACGCCGACGACTTCCGCCAGGTGGTCTCCGACTATGCGGCCGAGGCCGCGTCCCACGGAGCGGTCTACGTCGAGGGCATCTTCTCGCCCGCCGAGCGCGTGCGGCGCGGCGTGAGCTGGGAGAACATCTTCGAGGGCTACTGCGACGGCGCCCAGGAGGCTCGCGAGCTGCACGGCGTGGAGGTCCGGCTGACGCCCGACATCACACGTGGGTTCCCGCTCGACGAGGCGTTCGAGACCGTTCGCTGGGCGGGGAGGTACCGCGACCGCGGCGTCCTCGGTGTGGGCCTCGGCGGCCTCGAGGCGGAGTTCGGGCCCGAGCCGTACGCGCCGGCCTTCGAGCTTGCCCGCGAGCTCGGCCTCGCCTCGGTGCCGCATGCGGGAGAGGTCGCCGGCCCTGCCTCGATCCGCGGCGCGCTCGAGGGTCTCGGCGCGGTTCGGCTTCGCCACGGTATCCGGGCGGTCGAGGACGCAGACCTCGTGGACGAGCTGCGCGACCGGCAGCTCGTCCTCGACGTCTGCCCGATCTCGAACCTGCGCACCGGCGCGGTGCGGTCGCTGGAGGAGCATCCGCTGTCCGAGCTCGCGCGCGAGGGCGTGCGCTGCTCAGTCTCCACAGACGATCCGGCCATGTTCGACACCGACCTCACTCGCGACTACGAGGCAGCGGCCTCCCTGGGGTTGTCGCCTCGAAGCGCCTACGAGGCGGGGGTCGTCGGCGCCCTCTGTGACGAGTCGACCCGCAGCCGTCTGCGCCGGCTCGGCGAGTCCTTCGACTGGCAAAACGACCGCTAGGCTGTACCGGGCCATGGCCAGGTCAGCACAGCGCAAGCGCCAGTCGACTCCGCGTCCGCGTCAGCAGCCGGAAGGCGGCCGTCCCAAGAAGCGCTCCAACCAGCTCAGCTCCTACGAGCAGGAGATGTTCTTCCCGCGCCTGCGCAGGCAGGCGAAGTGGATGTTCGTCTTCCTCGCCGTGGTCTTCGGCTTCGGCTACGTGATCTTCAACGTGGGCGGCTCCATCCCCGGGACCGGCCTCGGCGACGTCCTCCAGGGCCTCGGCCAGGGCGGCGGCACGGCCGATGTGGGCGACGCCCGCAACGACGTCGCGGACCACCCGAACGACCCGCAGGCCTACCTCAAGCTCGCGGACGCGTTGACGCAGAACAACAAGACCGACGAGTCGATCCCGGCGCTCGAGGGGTACCTCAGGCTGAAGCCGAACGACCCCGACCAGATCAGCCGGCTCGCGGGCCTGTACATGGGCCGCGGCTCGCGCTTCCAGCAGGACGCGCTGAACGCGCAGGCCGAGGTGGCCGCGGCCACGCCGGGTGCCGCCTTCGCTCCTGCCAGCGGCCTCCTGACACAGCTGCGCGCGCAGGGCGAGGTCGAGAAGGCGCTCTCCTCGGAGGCGAACCAGAAGCTGAGCCAGGCGTCCAGCGATGCAGCAAGTGCGTTCCAGAGCGCGACGACTCTCTGGCAGCGGCTCGGGCGGCTCCAGCCGAACGACTCCGCGGTGCAGTTCTCGCTCGCGCAATCCGCCGAGCAGGCCGGCGACTACGCCACCGCGATCAAGGCCTACCAGCAGTTCATCAAGCTCGCGCCGGACGATCCGAACGTGCCGGCGATCAAGCGGCAGATCGCGCTGCTCAAGGCGCAGCAGCAGATCCAGCCGACTGCGCAACCGTCGGGTTAGACTCGCCACCGCGGATGAACTTCGACATCAAGACCGAGGAGCTCGAGGACGGGCAGACCTACGTGATCGCCCTAGGCGGCGAGGTCGACCTCTACACCGCGCCCGAGTTCAAGCAGCAGCTGCTCGAGGTGATCCGCCAGGGCGCGAAGGACGTGGTCGTCGACTTCACCGACACCACGTTCATCGACTCCACCACCCTCGGCGTCCTCGTCGGCGGCGTCAAGCGCCTGCGCACCAACGACGGGCGCCTGTCGCTCGTCTGCGCCGACCGCAACATCACCAAGATCTTCGAGATCACCGGCCTCGACCGCGTCTTCACGATCTACGGAAGCCGCGACGAGGCGCTGTCCCAGATCTCCTCCGGCCAGCCTTCGGCATAGCGGTGCGGGCGGGCGCGCTCCTCGGGGTCGCGCTCCTGCTCGCCGTCGGCGGCGGGTGCGGCGGCACCGGCGGGCTCGCCGAGGGCGGAAGCGCGAGCAGCGGCGCGCAGCTCTTCGTGCAGAAGTGCGGCGGTTGCCACACCCTCCACGCGGCCGGGACCCAGGGGCAGATCGGGCCGAACCTCGATGACGCCTTCGCCCAGGATCGCGAGGACGGGATCCCGGACAGCACGATCCAGAACGTCGTGCACGACCAGATCAAGTACCCGTCGCCGGCGAAGGTCTCCAGCGACGTCCCCGCGATGCCCGCGAACGTCGTCACGGGGGACGATGCCGAGTCCGTCGCGGCCTATGTCGCGTCGGTCGCGGCGGTGCCCGGTGCGAAGGTGACCGCTCCGCCTGCGGCGCCGCCCCCGCCCGCGGGAGGCGGTGGTGGCGGCGGCGGTGGTGCCGCGGAGGGCAAGACGATCTTCACCTCCAACTGCGCCTCCTGCCATACGCTCGCGGATGCCGGGACGAGCGGCACGATCGGCCCCAACCTGGACGACGCGAAGCCCGACGAGGCACTCGTCAAGGAGCGGGTAACGAACGGCATGGGCGTGATGCCCTCGTTCAAGGGCAAGCTCACGGACGCGCAGATCGACGCGGTCGCGAAGTACGTCTCCCAGAACGCCGGCCAGTAGCGTCGCGCGACTAGTCCAGAGCTCCGAGGAACCGCTCGACGGTCTCGAGGAACGCCTCCGGTTCCTCGACGTGAGGCATGTGGCTGGAGTCCTCGAAGACCGCCCATTCCGCGCCTGGTATGCGCTTGTGGATCTCGCCGACGATGAGCGGCGTCGCCTCGTCATGTCGACCGGACACGAGCAGCGTCGGCGTCGTGATCTCGTGAAGGCGAGCGGTGATGTCCCACGTCTTCAGCGATCCGATCACGTGGAACTCGCTCGGCCCGTTCATCGTGTGGTAGACGGTTGGGTCCTCGTCGATCGAATCGAAGCTGCGCTGGACGCAGTCCGGCCACGGCACGCGACAGAGGTGCCGGTCGTAGAAGACCCTGACGGCCGTCTCGTAGTCAGAGGAGTCGGTCGTCCCCGCCTCCTCGTGGCGCGACAGTGTCTCCTGCACCTCCGGCGGCAGGTCCGCGCGCAGGCGGTTCGCCTCGGACACCCACAAGGGGATGCTCGCGGGGGAGTCGGCGACGACCATCCCCCTGAGCCCGATGGGGTGGTCGAGCGCGTACTCCATCGCGAGCATGCCGCCCCACGACTGGCCGACGACCGTGTGGCGGTCGGCGATGCCGAGGTGCTCCGTCAGGGCGACCAGCTCGTCCTTGAAGAGCTGCGGCGTCCAGAACTCGGCCGGGGCGTCGGGCAGGTGCTCGCTCCTACCGCAGCCGACCTGGTCGTAGAGGACGCATGCGCGTCCGAACCTGCTCAGCTCGGCGATCGGCTCGGTGTAGTCGTGCGCCGCACCCGGGCCGCCGTGGCAGATCACGACCGGCGTCTTCGGCGAGTCGAGTTCGCCCACGACGCGATACCACGTCTCGTGGCCGTTCCAGCGCATCCGGTCTTGCGTCATCTCACGCTCCTTCCTTCGCCGCGCCCGTCAGCGGGTGGTGGCAGGCGGCAACATGGCCGCCGCCGTGGTCTACGAGAGCCGGCCGAACCTCACGGCAGATCTCTGTTGCGTAGCGGCACCGGGGATGGAAGCGGCAGCCGCTCGGTGGATCGATCGGGCTGGGCACCTCACCGGCGAGCACGATCCGCTCCCGCCGGCCGCCGCCGTTCTCGTCGTCGATGACGGGAATCGCCGACAGCAGCGCCTCCGTGTAGGGGTGGATCGGGTGATCCCAGAGCTCGTCCGCGGGCGCAACCTCGACGATCACTCCCAGGTACATCACCGCGATCCAGTCGGCCACGTGTCGGACGACCCCCAGGTCGTGCGCGATGAAGACGTACGTGAGACCGAAATCGTCCTGGAGATCGTCGAGCAGGTTCAAGACCTGAGCCTGGATCGACACGTCGAGGGCCGAGACCGGCTCGTCCGCCACGATCAGCTGCGGGTTGAGCGCGAGGGCGCGGGCGACACCGATTCGCTGCCGCTGCCCGCCCGAGAACTCGTGCGGGTAGCGGTTCACGTGATCGGGTGAAAGGCCGACCACCTCGAGCAGCTCGCGCACGCGGCCCCGGACATCGCCGAGCGAGCTCGTACGGTGGATGCGCAACGGATCGCCGACGATCTGGCTGACGCGCTTGCGCGGGTTCAGCGACGCGTAGGGATCCTGGAAGATCATCTGCATCTCACGCCGGAAGGGCCGCAGCTCGCGGCGCGAGAGCGTCGTGATGTCGGCGCCGTCGAAACGAATGCTGCCGCTCGTCGGGTCGCGGAGGCGCACGAGCAGGCGGCCCAGCGTCGACTTCCCGCAGCCGGACTCGCCCACGACGCCGAGCGTCTCACCGCGACGTACCTCGAGCGAGACGCCGTCGACGGCATGGACGCGTTCCTCCGAACGCCGCCGCACCGGAAAGTGCTTGACGAGCTCCACTCCCTCGAGCAGAACGGGAGCGCTCATGCACGCGACTCCTGAGCCCCGCCGAGCGACGACTGCCTCAGGGCGGGCCGGACAGCCGGGTCGAGATGGCACGCGTCCCTCCGCCCAGGCCCCGCGCGCTCTGCGAGCTCCGGCCGCGTCGAGCATTTCTCGAACCGGTGCCTGCAGCGGGGCTCGAACCGGCATCCCGGCGGGAGTGCGAGCATCGACGGCGGTGCCCCTGGAATCGCCGTGAGCCTGCGCACACGCCCGCGGTCGACGCGCGGGATCGACCCGAGCAGGCCCCAGGTGTACGGATGCTGCGGATCACGGAAGAGCCTGCTCCTCGGCCCCTCCTCGACGATGCTGCCCGCGTACATGACGACGATCCGCTCGGCGAGCTCGGCCACGACCCCCATGTCGTGCGTGATCAACAGGATCGACGACCCGTGATCTTGCTGCAGCCGCCTCATCAACTCGAGGATCTGCGCCTGGATGGTCACGTCGAGCGCCGTCGTCGGCTCGTCGGCGATCAGCAGCGACGGACTGCACGACAGCGCCATTGCGATCATCACCCGCTGGCGCATCCCGCCCGAGAACTCGTGCGGATAGGCGTCCGCTCGGCGGCGGGGATTGGAGATGCCGACCTCCGCGAGCAGTTCCACCGTGCGATCCCGCGCGGCGCGCCTCGAGACCTCTCCGTGCGCGCGGAGCTGCTCGTCGATCTGCCAGCCGACCGTGTAAACGGGGGTCAGCGCCGTCATCGGGTCTTGGAAGATCATCGCGACGTCCCCGCCGCGTACGGAGCGCATCTCGCCCGCCGCGAGTTGCATCAGGTCGCGGCCGCGCAACAGCACCTGCCCCTCGACGACGGCGTTGGGATCCCGGATCAACCGCATCACCGCCATCATCGAGACGGTCTTCCCCGACCCCGACTCGCCGACGATGCCGAGCGTCTCGCCCTCGTTGACCGCGAACGAGACACCGTCGACAGCGCGCACCAGCCCCGCCTCCGTGTGGAAGCTGACGCGCAGGTCCCGCACCTCCAGCAAGGGCGTCGAGTCAGGCACGGCGGACCCGTGGGTCGAGCGAGACGTAGAGGAGATCGACGATGGCATTGGCCAGCACGACGAAGAACGCGGCGTACATGACCGTCGCCATGATCACGGGCAGATCGAGATTCTGGAGCGCGTCGTAGGTGAGCTTGCCGACCCCCTGGAGGCCGAACACGACCTCGGTCAGGAGCGCGGCGCCGCCGACGAGCGCGCCGAAGTCGAGCCCGAACAGGCTGACGAACACGATCATCGAGGTCCGGAGCGTGTGTCGGATCCACACGCGCTGCTCGCTGATTCCCTTTCCGCGGGCGGTACGGACGTAGTCCTCCTCCTGGGCCTCCACGAGCGACGACCGCAGCACGCGCGCGTAGATGCCGATGTAGAGCACCGACAACGTGAGCCACGGCAGTAGGAGCGACTTGAACCAGCCGATGGGCGACTCCGTGAGCGGGGTGTACCCGAGCGGCGGCACCCACGAGAAGAGAAAGGTGTCGTGTAAACGGCTCTGTGAGAGCAGGTTCACGACCTCGCCCAGCCAGAAGACGGGCATCGAGATTCCGATCAGGCCGAGGATCATCAGCCCGGCGTCGATGGGCGTTCCGCGGAACACCGCGGCCACGAGGCCCATCCCGATACTGACGACGACCCAGATCACGGCCGCACCGAGGACGAGAGACAGAGTGACCGGTGCGGCTTCGAGCACCTGCGGGATCACCCTCGCGCCCCGGTTGACGAACGAGGTCAGGTCGCGCGTGACGAAGAGCTTCTTCATCATCACCGCGTACTGCACGGGCATCGGCCGGTCGAGGCCGAAGTCCTTGCGCACCTGTCTGAGCGTCTCCTGGTCGGCGTTGCGCCCGGCGATTCGGGCCGCCGGATCGACGCCCGGGGTCGCGAAGAAGATCAGGAAGACGAGCACGCTGATCGAGAACAGCACGAAGATCGTCGAGACCACCTTGCGGGCGAGGTAGAAGAGCATCAGCCCACGCGGTGCCGCTTGATCTTCGCCCGCGGGTCGAGCGCATCGCGGATGCCGTCACCGAGGACATTGAGCGACAGCACCGTCAGCGCGATCGCGATCCCGGGTGCAATGGCGACCGCCGGGCGGGTGTACAGCAGGCCCTGGCCGTCGAGGATGATCGTCCCCCAGCTCGCGTCCGGCGGCTGCACGCCGATCGACAGGAACGACAGCGCCGCCTCGGTCAGCATCGCAATGGCCATCACGATCGGGAAGCAGACGATCACCGTCGTGAGGATGTTCGGGAGGACGTCGCTCCAGAGGATTCGCCACGTCGAGGCCCCGAGCCCGACCGCGGCCTCGATGAACTCGCGGTTTCGCAACGTGAGCACCTCGCCGCGGATCGGGCGCGCAATGTACGGCACGTAGACCACGCCGATGATCACGATCGGCAGCCAGAGGCTCCCGGCCTCGATCGTGATCGGGCCGAGCGAGATTCCGCTGGTGAGCAGCACCGTCGAGAGGCTGATCGCCAGGAGATAGACCGGAAACGCCCAGACGATGTCGAGCGTGCGCGAGAGCACGCCGTCGATCCCGCCGCCGAAGAAGCCCGCGGCGAGCCCGATCAGGGTCGCGATGATGCACGTCAGCAGTGCCGCCGCGGCACCGATCATCAGCGAGTTCCTGCCGCCGTACAGGAGCCTTGCGGCGACGTCGCGCCCCTGATTGTCGGCGCCGAGGAAGTAGTGCTGGGGGTCCCACGTAGGCCCGATCGGCGTGACGCCCAGCCCGAGACCCTCGGTCTGCGACTGCATGATCGGCACCTCCTCCCCGTCGACGATCGTGGTCCCGTCGAGGTTCGAGCGGAACGGGTCCGTGTCCGCGACGTAGTTGGCGTACAGCGGAGCGGCCAGGCACGCGAGGACGATCACGAGGAAGACTCCGAGCATCGCCATCGCGATCCGGTTGCGCACCAACCGGCGCCGAGCGAGGGCCCACGGGCTGCCCGCGACAGCAACCGCAGGCGCGGTTCCAGAAGGACTGGCAACGAGGGCCTCGCTCATGCGCCGCGAGGCAGGCGGGGGCCGGACTGAAGCCCGGCCCCCTCCCGGATCCCTACTTCACCCAAGACTGGTCGACCAGCCAGTAGAACTGCTTGCTGAAGATGAAGTTCCCGACGCGCTTCGACACGAAGTCGACGTGCTTCGGAGTGAACAGCGTCACCATCGGCGACGCGTCCGTGACGGCGCGGTCGATCTGCGTCCACTTCGCGTTCGCGGCTGCCTCGTCCTCGACGCCGAGGGCGAGCGCCGCCTTCATGCGCGCGTTGATCTTGCGGTCGCAGAAGCCGGCGATGTTGATGCTCGAGTCACTCCCGGGATGGAACGACTCGCAGCCGAAGAGGATGTAGAGGAAGTCCGAGGCGGCAGGGTAGTCCTGGTACCACTGCTGCACGTTGATCTGGACCTTGTTCTTCGTGTTCTGGACGTAGGTGAAGAAGATGTTTCCCGAGATCGTCTTCACCGTCGCGCGGTAGCCGATGTCGTTCAGGACGCTCTGGATGTAGACCCCCATCGACTTGTTCACCTCGTCGTCCGGGACGACGACGGCAACCCGTTGGCCGGCGGTTCCGGACTCCTTGACGAGCTGCTTCGCTTTCGCGACGTCCGGCGCCGTCCACTTCGTTCCCGGGTTCTTCGTGTACGGACAGTAGGCCTTGTAGCCCGGGAACGCGGGCGGCAAGACCTGGCAGGAGGGCGTGGCGAGGCGCGGGCCGCCGAAGATCTTGATGGCGGCGTTCCGGTCGACCGCATAGTTGACGGCCTGCCGCGCCTTGAGCTTGTTGAACGGCGCCATGCGTGTGTTCATGGGCAGGTACCAGAAGGCCGTCAGCGGCGAGATGTGCACCTGGTCAGCGTTCTTCGTGCTCAGCTCGGGCAGCCGGTCGGCCGGCGGCGCCTCGAGCGTCCAGTCGGCCTGGCCGTTCTGAATCGCCGTGATCTGGGCCTCGACCGTGAGCCCGAACGAGTACGTGATCTCGTCCGGGTAGCCGGCCGGTTGTGCGGCCTTCGACCAGACCTTGAAGTACGGGTTGCGCACCATGCGTAGCTGCCGGTTCGTGTTGTACGACTTGAACATGTAGGGGCCCGTGCCGGGGATCAGGCGTGTGCCGGAGTCCTTGCTCGGGGCGTTGGCCGGCAGGATCGACGCATGCGGCACGGCGAGGCGGTACTTGAACTCGGCATCCGGCGCCACGAGGTTGATCGTGATCGTGCGCGCCGCCTTGTTCGCGGTCACGCCGCCCTTCAGGGTGCACGAGGCGGGTTTCTTCAGACAAGCCGCGGCGCCCACGATGCCCGCGTAGAACGTGCCCGAGGTCGGGCTCTTCACCTTGAAGATGCGCCTGAACGACGCGACGACGTCGTTCGGCGTCACCTCCTTGCCGTTGGAGAACTTGATCCCCTTCCGCAGCTTGAAGACCCAGCGCTTGCCGCCGTTGGTCGGCGTGGGCAGATTCGAGGCGAGGTCGGGCACGACGTCGAACGCCCCGTTCCCGCCCGCCTTCCTGAACGCGAGCAGCCCGTCGTACGTCGCCTGATAGAGCTGCCAGTACTGCAGCGTGTAGTTGACGTGGGGGTCGATCGTGCCGCCGGCCGCCCTGGCGAGCAGCTTGAGCGTGCCACCACGATGGTTGTCCTGGCTCGGTGTCGCCGTCACGCGCGCCGGCGCGCCCGCCCGGTTGTCGCTGCCCGAGCCGACGGCGGCTACTGCGAGCACGCCGAGGCTCACTGCCACGACCGTGACCGTCACTCGCCTCATCTTTCCTCTCCTTCCGGTTGAGGCCCTCAATCCCTAGAGACGCCGTCGAGGCCACCGGAGTTGCGGGCGAACGTCGCCTCCGAGCGCGATCGTAAGACGACGGCCGACCACTCACAACCGGCACCGGGAAGGACGGGCTAGCGCACCTCTTCGCGCTCCGCTTCGAGGTCGGTCACGACGTGCGTGATCGGGACGGTGAAGCGCTCCCGCGCGCCGCTGACGACGCCGCGCTCGAGCCAGTGCGAGCGGCCTTCGGGGTGGGTGGAGATGATCACCTCGTCCGCGCCGAAGGTGCGCAATGCGTCCTCCATCGCCTGGAGCGGGTCGCCGTCGCCGACCTCGCCACGGGCGTCGATGCCCGCCTCGGCCAACCGCGCGAGCGACGCGTCGAGCCGCGCCTGGGCTGCCTCGCGGGCACCGTCCTCGTCGGAGACCCAGTGCCGGAGCGGGGCGTTCAGCGCCGGGCACACGACGAGCACGTCCTCGGTGTATCCCTCCGAGCGCCGCTTGATCTCCTCGCGCAGGACGACGCCGCCGACCGTCTCGTTCGCGATCACGAGGATGCGGCGCTCGTTCTCCGCGCTGCGGCTGCGCATCGTCTCGGGAGCCCGCGGCTCCGGCGTCCCGCGTCGCACCGCCAGATACACAGCGGCCAGAGTCAACACCAGAAACACCGCGAGCCCCGCCCACCGCCCGATCACGACCGCGGCCAGGACGATCGCGGCGAAGTAGCCGATCGTCAGCAGCAAGAACCGGTACGCCTCGCTCTCGCTGCGGAACGGGTTGACCACGGCCCTACAGGATGTAGATCGTGGTGTACACGACAATCCACATTACGTCGACGAAGTGCCAGTAGATCCCGGGGATTTCGACCCCATGGTGGTGATCCGGCGAGAAGTGTCCGCGGAAGGCGCGAATCGTCGCCATCGAGAGCAGGCAGAGGCCGACGAACACGTGCGCCCCGTGCAGCCCGGTCAGGCCGTAGAAGATCGTGCCGAAGGAGTTGTCGTGCGGCGCGAAGCCGATGCGCGAGTACTCGCGCACCTGAGTCAGCAGGAAGACCAGGCCGAGGCACACCGTCAGCAAGAGCCCCGCCTTCAGCCCGGCGTGGTTGCCGCGCTTGATCGACTGCAGCGCCCAGTGGATCGTGAAGCTCGAGGTGACGAGCACGCACGTGTTGACGCCCGCGACGAACACCGGCAGGTGGGAGCCGGCCGGCGGCCAGTCGATCCCGTTGACGACGCGCACGAAGAAGTACGCGGTGAAGAACGAGCCGAAGAGCATGATCTCCGACGCGATGAAGAGCAGCATCCCGAGCGTGGGCGCGTCCACGCGCGAGCTCTGGTGCGCGACCGGCGGGTGACCGCCGTGGGCCTCCGCGTGCGCGCTCATGCCTCGGCCACCGCCGGCTCCATCTCCACCTCGACGTGCTCGACCGGGACGCCCGCGTCCTTCCGCAGGCGGCCGATGAGGTCCCGCCGTAGCCAGCTCGACCCGGCCTGAGCCGGGAACGTCGACACGAGGATCTCGTCCACGCGCTCGTCACGCACGGCGTGCATGGCGGCGTTGTAGGGATCGGGGTGCGCGACCTGCCCGTG
>Ga0111538_10007780_pt1 | contig 14423 bp, 14 predicted proteins | sample SoiMethybrSBSTD1_FD_79669 | JGI IMG/M metagenome (GOLD analysis project Ga0111538, IMG submission 79669) | Bulk soil microbial communities from a Populus tree surrounding site in Tennessee, USA - Soil MetaG P. TD hybrid SBSTD1 (version 2)... | ecosystem: Environmental > Terrestrial > Soil >... | reverse complement strand
GACATAGTCGAAATGCGGCGTGTCGCCGCGGATCACGCAGCCGAGCGCGACGATGCAGGCGAACCGGCGGGTCTTCGCGAGCGCCATCGCGGCGATCGGCAGCTCGAAGGCGCCCGGCACGGGCATCACCGTGATGGAGTCGGGCCCGACACCGCGCGCGCCGAGCTCGTCGAGGGCGGACTCGAGCAGCCGGCCGGTGACGTCGCCGTTGAAGCGGCTGACGACGATCCCGACCGCACGCCGCCGCCCCTCGGCCTGTCCCTCGAGGACGGCATAGCCGGGCGGCACGACGAGCTCACCGGGCGCGTGCTCCGCGCTCGTCTCGAGCTGCTCGTCGACCGCCAACTCGTCGAGCTCCGGCTCGGCGAGCTCGGGCCCGGCGATCTCGGTCGCCGCCACCGTCTCCTCGATGCCGTCCGCCGCGGGCTCCTCGGGCTCGTCTTCGGTCTCGACGGGCTCGGCGTCGAGGTCGGGTTCGTCCTCGACGTCGGACTCGTCGTCGGACGCGTTCGGCCCGGCGTCCGGCCACCCCTCGAGGACGTTCTCGCTCGCGCGCTCGATCTCGTCCGCGGGCTCGGCCGCCCAGCTGCGCTCCCCGCCTTGCCCTTCGGGCTCGTCGCTCCGGCTCACTCCGCCATCCTTCTAGCCGTCGTCCTCGTCGTACAGCTCGCCCTGATGGTGCAGCGCGCGGCCGATGGTGTGCCCGAGCTTGTCGCGCTTCGTCTCGAGGTAGTCGCGGTTGTGGTCGTTCGGCTCGATCTCGATCGGCTCCTGCGAGACGGCGGTCAGCCCGAAGCCGCTGATCCCGGAGATCTTCCGCGGGTTGTTCGTGAGCACCCGGATCGTCGTCAGGCCGAGGTCGGCGAGGATCTGCGAGCCGATCCCGTACTCGCGCGCGTCGGCCTTGAAGCCGAGCTCCAGGTTCGCCTCGACCGTGTCGAGCCCCTGCTCCTGCAGCTCGTACGCGCGCAGCTTGTTCAGAAGGCCGATGCCCCGGCCCTCCTGCGCGAGGTAGAGCAGCACACCCCGCCCCTCTGCCTCGATCCGGGCGAGCGCACGCTCGAGCTGCTCGCCGCAGTCGCAGCGGCGCGAATGGAAGACGTCCCCGGTCAGGCATTCCGAGTGCACGCGGACGAGGATGTGCTCCTTCCCGTCCACGTCCCCCTTCACGAGCGCGACGTGCTGCTTCCCGGTCAGCGTCTCGCGGTAGGCGACCGCCCGGAACTGGCCGTGCTCTGTCGGCAGGTCGACGGACACGACGCGCTCGACCAGCTTCTCGGTCCGCCGCCGGTACTCGATCAGGTCGGCGACAGTGACGAGCTTCAGCCCGTGCCGCGCGCAGAACTCGACGAGGTCCGGGACGCGGGCCATCGTGCCGTCGTCGTTCATGATCTCGCAGACGACGCCGGCCGGCTGGAGCCCGGCGAGGCGCGCGAGGTCGACGGCCGCCTCCGTCTGGCCCGATCGCTTCAGCACGCCGCCGGCGCGCGCGCGGAGCGGGAAGACATGCCCGGGATGCACGATGTCGCGCGGCGTCGCCGTCGGGTCGACCGCCACCTGGATCGTGTGCGCGCGGTCGGCCGCCGAGATGCCCGTCGAGACGCCCTCGCGTGCCTCGATCGAGACCGTGAACGCCGTGCCGAACTGCGCCTCGTTCTGGTCGGTCATCTGGCGCAGACCGAGCTCGTCGCAGCGCTCCGGCGTCAGGCACAGGCAGATCAGGCCCCTGCCGTGGATCGCCATGAAGTTCACGGCATCCGGCGTGACGAACTGCGCCGCGATCGTGAGGTCGCCCTCGTTCTCGCGGTCCTCGTCGTCGACGACGACCACGAAACGGCCCGAGCGGATCTCCTCGATCGCGTCCTCGATCGATGCGAACGGGCTCGTCGCGGGCTCCGTCACGGCGGTCATCGGGGTCATCGTAACCTCGGGGCCACGAGCCGCTCGACGTACTTCGCGAGCACGTCGACCTCGAGATTGACCTGCGCGCCCGGGGCGAGGGCGCCGAGCGTCGTCACGGACAGCGTGTGCGGGATCAACGCGACGGCGAAGACGTCGTCCTCGAGCCCTGCCACGGTGAGCGAGACGCCGTCGACGGTGACCGATCCCTTCTCCACGAGGTACCCGAGCAGCTCCGGCGGCGCGTCGAACGACACGCGGACGCCGTCGCCCTCCTGCTCGACGGCGCGCACGGAGCCGAGCCCGTCGACGTGCCCCTGGACGATGTGGCCCCCGAGCGGCTCCCCCGCGCGGAGGGCGGGCTCGACGTTGACGCCGTCCCCTGCCTGCAGCCCGCCGAGCGTCGAGCGGCTCAGCGTCTCGGGCACGGCATGGAAGCGCATCGTCTCGCCCTCGACCGACTCGGCGGTGAGGCAGACGCCGCCGATCGCGACCGAGTCGCCGACCGCCGTCCGCGCCGCGGTCTCGGGCGCCGCTATCCGCAGCGTGGCGCCGGCATTGACGGCTTCGACGTCGACCACCCGGCCGACCTCGCGCACGATCCCGGTGAACATGGGTCGAGGCTACCGCCGTGAGGACCTCAGACGTCGTGCACCCGGATGTCGAGGAGCACGTCGTCGCCGACGCGCTCCACCGACGGCGCGGGAAGGTCGATCGGCGCGCGCAGCGGCCCGACCATCGGCGGGCCGTCCCCGGCGAGCACGGGCGCGACGTGGACGACGAGCCGGTCGACGAGGCCGTCGTCGAGGAACGACGCCGCGATCGTCGGACCGCCCTCGAGCAGGAGCGACTGGACCCCTTCCGCGGCGAGCGAGGCGAGCTCCTCGGCGAGCGACCCGCTGCGGAGCTCGAGCTCGGAGCCCCCGGGAAGCGGCCCTCGACCGAACGCGAGCCGCCGCGGCTGGCGGGTCGCGCCGACGTCACGCGCGTCGAGCCGCGGCGCATCCGCGCGGACGGTGCCCATCCCCACCGCGACGGCGTCCACCTCCGCGCGGAGCCGGTGGACGCGGCGACGTGACTCGTCCCCGGTCACCCAGCGCCGTCCCGGGACGACGGCTCGCCCGTCGAGGGAGACGGCCAGCTTGAGCACGACGTACGGCCTTCCGAGAAGCGCCCACGTCCGCCAGGCCTCGTTCTGGGCGCGGGCCTCTGGGAGGTCGAGCAGGTCGACGTCGACGCCCGCGGCCTCGAGCGCGACGGCGCCGCCACCGGCCTCCGCGCTCGGGTCGGCGCAGCCCGCGACGACCCGCGCGACGCCGGCGGCGACGATGGCGTCGACGCACGGCGGCGTGCGGCCGTGGTGGGCGCAGGGCTCCATGGTCACGGAGAGCGTGGCGCCTCGTGCACGTTCCCCCGCCTGGTCGAGGGCGACGATCTCGGCGTGCCGTCCGCCGGCCGGCTCGCTGACGCCTTCGCCGACGACCGTGCCGTCCCGAGCGACCACGACGGCGCCGACCGTCGGGTTCGGATACCCGTTCCCGCGCGCCTCCGCGGCGAGCTCGAGGGCGCGCTCGAGGCTCATGCAGCGGCGGCGGCGAGTCGCCGGTACGCCTCGGCCGGCTCGGGATCGGCGAAGACCGCGCTCCCGGCGACCAGGAGCGAGGCCCCTGCCTCCCGCACCACTCGGGCGTTCTCCTCGCCGATCCCGCCGTCCACCTGGATCGGCACGTCGACCAGCGTCGCGAGCTCGGCGATGCGATCGCGCGCCTCGGGCATGAAGTCCTGCCCCGAGTAGCCGGGGACGATGCTCATGCACAGGACGATCTCCGCGCCCGCAGCGTCCGCGGCGTCCGCGGCCTGCCGCAGTGTCGTGCCGGGGTTGAACGAGATCCCGACCGAGAGGCCGTGCGCGCGGGCCGCTTGGGCAACGGCAGCGGGGTCCCTCGTAGCCTCGACGTGGAACGTGACGGAGTCCGCGCCCGACGCCGCGAACTCCTCGAGATGGTGCGTCGGGTCGTCCACCATCAGGTGGCAGTCCAGCACTCCGCCCGCGGCGTGGATCCCGGGCGCGATCGACCGCAGCACGACGGGCCCGATCGTCACGGGAGGGACGAAGTGACCGTCCCCGCAGTCGAAATGGAAGACACGGCACCCCGCCGCGAGGAGCCCGTCGATCTGCTCGCCGAGGCGGCGGAAGTCGGCGGCGTAGAGCGACGGCTCCACCTCCACGCCGCCTCGGATCCAGCCGCTCCAGCCCACGCGAGCGATCCTACTGGCGCCGATCGCGCTTGTGACTTTCGGTTACAAGCTCCTGCGCCCACGCGGCGTCGGCGACGCCTCCCGTCGTCAGCGGACGCGGAGGCGAGCGACGAAGAAGCCGCTCGTGCCGTGAACGTGGGGGAACGTCTGCAGGAACTCGGGCCTCGTCGGGTGCCGGAACGAGGGCCACTCGTCGCCGAGGCTGTCGTCCACCTCGACGGCGCCGTCCTCGGCCACACGGTCGACGACCGACTCGCTCTCGTCGGCGTTGACCGTGCACGTCGAGTAGACGACCGTGCCGCCCGGACGCGTCCGCCCGATCGCCGCTCGGAGAAGCTCGAGCTGCAGCTCGGGCAGTGGCTCCGCGCGCCAGCGGAGGTCGGGCCGCGAGGCGAGCACGCCGAGGCCCGAGCACGGCGCGTCGACGAGGGCGCGATCGAAGCCCGTCAGCTCCGGCGGCAGATCGCGGCCGTCGGCGCGGACGACGGTGACACCGGCGGCTCCGAGGCGCTTCGCGTTCTTCTCGAGCTGCTCCGCGCGGGAGGGGTCGATCTCGACCGCCACGACGTCCCCCGCGAGCATCGTCGCCTTCCCGCCCGGGGCGGCGCACAGGTCGAGGACCCGTTCCCGGTGCCGCGAGCCGACGACGTGGCCGACGAGCTGCGAGCCGCGGCTCTGCGGCCAGATGCGGCCCTCCCCGAGAGCGGCCTCGTCGACGCGGTCGACGACGAACGCGCCGCCGATCAGTAGGTCCTCGCGTCCTTCGATCGTGCCGCGCACGAGCCGGACCGCGGTTTCCGGCTCCTCGTTCTGCGCTGCCATCAGCGCGCGCGCTCCGTCGGCGCCGAGGTCGCGCCACCAGGTGTCCGCGATCCAATCCGGGTACGAGTGCCTGAGCGCCGCCTCCTTCGGCGTGCCCTCGGGCAGCAAGCCGCACAGCTCGCGCGCGCCGTCCGCGAGCCGTCGCAGGACCGCGTTGGCGAACGGCACCGCCCGTTCCATCCGCGCGGCCCTGACGAGCTCGACCGACTCGTTGACCGCCGCGTAGCGTGGGACACCGTCCATGAACGCGAGCTGGTACGTGCCGAGACGGAGCGCGGCCAGGACCGGAGGGTCGAGCTTCCGCGCGGGGCGCTTGCCGATCGTCTCGATCGCGTGATCGAGCGTCCGCTTCCGCTGGACCGTTCCGTACGCCAGACGACGGGCGAGCGCGCGATCGCGGTCGTCCAGCCGGCGGGACTCGGCCCGCAGCACGCGGTCGGCGTACGCGTCGTCCTCGAACACCCGCCGAAGCACGGCGAATGCGACCCGCCGCGACGGCGAGATCGCGCTCACCGCAGCCCGCGACGCCACGCCTCGACGGACATCCGCTTCCCTCCGTCGGGCTGAACCTCGACCGGCTCGAACCGCCCGTCGTCTCCGACACGGGCGCGCCACACCGTGACGGGCCGCCCCTCGAGCTCGGCCCGCGCGCCGATGTGCGGGCTGAGCGCCCGGACGACGCGGACGAGCTCCTCGGCCGGTAGGGCGAGATCGAGCGTTCGGTCGGCGGAGCGGATCTTCTCGGCGTACGTCGGCTCGCCGGCCTGCGGCGTGAACGACGGCGCCCCGTCGAGGACGCCGCCGAGCAGCCGGACCGCGACCTCGGCCGCGCGGCCGTAGACGAGCCCCGCGTCGTCCTCCGGCCCGATCGGGAACGCCTCGCGGGCCGCGACAGGACCGGCGTCGAGCTCCGCCACCGTCTCGTGGACCGTCACGCCGGTCTCGGCGTCCCCGGCCATGATCGCCCGCTCCACCGGCGCGGCGCCCCGCCAGCGCGGGAGCAGCGACGGGTGAACGTTCAGCCATGTGCGCTCCGCGAGCAGACCCTCGGGCACGAGCAGACCGTAGGCGCAGACGACGACGGTCGGCGCGTCGAGGTCGAGCCCCGGCGGGGGGCGCTCGGGCTGCAGGACGGGGATGGCGAGGCGCTCCGCGACCGCCTTTGCGGCAGGCGCGGCGAGCCGGCGGCCCCGGCCGGCCGGAGCGTCCGGCCGCGTGAGAAGGACGGCGACGTCGTGCCGTGCGGCAAGTCGCTCGAGCACGTCCGCGCCGAACGGTGCCGTCGCGGCGACCGCGATGCGGGCCATACGGCTAGGCGAGGAGGAGCCGCGGGCGCAGCTGCCGGAGCGCCTCGCGGCGCGCGTCCGGCTCGGTGCGGTCGATGATCAGCGTTCCGTCGAGATGATCGAGCTCGTGCAGGACGACGCGGGCGTCGGTGCCCTCGAGCTCGAGCGACACCGGCTCGCCGTTCTCGTCCGTCGCGTCGACCTCGACCTTCGCGGCGCGCTCCACCGGCACGCGGATCGGCCCGAGCGACAGGCAGCCCTCCTGGTCGACCTCCGTGTCCTTGCCCACGGGCGTGACGACCGGGTTCACGAGCACGCGATCCTCGCCCTCGAGCGTGCAGACGAAGAAGCGGCGGAGGATGCCGACCTGGGTCGCGGCGAGCCCGACGCCCTCGGCCTCGTGCATGAGCCCGATCATCCGCTCGGTGATCCGGCGGAGCTCGTCGTCGGCCTCTTGCACCTCGGCGGCGCGCATGCGCAGGACCGGATCGCCGTACTGCCGGATCTGCGCGAGCGCGACGTCCCGCCGGATGAGCCGTTCCGCCTCGGCGCGTGCCTCGGCATCCGTCAGCTCGTGCTCGTGCTCGTGCTCGTCATGGTCGTGCTCGTCATGGTCGTGCTCGTGGTCGTGCTCGTGTGCCACGGCGCGAGTGTAGACGAGGCCCTCAGGCTCCGATCACCGCCTGCGTCTGCAGGGTGCGCGAGACGAGCCGGCCGTCGTCGGCGGTGATGTCGACCTGGACGACGATCGTGCGCTTGCCCGCGTGGACGAGCTCCGCCCGGGCCGTGACGGCCCCCTCGCGGACGGCGGCGAGGAAGTTCGTCTTCGCCTCGATCGTCGCGGTCGTCGCACCGCTCGGGAGGTTCAGGTACGCGAGCGTCGCCGCCGCGGCATCGGCGAGCGTCATCAGGTAGCCGCCGTGCAGGACGCCCGCCGCGGTGCAGTGCTCGGCTGCCCACGCTCCGCGCAGCACGACCGTCGCCCGGCCGCCCTCCACCGCCTCGATGCCGAGATGCGCGGCGAGCGGCATCGCCCCGCGGATCGTCGCGGTCAGGGACTCGTCCATTCCGGCGTTCTACAGGGACTGCGGGTCGACGTCGACGACGACCGTGAGGCCGGCGCGACGCATCGTCGGCGCCGCCGCCGCGAGGAGCGCCGACGCGCGGCGTGCCAGCGAGCGCGGCTGCGTCGTCTTCGCGATCAGCTGTGCCCGATGGCGGCCGCGGAGCCGCAGGACCGGCGCCGGGCCGAGCAGGTCGGCGTCCAGCTTCGCATCGGCGAGGCGCTCCCGAAGCTCCCGCAGCGCCGCTATCGGCGCATCGGGCTCCGGCCCCCCGACGAGGATCGCGACGAGGTGACGGAAGGGCGGGTAGCCGAGCGCCTCCCTGCGCTCGAGCTCGCCGGCGAGGAAGCCCGCGACGTCGTGGTTGACGGCGTGGCGCAGCGGCGTCGCGTCCGGCTGGAACGTCTGGACGAGCACGCGGCCCGGGGCGTCGCGGCCGCTGCGGCCGGCGAGCTGCGTGACGAGCTGGAACGTCCGCTCCTCCGCGCGAAAGTCCGGGAGCGACAGCCCCGTGTCGGCATCGACCACCGCGGCGAGCGCGACGCCGGGGAAGTGGTGGCCCTTCGCGACGATCTGCGTGCCGATCAAGACCGCGCGGTCGGCCGCGCGGAAGCGGGCGAGCGCGTCGCGGAGCGCACCGGGGCGCCTCGCGACGTCCGCGTCGAGGCGGATCCGCTCGAGCTCGGGAAGGTTCCGTTCCAGCTCCGTCTCGAGCCGCTGCGTGCCCGCCCCGATGCGGGCGAGCTCGACCGAGCCGCATGCCGGGCACTGACGCGGCACGGGCTCGGAGCGACCGCAGTGATGGCAATGCAGGACGTCGTCCGAATGGAGCGTCAACGCGACGTCGCAGAGCGCGCAGCGCCGCGAGACGCCGCAGGCGCGGCAGTGCACGGCGGGGGCGACGCCGCGCCGGTTGAGGAGCAGGATCGCGCGACCGCCGTCCTCCACGAGCCCGCCGAGAGCCCCGAGCAGCGGCGCGGAGAGCGGGTAGCCGGCCTCTCGGCGGAGATCGACGAGCCGCACGCGCGGCATGGCGACGCCGATCCGGGCCGCCAGCGACGACCGCCGGAGCCGCGCCCAGCTCTCGGGCCGCGGGGTCGCCGAGCCGTAGACGGCGACGGCCCCCTCGAGCGCGGCGCGCTTCGCCGCGACCGTCCTCGCGTCGTAGCGCGGGTCGGACTCCTGCTTGAACGCCGAATCGTGCTCCTCGTCGACGACGATCAGCCCAACCCCGCGCATGGCCGCGAACACCGCAGAGCGTGCCCCGACGACGATCCGCGCCTCGCCGCGTGCGATCCGGTCGCGCTCGTCGCGCCTCTCCGCGTCGCCGAGCGAGGAATGGAGGATCGCCACGATGTCGCCGAACCGCTGGCGGAACCGCCCGACCGTCTGTGGCGCGAGCGCGATCTCCGGCACCAGCACGATCGTCCCGAGCCCGCGCTCGAGCGCCGCCGCGCACGCCTGGAGGTAGACCTCCGTCTTGCCGCTGCCCGTCGGCCCCTCGAGCAGGACGTGCTCGCCGACACCCTCGTCGAGCGCCGCGACGATCTGCTGGACCGCAGCCGCCTGGTCGTCCGTCAGGGCGGCCGGCTCCGGCTCGCCGCCGAGCGCGTCACGGGCGGCGGGTGACGGCCGCGCGCCACGCGGCGCCCGACGGGCCGGCGCGATGAGCTCGAGCGCCCGCGCCGGCGTCGAGCCGTAGTAGTCGGCGAGCCAGAGCGCGAGGTCGACGAGCGTCGGCGGGACCTCGTCGAGCTGCGCGCCGACGCCGATCGGCGCGACCCCGTGCGGAGCGTCGACGCCAACGTCCGCGACCACGCCCCGCACCGACTGACGCCCCAGCCGCATCGAGACGACAGCGCCCTTCCGCGTGCCCTCCGGCACCTCGTACGTGAACGGCCGGGCGAGCGACCGGGTCGAGACGAGCGGATAGACGGACGCCAGCGGCATCCGACCGAGCGTAGCCCTCGTCCCCGACGCCCGAGCCGCGCGTCGGCGGCGGCACGCCGCGACGGGGATTCGGGCGAAAGCCGCCGGGTAGACTCCCCCGCGATGGCGGGCGCACACGGCCACTCGATCGACGACTACCTCGAGGTCATCTACTTCCTCGCCTTCCCGATCGGCGAGTACCGGCCGGCGGGCGAGAGCGCCATCGCGGCACGGGTTGCCGAGATGCTCGGCGTCTCCCGCGCATCGGCGGGAGAGATGCTCAAGCGCCTCGAGGCCGAGGGCCTCGTCGACCGCGGCGAGCAGAAGGAGGCAATCCTCACCGACTCCGGCATCGAGCGCGCCGAGCGCGTGGTGCGCAAGCACCGGATCATCGAGCGGTTCCTCACCGACTTCATGGGCTACACCGCGTCGGAGTCCCACGTCCACGCCGACGAGATGGGCGACACGTTCACCGACGAGATGATCGACCGCATCTACGACCGCCTCGGTCGTCCCGACCGCTGCCCGCACGGCTGGCCCGTCTCGACCGAGTTCGAGCAGACGGAGAATCAGGGCCTCGTCGCGCTCGCCGAGCTCGAGCCTGGCCAGGCCGGCGAGATCGTGCGACTGGCGGAGCACGACGGCGACCTTCTCCACTGGTTCTACGACGAGGGGTACGTCCCGGGCTCCAAGGTGGAGATGCGCGCCACGCACCCGGCCGCGGGCCAGCTCTCGGTCGTCCTCGACGAGGACGAGCGCGCGATCGCCGAGAAGGCCGCGCAGGGGCTGTACGTCCGCCTCGCCGCCTGAGCGGGTCCCAGCGAGGTCCCGGGGAGGTCCTAACACCGCGCAAACACCCGTGCGCTTCGATTTCGGGTGCATCCACGAGCAGGGGGAGCCCAACCATGAGGATCACCGCCGTTCTCGCGGCCGCGGTCGCCGCCGTCGTTCTCGCCGCAGGCGCCTCGAGCGCGCTCGCCGCCGACCGCCCGTCGCTCGTCGACCAGGTCGCGGCGCGGCTCGGCGTCACTCCCGAGCAGCTGCGCTCCGCGTTCCGGGCGACGCTCGTCGCCCGCGTCGACGCCGCCGTCGCCGCCGGCAAGCTCACGCCCGAGCAGGGCGCGCGGCTGAAGGAGCGGATCGCGAAGGCGGGCCGGCTGGGGCTCGGCGCCGTTGCCGGGAACGGGAAGGCGTTCGGTGAGCGGCCCGGAAGGCTCCATGCGAAGGGGCCGGCCGCGACGTACCTCGGCATGACGCGGCAGGCGCTCCTCGCCGAGCTCCGGAAGGGCCAGTCGCTCGCGCAGATCGCGAAGGCGCACGGGAAGACCGTCGACGGGCTCGTCGCCGCGATGGTCGCGCCCCTGAAGGCGCGTCTCGCGAAGGCGGTCGAGCACGATCGCCTCACGAAGCAGCGCGCGGACGCCCTTCTCGAGCGGATCACCGACCGACTCGAGCGGCTCGTACAGCGCAGCTGGGCGCCGCGGGCGTCGTAACTCAGGCGTCCGGCGCGACCTCGGGGAGCTCGAGCCGGACGACGGTGCCGCCACCCTCGGCGCCGGCCACGGTCGCCGTGCCGCCGTGCTCGTCGACGACTCGCTTCACGATCGCGAGGCCGAGCCCGGAGCCCGGCATCGAGCGCGCCTTCGCGGAGCGGTAGAAGCGGTCGAAGACGTGCGGGACGTCCTCCTCGGGGATCCCGGGGCCGTGGTCACGGACCGACACTGCACCGTGCGCGACGGCGACGTCGATCGTCGCGCCCGGCTCGCTCCACTTGACGGCGTTGTCGAGCACGTTCGCGACGGCGCGCTCGAGCCGGCCGGGCACGCCGCGGACGACGGTCGGCTCGAGCGACGTCGCGAAGGTGACCTGGGGCGCGAGCCGCTCGGCCCGCGCGACCTCCTCGTCCACCAGCTCGTCGAGCTGGACGTCCACGAGCTCGAGGTCGGTCGGCTCCTCGCTCGCGAGCTCGACGAGCCCGGTCACGAGGCCGCTCATCTCTCCGAGCTGGCCCACGAGGTCGCCGAGCAGTGCCTCGCGCGCGGCGGGTGCCAGGTCGTCGCGGCGTGCGAGCACCTCGACGTTCGTGCGGATGCTCGTGAGCGGCGTCCCGAGCTCGTGGGAGGCGTCGGCGACGAGCTGGCGCTGCTGGCGCTGTGACTCGTCGAGCGCCGCGAGCATCGTGTCGAAGCTCGCGCCGAGCCGCGCGAGCTCGTCCTCTCCTTCGAGGCCGATCCGGTGCGACAGGTCCCTCGTCTCGGCGACGACCTCCGCCTCGCGCGTCAGTTGCGTCACCGGACGAAGCGCGGTCCGGGCGACGAGCGCGCCGAACGCGGCGGCCGCGGCAATGCCGCCGAGCGAGACGAGCACGAGGATCAGGCCGATCCGGTCGAGGAGCCGGTCGACCTCCTCGAGCGGCCGGACGAGCTGGAGTACGTGGTCGTCGCCGACCGGCACCACGAGCTGGAGCACGTGCGTCCCCTCGATGTCGGCGTCCGCGAAGAACGCCCCCCGCCCATCCGCGGCGGCCGTCTTGATCTCGTCGGACACCGGGAACGCGACCTGGCGCGGGTCCGGCTTGGCGATCCGTCCGCGCGAGTCCACCGCCTGGACGAAGACGTCGCCCTGGCCCGGGTTGCGATACGGGATCTCGAGCTCCCTGGATCCGCCCGGTCCCGTCCGGATGCTGAGCGGGCCCGAGGTGAGGAGGGCCGCCTGGTCCTCGAGCGTCGACTCGACCTCGCCGCGCAACTGGTCGCGGACGAGCACGTAGACGAGACCGGAGGCGAGCGCGATGGCGAGCGCGACGGCCGTCGCGGAAGCGAGCGTCAGCCGGGCGCGGAAGCTCACGACTCGCGAAGCGCGTAGCCGACGCCGCGCACCGTGTGGATGAGGCGCGGCTCGCCGTCCGTCTCGAGCTTGCGGCGGAGGTACCCGACGTACACGTCGAGCGCATGCGAGTCCGGCCCGAAGTCGTACCCCCACACCCGGTCGTAGATCAGCGAGCGGCGGAGCACCTGCCGCGGGTTGCGCAGGAAGAGCTCGAGCAGGCTGAACTCGGTGACGGTCAGCTCGACCGCGCGCTCGCCCCGGCGGACCTCACGGGTCGCGGGATCGAGGGACAGGTCGGAGAAGCGCAGCTCGCCGACCTGACCCGTGCGCCGCAAGAGCGCGCGCAGTCGCGCGAGCAGCTCGTCGAGCGCGAACGGCTTCACGAGGTAGTCGTCCGCGCCGGCGTCGAGGCCGGCCACGCGGTCGCCGACGGCGCCGCGAGCGGTGAGCATCAGGATCGGGACGTCGGACCCGCCCGCCCGGAGGCGGCGGGCGACCTCGAGCCCGTCGACGTTCGGGAGCATGACGTCGAGAACGAGGGCGTCCGCAGGCGACTGGGCCATCTGCGCCAGCGCCTGCGCGCCGTCATCGGCGATCGCGAGGTCGTAGCCCTCGGTCTCGAGCGCCCGCACGAGCGCGTCCCGCACCGCGGGCTCGTCCTCCACGATCAGCAGCTTCAACACGGCCGGATGATCGCAGCGACGGTTCAGAGCCGCGTAAGACCCGCATTCGCGCTCTTCGGAAGCTCCGAAACGGCTCTCAGCGAACTCTGAACCTGGGGTGGTGCGATGGCTCTCGTCCGATCGACACGACGAGAGGAGAGGCACGTGATGGACAAGACGAAGAAGAAGCTCGCGACCGGTGCCGTCGCCGTCGCGGCGCTCGCCGGAGGCGGTGCGGCGATCGCGGCGAGCGGCGTCGGCTCGAGCGACGACGAGCAGGCGGTCATCGACGCCGCGGCGAAGAAGCTCGGCGTGAAGCCGGAGGCGCTCGAGAGCGCCCTCGAGGACGCGCTGGCGGCGCGGATCGACGCCGCGGTCGCGGCCGGACGCCTCACGAAGGAGCAGGGCGCGGAGCTGAAGGCGCGGCTGAAGGAGGGGACGTTGCCGCTGTTCGGAGCTCGCGGCCCGGGCCACCACGGCCCCGGCTTCGGCTTCCACGGGCCCGAGCTCCTCGACACGGCCGCGTCGTACCTCGGCATGACCGAGGCGGCGCTCCGCACGCAGCTCGAGGACGGCAAATCGCTCTCCGAGGCCGCACAGTCGAAGGGCAAGTCCGTCAGCGGGCTGAAGACCGCGCTCACGAACGCGGTGAAGGCGGATCTCGCCGACGCGGTCAAGGCCGGGAAGCTGACCGACGCGCAGCGGGACGAGGCGCTCTCGCGCTTCGAGGACCGGCTCGACGACCTCGTCACCCGCGAGGGCTTCGGCCCGCGTGGCGACCGCGACCACGAGGACGCCGCCTTCGAGCACGCCCCCGGCATGCACATGTGAGCCGCACGCATCCCTCCCGTGCGAAGGGCCCGGCTCCTCGGAGCCGGCCCTTCGCACGGTCCTGCCCCGGCCGGCCCGCCGACGTTCTTACCGGACTCTTCACCGGCGTTGAGGTTGCTCTTTCCTACGACCGCTCCACTGATCGGGACGACCGAAGGACCCCACCCAGGAGGTAGGAGCATGAGCACGACCGATTCGACACCGGAGCCGAGGCGCAGACGCCTCGCGCCGCTCGCTGCGACGCTGTTGCTGGGCGCGACCGCGGGTGCGGGCGTGACCGTGGCGGCGGTTCGCGCGGCGGACGACGGAGGCCCGTCGGCGTTCGGCGCCGCGACCCCCATCGCGGCGTCGAGCACCCTGACGGCCGGACAGATCTACGACAAGGTCGCGGACGGCGTCGTCGAGATCACCGCGAGCGGCGTCGCGAGCAAGGCCGAGAGCCCCTTCGGCCCCGCGCAGCAGGGCGAGGCGACCGGCTCCGGCTTCGTGATCGACACCGAGGGCCATATCGTCACCAACGCGCACGTCGTGGACGGCGCCTCGTCCCTCCGAGTCCGCTTCGCTGACGGCAAGGAGGTCGCGGCGACGCTCGTCGGCAACGACCCGTCCACCGACCTGGCCGTCATCGACGTGAACGTCCCCGCGGCCCGGCTCGATCCCCTCTCCCTCGCCGCCGAGTCGAGCGTCGACGTCGGCGACGCGGTCGTCGCGATCGGCAGCCCCTTCGGGCTCGAGGGCACGCTGACGGCGGGGATCGTGAGCCACCTCGACCGGACCATCGAGGCGCCCAACGGCTACGCGATCGACGGCGCCATCCAGACCGACGCCGCGATCAACCACGG
>Ga0111538_10007779_pt1 | contig 14423 bp, 13 predicted proteins | sample SoiMethybrSBSTD1_FD_79669 | JGI IMG/M metagenome (GOLD analysis project Ga0111538, IMG submission 79669) | Bulk soil microbial communities from a Populus tree surrounding site in Tennessee, USA - Soil MetaG P. TD hybrid SBSTD1 (version 2)... | ecosystem: Environmental > Terrestrial > Soil >... | reverse complement strand
TTTACGAGTTCCTCGGAGTCGATCCCGGCTTTCGACCCCACGTTGGCCGTCGCTACAACAAGGAGATGCTGCCTAAGGTTCCCATGTTGCACTACGCAGCGTACGCTGCGGGCTTATGGAAAATCGCCAATCGTGTCGTGCCTCGAAATGCTCGTCCTGTGTTGCGTCGGTTCATCTTCAGGTCTGGTGCCGTCTCTCAGCCGTCGAGGGAAGATCGGGCCATCCTTGCAGACTATTTCAGGGATGACGTCAGCCATCTTTCGCAGCTTGTCAGCAGAGACCTCTCGCACTGGTTGCGGATCGATTGACGGTCCAGCTTCCGTTACAAATCTTTTGCAAATGCCTGACAAGTTTCGACTACCGCCGCGTTATACCCAACCTGTTAGATCGGGGGCGGGTATTTCGGTGACGAAGATCTTCTGGTCTGGCTATTTGGGTCGACGTCACCGAAATACTCCGTTGTTGTCTTCCTTGTGATTTGTGTCTCTCTTTGATTACGCTTGCCCCGCACAGTCCGCAGTTCTCGATGGTCCCTTCAGTTGCCGCCCCATGCGGAAGACCGGGAGTTCTTATGATGACAATGAAGCTACCTTCGTTTCGTCTCGTTCGCCGTTCGATTCTGGCGCTCCTCGTGAGTGTTGCGTGCGTTCCAGCGACGAGCGCGCAATCGATGGAAGACAAGGTTCAGAAGTTGACCCAGGAAGTCACCGAACTGAGCACGTTGATTCTTGAACTTCGTTCGGAGATGACAAAATCGCGTGAAGAAATCCGGGACCTTCGACTGGAGTTACAGAGGTCGCGCGATACGCTGGCGGCCGGGTCCGGTGCGACTTCTGGTCAAGACCCGCTGCCGCAAGACCGCCCCCTGGAGACTCCTGACGAGTCCAATCTCAGGCCTGAACAACGATTGACGTTACTCGAAGAGAACCAGCGTCTGCTGTCCGATCGGCTGGAAGAGCAATACCAGACAAAGGTCGAAAGCGCATCGCGCTATCGAACGAAACTGACAGGCATTGTTCTGTTGAACGCGTTTAGGAATGACGGACGCGTGGAGAACATCGAACTGCCGGGACTGGCCTTGCGGCCGAGCGCGACCGACACCGGCGGGACCTTTGGCATTACGGCATTGCAATCCGCCGTGGGTTTCGAGGCTTACGGCCCGGAAGTGGGAGGCGGGCGAGTCAGTGCAGGTTTGCAAATGGACTTTTTCGGTATATCTCAAAATTCCCCACAATCGGCATCCTGGGGTTCCCTTCGATTGAGAACGGCGACAGTGCGCGCCGACTGGGCTCGCACGAGCCTTGTTGTCGGTCAGGACACGCCTTTTGTGTCGCCGCTGTCTCCGACTTCTGTTGCTTCTCTCGCATATCCTGCCTTTTTCTATTCCGGAAATCTTTGGAATTGGATCCCGCAAGTGCGGATCGACCACCGCATGAGGGTCGCCGAGCGAAGCACGGTTACCGTGCAAGGCGGTGTTTTCGACCCTGTCACACGCGGCTCGCGTCAGCCAGCCTATGGGACGCGACTGGCTTTCTCACACGGCGAGGAAGACCGTCTACTGACGGTTGGAGTCGCAGGTTACTACGGTCATCAGGATCGCGGCTCTGGCCACGCCGTGGATGGTTGGGCTGGATCCGCAGACTGGCTTGTTCCGCTCGGAAGCCGGTTTGAGGTGTCGGGGGAATTCTTCCGGGGGCGCGCATTGGGCAATCTGGGAGCAACTCAGAATCGTAGCGTCATTTTTGATGGACTGGAAACGGATCCCCTTTCGCAGATGACAGGTCTGAACACTGTCGGCGGCTGGGCGCAGTTGCATTTCAAAGCCACGAGTACGGTGGAGTTTAACGCCGCGCAGGGTGAGGATCGTCCGTATCGCCGGGATCTGCTCCGCTTTGTACCGGCGGGCGGCACCAACACAGCGATATCGAAAAACAAGACGGGAATGTTTAATGTGATCTATCGTCCAAGAACGGATCTCCTGTTCTCGATGGAGTACCGCCGTCTTAGTACTTCGCGTTTGTCAGCGCCCAGAGAGGTCGTCAATCATTTCAACGTTGGGGTGGGAGTATTGTTCTGATCATCGGCAGCGTGATGTCATGACATTGAACCTGTGGCGTTTGCTCGTCGTCCTGATCATCGGATGTTTCACCATCGCTCTGTCGGCGCAGAGTTCAATGGTGAGAGGACGGATCGATCTCTTCCGCGCTGATGGATCGCCCCGCACGGACAACAACGCGGGGATCGTGGTATGGCTGACACCTTCAAGACCTCAAGCCACCGTTTCCCGACGTCCTGCACTGCCTCGTCCAAAAATTAATCAACGTAATAAGCGATTCGAAACACGGGTTTTGGCTGTCGAGAAGGGTTCCGTCGTCGAGTTTCCAAACCTTGATCCCTTTTTCCATAACGTGTTCTCTTTGTTTGAGGGCAAGCGGTTTGATCTCGGACTTTATGAGGCGGGAAGCACGCGCAGCGTCACATTCGATCAGCCAGGCATCTGCTACATCTTCTGCAATATCCATTCCCAGATGAACGCCGCGGTTATCGTGGTGGACACGCCCCATTTTGTGACGCTTTCCGCGCCCGGGGAGTTTCAAATACCTGACGTGCCGCCGGGACGCTATCAGTTCCGCGTCTGGGCTGAGCGATGCTCGCAGGAAGTACTGTCTGAAGCTTCCAAAACGGTGACAGTTGAGGGCGCGACGATGTCGTTGCCGACCATCCGACTGAGGGAGTCGGGAGACGTTGCACCAGCGCATGCGAATAAATACGGGAAAGCGTACGAAGCGCCTGTTTTTCCCAGCCCGATTTATACGAGACCTTAACCGTGTAATCCGCGCTTATACCGCCCGCGCAACCGCGATCACATTCCAGGTCTCTTCCGAAGGGTCCTGATCGACGTCCGGAAAGGCGCCAAGCCGCACGCGCGTGAAACCGCAATGATCCAGAAACAGGTCCAACTCTCGCGGAAAAAAGTACCGCATACGGTGACTCTCCTGAGTTTCAGAGATTAACCGATCGTCGCGAAGTTGCCAGAGGTGATAGCGCACGTTGCAGGTGTGACTTGCGGTATCCAGTTTTCCGGATGCCAACCGCAGGATTTTGCCTCCGTCCGTGGGTATGACCTTGGCGCGGTCGGATGGTTGCTCACGAAGCACAGCAGGGCCATACCAGACATCAAAGATCAGGAGGCCGCCAGCCTTGAGGTGTTGCCTGGCCGTTCGAAGGGTCGCGATGACGTCGCTATTCTCGAGCTGGTATCCGAGGACCGCGAACAGGATCAGCGCGGCGTCGAATTGCTCGCCCAGATCGATGTCCCGGATGTCGCCTGGCCGCAACCGCAGTTTGGTGTCTGCGTTGAGCGCAAGTTTTTGCCGTGCTACAGCAAGCATATGCTCCGAGCGCTCGACACCCACGACGTCATACCCACGATTGGCCATAAGGAAGGCGTGGTTTCCCGTCCCGCATCCGAGGTCCAGAATTCTCCGAACCGATCCCTGGGCATGACGTTCGAAGAGCCGTTCAATCAAATCGCACTCCGCAGCGTAGTTCTTGTCGGTATACAGCGAGTTATAGGCGTTGGAGTAGTCCGGCCCGAAGACGTCGCTCACAACAACACTTTCCTCACGACTTCACAGACGCGTGTCAGTTGCTCCTCCGTCAGGGCGAGGCCGGAAGGAAGATAGAGTCCCCGACGCGCAATCCTCTCGGCCACCGGGTAGTGCTCTCCGGCGAAGAGTTTGATTTTGTGAAAGGCGGGTTGTTCGTGCATGCCAAGAAAGAACGGGCGTGTTTCTACGCCATTCGCAAATAGTCGCTGCGCAAATTCAGCGGCATCGATCCGTGCCTTCTCGTCAAGAACGATGCCGTACATCCAATAGCTGCTCCTGGCCCAGGACTCTTCTGTGGGCAGTTGCAGCAGATCGATATCCTTCAGACGGCTGGTGTACTCGCGCCCGATCCATCGTTTCTTTGAGACGATGTCGTCAATTTTTCCAATCTGGGCCAGGCCAATCGCAGCTTGAAGATTGGTGATGCGGAAATTGTGCCCGAGATGTTCATGGAAGAAGCGCCGCCCTGACTGGAAGCAGAGATTCCGCAGCGAACGCGCTCTTTCGGCAAGAGTTTCATCGTCGGTGAGGACCATGCCTCCCTCACCTGTCGTGATCGGCTTGTTTGCGTAAAAGCTGAAGCAACTCAGCGCGCCGAAACTTCCGCAGCGTTGCCATGTCGAATGATTCGAAGTTCTGTTGGTCAGGTATTCGGCGCCGTGCGCCTCCGCCGCGTCTTCGATAATTGCCAACCCGTGGGATTTGGCGATGTTGGTGACAGCATCCATATCTACCGGATGTCCGTAGATGTGAACGGGCATGATGGCACGGGTCCGCGGCGTGATCTTCCGTTCGATCTGGTTGACGTCGATGCACCAGGTCATGGGCTCGCTGTCAACGAGTACGGGGACTCCCTGGCCATAAACAACGGCCAGTGCGCAGGAGATAATTGTCGAGGCGGGCATGATGACTTCATCGCCCGGCTCCAGTTGCAGGCTGTCTATTGCGACTTCCAGAGCTGCGGTGCCATTACACACCGCAATCCCGTATTTCCTGCCGCAATAAGCCGCCCATCCGCGCTCAAACTCTTCGATGAACCTGCCCGCGGAGGAGATCCAGCCGGTTTGCAGGCACTCCAGGACATTGGCGGTTTCCTGCGGACCGAGCAAGGGTTCATTTACGGGTATCACTAAAAGGGCACTCGCTCTTCAATGCCGGTGTAAGGACCCTGCTTGACCTCGAGGAGTACCGTGTCCTCCAACATACGGTAGCCATGACCGCCTGCTACAGCGATGACAAGGTCGCCGGGTTTCAGCTCACGCGTCGCGACGAGACTTCGATCATCATCGTAGATGTCGATTTCGCAGCGTCCACTGCGAACGAATACGACTTCAGAAGTACGGGTGATGTGTCTTTCGACAGGGCGATGAGAATGCCTTCGGATTTCTCCGCCGGCCGCGTACACGATGAATCCGACCTGCTGCTCGAAGTCCGGAGGAGTGACAAACGTCGTGGCCTCTGGACTCATGTCCGCGCGGACGATGAAGGCCAGCGGTTTGTCTTTCGAGACGATTGGTTCGACGCAACGCATTAAATCGATTGCAACCTCAAGTTGCTCATGTGCCCCACGCGAAGTTTGCTCTCTTCCAGTATCTCGATCAGACGTTGACGATAACTGGCGGGGGTGTAGGTCGCCAGACGCCTCACGCCACGCCGTGCGAGTTCTGCACGAAGACTGTCTTCAGTCCAGAGTTTGTGAATCCCATCGGCTATGGATTCCACGGAGCGTGGGTCCACAAGGATGCCTGCGTTGTGAATTTGTTCCCGAATTCCTCGAATGTCAGAACTCAACACGGGACACTCCAGCGCCCACGCCTCAAGCACCGGGATGTTCGTTGGGCCAAAGAAGGTCGGCATGACCAGCCCTGTCGCTTCCGCGTAGATTGCCGAAATATCGCGATTGGGAACATAACCGAGGTACTGGATGTTCTCCGCGATCCCGGCCGCGGATGCCGCCGCCATCACGTCCTGGAACGTCCTCTCCCGGATTTCTTGAGTATGAGATCCGCAAAACACGGCCTTTATGGCAAGGCCGCGCTTCTTTTTGAGCAAACCCATGGCCTGCACAATTCGCTTATGGTTTTTGTGTGGCCAGAACTGGGCGGGATAGAACAGATACCGTTCCGGCAGGGCGTATCTTATGCGAATACTCTTACGTTCTTTTTCCGTGACGTCTGTCGCGAGATAGGACGCTGGCAAAAATGGCAAAACCTTCACACGGTCCGGGCTGACGCCGTAGCAGTTGAGAATGTCCTCTTTGCCCACCTCGGAATCGGCGATCAGCAGAGTGGCATTACGAATTCCATTCTGATAGATATTTTCTCGAAATTCCCATTCGCCGTCGGCTGACACTTCCGGGAACTCCGGCTGAAGGCGATGTTGAAGGTCGTGGATTGCCATCACATATGGGATTTGCGTCCTAAATGCGAGAGGCGAAGGAAACGGATAAACGAGCAATTCGACACCACTGGCGCGAAACTTATCGTTCATGCAACGGAATGTGGCTTCATCCCGTTTCTCGTCAGCTCGCTTCGTCATGGCTCGACGTAGCCATCGCCATGCGTCGAAATGTGGCCCCTGTCCAATAAGGTTTCGGAGACGAATTTTGAAACCGCTCTCCACTGGCGGCGGTGGAACCGTCTCCGAGAGCCACTTGGCCGGATCTATAGACAGGATGTCGCAAGGCGGCGCTGCAAACGAGAACAAGCTGAATTCATCTTCGCAGCCGCCTTCCTTATACTCCTTTAGCGTCTGGAGCATGGTCAGACCGTATTGATAGATACCGCCGGCGCTCGGATTGTCCGGGGGCACGATGCCTATCCGCATAAAAACGTCGTCCTTTTAAATCTGCACAGAGGCTACATTCGCAGGCTCTTCACGTGCATCAGGGATCGCAGAATCAAACCAGCACTCATTGCCTCGGGAGACAATCCAACCTGCGAATGTCATTCCAGACTCGGAGACGGCTTATTATGTGCTAAGGACAGATGCCAACGATACCCAACTTCCGTGTTACCACTAAGGCATAAGACTACAAATGCAACCTAAACCTCAGTTGTCTATCATCACGCCTGTTTTCAATGGGATACGTTTCGTAGAGTCTTGCATGAAAAGCGTAATCGAGCAAGTATGCGATGCAGTGGAGCACGTAATTGTTGATGGAGGTTCCACAGACGGCACCTGTGAGCTCATTCAACGGTATGCCGAACAGTACCCGCATATCCGATGGAGCTCGGGGCGGGATGAAGGGCAATCCGACGCGATGAACAAGGGGATCAAGGCTGCTGTTGGCGATTTTGTGGGCTTCCTGAACGTAGATGACTACTATGAGCCCGGTGTGTTGTGCGAAGTTTTGCCGATGCTCCGGAGTTCTCCTGAACCGACACTCCTGGTTGGGAACTGCAATATCTGGGACGATCATGGGCAACTCATTTCGGTGAGCAGGCCGGCCGCGATCAGTCTTCTGAACCTATTAAAAGGCCGCTACGAGGAGGCCTTTCCCATGAACTCCTCGGCGTATTTTTATCACCGCTCTCTCCATGACCGAATCGGGCTGTATGAAGTTGGGGAAGCCTACGCGATGGATGTGCACTTTGTCTTCAAGGCGGTGCAGAAGGCGAATGTCTCATATATTGACAGAACCTTCGGCAACTATCGTTACCTTCAGGGCACCCGGACCTTCGAGGACGTCCAGAGTGGCATGAACTCCGTGCGGGTTCGCAGCATCACCGACCACTACAGAAAGCAGCAGCCGATTTACATTCGAACCCACCTTTCGTTTGCAGAGACCTGGGCCCGGCTATGGAGTGTGGCCCGCGGGGCCTACGCCAGGGTGAGGAAACGATGACCGGGCCCGTACCTTTCGTGTCGGTCATCCTTCCCACTTACAACCGGGCGAAGATGCTTTCGACAACGGTCGACAGTCTTCTTGCACAGGACTATCCTCCCGACCGTCTGGAAATCATCGTCGCGAACAATGCGTCCACCGATGAAACCGAGGCTGTGCTTCGGAAGTATTGCGCCGGCCAATCCCGGGTCCGCTCCGTTACCGAGATGCGTCAGGGGGTTCACTATGCCCGGAATACCGCGGCCAAACTTGCCAGGGGAGAGATTCTCTATTTCACCGACGATGACATGAGGGCCGACCGAAATCTTCTCAAGGAACTCGTCAAGGTTTTCGACCTCGATCCCAGGATCGGTTCAGCCACTGGCAAAGTCGTTGGTGATTTCGAAGCGCCACCTCCGGAATGGGTCCAGCGGCACCTGATCAACTCTCACCTGAGTCTGACCGAATTAAGCACGCCGGAAGAAGTCATCATTTCTACAAACGACCTTGTTTTCAGTTGCCATCAGGCGATCCGGAGAACGGCCTTTTTTCAATGTGGGGGATTCAATCCGGAAAACACGGCCGGCGTATGGGTTGGCGATGGGGAAACCGGCCTTGGAATCAAACTGAAGCAGGCCGGCTATAAGTTCGCCTACACGCCGACGTCGGTTACATTTCATCGGATTCCTGAAAGCCGAACAACATTGGGTTATCTGATACGCAGAATCGGAAATCAAGGGAACTGTGATTCCTATACCGACTATCGGCAGCACAGAACAAGGAAGAGACTTCTTCGTGATTTACTCCAGAGAAATACCCTGGGGTTATTGCGATTGTGCAGGTCGTCACTGTCGAACATTCTGTCGCGGAGAGAATCGTGGCACTTCGTGCCTGCTCGAATTGCATATATATACCGGCGAAATATCTATGACCTGAAGCTGCTGGCTGATTCCGAGTTTCGACGGATCGTCGAGATAGATGACTGGCTGCGAGACGATCTGGAAGTTCCGAGCAGGTCCTGATCGCCGTCTTCGTCAGTGCTAGACTACCGCCCGTGGAACCGATCCCCTTACTCGACCTGAAATCACAATACGACGCCATTCGAAGCGAGATCCGTGAGGCCGTCGATCGAGTTCTCGAATCGCAGCAGTTCATCCTGGGCCCGGAGGTCGAGGCGCTGGAGCGGGAAGTTGCGGAGTATTGTCATTGCACCCATGCTGTCGGTGTCTCCTCCGGAACGGATGCGCTATTGGTGGCCTTAATGGCGCTCGACATTAAAGCCGGCGACGAGGTTCTATCCCCAGCCTACAGTTTCTTTGCAACCGCAGGCGCCATCGCAAGACTCGGCGCGACACCGGTGTTCATAGACATCGACCCGCAAACCTTCAACATCGATCCCGCACGTATCGAAGCGAAGATCACTCCTCGGACACGGGCCATTCTGCCAGTGCATCTGTTTGGCCAGATGGCGGAGATGGACGAGATTCTTCGCATCGCGAGCCGCCACCGGATTTCCGTCATCGAAGACGCAGCGCAGGCGATCGGGTCCGAACGTGATGGCAAGCGGGCAGGGTCTCTGGGTGACGCCGGATGCCTCAGTTTCTTTCCTTCAAAGAACCTTGGCGGTGTGGGTGATGGCGGGATGGTAATCACGAACAATTCCGAACTCGCCGATCGAATCCGCAAGCTGCGCAACCATGGTTTCAGAACCCGGTACGACAATGAACTGCTGGGAGGGAATTTCCGTCTGGATGCCATTCAGGCCGCGGTACTCCGTGTGAAGTTGCGCCACCTCGATCGCTGGACGGAGGCCCGACAACGAAATGCTGTCGCGTATCGTATGCGCCTGCCGTCAAGCGTGGTTTCCCCGGTCGAAAAACCTGGCCGCCACATCTATAACCAGTTCGTGATCCGTCATCCGAATCGCGAAATGTTAATGCAGTACCTGAAAGACCAGCGCATCGGCTGCGAGGTTTATTACCCGATTCCGCTTCATCTGCAGACGTGCTTCGAATCCCTGGGGTATAAGCCGGGAGACTTGCCTTCAAGCGAGCAGGCGTCGCGCGAAACGTTAGCCCTGCCGATCTATCCCGAACTCACCATGGCAATGATTCAGCACGTGTGCGACGCCATCGCGCGGGTATAATGCCGCCGCAATGCAGAATCTGATCTCATTCCTCGGCATTTTTGTCTTCATCTTCTTTGCCTGGACTCTTTCTGAAGATCGCAAACGCTTCCCATGGCGAGTCACTTTCTGGGGACTCGGTCTGCAATTCGTGTTCGCGGCTCTCGTGTTTTCATGGAAGCCCGGTGCGCAGCTTTTCCTTCGCCTGAATGATGTCTTCAATGCCTTGCTGAACTTCAGCAAGGAGGGAGCACTTTTCGTTTTCGGAGCGATCGGCGCAGAGCAGGGAAACGGGGGACTGCTCACACTCAAGGAGTACCTGACGCGGTTGGGCGCCTCTTCCACCGATCCCGTGATTCAAAATGCCGTGAAGTCCGGAACAGTTCCCGGAATGTTTCTGGCCTTTCAAGTCCTCACGACAATCATCTTCTTCAGCGCGCTCCTCTCGATCCTGTACTACCTGGGCATCATGCAGAAGGTGGTGATCTTCTTTGCGAAGATCATGGAACACACGATGCGCGTATCGGGCGCCGAAGCCTTGTCGAACTCCGCGAATATATTTGTAGGCCAGACGGAAGCGCCGCTGGTCGTGAAGCCCTACATCGAGAAGATGACGCGTTCGGAATTGAACGCGATTATGGTTGGCGGATTTGCGAATACTGCCGGCGGGGTCCTGGGCGCCTATATTCTGATGTTGTCCGGATACTTTCCGAATATCGCAGCGCACTTGATTTCAGCATCCATCCTGTCGGCGCCCGCTGCCTTCATCGTCGCCAAGATCATGGTTCCGGAGCGGGAGAAGCCCAAAACTCTTGGCAATGCCACGCTTGAGGTTCCTTCGGAAGATGTCAACCTGCTCGATGCTGCGGCGAATGGTTCAACGGTCGGGTTGCAACTCACCCTCAATGTGATCGGCATGCTGTTCTCATTCGTGGCGCTGATCGCCATGGCCAATGTCATTGTGGGTTGGATCGGCGGATTTTTCGGTACGGTCCAGGGCATTGTGCAACTCGATGTCATTCTCGCCGGGGTTGCTGTTGGCGCCCTGGCAGCGAATCGCCTGCGGAAGGTTTCCGACTTTGTGATGTGGCTCTCGTTCTTTGCTGTTCTGGGCGCCTATGGCGTAGCGAGGGCCGTGACGCCGCAGGCGGCCACGATGGTTCTTCTGGTTGGCCTGGCGTTGTGGCTTCCCATTCTCGTGGCATCGATTCGTGGAGCGATGCCTTTGAACATGTCGCTGGTAACGATCGGTTCTCTCCTGCTTGTGAGCAACCTCGCATACTTTGTTTTCGGTGCGTTGGGGCCCGGCACTCCTCTGTCGCTTCAATTGATATTGGGGTGGTTGCACTGGCCTGTAGCCTTCGTGATGGGAACCCCGCTGCAGGACTGCCTTGCGGTCGGGCGGCTGCTGGGGGAAAAGCTCATCCTTACAGAGTTTGTGGCCTACGCCGATCTTGCCGGAACTTTGCAAGCGGCGCGGCAGGGAACCGGGCCGGCGTTGGATCCGCGTTCGATTGTGCTGGCGTCTTACGCGTTAAGCGGCTTCGCGAATTTCGTCTCCATCGCCATCCAGATCGGCGGGATTTCTCCTCTCGCACCATCTCGCCGGCACGAAATCGCGAGACTGGGACTGAAGGCCATGATCGGAGGCGCGATCACGAGCTACATCATCGCCTGCGTCGCAGGCGCGTTTTATAGCGGCGTCTCCATGCTGGGGTTGTAGACCGGCACCAACATTTGGCTGACCGCGTGAGGTTTCACAGCCGGCCATCCGACCAGCTGCCAGGGACATAGCGACAGCGCACAGCAGACAGCGGACAGTGCACATTGAAGAGTTGTCTTCCAAATGCCGGATGTGAAATGTCTGCTGTACGCTGTCGCTATGTCATTGCCTTGTAGACTGTGTGTGTCAAATTCCCGACACGAGATGAATCCGCGGGTTACCTCCGACCGAAATTCCTTTATTTGACAAAACGTGTCCCCGCCTTAGATTTCCCGTTACCTTAACGACCCTGGAACGGAGTCTATGAGCCTTTATCCACGGATGGAGTCCCAACCTATGCGAATGTCCAAAGGCTTCTCGTTATTCGAGTTGACCTTCGTCGTAGCAGTCCTGATTGTCATTGGACTGATCGCAGTCCCGAACATGGTGACCGTTGTCTCTTTCGCGCGCCTCCGTGCGGGTGTGACGAGCATGTCAGGTTTGCTCCAAAACTGCCGCATGTCCGCCGTCAAGCAAAACAAGACGCTGACCACGCGCTTCGAAACGGAAGGTACAGCAACCCTTGTGGGATTCGTCAAAGACGCGCCGGATACATCTGCTCGAAAGAGCACGGATCTTCAGGCTGAATGGGAAGCTCCAGTTGTGATCATGGGGACACCCACGGGTGTAGATGCTCCGTCGGAGATCTCTTCGACCGTTTTGGGTTTCACGCCGATGTCTACGGTGCCTTCCTTCAACAGTCGGGGACTGCCCTGCGTTTTCGACGATGGAGAATGTGCCGCGAATAACGGATTTCTCTTCTACTTCAACGACACCAGCCGCAAGGGCAGTCAGGGTTGGGCGGCTTTGTCGATTTCTCCTGCCGGCCGAATCAAGAAATGGTTCTGGGATGGCAGCAATTGGGTGGACTAACCATGGAAGACAAGAGGACAAAACGACAGGCAGGAATTTCGTTAATCGAAGTTTTGATCGCGATGGTTGTCCTCTCGATGGCCTCACTGGGAGTCATTGGCCTGGTCTGGACTTCGATTCTCATGAATAACCGCAACAAGGTAGACAGCACGCAGACCATGCTGGCTCAGTCGATCATCGAGCAGGTCAATTCGACGATCATTGGAAGCGAGACCTCGGCTATCACCGATTGCGCAGGAACGGCCTGGACGATCAGCACGACGCCCGGTGGATCAACGATGTCCAACGGAGCGATCGACTTCACTCAAACCAGCCCCCCAACCGATTACCACATGTCTTACGTCACAAACGTCCCCTGCGCGTCCACTGGAACTCACCAGGCGACGTATGACGTTCGCTGGCATGTGGACATCGTGGGAGAAGCGGAAGGAATGTCGACAAACACCTATCTCGTCACGGTGGGAGCGAGAAGACTTGGCAGCTCTGACAACAACCTGATCGATTCGAGCCCGGTGAATTTACGAGTCATGGTGGGAAACTAATGCGCGACAGATTAACCAATACAAAACTGGCTTCGATGGGTGGATTTTCTATCGTCGAATTGATGGTGTCGATCGTCGTCATGACGATTGTTCTTGGTGGCATCTTCAGCGTTATCGACGTCGTGAACCAGCGCAGTTTCACGGAACAGGCGAAACTCGACATGTTTCAGGAAGCCCGCGAATTCATGGACCAGATGTCGCGCGACCTTCATCAGGCCGGATATCCGAGTCGGCGGCACTACGTCCGCACTGGACAACTCACCGCGGACCCGGTCACTGACGACGTGAAGAATGCCGTCGGTATCGTGAAAGTTGACGCAGGCGATCTCTGGTTCGAGGGCGACGTGGACGGCACTGGCGCAGTCTCCGTCATTCGCTATCACCTGGATAACAGCACGACCAATGGCTGCCCGTGTCTCAGGCGCAGTCAGCTGCCGAAGATCGAAGGCGATCCCGTCACGGGCCAAACCACAGAGGTTTACCAGGTCCAGGTGCAGGGCGTTCAGAACGTGGACATCTTTTCCGCGTTTGCGCGTGGAACGACAGGTACGCCGATCGGTCTTCCTGTGAATTTTGCCGACGACCCGGACACCATTGCGACCGTGGACACGATCAAGGTCGTACTTTCTCTGCGCGCGTTGAGAAGGGATCCAAGAACAGGGGTGTACCCCGAAGCGACATTGGTAGCGACATCGAAGTTGAACAATTGTTCTCAGGCGACAACTGTATCTGCAATGAGCTGCGATCGATAACGTTGGGAGGTAATTCCGTCATGATGCGTCCTTCAGCAAGAACCGACGAGCGGGGTATGGTCCTGCTCATAGCGTTGTTTACGCTCGTTCTTCTCTCGGTCATCGGACTGGGACTGATGTATTCGACCAACATGGAAACGTTCATCAATGCCAATTACCGCGACAAACAAGTGGCGATGTATGGCGCCTCAACGGGCGTTCAGGAAGCGCGCGACCGGCTTCAACCCGCAGCGCCAACGGTAACCGTACCAACAGACGTCCCGACATTGTCGAATCACCAGGTGATCTACATCATCAATCCTAGCGGCGGCGAGACCGTTGCGCCCTGGGATCCAACGAACCCGTACATGGACACGGAACTCTGTCAGGAAGGCATTCTTGGACTGACGCCGACCCCGGGTCTTCCGTGTTCGGAACTACCGATGGGTACCGATTGGTATACGGTCATAGACAACAGCGACCCTGCGAACGCGCCGTGGAACCTGACAACTCCAACAGATACCAAATGGACGCGCATCACGCTGAAGGGGAACTCGATGACGCCTGTTCCCGTAAACGGGGATGCCAGTGTTGAAACACAGGTTTGCTGGGAGGGTTCCCAGCAGATGTTGAAACCTACAGGGTATGGAACCAACTGCTGGCCCGACGGGTCTCTGGTATCGGTCAAGGTGACTTCAGGTGGAATAAACTACGGTACAGCGCCAGATGTTACGATTGAAGCGCCGCCGTCTGGAGGAACTCAGGCGACGGCGACGGCAACGATAGAGGCTCTTCCGACCGGTGCACTGCAGTCAATCACCCTCGGCAATCCGGGGGCAGGATATGAGAGCGCGCCAACCGTTGAGATCACAGGCGGCGGGGGAACCGGCGCCACGGCAACGGCGACGATCGTCGACCCCGGCTCTCTTGTGAACTCTGTAACCCTGACCAGT
>Ga0111538_10007778_pt1 | contig 14424 bp, 9 predicted proteins | sample SoiMethybrSBSTD1_FD_79669 | JGI IMG/M metagenome (GOLD analysis project Ga0111538, IMG submission 79669) | Bulk soil microbial communities from a Populus tree surrounding site in Tennessee, USA - Soil MetaG P. TD hybrid SBSTD1 (version 2)... | ecosystem: Environmental > Terrestrial > Soil > Tree... | reverse complement strand
GTCATCAACTGCAACCTGCAGCGCCTCGACGGCCCGGTCCGCGGCAACGGCAAGGTCATCCAGGAGCTCGAGGCCGTGTTCCGCGGCGCCGGGTGGAACGTCATCAAGGTCGTGTGGGGCGGCAAGTGGGACGAGCTGCTGGCCCGCGACAAGGACGGCGTGCTGCTCGACAAGATGAACCGCACCGTCGACGGCGAGTTCCAGCGCTACGCCGTCGAGTCCGGCGCCTACGCCCGCGAGCAGTTCTTCGGGCCCGACGACCGGCTGCGGAAGATGGTCGAGCACCTGTCCGACGACGACATCCGCAACCTGCCCCGCGGAGGCCACGACTACCGCAAGCTCTACGCCGCCTACAAGGCGGCCACCGAGCAGCGCGGGGCTCCCACGGTCATCCTCGCCAAGACGATCAAGGGGTGGACCCTCGGCCCCGACGTCGAGGGCCGCAACGCCACCCACCAGATCAAGAAGATGACGGTCGACCAGCTGCGGGTGCTGCGCGAGCGCCTCTACCTGCAAGACGTCATCGACGCCGACGCCCTCGCCGACGACCGTGAGCCGCCCTACATCCACTTCGTCGAGGGCTCGGTCGAGCAGCGCTACATGCTCGACCGGCGCAAGGCGCTCGACGGCCCCCTGCCGTCGCGCACGACGCACGTGCGGCGGCCGCTGGCCATGCCCGAGGACAAGCCCTTCGACGAGGTGCTCGCCGGCTCGGGCAGGCAGGAGGTGTCGACCACGATGGCCTTCACCCGCCTGCTGCGGAACCTGCACCGCGACCCCAACGTCGGGTCGCGCGTGGTGCCGATCATCCCCGACGAGGCCCGCACGTTCGGCATGGACGCCCTGTTCAAGGAGTTCAAGATCTACGCCTCGCAGGGCCAGGCCTACGAGCCGGTCGACGCCCAGCTGCTGCTGTCGTACAGCGAGGGCAAGGACGGCCAGGTCCTCGAGGAGGGCATCACCGAGGCGGGGTCGATGGCCTCGTTCATCGCCGCCGCCACGTCCTACGCCCACCGGGGCGTGCCGATGCTGCCGTTCTTCACCTTCTACTCGATGTTCGGCTTCCAGCGGGTCGGCGACCTCATCTGGTCGGCGGCCGACTCGCGGGCCCGCGGCTTCCTCCTCGGCGCCACCGCCGGGCGCACGACGCTGCTGGGCGAGGGCCTGCAGCATCAGGACGGCCACAGCCTGGTGCTGGCGTCGACCGTGCCGACGGTCGAGGCGTGGGACCCCGCCTTCGCCTACGAGATGGCGACCATCGTCAAGCACGGCATCCACGAGATGCTCGTCGACGAGCGCGACGTCGTCTACTACCTGACGCTCTACAACGAGAACTACCTCATGCCGCCGCTGCCCGAGGGCGCGGAGGAGGGCATCCTGCGGGGCCTCTATCCCTGGGCCGAGGCGCCCGAGGGGCCGTCCCAGCGGGCGCGCATCCTGTTCTCGGGCACGGCGCAGGGCGCAGCCCGGGCGGCGCAGGCCGAGCTGGCCGAGCGGTGGGACGTCGCCGCCGATCTCTGGTCGGCGACCAGCTACAAGCGGCTGCGCGAGCAGGCGCTGTCGACCGAGCGCTGGAACCGCCTCCACCCCACCGAGGCCCCACGCACGCCGATCGTCACCGACCTGCTGGGCGGCGAGGGCGCCCCCGGCGCGATCGTGGCCGTGACCGACTTCATGAAGGCGGTGCCCGACCAGGTGGCCCGGTGGGTGCCGCACACGTTCGTGCCGCTCGGCACCGACGGGTTCGGCCGGTCCGACACCCGCGAGCGGCTGCGCCAGTTCTTCGAGGTCGACATGCCCCACGTGGTGGTCGCCACCCTGTGGAGCCTGGCCCAGCAGGGCGAGGTCAAGGTCGAGACCGTGGCCGAGGCCATCGCCCACTACGACATCGACCCCGAGCGCACCGACCCCCGGGCGTTCGACCTCTGACCACGAGCTTCTGGCGTCTCTCACCGCGCGATGGCGCGGTGAGAGACGCCAGAACGCTCACAGGTTGCCGAGCAGCTCGAGCGGGAAGGGCGGGCGGGCCAGCGGCCCGATCGCGATCCGCACGAGCAGCAGGGGGTTGTCGTCGCCCGCGGTGCGGTTGAGGTGGACGGTGTCGCACCCCGCGCACCGGTGGACGAGCACCCACTCGCCGTCGCCGCGCACGGTGATGGCGATCGGCTCCATGGCCGAACCGCACAGGTCGAGTGCGGCGCGGTCGCCCGGCGAGTCGTCGACGTGACGGCTCCACAGGCAGTGGGGACAGTGGTTGCGGTGGGCCGTGCCGGGGGCGTCCGTCGGGACGTCGAGCCGGCAGTGGCGACAGCGGAAGGAGCCCGGCAGGCGCCGGGAACGGTTGCGCGCGTCACGCGCCAAGAGAGGACCTCCGGTGAGAACGTGCCGTGATGACCAGCTCGCGCCCTCGCGCCGGCCGCGTCGCAGGGCCGCTCGTCACCGCGCCGGCACGGGTGCCGGGGTCGCCGGAAGGGCGTCAGACGAGAGGCGGACGGGCGGCGCGGGAGCGCGCCCACACGCAGGGTGCCTGCGTTGACATGCCTCACCGCCTTCCGTGCCCCGGGCCGCACGGCCCGGCTGGTGTCGTCTCGTCGAGGCGGCACCCACCGGTGCTGCCGGGCCTCAGGCCACCAGCCGGGCGACCGGCGGGTCAAGCGAGTTTCAGTCGTCGTCGCGTCGCGGCGTGAAGACGGCGAGGCGCACGCCGTTCTTCGCCACCTCGAACGAGTCGGCGCCGTCGAAGGTCTCGCCGTCGCGGGCCAGGCGCAGCGGCCCGTCGGCCGACCGCACCTGCATGTTGGTGGTGCGCCAGGTCGAGAACACGCGGCTGCGCCGGAGCGTGCCCGTCAGCACCGCCAACACCAGCCGGGTGCGGCAGAACGGGTGCGAGGCGTCGACGACACGGACGTCCAGCTGGCCGTCGTCGAGCCGCTCGCGCCACGTCGGCGCCATGCCGTCGGGCAGGTAGCGGCAGTTGCCGACGAACGCCAACCAGAGGTTGCGACGCTCGCCGTCGAGCTCGACCGCCACGGGCGACCCGTGGCGCAGGACGCGGACGATGGCCACCGCCATGGCCGGCCACTTGCCGATGCGGCCCTCGAGCTCCTCGCGGGCGTCGACCAGCTCGACGTAGCTGCCGAAGCTGGCGGTGTTGAGGAACGGTTCGCCGGCGATCCACCCGACGTCGATCTCCGCCGCGTGCCCCGACCGCACGGCCTCGACCGCGTCGGCGACCGTCTCGACGCCGAGGTCGCGAGCGAGGTGGTTGAGCGTGCCCGCCGGCACCACCACGAGGGGCAGGCGGTTCTCGATGGCGACGCCGGCGGCCGCGTTGATCGAGCCGTCGCCGCCTGCGACGCCGATCACCTTGCACCCCCGGGTCACCAGGCCCTCGAGCGCCGCGATCAGGTCGTCGCCCTCGTCCATCTCGACGATCTCGGCCTCGGGGAGGCCCGTGCGGAGCGTGTCGGCCGGCGATTCGCCGCCGCCCATCGCGCCCGACCCGGCCTTCGGGTTGACGACGATGCCCACACCGGCGCCGTCGTCGCCGGGGGCGAGGTCGGTGTAGGCCCGGTGGGGGTGCACCGTCGCCGGCGACTTGGCGGCCACCGGCCACACGAACCGCGTGGCGACGCCGACCCCGAGCCCGGCGACGACCCGCAGCGGCAGCTTGGGGTCGCCCCGCCGCGCCACCATCAGCGGGGTCACGCCGACGGCGACCGCGGCGGCGAGGCCCCGGTGCTCCTGACCGCTGCCGGCCACGGCGGCAGCGGCCGACGCCGGCGCCCCGAACGGGGCGGCCGCCATCGCGCCGAGTCCGGCTCGCAGGGCGGCTCGCCGGAGGAATCGTGCCGAGGCCATGGCGGCCGACGCTACTCCCGACCGCTGCCGGCGCGGCCTCTCGCCGCCGATGTCCGCACACGGTGCCGCCGACGTCCGCACACAGTGACGGTGAATCGACACAGGGCGTCCGGCGCTCACCGGCGCCGCCCGGGAGTCCGGACACCGGGCGGGGGCGCCGCCGGTGACAGCTACCGTGCAGCCATGACGTCCGTGGTCCCCGTCACCGGCGATCCCGAGGCCGACGCCCTCCTCGCCGACGATCCGCTCGCGCTGCTGATCGGCATGCTGCTCGACCAGCAGATCCCGATGGAGTGGGCGTTCGCCGGCCCGCTCAAGCTGCGCGAGCGGATGGGCGGCCGGCTCGACGCGGCCGAGATCGCCGCGGCCGACCCCGACGAGTTCGCCCTCGTGTTCAAGGGCCCGCCGGCCCTGCACCGCTTCCCCGGGTCGATGGGCAAGCGCACCCAGGCGCTGTGCCAGTACCTCGTCGACAACTACGGCGGCAGCGCATCGGCGGTGTGGACCGACGTCGACGACGGCCGCGAGCTGGTGCGCCGCGTCCAGGCGCTTCCGGGCTTCGGCGGCGAGAAGTCGAAGATCTTCTCGGCGCTGCTGGCGAAGCGGTTCGGCGTGCGGCCTCCCGGCTGGGAGGAGGCGACAGCGCCCTTCTCCGACGGCGAGCCCCGCTCGGTGGCCGACATCGACTCGGCCGAGTCGCTGCAGCGGGTCCGGGCGTGGAAGAAGATGATGAAGGCCCAGAAGAAGTCCAAGGCCGACACGCCCTAGCTCCCGGCTCCCGGCTCCGGCCGCGTGCCAGGTCAGCGGTGGAGGGCGTGGCGCTGGCGGTCGAGCCAGCCCAACAGCACCGCCACGGTGCGGGGGTCGTGTCGCAGGCCGTGGCCGGCGCCGATGATGAAGCGCAGCTCGGCCGAGCCGTGGGCGTCGGCCAGCACCCGGGCGTCGAACGAGGGCACGACCTCGTCCTCGCTGCCGTGCACCACGAGCAGCGGGCGGGGGGCGTAGTGGGCCACGCAGGCGACGGCGCGGATCGTCTTGAACTCGCGCGACCAGGCGTCGACCGACGGCGGGAACGACCGGTCGGTGATCACGCCCACCTCGCGCCCGTGCTCGAGCAGCCGGCGCGGGTGGCTCACCCAGTCGTCGAAGTCTCCGGGCGCCCCGAGCGCGGCGACGCCCTGGATGCGGGCGTCGGCCGCCGCCGCGCACACGGCCAGCGCGCCCCCGGTGCCGAAGCCGGCCACCCAGATGCCGAGGGGCCGCACGGCTGCGTCGAGGTGCGCCACCGCGGCCCCGATGTCGTCGAGCCAGCCCCGGAGCGAGAACTGTCCCTCGGACTCACCGCATCCCCGGTAGGCGAACGCCAGCGCCGCCCACCCCATCTCGGTGGCGATGCGATCGGCCAGCTCGGGCATCGTGTCGGGGGCGGTCGCCGCCGTGCCGGTGGACGGGTAGCCGTGGCACAGCACGACGGCCGGGACCGGGCCGCCGGGCCGCCCCGGGGGCCGGGCCAGGTGGGCGGCGAGGTGCAGCCCGTCGGAGCGGATCCGTTCCTCCACGCCGAGCGCCGTCGCCATCCGCGGCTCAGGCCGCGTCGCTGGTCTCGTCGACGCCGGCGGCCTCGCGGGCCCGGCGCGACGAGCGGGCGAGGCGGTAGCCCCGGTTGCGGGCCTCGGCCAGCGTGTCGGGCCCGAAGCACAGGAACGTCTCGGCGCCCATGAGCTCGCCGACCGCGGCCTCGACGACGGCGTCGGTGTTGTCGAGGTCGTAGACGACCTGCGTGCGCTTGTCGCCCACGTAGCGGTTGTGCTCGAACTTCGTCGGCCGCTCCATGCGGCGAACGTACACCGGCCACCTGCGGCCTCCTGCAATCGAATCGGGAAACGGCCGTGCTCCCGGCAGACTCGGCACAGATGGTCGCCACCGACGCGCGCCCGCCTGGGGGTCCCGACGACCCCCGCGATCCCGACGGCGCCCCCGCCGGCGCCGACCGCCTCGCGCCCGCGTCCGGGCTCTCGTCCGCCCCGCCACCCGCGGCGGGGGAGGCGGTGGGGCCGACGGCGTCGCTGTGGCGGCGGGGCGTGCGGTTGCTGTGGTTCAGCATGCGGTCCGAGCCCCGGCCGTTCGCGGTGTCGATCGCCGGGTCGCTCCTCTACGGCTCGATGGCGGTGGGCGGCACGTGGGTCCTGGGCCGCGTCACCGACGAGGTGGTCGTGCGCGGCTTCGACGAGGGGGTGTCCGGCGCTGCCCTGGCGGGGGCCGCCGCGGCCCTGCTCGGCGTGGCGGTGCTGCGGTCGCTGGGAGTGGTGGGGCGCCGCTACTTCGGCATGAAGGCCACCCGGGGGATGCAGCGCCGGTGGTTCCGGCGGGTGACCGACACCTACCTGCGCGTGCCGCTCGGCTACTTCGGCCGCCACCCGACCGGGCAGCTGCTGGCGCACGCCGACGCCGACGCCGAACGGGCCGTGACCGTGCTGCAGCCGCTCCCGTTCTCGCTGGGCGTGATCGTCCTCATCGGCCTGTCGGTGGTGAGCCTGGCCCTGATCGACCCGCTGCTCATGCTCATCGGGCTGGCGCTGTTCCCCACGCTGGCGCTGATCAACCAGGCGTACGGCCGCCGGGTCGAGGTGCCGGCGGCGCGCACCCAGGCCCGGCTCGGCGACGTGTCGTCGGTCGCGCACGAGTCGTTCGAGGGCGCCCTGGTCGTCAAGTCGCTCGGGCTCGAGGACCGCGAGGTCGCCCGCCTGCGTCACGCCGCGGGCGAGCTGCGGTCGGCGCGCCTGGGCGTCGGCCGGCTGCGGGCGACGTTCGAGCCCGGTCTCGACGCCCTCCCGAACCTCGGCATGGTGGCGCTGGTCGCGGTCGGCTCGTGGCGCATCTCGACCGGTGACGTCACGACGGGCGAGCTCGTGCAGGCCGTGGCCCTCTTCGGCATCCTCAGCTTCCCCATGCGGATCGTGGGCTTCCTGCTCGAGGAGCTGCCGCGGGCCGTCGTCGCCGCCGACCGCCTGAACGCGGTCCTGGCGACGCCGTCGCGGACCCGTCCGGCCGGCGACGCCGCTGCCCCCCTCCCGCCGGGCCCGCTGGGGGTGGAGGTCGACGGGCTCTCGTTCGGGTACGGGGGCGAGCCGGTGCTGCGCGGCCTCGACCTGGCGCTGGCGCCGGGCGAGGTCGTCGCCCTCGTGGGCCCGACGGGCTCGGGGAAGTCGACGCTCTGCCACGTGCTGGCCCACCTCCACGAGCCCGACGAGGGCACGGTCCGGCTGGGCGGGGTCGACCTCCGCCACGCGGAGACGGGGTCGATCCGGGCGCACGTCGCCCTCGCCTTCCAGGAGTCGTTCCTCTTCGGCGACTCGGTCCGCGAGAACCTCACGCTGGGCGCGGCGGTGAGCGACGACGAGGTGCGCTGGGCGCTCGCCCGCGCCCGCGCCGACCGGTTCGTCGCCCGGCTCCCCCACGGCCTCGACCAGCAGCTCGGCGAGCGCGGGGTCACGCTGTCGGGCGGCCAGCGCCAGCGCCTGGCGCTGGCCCGGGCACTCCTGCGCCGGCCCGGCCTGCTGATGCTCGACGACGCCACGTCGGCCGTCGACGCCACGATCGAACAGCAGGTGCTCGACGGGCTCCGCCGCGCCCTGCACGCCACGACCCTGATCGTGGCCCACCGCGTGTCGACGATCACCCTGGCCGACCGCGTGCTGTTCCTCGACGGTGGCCGCATCGCCGCCTCGGGGACGCACGACGAGCTGGTGGCGACCGTCCCGGCGTACGCGGCGCTGGCCCGCGCCTACCAGGACGTGCAGGCGTGACCGCCCGCCCGCCGACCGACGCCCACGGCGAGCCCCTCGAGCCCGGCGACCTGGCCGCCGCCCTGCTCGCCGAGGAGGCGCCGCCCGGCGCCCTCGACGGCGGCCCGCCCGCGCCCGCCACCCCCGACGAGGACCTCCTGGCCGACGCGGGGGCCGTCGAGGTGCTGCGACGGGGACTGGCCGTGACGCCCGAGCTGCGCCAGGGCGTCGCCCTGACGGTCGTCATGGCGGTGGCGACGGCCGCCGGGAAGCTGGCGGTGCCGATCCTGATCCAGCAGATCCTCGACCGCGGCGTGCGGGGCGACGGGGGGTTCCGCGCCGGGTTCGTGTTGTCGGCCTGCGGGCTGACCGCGGTCGTCGTGGTGGCGCTCTACCTGGTCGGCCGGGCGACGTACCTGCGCCTGGTGCGCGCGTCCGAAGCCGCCCTGCTGGCGCTGCGGGTGCGCACGTTCGACCACGTGCACCGCCTGTCGATCGCCGAGCACACCGAGCAGCGGCGCGGCGCGCTCGTGTCCCGGGTCACCAGCGACATCGAGACGCTCGCCCAGTTCACCGAGTGGGGCGCGGTCGCCTGGGTGGTCGACAGCGTGCTGATCGTCGCGACCTTCGCCGTGATGGCCGCCTACGACTGGCGCCTCGCCCTCATCGCCTTCGTCGCGTACCTGCCGCTGGTGGTGCTCGTCCCCCGGCTCCAGCGCCGCCAGCTGGCGGCGCAGGACCGCGTGCGCACCGCGGTGGGCGAGTCGCTCGCCGAGGTGTCCGAGACGGTGACGGGCGCCGCCCTGGTGCAGGCCTACGGCCTCGAGGACCGGGCGCGGTCGCGGCTGCGGGCCGCGATCGACCGGCAGTTCGCGGCCTACATGACCTCGGCCCGGTACTTCGCGGCGATGTTCCCGCTCGGCGACCTGTTCGGCGCCCTGGCGATGGCCGGCGTCATCGTCGCCGGCGTGGCCTGGGGGCCGGGGTGGGGCCTGGCCGTGGGCGAGGTCGTGGTGTTCACGTTCCTCATCAACCTGCTGCTGATGCCGGTGGCCGAGCTGTCCGAGATCCTCGACCAGACGCAGACCGCCCTGGCCGGCTGGCGCAAGGTGCTCGGCGTCCTGGCCACCCCGCTCGACGTCCCCGAGCCCACCCACGGGACCACGCTGCCCGGGGGGGCGCTGGCGGTCGAGGCGTCGGGGGTGCGGTTCGCCTACCGCGACGGCGTGCCGGTGCTGCGCGACGTCGACGTGGCGCTGCCCGCCGGGGCGTCGGTGGCGATCGTCGGCGAGACCGGCTCGGGGAAGACGACGTTCGCCAAGCTGCTGTGCCGGCTGGCCGACCCCACGGCCGGAGCCATCCGCGTCGGCGGCGTCGACCTGCGCCAGGTCTCCCCCGCGGCGCGGCGGCGGGCGGTGCGCCTGGTGCCCCAGGACGGCTTCCTGTTCGACGCCAGCATCGCCGAGAACGTCCGGATCGGGAGGATGGCGGCGGGCGACGACGGCGACCCGCCCTCCGCAGGCGCGGACGGCGATGGCGGTGCACCGGCCGACGACGACGCCGTGCGGGGGGCGTTCGCGGCGTTGGGGCTCACGTGGTGGCTCGACGAGCTGCCCCTCGGCCTCGACACGCCGGTCGGCGAGCGGGGCGGGAACCTGTCGGTGGGCGAGCGCCAGCTCGTGGCGCTGGCCCGCGCCCAGCTCGGAGGCCCCGGGCTGCTCGTCCTCGACGAGGCGACCAGCGCCGTCGACGCCGAGACCGAGCGGGCCCTGGCCCAGGCCCTCGAGCGCCTGGCCTCGGGGCGCACGATGGTGTCGATCGCCCACCGGCTGTCGACGGCCGAGACCGCCGACCTGGTGCTGGTGTTCGACGGCGGCCGCATCGTCGAGCGGGGCACCCACGCCGAGCTCGCCGCCGCCGGCGGGACCTATGCCGGCCTGTACGAGAGCTGGCTGGGCAACACCCGCGATGCGGGGCCGCCCGGCGACGGAGACGGCGACGGCGGTGTGGGGCCGGCCGGCGACCGGGGCCCCGGGTTCGGCGCGACGGGCGACGGCACCTGACCGGCGGTGCTCCGGGGCCCGCCGTCACCGGCGGACGCGCCCCCTTCGGGCTCAGGACGGCCCCGAGATCCCGTCCGGCGGCTGCGCCTGCGGACCGACGGCCCCGATCTCGGCGAGGTAGCCGTGCAGGGCATCGATGACGTGGTACACGTCCTCGTCGGTGACCTCGAGCCCGGCGTCCTCGGCCGCGCCGAGCACCACGGCCACGGCCTCGTCGTCGGCCAGCACCACGTCGGGCGCGTCGCCCTCGGGCACGACCACGTCGCGGCCGGGCTCGGCGAGCAGCCCGGTGCCCTCGAGGTGGTCGAGCTCGGCCACGATCAGCGTGCGCACGTCGTCGTAGGTGAGCCGGGCCTGGGCGTCGAAGGGCAGCTCGTCGGCCACGTGGGCCACGGCCTCGTCGAGGTCGAAGATCGTGGCGGGCGGCTGGTGGCCGAGCCGGAACGCCTCGCGTCCGACCGTGCCCGCGGCGATGGCGAACACGAGCAGGGCGGCGATCACGGCGAAGATCCAGACCACGGCCGCACCGTATCCGGCCCCGGCCGGGCGACCCGAACGGTGTCGTCCCGCCTTCGGCCCCCCGGCCCGGTGCGGCGCCCGGCCGGGTAGGTGCGATGATCGGGGCGTGCGAGGACCGGGCGCAGCTGCGTTCGTCGGCCGGGCGGGTGACCTCGACGAGGTGCTCGCCGCCTGCGCGCGCGCGGCGTCGGGCGACGGCGCCGTGGTGCTCGTCGGCGGCGAGGCCGGGGTCGGGAAGTCCCGGCTGGTGGCCGAGGCGGCGGCCCAGGCGCGGCGCGAGGGCGCCCGTGTCCTCGTCGGCCAGTGCCTCGACCTCGAGGAGGGGGGCCTGCCCTACGCGCCCCTGGTCGACGTCCTGCGCACCCTCGACCGCGAGCTGACGGTCGACGAGGGGGCCGCCGCCCTCGCCCCCCTGCTCGACCTCCTGGGCCGCTCCGGCGACGCCGGCGGGCCCGCGCCAGGCCCGACGGGCCCCGTCGGGCAGGCCCGGCTGTTCGAGCTGCTGCTCACGGTGATCGAGCGGCTGGCGGCGGCCCGACCGCTGGTGCTCGTGTTCGAGGACCTGCACTGGGCCGACCGGTCGACGCTCGACCTCGTGTCGCTCATCACCAGCAGCACCCGCGCCCTGCCGGTGTGCACGATCGGCACCTACCGCTCCGAGGACGTGCCGCCCCGCCACCCCCTCCGCCAGGTGACCACCGAGCTCACGCGGCGGGGTGCCCGGCACCTCGAGCTCCGCCGGCTCGGACCGGGCGACGTGGCCACGCTGCTGGGCTCGCTGCTCGGGCGCACGGCGTCGCCCGAGGTGACGGCCAGCGTCGTCGAGCGCTCCGACGGGAACCCGCTGTTCGTCGAGGAGCTGGCCGCGGCGGTGGCCGACGACCCCGACGCGGCGATGCCGCCCCACCTGCGCGATGCGGTGATCAGCCGGGTCGAGCGCATGCCGCCCGAGGCGGCCGCGGTGCTGCGGGCCTGCGCGGCCGGGGGGCGAGAGGTCGAGCACGACCTGCTCGCCGAGGTCGAGGACGCCGCCGGCGCAGGCGCCGGCACGGGCGACCGCGTCGACCTCGACCGGGCCCTGCGCACGTGCATCGAGCACGGGTTGCTCGTCGCCGACCAGACCCGCGGGTCGTACCGGTTCCGGCACGCGCTCGTGCACGAGGCCGTGCTGGCCGACGTGCTGCCGGGCGAGCTGCACCGCCTGCACCGGGGCTACGCGGTCGCGCTGGCGGCGCGGCAGGAGGCGGCGGCGGGCACCTGGGGCGACCAGGGCTGGTCGCGCCTGGCCCACCACTGGGCGGCCGCCGGCGACTACGACGCCGCCCTGACGGCAGCCGTGCGGGCGGGCCGGTCGGCCGAGGTCGCGTTCGCGGTGCCCGAGGCCCACCGCTCGCTCGAGTGGAGCGTGCGCCTGTGGGACCGGGCGGCCGACCCCGAGCAGGCGGCCGGCTGCGATCGCACCGAGCTGCTGGCGGCGGCCGCCGACGCCGCCAGCCGGGCGGGACTCATCCTCCGGGCCCTCACGCTGGTCGACGAGGCGCTCGCCACCCCGGCCGCCACCGCCGACCCCGTGCGCGCCGGACTGCTCCACGAGCGTCGCGGCTGGTACCTGTACCGGTCGGGCCGCACCGACGACGCCCTGGCTGCGTACGAGCTGGCGGTCGAGCTCGTCCCGGGGCGCCCGCCGGGCCGGGCCCGCGCCCGCGTGGTCCAGGCCCACGCCCACGCCCTGGTGCGGGTGGGCCGCAACGACGAGGCCCGGCCGCGGGCCGAGGAGGCGATCGCGCTCGCCCGCGCCGCCGGCGACAAGGTCGACGAGGGCCAGGCCCAGCACGTGCTCGGCCTGGTGCTGGCCACCGACGGCCGCACCGACGACGCCGTCGCCCGGTTGCACGAGGCGGGACAGATCGCCGCCGAGCTGGGCGACCTCGCCGAGGTGGCGGGTGCGTACGTCCACCTGTGGCGCACGCTGGTCGAGGCGGGACGCGGCGACGAGCTGGTCGACCTCGTGCTGGCGTTCGGCGGGCCCGCCCCGTCGGGCGGGGCCGCCCCGGCCCCGACGCTCATGGGCACGATCGGGGCGGCGGCGCTGCACCAGCTCGGCCGGTGGGACGAGGCCGACCACCTGCTGGGCGACGCGGCCGCCGCGGGCGACGTCGGCGGCCTCACCGCGGTCACCCGCACCTTGGTGTCCGGGGTCCTCGCCGTCGACCGCGGCGACCACGACCGCGCCCGCGACGAGCTCGAGGTGGCACGCGCCTGGTGCCACCAGGTCGGCGACGGCCGCCTCAACGGCCTGCTCCACCGGGCCCTGGCCGAGCTGGCCGTGTGGCAGGGGCGGTACGACGACGCCCGGCGGGAGGTCGACACCGGGCTCGAGCTGCTGGCCCACACCGGCGATCCCGAGCTGGCGGCGCGCATCGCCGCCGTCGGCGTGCGCGCCGAGGCCGACAGCGCCGCCCGGGCCGGGCGGCGCGGGGCCGGCGACGGCACCGGCCGGGCGGCCGCCCTCGTCGAGCGGCTCGAGGGGCTGGCCGCGACGGCCGAGGCCCGCAACGCCCCCGACGACAACGAGGCGGCCGCCGCGCTGCGCACGGGCCGGGCCGAGGCCACGCGCCTGGCGGGGACGGGCGCCGGCGACCCGGCGGCCTGGGCCGCGGCGGTGGCGACCTGGGACGCCCTCGCGTTCCCCCACCCGGCGGCCTACGCCCGGGCGCGCCTGGCCGAGGCCGCCCTGGCGGCAGGAGACGAGGCCACGGCGTCCGCCGCCCTGGCGGCGTCGTGGGACACGGCCCGCACCCTCGGTGCCCGCCCGCTCGCCGACGCCGCGGCCCGCCTCGCCCGTCGTGCCCGCGTCGCGCTGCCCGGGGCCGACCCGGGCACCGCCGGCCGGACCGGGGCGCCGGCCGCAGTCGCCGGCGCCGGCGCGGCCGGCGATCGGGCCCTCACGCCCCGCGAGCGCGAGGTCCTGGCGCTGGTCGCCGCCGGGCGCACCAACCGCCAGATCGGCGAGGAGCTGTTCATCAGCCAGAAGACGGCGAGCGTCCACGTGTCGCGGCTGCTCGCCAAGCTGGGGGCCGCCACCCGGGGCGAGGCGGCCGCCGTCGCCCGCCGCGAGGGCCTCCTCGACGACGACCGGCGCTGAGCGCCACCTGGTGGGTGCGCCGCCCCGAGGGGGCACGCGCCCGGACGGGCCGGCGCCCAGGGGCCTCAGGGAATGAGAGCCCCGTAAGGCATCCTGCCGATGCCGTGAGGGCCACTCCGTGCGCACGCTGGGCCGATCCCAGCGGACAGACGCCCGGAGGACCCCGTGGCCAGCGATTTCTCTCCCCCCGACCAGCTCACGCACGCCGTCGTCATCGGCGCCGGGATGGGCGGCCTCGTCGTCGCCCACGCCCTGAGCCGCCACGTCGACCGCGTCACGGTCGTCGAGCGCGACGCCCTGCCCACCGAGCCGGCACCGCGTCCGGGGGTGCCCCACGGGCGCCACGCGCACGTGCTCCAGCCGGGTGGCCTGGCCTCGCTCGAGCGGCTGCTCCCCGGGTTCGGCGACGCGCTCACGGCCCGGGGGGCGGTGCCGGTCGCCCTCCCCCGCGACCTCCTGTGGCTCTCGACCGCCGGGTGGATGCAGCCCCACCCCACCGGCGACATGGCGCTGCTGGCCGCCAGCCGCGACCTCATCGAGAGCGTGACCCGCGAGATGGTGCTGGCCCGGGCGCCGATCGCCCTGCGCACCGGCGTCGAGGTGAGGGCGCTGGCGGTCCGCGACGGCCGCGTCACGGGCGTCGACCTGCTGCCGCGGGGTGCGGCCCCGTCCGAGCCGACAGAGCGGCTGGTCGCCGACCTCGTCGTCGACGCCAGCGGCCGCCGGTCGAAGGCGCCGGAATGGCTCGAGGCGGCCGGGTTCGAGCGGCCCCGCGAGGAGTCGATCGACGCCGACCTCGCCTACGCCACCCGCCTCTACCGGCGCGGGCCCGACGACCTCGACGGCTGGAAGGCGATGTTCCTCCAGCCCAAGGCCCCCGACCGGACCCGCATGGCGGTCCTGTTCCCGCAGGAGGACGACCGCTGGATCCTGACGATCGCGGGCACGAACGGTGACATCCCGCCGACCGACGAGGCCGGGTTCCACGCCTTCGCCCGCGGGATGCGCTCCCCGGTGCTGGGTGACGTGCTCGACCGGCTCGAGCCCCTCT
>Ga0111538_10007776_pt1 | contig 14427 bp, 13 predicted proteins | sample SoiMethybrSBSTD1_FD_79669 | JGI IMG/M metagenome (GOLD analysis project Ga0111538, IMG submission 79669) | Bulk soil microbial communities from a Populus tree surrounding site in Tennessee, USA - Soil MetaG P. TD hybrid SBSTD1 (version 2)... | ecosystem: Environmental > Terrestrial > Soil >... | reverse complement strand
GCGCGGAACAGCAACTCGCCGCTGAGAGGACAATCAAAGATGGTTTGAATGTGCGCGATACTGAAAGGCTGGTCGCGCGCATGCAGGAAACGGCGAGCGCGACTCCGCGCAACGGCTCGACCAATGGAAAGGCAGTCGCCTCCAGTTCTCACGTCACTGATCTCGAAAACCGTTTGCGCGAACGTTTCGGCACCAAGGTGCAACTCCGTTACAGGCAAGGCAAAGGCTCTCTCGAAATCCGCTTCTTCAATGACGACGACCTGGAGCGCATCCTGCAGATCGTCGGCATCTCACTCGATTAGTTTTCATGGAACCTGAGGAATTTCGCGAACACTGCGCCGCGCGCCTGCTCACGCACGTCGAACCCGCCAGCCGATTGAAAGCCTTCGTGGGGCTCGATGGCTTCGTGGACGAAATCATCCACGCGGTCGACAAACGCGACGACGCGGAGACGTTTCATCGCGTGCCGACGATTGCACAACTGGCCAAGCGGATCGGCGGCGCCGCGGGCCAGAGCACCAATATCGAGTTGGTGAATCAGCGGACCAAACTCGGCGGGAACGGTCCTATCATGGCCAACGCGCTGGCGCGCCTCGGCATCAAGGTCACCTATCTCGGCGCGCTCGGTTATCCCGTCATGCACCCCGTCTTCAACGAATTCGCGCGCCGCGCGGAAGTCCACAGCATCGCCGAAGCGGGCCACACGGACGCGCTCGAGTTTGAAGACGGCAAAGTGATGATGGTGAAGTCGGCGCAACTGAACGACGTGACCTGGCCGAACATCCAGGCGCGCTTCGGACGCGACAAGTTCATCGAGAAATTTTCCACTGCTGATCTCGTCGCCTTCGTGAACTGGACGATGATTCCGTACATGAGCGATTTATGGGCCGCGCTCCTGCAGGAGTTCTGTCCGAACCCTTCGGCGACAAAGCGAAAAATCTTTTTCGATCTTGCCGATCCCGAGAAGCGCAATGCGAAAGACATTTTGCGCGCGTTGAATTTGATCTCTGCCTTCGAGCGTTATTTCGAGGTGATTCTCGGATTGAACGAGAAAGAGGCTTACGAAATCGGCAATGTTCTTGGCGCGAACACAAAAACGCGCACGCGCGACGGGCTGTGCGCGCTGGCAAAGGAGATTCAACGGCAGGTCCCAATCACCACGCTGGTCGTGCATCCCGTCACGTACGCGCTGACTGTGTCACACGGCCACGTCGCGCTTATCGACGGACCCTATGTCGATAAACCGTTGATCACTACCGGCGCAGGCGACCACTTTAACGCCGGCTTTTGCCTGGGCCGCTGCCTCGGTTTCGATCACGCCACGAGCGTGCAGTTCGGCGTGACGACCAGCGGCTTCTACGTGCGCAACGCGCAAAGCCCAAGCATCGATGACCTGGTGCAAATATTGCGCCAGTGGCCCTCCAGGGACGAATGATCCTGCCCGTCGTCAAGTATGGCGATCCGGTCTTGCGCAAAAAGGGCGTAGCTATCGAGAAGGTTACGCCGGAGATCAAGCGCCTCGTCGATGACATGTTCGAAACGATGTACAACGCAGCGGGCGTTGGACTTGCCGCGCAACAGGTCGGCCAGGCGTTGCAGTTGACGGTAATCGACGTGCGGGCGGTGAAGGACCGGCCATCGAGGATGGAAATTGCCGGCAAGGTGGTCGATGTCGCCGAGCACATGCCGCTGGTGCTCATCAACCCTAAGATCACGCCCTTCGGCGATCCAACCAAAGGACCGGAGGGATGTCTGAGCTTTCCCGAGGTTTACGCCGATATCACACGCCCGGACTCAGTGGAAGTCGAAGCGACGAATGCAGAAGGCAAAACCGTTCGCTTCAAAGCCGGCGGCCTCCTTTCGCGCGCAGTGCAGCACGAAGTCGATCATCTTAACGGAATCCTTTTCATCGACCGCATGACCTCGGAAACCAAAGCCGAGATCAAGGACGAAATCGACGCGTTGCAGGCAGAGACGAAAGAATTGTTGAAGAAGAAAAAGAAGTGAGTTCGGAGTGACCAGTCCGTACTTACTTCAGATCGATCTCGAAATCGGGAGTGTAGTTCAAATCGATCAGGTCGTAGTGCTGCGCGCCGGGTCCCTCAATCGCTCCACTTCGAGCAGGTACAATTCGAGGCCACGTTCCGTTTGGCCTGATCCACGAGTTGGGGTCCAACGTTTCGAAAGTGCCTGGGCTCAAAATGACTTGTCTGACGTGGCCAGTCTGAAGGACAGCAGACACAGACGCCTGCAAGATGGGCAACGTCCGCCCCTGATTCACCGCGGCACCGCCGATCGTCGGGGCCGGCTTTGGCGCCGTCAGGAAATAGCAGAACACCATGCCGAAAAGAAAACCTATCCCGGCAACGAGAATGTCGCGGGCATTTCTCATACTTGCACTCATACTCCTGTCGCCCGTTTCCGCAAGCCCAATCGCATCGGAGCACAACAGCTACTTTCCACGCTTATTTATAACAACAATCCAATTCCAAGTCGTTCGATTTTCCGGGAACCGTCCCCGGTCGCAGCATCCCCGCCGACCAAGGACCACTAACGAATCCAACCCCCTCGTCTGACGACTCCTCAGCGCCTTCTCTCCTGCTTTCCTTTGCAACTCCCTCGCGCCCCCAAGTCCAAAAATCGAACAAAACCGAACGATTCGACGAAACCGGTGCAACTCAACCCCGCAATATCAATGACTTACAACAATCGAAAACTCAGTCGTTCGATTTTCCCAAACGGTAGGGCCGCCGCTCCGTCGGGGGGCCGCGTCAGTATAGCGTTGCCAATGACGAGGAGAACCGAACATTTTGAGCCCATGCGTGTTATCACGAGCGTTGCAGCAGTGCAAGAGGCCGCCCTGGGTTGGAGGCGCAAAGGCGTGCGCGTCGCCTTTGTGCCCACGATGGGCTACCTGCATGCCGGCCATATCTCACTCGTGAAGCGCGGTCGGCGACTTGTGGGCGCCCAGGGCCTAGTTATCGTCAGCATCTTTGTTAACCCAGCTCAGTTTTCTCCCACGGAAGATCTCGCCCGTTATCCCCGCGACCTCGCGCGCGACAAGAAGCTGTGCCGCGCCGCGGGAACCGACGTGTTGTTCGTGCCCTCAGAAAAGCAAATGTATCCGCACGGCTTCAGCACCTACGTTGTCGAGGACAAGCTGTCGCAGGGCATGGAAGGCGCTTCGCGCCCGACTCATTTCCGCGGCGTCGCCACCGTTGTGCTCAAGCTCTTCAACCTGGTTTTGCCCGAAGTGGCCGTGTTCGGCGCCAAAGATTTTCAGCAGGCCGCCCTCTTGCGGAGGATGGCGCGCGATCTGAACGTCCCCGTCAAAATCGTGCTCGCTCCGACCGTCCGCGAGCGCGATGGCCTGGCGATGAGCTCGCGCAATAAGTATCTGGAGGGTGCTCTCCGCACGCAGGCCGTCGTCCTCTCGGAGGCTCTCGCGAAAGCACGACAGGCCATCAGTAACGGGCATGCGGTCTCCGCGACCGATCTGCAACGCGAATTGAAGCACTTCATCGAGCAACAACCCGCCGCGCGCGTCGATTACATCGAGTTCTTTCATCCCGATACTTTGGAAAAGGTGGAACAGGTGGGCCGCGATGCGCACATGGCGCTCGCCGTCTTCATCGGCAACACGCGTTTGATCGACAATGCGCCGTTGCGCGGAGGAAAAATTTGATGCGCCGGTACGACTTCGTCGTGCTGGGCAGCGGCATCGCGGGGCTCTCCTTCGCGCTCAAGATCGCGCCGCAGGGGCGTGTCGCGATCATCACGAAAAAGAACCGCGCCGAATCGAACACAAACTACGCGCAAGGTGGCATCGCAGCGGTGACGAGCAAGGAGGATTCCTTCGAACTGCACGTGCGCGACACGCTCGAAGCCGGTGCCGGCCTTTGCAAGGAGTCGGTGGTGCGCACGATTGTGCAGGAAGGCCCGGAGCGAATTGCGGAGTTGATCGAACTGGGAATGCGCTTCACCGAGCGCGAAGTGGCCGGTCCCCAGGGAGGCCGCGAACTCGACCTCGGCAAAGAAGGCGGCCACTCCCGCCGAAGAATTCTCCACGCCAAAGACGTCACCGGCCGGGAGATTGAGCGCGCGCTGCTGGCGGCCGTAGCCAGCCAGCCTCACATAGAGATTTTTGAGAATCACCTCGCCATCGACCTCATCACGACACAAAAACTCGGACAGAGCGGGCCGAACCGTTGTCTCGGTGTGTACGTCCTCGACGGCAAGACCGGCGCGGTGGAATCGTTTGCCTCTCCATCGGTCCTGCTGGCGACGGGCGGCTGCGGCAAGGTCTATCTCTACACGACAAATCCCGATATCGCTACCGGCGACGGCGTGGCCATGGCCTATCGCGCGGGCGCCGCGATTGGGAACATGGAGTTCATCCAGTTTCACCCGACTTGTCTTTACCATCCCAAAGCGAAGTCATTCCTGATCACCGAAGCGGTGCGCGGCGAAGGCGGCATCCTCAAGGGAATTAATGGCGAACCTTTCATGGACAAGTATCACCCGCTCAAATCTCTCGCCCCGCGCGATATCGCAGCCCGCGCGATCGACAGCGAAATGAAACGCAGCGGCGCCGACCACGTCTGGCTCGATATCACGCATAAACCGGCGCGCTTCCTCATCGAACGCTTCCCGAACATTTACAGCACGTGCCTGAACTTCGGCATCGACATCACCAAAGAGCCAATCCCCGTCGTGCCCGCGGCGCATTACCAGTGCGGTGGCGTGATGACCGACGTCAATGGGGCGACGGAGATCGCGGGCCTGTTCGCAGTAGGAGAAGTTGCGTGCACGGGCCTGCACGGGGCGAATCGCCTCGCCAGCAATTCATTATTGGAGGCGCTCGTGTGCGCGCACCGCGCGGCGCGGCAGGACCTCCAGAAACGCCCTGCTTTGGCGAAAGTTGAAATTCCTCACTGGGAAGCCGGCAACGCCCACAACGCCGATGAATTGGTCGTCGTTTCCCATAATTGGGATGAAATCCGCCGCATCATGTGGGATTACGTCGGCATCGTGCGCACGAACAAGCGCCTGCAGCGCGCGCAGAAACGCATCGCCAATCTGCTCGAAGAAATTCACGAATACTATTGGGATTTCATCGTCACGAGCGACCTTCTAGAACTGCGCAACATCGCGACCGTCGCGGAACTGATCGTGGCCTCGGCGCTGCAAAGACCGGAAAGCCGCGGCCTGCATTACAACCTCGACTGCCCGGAGCCGCGGCCGGAGTGGGCCCAACGCGACACGATTATTCGCAAAGCGCCCAAGTGAATCATCGCGAAGACCTTAATTTCGTTGTCGCTTTCCATCGGGAAAAGCACTATGTCGTCCACGGACGAGCGTCTTTCTGTAGCTCTACGTTATGGACAACAACGGCGCGGCAGCATCGATCGAGCAGGATTACGGGCTGAGATTCACGGACGCGTTGCGTGAGTCGCTGCACCCTGCGGTTATCATTGTCAATGGCGATCACGCGGTAACGACGTTCAACCTCTACGCGGAGAGACTTACCGGGCTGCCGGCCAGTAAGGTAATCAATCAATCGATCGACCGGTTGCCTGAGCCGTTGCGGGCGCTGATCGACAAAGCGTTCACGTCCGGCAACGCGGAAGAACGCGACGAAATTTCCTGGAACAGTGCGAGCGTCATTGCCACTGCTTTCGCTTCGGGCAAAGCGCCGGCGCGTACCGTCGCTGTCGTCTTGAATGATGTCGGACCGGTGCGCGCACTCGAACGCAACATGCGCCAGCTGGACCGCCTCGCCAGCGTCGGCGCCCTCTCGGCGAGCATGGCCCATGAAATCAAAAATGCCATGGTCGCGGTGCGCACGTTTGCCGATGTTCTCGTGAACGAAAACAAGACGGCAGACCTCGCGGACATCGTTACACGCGAACTGCGGCGCATTGACGGAATCGTCGGGCAGATGCTCCGCGTGGCCGGTCCGGCGAAACCGACCTTCGCTCCGGTACATCTGCACGCCTTGCTGGAGCAGACCTTGCAGCTTGTTCAACACGCGAATACGGCTAATGACCTGCGCTTGATCCGGGAGTTCAATGCGCGTCCCGACGCGGTGTCCGGAGACGAGTACCAGTTGCACCAGGCGTTCTTAAATCTGCTGTTTAATGCGGTCGAAGCCATGCCGCCGCGCGGAGAGTTGCGCGTGAAAACAGCGATGCTGGAGAACTGCCGGTCAATCCTCGTCAGTGTTACGGACACCGGAAGCGGCATTGCGCCGGAGAACTTCCCCCGACTCTTTGACGTTTTCTTTACAACCAAGCCTCAGGGCACTGGACTCGGGCTGCCGATCACTCGCCGCATTATCGAGGAGCACAACGGGAGAATAACCGTCGAGAGCGAACCGGGAAACGGCGCTACTTTTAACGTGACGTTGCCAATCGAGACAGAGCCTAAAACTTCACCTGCTCCAGAAACTTGAGGCTCTGCGGGATTTGTTCCGCGACCGTCGGCGATTCATCCTCAATGAAATAGTATTTCACGCCGGCTTTCTTTGCGGCGCGCAAAATCACCGGCCAATCCATCTGACCGGTGCCAAGCGGAACGTCGTTCGTCACGTCGGTCTTGCCGGTGAACACGCCGGTCTTGACGCCTTTCTTCATGTCCTTGAGGTGAACGAGTTCCCAGCGCTTCGGATATTTTTCAAACCACTTCACCGGATCGTGACCTGGATGCATCACCCAAAAAATGTCCATTTGAAAACGCACATCCTGCGGTTTCGTTTCCTTCATCATCAAGTCCATGAACGTGCTGCCGGCATGCGGCGCGAACTCAAAGCCGTGGGCATGATAGAAAAATTTCAGGTTGTGCTTTTTCAGCGCGGCGCCCGCTTTGTTGAAGACCTCAACCGCAGTGCGGCATTCCTTCTCGTCGAAGTCACCCTCATGCGGTATCCACGCGCAGCCGACGTACTCAAGGCCGAGCACCTTCGCGTCGCTTGCGACCCCTTCGACATCATCGCGATAACGCTCAAAAGGAAAATGCCCGCTGACCGCTTTCAAGCCATTCTGGTCGAGCCACTCGCGGAATTTTTGAGGCGACAAATTGTAAGTGCCGGCGGTCTCAACAATCTTAAATCCGTAGTCGCGCACCTTTTCGAGGGTCGAGGGCACATGGCGCGTGAACTCGCCACGCAAGCTGTAGAGCTGAAGCCCGACCGGACCCTTGAAGCTCGGACCAGTGCCAACGTTATCTGCGCCGTTAACCGCCACTGCAAAAAGCAAACCCAGGCTACAAAGCGTTGATTTCATAAGCCGCATTTAGCACGGCATGGTAACGATTAGCAAGCAACTGTCGCTACTTCCCCTGCTCTTTCGCCCAGGTGTCCTTCAAGGTGATCGTTCGGTTGAAGATGGCCTTGCCGGGTTTGGAATCGCGCGAGTCGAGGCAGAAGTACGCGAGGCGTTCGAACTGGTAACGCTTTGCAGGCTCGGCTTGCGCCAGGCTCGGTTCGGCTTTCGCCGTTAACACTTCGAGGGAATTCGGATTGAGATACTGCTTGAAGTCACGTCCCTCGCCATCGGGTTCTTCGACGGTGAAAAGCCGGTCGTAGAGCCGCACCTCGGCATCGATGGCGTGCTGTGCGCTCACCCAATGAATCGTGCCCTTGACCTTGCGTCCCGCCGTCGCGCCGCCGGTCTTGGAATCGAGGTCCGCCGTGCAACGCAGTTCCGTAATTTCGCCCGCAGCGTTTTTGATCACCTCGTCGCACTTGACGATGTAAGCGTATTTCAATCGCACCTCGTTCCCCGGAAACAGCCGGAAGTACTTCTTCGGTGGATTCTCCATGAAGTCGTCGCGCTCGATATAAAGCTCCCGGCTGAAGGGCACTTTGCGCGTGCCCGCGTTTGGGTCTTCGGGGTTGTTGGTCGCGTCAAGTTCTTCGACTTTGCCCTCGGGATAATTCGTGAGAACAACCTTGATGGGCCGCAACACGCCCAGTCGCCGCAGCGCATGCTTGTTCAAGTCCTCGCGCACACTGTGTTCGAGGAGCGCGACATCGGTCAGGCCGTTGTATTTCGTGACGCCAATGCGATGACAGAAGTGCCTGATCGCCGCCGGCGTCACGCCTCGGCGGCGCAGCCCGGCGACCGTTGGCATCCGTGGATCGTCCCAACCGGTCACGATGTTTTCTTCCACAAGCTGAAGCAGCTTGCGCTTGCTCATGACGGTGTAACCAAGATTGAGGCGCGCGAATTCATATTGATGAGGCTGCGGCTGCGGCACCGGAAGCTGATCGAGAATCCAGTCGTAGAGAGGCCGGTGCACTTCGAATTCCAGCGTGCAGATCGAGTGCGTGATGCGCTCGATGGCGTCGGACAGACAGTGCGCGTAATCGTACATCGGATAGATGCACCACTTGTTGCCAGTGCGGTGATGGTCCACTTTGCGAATGCGGTAGAGCGCCGGATCGCGCATGTGAATGTTCGGCGAAGCCATGTCGATCTTCGCCCGCAACGTCTTCGCGCCGTCCGGGAATTCACCCGCGCGCATCCGCGCGAACAAGTCAAGGTTCTCTTCGACCGGACGATTTCGCCACGGGCTTTCTTTGCCCGGCACACTCGGCGCACCCCGGTATTCGATCATCTCCTCCGCAGTGAGATCACAGACAAACGCTTTGCCGGCCTTGATCAACTGCACGGCGTAGTCATAGAGCTTCTCGAAATAATCGGAGGCGTAAAACATGTTGTCACCCCACTCGAAGCCGAGCCAGCGCACGTCCTCCCGGATGGATTCCACGTACTCCACGTCCTCGCGCGTGGGATTGGTGTCGTCGAAGCGCAAGTGGCAAACGCCTTTGTTCTCGAGGGCGATGCCGAAATTGAGACAGATCGACTTCGCGTGACCGATGTGCAGATAGCCATTCGGCTCGGGTGGGAAGCGTGTCACCACGCGGCCGCCGTAGGTCCCTTTTTCCAGGTCCTCGACGACGATGTCGCGAATGAAATCCGACGGACGATCAGGAGCGGTCGCCTCTGCGGACGGTGCTACGGTGGGCAGTTGTGGCTGTGTCATAAATTTTTAGTCAGAGCCTCCTTACGTCGGCTGCTACAAATTATCGAGAGCGGCGGACTTTCATCGAGAGGATACTGGCACCGTGGGTGACCAGGCCGCTGCCGCCGACGATCACGCGTCGCACGGGCACACCTGTTTTCGGTTCCATCTTCAACGGCGGATCACTCATTCTCTGCTCGATTTCAAAGCGTCGCGGCTTCTCCTTCGCGTTCCGCGGAATAGTCTCGTAAACGTATGTCGCCATCGCCCCACGATTTTACCCGACTGCCTCGGCTCAGACAAATTTTTTACAATTGATTGACCCGGCACGAACACCTTTTGGTCGCGTAGGATCGATATTTTGAACAGTATAGAGCATACGCCCGTATAGGCATGCGAAAGGTTGCCGTCATATTCGTGTTGGCCGTGTTTGTGCCCAGCCTGGTCCTGGCCTGGCTGGCAATTCGGTCCGTGCGCAACCAGCAATTCGCCCTGGAGCGCCAGCGCACCTTGCTGTATCAAGGCGCCGCCGAATCGACCGCCAGGGACGTGATTGTGCACCTTGAGAATCGCCGCCGCGAATTCAAAGTCCTCGTTGAAAAGCTTGTTGGCAATCAAACTGTCGGTGAAGCTGCCGAGACGTTCGACGCTCGCCTGCGCCAGATTTGGCCACTGGCGCACGTGGGCTTCGTGGTGACGCTGGACGGGCAGATGCTCGCGCCCGCACTCTTTGCGGACGCAGCCGCGCGCAAGTTTCGCGTGGAAAATCAGCGATTCCTAACCGGGGTTAGTGGAATCGAGGTCTATTTGGACACTCCCAAAGGTCCCATGAGCCTCTCCAAGCTTGATGCCAAAGACGCAACGCCTTCCGCACCGATCGGAGAACCCATTCTCGTTCATTTCAAGCAAATCCTCGGCGACGCGGATGAAGGCACCGTCGCTCGGTTCCTCCAGGACGAACTTAATCTACTTTTTTGGTGCCGGCTTGAGTCGGATACAAATTCGATTTTCGGAGCACAGATCAATGTCGCCCGGTTGGCCGACGAGTTGCGCCCGCTGGTTCGCGTCGAGCCCGGCTTGACCGGTGAACTCGTTTTGGCCCTGCTCGATGATCAGGGCCGGCCCGTCTCGACCAGTCGTGCGAATTTCGGTGGAGATTGGAGACGACCATTTCTCTCGCGCGAAATCGGCGACCTGCTCCCTCATTGGAAGGTGGGCGTCTACCTTGCAAGCCCTGACGCCATCCAAACTTCGGTGACTGCCGTGCGCATCACGCTCGGATCCTTGATCGCCTTGCTCGTGCTTGCGATCGGCATCGGCGGCTGGTTGGTCGTCGCGGACCTGAAGCGACAACTGACATTGGCGCAACAGAAGACCGACTTCGTCAGCAACGTCTCGCACGAATTGAAAACGCCGCTGACATCGATCCGAATGTTTTCCGAATTGCTCGCTGAAGGGCGTGTGCAGGAACCGGATCGGCAAAAGCAATTCCTCGGCATTATCACCGCGGAAACGGCACGGTTGACGCGTTTAATTAACAATGTCCTCGACTTCGCGAAACTCGAACGTGGCGAAAAGAAGTACCGCTTTGAGCCGGTCGACCTCGCGGCGCTGGCGCGTGAAACGTGTGAAACCTATCGGCCGCATTTGGAAGGTGACGGGCTCGCGCTGCGCTGCGACATTCCGGAGCAACCTCTACCCGTGAAGGCTGACCGCGACGCGATTTCGCAGGTGCTCGTGAACCTGCTCTCGAACGCCGAAAAGTACGGCGGCGACAAGAAGCAGATCGAGTTCACGGCCGAACGCAATGGCAGTTCCGTACGCGTCAACGTGATGGACCGCGGCGCGGGTGTTCCCGATGGCTGTGAAGAGAAAATCTTCGAGCAATTCTTTCGCGCGCACGATTCGCTGAGCAGTGGCATTCAGGGCTCGGGACTGGGACTCACGCTGGCGCGGCAGATTGCGCGCGCGCATGGCGGAGATGTAACGTTCACTCGGCGTGAAGGCGGAGGCAGTTGCTTTACGCTCCAACTGCCGGTGGGGTCTGGCACATGAAGACCAAAATCCTTGTCGTCGAAGACGACCCGCACATTTCACTTGGGCTGGAAGAAATCCTCAAGGGCGAGGGCTTCGAAGTAAGCGTGTGCACGCGGGGTGACAAAGCCGTCGAGTCCGTTTCACGCATTCACCCTCAACTGGTCATCCTCGACATCATGCTGCCGGAGGCCAACGGCTTTGAAATCTGCAGGCAGCTTCGAGCGAAGAAAGCGAGTGTGCCGATCCTGATGCTCACGGCCAAAAGCCAGGAGATGGACAAGGTGATTGGCCTGGATTGCGGCGCCGACGACTATGTCACGAAACCGTTTGGCGTTCGCGAACTCGTGGCACGCATCAATGCATTATTGCGACGCACACATCAACCCGAGGCCGGAGCCGAGTCCAGCTTTCAAATCGGAGAGGCCGTCATCGATCCAAAAAAATTCGAAATTCGGCGCGGCAAAACCACCGACGAACTCACAGCGCGCGAACTCAAACTGCTCCAACTCTTTCACGCGCATCCGGGCGAAGTGTTCTCGCGCGATAAACTGCTCAACGAAGTGTGGGGCTATAATTACTACGGCACCACTCGGACCCTCGATCAGGTGATCGTGCAACTGCGGAAAAAACTAGGCGATTCGGGGGAGTCGCCACGGCACCTGATCACCGTTCACGGGGTCGGCTACAAACTCGTCCTTTGATTGAGCCTGGCGCTGGCGTATCTTCATGCCATGGCCCAGCGGCACATTGAGAATATTGCACTCATCGGTTTCATGGGCACCGGCAAATCGTCGGTGGGCCGCATGGTCGCATCGCATCTCCACTTCGAATTCGTTGATACCGACGAACTCATCGAGGAACGGGCCGGGCGGACAATTCCCGAAATTTTCGCGCAAGCCGGCGAGGCTGCGTTTCGGCAAATCGAGAAACAGGTTGTGACCGAACTCGCGCGGGCAAAACGCACGGTGATTTCCAGCGGCGGCGGCCTGGCGGCGCAAGCAGACAATCTGGCCAGCCTCAAGGAACACGCGCTGGTCGTTTGCCTTTGGGCGTCGCCGGAAGCCATTTGGGAACGCGTGCGGCATCAATCGCACCGCCCCCTTCTCAACGACCCAGATCCTCTCGCCCGCATTCGCGCTTTGCTGGTCGCCCGCGAACCTTACTACCGCCAGGCTGACGTGCTGGTGAACACGGAGATGCGTTCGGTCAAGGAAGTCGCGCACCATGTCCTGCATCAATTCCACACGGCTTGTCCCCGGCCTGCCGCCCCGTGAAGCAACAGATTCAGCAACGCGCGCGCGAACTCGGCTTTGACGATTGTCGCGTGACAACCGCTCATCCGCCTGATAACGCGGCCATTTTCCAACGCTGGCTTGCCGCGCGCTATCACGGCGAGATGGGCTATCTCGAACGAAACGCCTACAAGCGCATCGATCCCGACAAAGTCCTTCCCGGCGCGCGCAGCATCATCACGCTCGCGTCGAGTTATCATCGTGAAGACCAAAACACCGGGCCGATCGCGCGCTACGCGCGGTTCAGCGATTATCACGACGCGCTTGCGGGGTCGCTCAAGGCTCTGAGCGAATTCGTGACTCAGCCTGGCGGCGCGTCCGCGCGATCGCTCTGGTACGTTGACACAGGCCCGTTGCTCGAACGGGATCTGGCGCAACGCTCCGGCCTGGGATTTATCGGCAAGCACACGAATCTTATCAGCCGCAAACTCGGCAATTGGATTTTTCTGAGCGAGATCATCACGACGGTCGAGATCGAACCGGACGCGCCCGAGAAGAATCGCTGCGGGAGTTGCACCCGTTGTATTGCGGCGTGTCCGACCGAAGCGATCCGCGCGCCGTTCGAACTCGACGCGCGCCGGTGCATTTCCTATCTGACGATTGAACTAAAGACTTCCATTCCGGAAGAACTGCGACCAGCGATTGGCACGCGCATTTATGGCTGCGACGAGTGCCTGGCGGTTTGCCCCTGGAACCGCTTCGCCCAGGAGGGCAACTTGATGAAGCGACATCTCCGATCGGACCTCACTGCTCCCGACCTCATCGAACTGCTCTCGCTCGACAACGATCAATTCAAGCGGCACTTTGCCAACACACCGATCTTGCGCGCGAAACGCCGGGGCCTCCTGCGCAATATTTGCGTCGCCCTCGGCAACGTGCGCGACCGATCCGCCCTGCCCTCTCTCGAACGCGCTACCTCCGATTCGGAACCGCTGATCGCCGAGCACGCCCGGTGGGCAATCGACGAGATCACGAAGTCGAACTGACCCGATATTTCCCGCCTGCTGCCTTTTTAGAACTCGTCTCGCCTTAGGCCCGCGTATAAGTTGGCACCATGACGAAACGCGAGGTTCTCGACACGCACCAAAAGGCGCTTCAGATCAACCTCGATGCGAGCAAGTACGGCACCTTCGCTGAAATCGGGGCCGGCCAGGAGGTGGCGCGCTGGTTTTTCCGTGTGGGCGGCGCGGCCGGTACGATCGCCAAGAGCATCTCCGCCTACGACATGAAGATCAGCGACGCGATCTACGGGCCAGCCGAACGCTATGTCACCCGCCAGCGGCTCCAGTCGATGTTCGACCACGAGTATGACTTGCTCGTGAAGCGACTCCGTGAGTCACGCGGCGCAACGACGCGTTTCTTCGTATACGCCGATACGGTCAAGGCGCGCGGCTACAAGCAGGTCGATGAGTCGCACGGCTGGATGGGAGTGCGCTTCCAGGCGCAACCGCTTGGCGAACCTTCGCAGATTCTCATTCACGTGCGCATGCTTGATCACGAGAATGTGCAGCAGCAGGAAGCGCTCGGCATCATGGGCGTAAACGTCATCTTCGGCGCGCTTTATTATCACCACGATCCCCGCACATTGATCGAGTCGTTGATGGACAACCTGACGACGGACCGCGTCGAAGTGGACATGATCAAGTTCAGCGGTCAGGCGTTCGAAAAGGTGGACAATCGACTTATGAGCCTCGAACTGGTGCGCCAGGGCTTGTCGAACGCTGCCATGTTCACCGCGGATGGCGAAGTCGTGCAGGCAGCGGAGGTGCTTTACAAACAGCCGATCCTGGTCGAGCGCGGCAGCTTCCGGCCAGTGACAAAGGTGACGCTGGACATGCTCGAGTGCGCGCAGGCGCAGTTCGTCCAGGAACCCGCGGTGCAAGGCGAGAAGATCGTGGTGCTGATGGAAATGACGTTGAAGAACCTCACCATGGAGGGCGATATCGATTACAAAGATTTTCTGGACCGCATTGACCTCCTCGGTTCGCTCGGCAAGACGGTCCTCATCTCAAACTACGGCGAGTTTTATCGGCTGGCTGCTTACCTGTTTCGCTACACGAAAAAAATGATC
>Ga0111538_10007775_pt1 | contig 14428 bp, 15 predicted proteins | sample SoiMethybrSBSTD1_FD_79669 | JGI IMG/M metagenome (GOLD analysis project Ga0111538, IMG submission 79669) | Bulk soil microbial communities from a Populus tree surrounding site in Tennessee, USA - Soil MetaG P. TD hybrid SBSTD1 (version 2)... | ecosystem: Environmental > Terrestrial > Soil >... | reverse complement strand
TCGTCCGCGTGGCGCCAGCCTGCGGCAAGAGCGAGCGTCGCCTCCTGCTTCTGACCGCTCCGGTCGAGTTCCATCTTCACTGCTCCGGGCTCCTTCGCCGTGTGGAGGACCCACTGGATGTCGGCGATGGAAATGATGGGCTGGCCCTCCATCCGCTTCACGACGTCGCCGGCCTTCAAGCCCGCCTTCTCGGCAGGCGAGCCGGGCGCCACGGAAACGACGCTCGCCCGCTCCTTCGGATCGAGCGAGAAGCCCAGCTTGTCGGGCATCGGGTACTGCCAGAGCACCTTGTCGGGCAACGGCTGCCGGGAGTTCCGCAGCGACCAGGGATCCGGCTGGATCGCATTGTGGCAGTGGATGCAGCCGCCGCGCGTCCCGTCGGCCGGCTTCGCGAACGGCTTGCCGCGCACCTCGGGAATGGACTCCGGCGTCGGGAAGGGCTGCTTCGGCCCCGCCTTCCCCGCCAGCTCCTTCTTGTTTCCCGGATAGGCGGCGTGCAGTTCCAGGGCGCCTTCGAGCGCCTTCCTCAGCCCCTCGATCGAGATGTCCTTCGAGGTGTTCTTGTGGTCCGAACGGCTCCCGTAGCGGCCGTAGAGGGTCTTGTCGGCGTTCATCAGGAACACGGCCCACGTCAGCTCGTAGTCGAACTGAAAGAGGGACAGGTCCATCCCCCAGCCCTGGATGATGCGGACGCAGACGAACTTCTCCAGGAGGTCCGCGAGTTCCTTGTCCTCACGACCGGCAACCTGCCGGTCCATCCCCTTGCAGGAGGTTCAAGGCACTCACCGGAAGACGATCATCATGGGCTTGCCGGTCTTCTTCGCCGCCGCCATGCCCGCGGGGAGGTCGTCGTAGATCCAGTCGCCCTTGACCTCGTTGTCCTTGAGCGCGACCCGGAGTTGCTCCTTCGCCGCGTCCTGGGCTCCGGCCGTCGAGAGACACGCCGCCGCCACGACGACGGTCGCCCACGTTCTGATATCCATTCGAGTGCCCTCCACCCGCAACGTGGCGGCGAAAAACGGAAAAGTACACGAGATGTCACAATTCGGCGCGGTAGACTCAATCCAGGAGTATGAGAATGCTGCTCGGCGCCCTTGTCCTGGTCGGCTGGCTCCAGGCGGGTCCCCAGGCCCCCGAGATCAAGCCGGACGACTTTGCGCGCCTGCAGGGCGCCATCCGGCCCCAGCCCGAGGAAAGTCCGTGGCGGGACATCGACTGGATGACCTCCATCCGCGGCGCCCGGCAGCGGGCGGCCGCCGAGGGCAAGCCGGTCCTCGTCTTCACCGCCGCCGACGGAAGCCCGCTCGCGCGGACCTGAGGGGCCTGCACCTCCAATAGGGCCCGGTGGTGCACCGGGTCACAGGTGGATCCGAAGTACGTGATGGCCCATTTCATCCCCGTCGCGCTCGACACGTATTTCCGCGGCGGCGGCGACGAGATGGAGTTCTGTCAGAAGATCAAGGCGGGCGGAAACCACATGGTGGTCGCGACCGCGGCCGGCACGGCCCTCGGCGGCGGCGCCGCCCTCCGGATGCGCGAGAAGGAGCTCGCAAAGCTCCTCGAGGAGTTCAAGGCGCTGCCCGAAGAGGAGCGCAAGCCCCGCATCGAGGTCCCCGAGAACGTCGCCCCGCCCAAGCGGAAGCTGCCCGACCCTCCCCCCAACGGCCTCATCCTCAAGGGATACTGCACGTACGTCCGCCCCGACGAGTCGGGCAGGATCGTCCGCTCCCAGGAGTGGTACTACCGGGACAATCCCGACCGCTGGCCCGCGGAAACCCAGAACGACATGCTCTGGCTGACCGAGGCGGAATGGAAGTCGCTCATCCCCGCCGACCCGAAGAAAGGCGATCGCGCCGACGTCGACCCCCGGATCCAGAAGCGACTCTTCTGCACTCTCTGCATCGACTATATGGAAGGTAGCGTGAATGCTCTTCTGCCCAGGGAGACGAGCCTGACCCTGACGGTGGAGAACGTCACCCCGGAGACGATCTCGATGCGCCTGGACGGCACCGCGAAGCTCGGCAAGGAGCTCGAGGAGAAGGCCCGCAAAGAGAAGAACACCCGGGGCAGCGACGTGCGGCTGCTCGGCTATGTCGCGGTCGACCGCGCGAAGAACGCGATCACCCGGTTCGACATCGTCGGCCTCGGCCTCGCGTGGGGCAACAAGATGGAGTACCTCCATCGCGAGATTCGGCTGGACGCGTTCCCCTGGATGTACGGGATCGCCGTCGAGCTCGTGCAGACGCGCCGGCCCATCGACGTGGTCCCGCCCTACAACATGCTCCACTACGGCTCGGGGCTGAAGTACTTCGACGAGAAGTAAGCCTAGTCCGAGTCCCCCAGGAACTCGGGCATCCGGAGCGCGACCGCGAATCCTGAACCCCATAGCAGGTACACATCGCGGCCGAGCACCGCGGGACTGCCCGCCGCGCCCAGGCTCGTCGTCCCCGCCTGATCTCCGAGCCGCACCTTGGGCGCTTCCGCCGCCTCCGGAAGAGTGTTGGCATCGAACGCGAGAAGGACCTTGCCCGAGGCCGACTCCACCACCAGAAGTTGTCCCGCATCCGTCCCGAAGTAGATCCGGCCCCGGTCGTCGCGGGCGAGCGTCGAATAGCCGAACCGATTCGCCTGAACGGTCCATTTCAACGCCCCGGTCTCCGCGGAGAGACCGGCGACCGCGGTCTTGCCTTGGACCAGCACCACCGATCCGGCGTCGATCAGACCCACTCCTCCGAGCCCCTGGGCGGCCAGACTCGTCTTCCACAGCGGACTCCCGTCTGCCGTTGAATAGGCCAAGCAGTCTCCGCGATTGCCCGAGGGATCGAGTTCATGGGTGACCACGATGACGCGTTCCCCGACGACGATGGGCGACGTCGTGCCGATCCCGGGAGCCTTTGTTTCCCAGAGGAGCTTTCCCGTCTCCACGTCGAAGGCCAGCAGTCCGCGATTCCATTCGGCAGCGAAGACCTTTCCGTCGTGCACCGTCGGATTGAAGACGCCGCTCCCCGCCCGGGGAGGGGTCGCCCATCGGCGCTTCCCCGTTGCGACATCCAGGCAGAGGAGGGACCCCGTCCGGGTGCCGGTATAGATCCAAGGACCGGAGCGCACGATCTGGGAGTCCTGGTAGTAGAGACTGGGCTCTTCAGGCGGAGGAGTCCACAGGTCGGCGATCCCGTGGCTCCACAGGACCTGGCCGGTCAGGGGACGGAGCGCCCGGATGTCGACGCCGGGGCCTTTCGGACCGGGCGCGAAGACCGCGTCGGGCGTCACGAGCGCATGGGCACGATAGTCGCCGTCGGTCTTCCAGAGCACCTTTCCGGTCCGCGGTTCGACTCCCCAGAGAAAGTCCTCCGAGCTGAAGACGCAGACGCGCGGATCCACGGCCGGAGCGATGGCCCCGAACGAGGCGCCTTGAAGGATGGCCGTCCAGAGGACCTGGGGCTCCCCCAGCCTGCGCAGCACCGTCGCGAGCCGCGACTTCACCTCGGGGTGGTCGGCTTTCTTCTCCTGATCGCGCAGCCACCGCAGGCTGCCCTTTCCGATCTTGCGGGCAAGCTCGACGATGGCGTTCTCGGCCCGTTCGCGCACCTCCGGGTCGTCGCTCTTCAACCGCTCGATCGCGGCCGACATCTCTTTCTCGGCGTCCTGGGAGAGCGTCGACCCGGGGTTGGTTTCGCGACCGCCCTTCCCGAACCACAGGACGGATCCCAGCATCACGAGCAGCAAGGCGGCGGCGATCGCCGGGAAGGCCCGGAACGGATTCCGCCGCCGGACGGGACGCAGGCTCGGAAGAACCTCATCGGCCGCTCCGATCGACGACCAGGCGTCCCGGCATTCCGCGCACTCTCCGAGGTGGCGCGCGACGTCCGGGGACGGATGGTCGAGGCGGCCCGCCTCCAGCATCTCCACGAATTCTTCCGGCGCGATGCACTTCATGGCTCTCCCTCGATGCGTGCGGGACGGCACTCCGCTTCCAGGCGGCGGAGCGCGTAAAAGAGGCTCGACCGGACGGTGCCCGGGGTCTTGCCCAGAAGCGCCGCGATCTCGGTCGACGTGCGGTTCTCGAAATATCGCAGTTCGAGCAAACGCCGGTCTTCGGCGGGAAGCGCGGCCATCGCGCGCCTCAGGCGGTCGTCGTTCGGCTCCGCGGGCAGCACCATGGGTTCGCTCCGCAGACCGGACGCCGTCCGGTCGCGGGACCGGCGCCGGAGGACGTCGTACCACTTGCGACGGAGGATCCGGAGGAGCCATGCGCCGGCAAGCTCCGGCCGACGCAGTTCCTCCAGGGCCCGGACCGCCGAAAGCATCGCCTCCTGGACGAGATCCTCGGCCTCGTGGGTCGACCGGGTAAGGCGGCGGGCGAGCGCCCGGAGCTCCGGAAGATGGACGGTGAGGTCCTCGGGGCTCAGGGCCATTCTCAGGTCCGACAGTTCATCCACGCATCATCGCCAGACGCCGGAGGGGGCTCAAGTGTTGAAGGAATCGGCGGTTTCCTGGGGCGTCAGGGGCGGCTGGAGGTGTGGTCGTGGACGATCTTCCAGCCTTCGTCGAACCGCCTCCAGATCAGGGTGAAGACGCCCCCGGGACGCTTGTCGGAGTCGGTGAGCTCGAGCTCCCACGATCCCGTGACCACCGCCTGGTCGGCCTCCAACTGCTCGAACGTGAGGCGCGAGAAGGTCAGCCGTCCCATCTTGGCCTTCGAGGAATAGGTCTCGCGGTACCGCTTCGCCATCGCGTCGAAGCCGCGATGGACCGCGTCGCCGCCGGCGAACACCGTCCGGTCGGACCGATGATAGCCGGTCAGAAACTCGTCCAGGTCGCCCCGGTTCCAGGCCGCGGCTTGCGCCGAGATCACCCCCAGGATTTCCTTCCGCTCCTGGGCAAGATCGGGCGCGGCGCAACCGAGCAGCGCGAGGAGGGTCAGCGTCGGGAGAACGTTCTTCACCCCGGTATTCTAGGGTGAGGACGTCAGCTGTTCCAGAAACGCCCGGTTTCGGTCGTCGATGTAGGTCTTGAATCTCGCCACCCTGCTCCGGAACTCGTCGGTCGAGTAGGGCTTGAGGACGTCCTCCTGCGCCGCCGCCTCGATCTGCCCGAGGATGAACTCGATGCGGGCCTGCATCGCCTCGGTCGAGCACGGACCCTGGATCAGCGAAAGCAGCCGCTGCCGGTAGAGCTGGAGGGTCGCGGGATTCCCGAGGATCAGGTTGCGGGTGACGATCCGATGGTCGAACCCGAACGTGATCTCGGTCTGCACCCGGCTGAAGCCCTGGTCGCGGTCCCACGGCAGGAACAGGAACAGTCCGTTGGCCGGATTCTTATAGAGGAAGAGGTTCTGCGGATAGTCGTCCGCGTTGGGACCGGCCAGGTAGGCGTCGGATTCCCCCTGCAGCATTTCGGCGGCCATGAATCCGACGAAGCGGTCGATGTCGAAGACCGTGCCGGCCTGGTCGGGAGCGTTGTTGATGACGTCGACCATGGTCTGCACGGCGTCGGCGTCCCACGGGATGTCCTCGAAATCCGGGATCCACATGTTGGGGACGTACCAGGCCGGGCCCGGTCCGGCCCAGACGAGGTCCCAGACGGACTCCCGGAACTCATAGTACTGGTTGACCGGCCGGCCGAACCGCTTCCGCAGGAACTCGCGGCCGATCCGTTCCTCGACTCCATAGAGGCCCTTCAGGGCTCCGTTCACGACCACGCAGCAATGGACGACCTTCGGCGCGGGCACCCCGGCCGCCTCGTAGTACGGGTACTGCAGCCGCGAGCGCATCATCGACGTGTCGTGGGTGAACGCGTCGAGCTTGAGCGTGCTGTAGTGATGGAACTCCCGGTCGGGGACGAACTCGTCGAATTCGAGCCTCAGGGACGGCTTTGGATTTCCGGAGATCCGCGACCGCTCCCCGCTGGGCCGGATCGCCACGTCGGCGTACGTCTCTCCCTCCCAGACGACGGTGCAGCGACGCCAGGTGTTGTTCCACGGATCGGCGACCATCGCGTCCCAGTCCCCCGGTTCCAGGGTGATCTCGTAGGTGGTGACGACGCCGTCGTCGAAGGGATTCTTCCCGGCGGCGACGGCGCCTTCCTTGCTGTCCCCGCATCCTCCCAGCACCAGGAGGCAGAGCCATACCCGTCTCACAAGGTAGAGATGCCCCCGCCGGAGGACTGTGATGGCCGGTTCGGGACGGAATGGCCCGCGGGCGGTGTCGGATCAGACAACCCAGGTTGGGAGCGGCCGCAGGGAGCGGTATAATGACAACGGGGATGATGCTGCGTCCCCAGGGGAAGGTGAAGCATGCGCACCACGGTCAACCGGGAGCTCTCGGAAGAGACCAGCGAACAGCTCAAAAAGGGCAAGATCCCCCGCAGCCGGGAGAAGGCCTACCAGCGGCTCCTGGACCGGATCGAGAAGGAGATCCTCACCCACGACGTGATCGTGAACAACCGCTTCACGCGGTGGTTCAAGGACGGCGCCTTCGACCGTGAAGACCTCCGCCACTTCCTGGTGCAGTTCTCGGTCTTTTCGAATCTCTTCATCGAAGCCCAGCTCCACAAGGTCATCAATGCCCCGACCCTCGAGGCGATGCACGCCTCGAAGGAGATCCTGATGAACGAGCTGGGCGTGGTGTTTCGGAAGCCCGGCGCCAAGGGCGCCGCCTCGAAGGAGGTCGACGCGGAGCTCGTCGGCACCGAGGGCACCGTCGACGGAGGCACCTTCCGGTTCCCCGCAGCCCACTTCGAGTGGCTGCTCCGCATGATCTCCCATGTCGACCTCACGTTCAACGAGGTCGGCAAGCGGCGCCACGGCACCCCCAGCACGCTGTTCTTCTGCGACGAGCTCTCGCGGCTGTACGGCTCGGAGGACCCGAGCGTCGGCCTGGGCGCGAGCTTCGCCGTCGAGAACTGGGCGGCGGCGGGATTCTGGAAGGAGCTGATCCAGGGGCTCGAAACCTACAAGAAGCGCGAGAAGTCCAAGATGCCGATCGCCTTCTTCACCTGGCACGACCGCGTCGAGGATCAGCACGCCGCCCATACCTGGACGGAGCTCGAGGAGGACTACTTCTCGACCGAGGTCGACGAGGACAAATTCATCCGGGCGGGGCGGGAAATCCTCGACGGCGTGAAGGCCTTCTGGGACGGCCTCCATGAGGCGCGCCTCCAGCGGGACGGCGTCCGCAAGACCGGATAGCCCGGCCGTTCTGAGCTTTCAGAGGCGAAAACCAAGGCGGCCGCGGCCCGGTTGTGCTATTTTCAGGGTTCGACCCGGGCCCATGAAAAAGCGTATGAACGGCGCCCTCTTCGCCCTGCTGCTGGCCTTCGCCGCTCCCATCCCCTTCCTGGAGACGGTGACGGGCTGCGAACAGGAGTCGGTCTGCGTCGTCTCCCGGCCGTCCCGGCACGCGATCCGCCAGGCGTCGCTGCTGAAGCCGCGCGGGGAGCCCCGGGGCGATGTCGTTCGCCTCTCCGCGCCGACTCCCCCGCGCGAGTCCGCCCCCCCGATCCTCCTCTCGCACTGGGTCCCGCCGATCCTTTCCCGACCGCCTCCGCTCTAGCGATCGCATTCCCGGCAGAGTCGTTCCGCAATCGCTGGAAAGGAACACCCGATGCAGATTCTCCTTCAAGGAGCGTACCTCCATGTTTTCCCCGACCTGCGGCAGCACGTCGAGCGGCGCCTCTCCTACGCGCTGGGCCGCTGCAGGGTCCCGGTGAAGCAGGCGACCGTCTCGCTCAAGAACCTCCGGGCGAGACAGCGGGGGGCCGAGTGGTGCTGCGCCATGAGGATCCGGCTTCAGGGCCGGCACGTCGTCACGGCCCGGGCCACGTGCCCCATGCCGTCCGAGGCCATCGACGGCGCAGCCCAGCGCCTGGGGAAACAGATGTCCCGCGTGGCGCGGGGCCGGAAGCGAGCCTTCCCGACCGACGGCGCTCCGGCGGACCCCGCGCCGCCTCAATGGGGCGGACGTTCGGTGGAACACGTCCCCCGGAGGATCCGGATCCGGCGCTAGGTGTACGAAACCCCGCGGCCGGTTGCACGGAGAAGGGAGAGGATTGATGTAACCTTTGAGCCCTTCCCCCCCAAGTACCGGTGTGAGTCGGATCAGCATGCTCGCCGCGTCCTCGGAAGAGGCCGCCGTCGACATCGAGGCCTCCGCGCGGGCTCATTACGCGGACGTCCTGGCGTATCTTCGATGCCGCATCCGTAACCCCGAAACCGCCCGGGACCTCGCCCAGGAGACCTTCCTCCAGGCCTATCGGTCCCGCCGCCGCTTCAATCCGGACCGCGGCGACGTCCGGGAATGGCTCTTCGGCATCGCACGGAACGTGAGCGCCTCCGCGCGGCGGCACGACGCCTCGCTGCCGTTTCTGGCCTCGATCGTCGAGCAGGCCTGGAGCGGATCGGCGCCGCCGCCTTCCGAGGACGTCCGTGTCTCCGCGCTATCGCAATGCCTGGACGGTCTCGCGTCGCGCACCCGCGAAATCCTTCGGCTGATCTATGTCGAATCCATCGGCTATGCCGAGATCGGCGAACGGCTGGGACTCGGCCTGAGCGCCGTCAAGGTCGCCGCCTGCCGCGCGCGCCAGGCGCTCGCGCTGTGCGTCCGGCGCCGGACGGGAGGCCGGACATGAACCGCGGAAGCCTTCTCCCCTGTCCCGCGGCGCTCGACCGGTTCGCCGTGCACCTCGACGGCGAACTGGGCACCGGGGACGGCAGAGTGCTGGAAGCGCACCTCCGGTCCTGCGAGTCGTGCCTCGAACGGGCCCGGGAAATGGCCGAGGTCCACCGCGACCTCTCGCTGCTCCGCGCGCGGGAGACCGCCGCCGATCCGATCCCCGCGCTGCGCGCCCGGATCGGGTGGGACTCGGCCGCACACCGGCGCCCGCGGCGCCCACGCGCCTCGGAAGATCGGCGTCCCGGTGCCGCCCTGGTGATCGCCGCATCCGTCGCGATCGCCGCGTGCCTCCTCCTGGTCTTCGCCCGGTCCGGTCGAGAGCCGATCCCGCGCCGGGTCGTCCGGTCGGAGCCGATGACCGTCGTGGAAATCCCGGCGGCCCCCGCTCCCGTCCCCGCTCCGTTGCCGCCGAGACCGGTCCCTCCGAAGGACGACCTCCCGCGGTGGATCCCCACGCCCGGCGCCGGCGTTGCGGCTGTTCCGGAACCCCCTCCGCCGCCGCCCGACGCTCCGCAACCGGCACCGCGGCCGACCACCACCCCCGAGGCTCCGGCCGGCATCGCCCAGGTCGTTCGCACGGGGCAGCCGCTCTTCATCGGCGACACGCTGCCGGTCGATGGACCCACCACGGTTCTGTATCCCGACGGCACGCGTCTCTTCCTCTCCGCGGGCACCAGCGTCACGTTCGAAGGCCGGGGGAAGACCGTCGCCATCGGCCGCGGCGAGGTCGTCGCCGACGTCGTTCCCCAGCCGCCGAGGAATCCGATGATGTTCACCACGTCGGCCGCGGAAGTCCGGGTCGTCGGGACCATCGTGGCCGTCTCGAGCCGCTCCGACTCCACCGTCGTCGCGGTCGAGAAGGGACAAGTCCAGGTGACGCGCAAATCGGACCGCTGGTCCATTCCCCTCCGGGAAGGTCACCTGACGACCGTCGAATCCGGACGGCTCCCCATCGCAAGACCGCTGCCCGAGAATCTTCTGGCCGATCCCGGCTTCGAGATTGACGGCAAAGCCTGGGGCGGATTCTACAACCGGCCGCTTGGACGCAACTACGGAGGCGTGTCCGTCACGCCGGACGTGGTCCGCTCCGGACGCCGCTCCCTCCAGATCCTCACCCAACCCACGCCGGGCTGGGACCGGGAGGTGTTCCAGGACGTGCCGGTCGCCCCGGGCGAGGCGATCGAAATCTCCGGCTGGCTCCGAACCGCGGGCATCGGCGGGCCGGGGATCCGGCTCTCGATCCTCTGGCTGGGCGCCGGCACTGTTTCCGACGACCTCACGGCGGTCGTCCGCTCGAAGGGCCAGGTCCTTCGGGAGGAGATCGCCGGCAGCCTGACGGGGACGTGCGACTGGACGCGCTTCGGCCTCCGGGGCGTCGCGCCGCCGCAGGCCCGCCACGTTCGACTCCTGCTCTATGCGGACGTCGACCCCGGCGGTCCCGCGACCGCCTGGGCGGACGACCTCATCCTTCGGCGGTTCCCCAAGGGCAAGTGAGGAGAATCGCGATTCGATCCGACGGCTGAAGCGGGTCCGGGCGAGCGATTTCCTGTCCAGAACAAGGAGTCTGATTCCATGTCCAAATCCATCCTCCGCTCGGTGTTCGTGCTGGCCCTCCTGTCGATCGCGGCCGCGCCGCTGCAGTCGCCGCCTTACACGGTCGCGTTCTCGACCTATTTCGGCGGAAGCGACTACGAGCAGATTCGCGACGTGACCACGGACGCCGCCGGCAACGTCTATATCACCGGCGGAACGGCCTCGACCAACTTCCCCACGACGGCCGGCGCCTACCAGCGGACCCACAAGGGTTGGTTCGACATCTTCGTGGTGAAGTTCAACCCCTCCGGCCAACTCGTGTGGTCGACGCTGCTGGGCGGCCCCAACTACGATCGCGCCTACGGGGTCGAGGTCGACAACCAGGGCTACGTCTATCTCTCCGGCCGTTCGGGGCCGGGGTTCCCGACGACCGCCGGAGTGCTCCAGCCGACCTATCAGGGCCACTACACCGGCAGCGCCTACGGCGACCAGAACGCGTTCATCGCCAAGCTCAAGCCGGACGGATCGGGTCTCGTCTGGTCCACCCACTTCGGCACCGCCGGAATGAACCGCGACTTCGACATCAATCGGGCGACCGGCGAGATCTGGGTCGCCTCCACCTACGAACCCTCCCTGGGACAGCAGCCGTTCCCCTCGGCCTGGTTCGCGTCGGGCTATCGCCGGACGCCCGTCGGCGGCAACGACAACGTCGTGGCCAAGATCAAGGCGGACGGAACGCAGGTCCTGTGGGCGACGTTCATCGGCGGGACCGGCGATGAGAGCGGCAAGAACTCGCTGCGGGTGGACGGGGCGGGCAACGTGTTGCTCCTGACCGACACCACGTCGACGAACATGCCGTTGATGAACGCCTACCAGTCCTCGCGGCACGGTCCCGCGGACTTCTACCTCGCCAAGATCCGTGCCGACGGCGCGGCGCTCCTCTTCGCGACCTACTTCGGCGGATCGGACATCGAGTGGTGCGAGACCCATCACCTCGCCGTCGACGGCTCGAACAACGTCTTCATCAGCGGGATCACCCACTCCACCGACCTTCCGACGACGACGGGCGCGTTCCAGCGCACCTTCGGCGGGATCAACGGCCAGACCAACTTCCACGCGACGGGCGACGGGTACGTGGCAAAGTTCTCGCCCGCCGGACAGCTTCTCGCCTCCACCTACTTCGGCGGGCGTTACGGCGACGGCGCCCAGGGCCTGGCCTGCGATTCCGCGGGCAACGTGTACTTCTGCGGAGGCACCGTCTCCAACAATCTGCCCGTCACGTCCGACGCGGTCCAGTCGACCTTCCGGGGCGTCGAGGACTTCATGGCCGTGAAGATGTCCGCGGACCTGACCCAGGTGCTCTACTGCACCTACCTCGGCAGCACCGCATACGACGAAGGCCGCGTCTGCTGGGCCGACGGCAACGGCACCTTCTATATGGCAGGCGAATGCTCCGGCACCAACTGGCCGGTCGTCAACGCCGCGCAGCCGGCCTACGGCGGCGGGCCGATGGACAACGTTCTGGTCAAGTTCACCGCCTCGGCCATCACGGCTCCCCCGGCGGCTCCCACGGGACTCTCCGCCACGCCGGCATCCTCGAGCCGCATCGATCTGACCTGGACGGACGCCGCCTCGAACGAGACCGGCTTCAAGATCGAGCGGAAAACCGGCAGCGGAACGTTCGCCCAGATTGCGACGGTCGGCGCCGATGTCGTCACCTACAGCAGCACCGGGCTGACGCCGGGCACGTCGTACTCGTACCGGGTCCGCGCGACGAACGGCGGAGGCGACTCGGCCTATTCCAACACCGCCGTTGCCTCGACCCTTTCGGCGGGCCCCGACGGCGACGGAGACGGCCTCCCCGACGCCTGGGAGCAGCAGCACTTCGGCGGTCTCGCGCAGACCGCGTCGGGCGACCCGGATGCCGACGGGTTGACCAACGCCCAGGAACTCTCCGCCGGCACGGATCCCATGAACAACGACACCGACAACGACGGCATCAAGGACGGCGCCGAGGTGCTGAACGGCTTCGATCCGCTGGCGGGCGACGAGGACGGGAACGGCGTCCCCGACGGCCAGGACGACTGGGACGGCGACGGCACGCCCAATGCGACCGACGCGACGCCCGGCACGATTCCGGTGCAGCCGACGCCTCCCGGCGGAGGAAGCGGCGGGGGCGGCGGAGGCTGCGGCCTGACGGGCCTCGAGGGGCTGGGCCTCCTCCTGCTCGGGCGGCGAATCCGGCGAACTCTTTGACGGGCTCCCGGGTCCAAAATCCGTTCCTGAGGAGAACGGATGATGAATCCCGTGTTCGCCGCGCTCCTGCTGACGCTTGCCGCACAAGCGAAGGCGGGAACGCCCACGAAGGCCGACGAGAAGTACGACACGAAGCACGAGCGCAACGTGCTGGACTTCTGGCAGGCGAAGTCCGACAAGCCCACCCCCGTCGTGATCTGGTTCCACGGCGGCGGGTTCACGCAGGGCGACAAGAAGGCGATCGTCGACCGCGACAACGTGGTCGGCGGCTTCCTCGCCAAGGGCATCTCGGTGGCGAGCGCCAACTACCCCTTCCTGAAGGACGCCTCCTACGAGCAGATCATGCAGCACTGCGGCCGCGCGGTGCAGTTCCTCCGGTCCAAGGCCAAGGAGTGGAACATCGATCCGGCCCGCATCGGCGCCGCGGGCGCCTCGGCCGGCGCGCTGATCTCCGAATGGCTCGGCTACCATGCGGACCTTGCCGATCCCAAGAGCAGCGACCCCGTGGGAAAGCTCTCGTCGCTCGTGTCGGTCGTCGGCGGCATCCAGCAGCCCATGGGCACGGACATGATGATTCTCCCGTCCATGCGCGCGAGCGGGCCGCCTCTCTTCCTGTTCACGACCGCGCCGGAGTCGGACTCGGTCCATCACCCGAAGTACGCGAAGATGATGAAGAGCAAAGCCGACGACCTGAAGATCGCGTCCGAGATGTACGGAGGCCCCAAGAACGACATTCCGGGACCGCCTGCGGGGGAGACCTACTCCAGCCTGCTGCTGAAGTTCTTTCTCAAGCACCTGAAGGCGGCTTCTTAGGGAAGTTGATGAAGCTGGCCTGGGCAACCGACATCCACCTCGACTTCCTCGACGCCGCCGGCATCGAGGCCTTCACCACGCTGCTGGAGAAGTCGGCCGCCGACGCGTTCCTGATCGGCGGCGACATCGCCAAGGCGGGAAGCGTCGAGCGCCATCTCCGAAGCCTCGAGGCGCGGCTGCTCCGCCCCGTGTACTTCGTGCTGGGCAATCACGACTTCTACGTCGGGAGCATCTCCAAGGTGCGCGACGCCATGCGGGAGCTGACCCGCCGATCGAAGCTCCTGCGCTGGCTGCCTGCGGCCGGCGTCGTCCCGCTCTCTTCCGAAACGGCGCTCGTCGGCCACGACGGCTGGGGCGACGCCCGGTTCGGCAATGTCGACACCACCCCGGTCCGCATGAACGACTTCGTCATGATCGAGGAACTGTCCTCGCTCTCCCGGGAGCGGCGGCGCGACCGGCTCCGCGCGCTGGGCGACGAGGCCGCGGCCTTCATCCGCGACCTGCTGCCGCGCGCGTTCGAGAAACACCGCAAGGCGATCTTCCTGACCCACGTGCCGCCCTTCCGCGAGGCCTGCTGGCACAAGGGCGAGATCTCGGACGACGACTGGCTGCCCTACTTCACGTGCCGCGCGTCGGGCGAGGCGCTCGTCGAGGTGATGCGGGCCCGCCCCGACCGCGACCTCACGGTGCTGTGCGGCCACACCCACGGCGCGGGAACGGCCGAACTCCTTCCCAACCTTCACGTCTGGACGGGCGGCGCCGACTACGGCCACCCCCGCCTCGAGCGGTCGGTCGACGTGGCGTAGATCCGGATTTTGGATTCGGGCGTTACAGCTTGAACGGGGGCGGAGGCGCCCCGGTGGGGTCCTGGTCCAATTCGATGCTTGCCTGGATCCGGGCGCAGAACAGCCGGGTGTAGGTGTGGACCTTCTTCGCGAGACGCAGGAGGCCGCCGGAATCGATCGGCTTGATGTAGTACTCGCGCGCGCCGAGTTCCAGCGCCCGCGTCCGATCGCGCTCCTCGCCCGAGGTCGTCACGATGACGACGGGGATCCGGCGGAGCCGCGGCTGCTGCCGCATCCACTCGAGAACTTCAAGCCCCGACTTCTTGGGCAGCTTGAGATTCAGGAGCACCAGGCACGGCAACGGGCTGC
>Ga0111538_10007773_pt1 | contig 14430 bp, 10 predicted proteins | sample SoiMethybrSBSTD1_FD_79669 | JGI IMG/M metagenome (GOLD analysis project Ga0111538, IMG submission 79669) | Bulk soil microbial communities from a Populus tree surrounding site in Tennessee, USA - Soil MetaG P. TD hybrid SBSTD1 (version 2)... | ecosystem: Environmental > Terrestrial > Soil >... | reverse complement strand
CTGTACAACAGAGGTTTTGAAGGATGGTCTGTGTGGAGAAGGTTGGATTTCACCGGCTTTAATGTTCCTCCGACGTTGACATACAACGATATCCCTAACCGGTTCATTTTCCCTATCGAGGAAGCTACTTTGAATGCTAGTGCCTTGGACGCTGCTATTCAATTGATTGGTGGCAAAGATGATGTTCAAACTAGGGTATTCTGGGACAAACAATAATCCTGGGAAAACATATTCATTAAAGATAAAGGTGTCCGGTTAAGGGCACCTTTATTTTTACCGTCTATACCCATAGGAAGCCCGTGCAACGGTATGTCTATTTAATAATTCTGGAAAATGTTTTCTTGGAGGTTCCAACCTTGTTGCTGGAAAAAATGTCTATAAAACTTTAGTTCACTTTTTTTGGATTCTGTGATGCGAATATTGGCGGCGTTGTTATTTTTCTTCATTGGTTTTTCTGCTACTGCACAAAATGTAAGGGATATTTTTCTCAATGTTTCTGATAATGGTAAACCCCTTGCAGAACTGCTACATGAGATAGAGTCGAAACAAGGCGTGGATTTTATTTTTGATGAAAAAAAATTGCAGGCGTTGACGGTTCACAGTATAACCATGAAGCAACGCCTTGTGGATTATCTCGATCAATACCTGGCGATCTATAAGGCGGTAAAAATTAATGAAAGAATAATTTTCATTATGGACAGAATTCAAGCGGACAGCTCGGGTTTAAATAAGGGAAACTATGTCATACTGAAGAAAAAGAATTCAGCTAGATTTTCAATTGAAGGAATTGTACTGGATGGAAAAACGGATGAGCCGCTCGTCGGTGCACAGGTTATTATGCCAGCAACAAAGAAAGGAACACTTTCGGATGTGAATGGTGATTTTAATATTGACGGTGTAACGGACGGAATACATGTCATTGACATTCAATTTGTGGGATACGACCTAAAAAGCTACATACTGGCATTTAGTCCTTATAGTAATACGGAAAAGATAAAAACTACACTTGTTCCAGAGTCGAGAGAACTGCAAAGTGTAACCGTAACTGCGGAGCGAATCAACGAAAACGTGGTCAGTCAGATTACCGGTATTGAGAAAATGAGCATCGCTACCATCAAATCAGTCCCCACCTTTCTCGGCGAAGTTGACCCAATACGAAGTTTGACAACGTTGCCTGGCGTTACTACCACGGAATTGTCTTCGGGGTTTATTGTGAGAGGCGGAGAGTCAGGCCAGAATCTGATTCTACAAGATGGCGCAACCATTTATAACCCATCTCACCTTTTTGGTTTTTTCTCGGCTTTTAACCCAGACATGGTGAACGGCGTCACCTTGTACAAAGGCGGGGGTCCGGCAAACTATGGCGGACGTATCTCGTCCATCTTGGATGTAACATTAAAAAATGGTGATGCCGGAAGGACTAAAGTTACGGGTGGAGTAGGGATAGTTTCAAGTCGCTTGTCGATCGAGGGACCCCTCGCGAAAAATAAATCTTCCTACATGATTGGAGGAAGAATCTCTTACTGTAACTGGCTGGTCAAATCGACAGACGACATTCAATTGAGAAACAGCGCAGCCAATTTCAGAGATATTATAGGGAAAATTTTTCATACCATCAATGCCAATAATTTCCTTACACTATCTGTGTACAACAGCTATGATGCTTTCACACTAGCCACTGATTCAACCTTTAGCTGGGGAACGTTCAATGGCGCACTGAAGTGGGATCACACTTTTAATGACCGCCTTTCTTCCACGCTTAACGTAACGAATAGCAATTATTTTAGCGAAGTAGAAAGCTTCAACGAGCTTGAAAGTTTTACCTACCGGAATACGATCAAAAGCTACGCGATGAAATACGATCTTAATTATACGCTCGGAGAAGAATCTAAAATCGTTGGCGGTGTTGAATTGAATGGTACCGTGATAGAGCCCGGCAAATTAGTGCCGGAAGCTGATTCGGAAAATGTCACTTATCAAGACATGAATAATCAGCGAATGTTGGAAGGTGCGGTTTTTTTACAAGGGGATTTTAAACTTTCTGAGAAATGGTCGGTGTCTGCCGGTTTGCGTTACTCACAGTTTTTTAGAGTAGGAGAGGATGATATCTATATATTCGATCACAACAACATACAGGGAAGATATCCAGCCATCACCGACACCATTCATTACGCAAACAACGCGGTAATTAAGTCGTACAACGGTATTGAGCCACGTGTCTCAATTCGATATTTGTTGAATCCTGATGTCTCGATCAAGGCGAGCTACTATCGTGGTTTTCAATACATGCATTTAATCTCAAACACAACGTCAACTACGCCACAGGATTATTGGGTAGCTAGTGGCCCCTACTTGAAGCCTCAGATTGGCGACCAATATTCACTGGGTTACTTTCAAAACTTGAACAACGATCGGTTCGAATTTTCCGTCGAAGGATTTTATAAAGAGATAGACCACGCTGTAGATTATATCGAGGGAGCAGATATTACGCTCAATCCTGCCTTGGAGGCCGGCTTGTCTCAGGGACAGGGGCTGGCATACGGAGTAGAATTTTTCTTCAAAAAAAATGCCGGCAGATTTAATGGATGGTTATCCTACACCTACTCCAGAAGTTTGAGAAAATTCAATGCACAGACTAGTGGAAGTATCACAATCAACAACGGTGAATATTATCCGTCTGCGTTTGATCAACCCAACATCTTCAATTTAGTATTGAACTATCGCGTGGGAAAAAGAACCTTTTTCTCGACGAATTTTAATTATAGCACCGGTCGTCCTATCACCATCCCAATTTCGAAATTTGGTTATGATGTCTACCTGTCTGTCTTGAATTATTCACAACGAAATGAATATCGCATACCGGACTATCATCGACTGGATGTCTCCTTTACGATCAAAGAGAAGCCGGGAAAGAACCGCCGCTTTAAGGATGAATGGGTATTTTCGATCTTCAACCTTTACGGGAGGAAAAACACATATTCGATTTCCTTCAATAGATTCGGAACCGCCAGTAAATTGTCGGTGCTGGGTAGCGTTTTTCCCTCCATTACATATAATTTTAATTTCTGACGATGCTGAAACGAATCCGGGGGTTTCTTCTTGTGGTATGTGTGGTTGGTTGTGTTGAACCGTACGAATTTGTTATTAAGAACAACGAACCGACACTGGTGATTGAGGCATACCTTTCTGACAAATCATTTAAAGAAACGGTTGATTATCCTTCGGACGGAAGATATTTCTCTGTTAAATTGACCACCACCACCGATGTCATCAATGTGCGCCCGGGTCCCGTTAAGTCTGCTCATGTCCTACTCTATAGTGAAGGGGGAGACGTTTGGGAGTATACCGAATCCGTTGATCAACCGGGAACATATCAGTTAGTTATGGATGACTTTAGAGCAGAACCTGGCGTGAATTATAAACTAAGCATTGAGCTTTCGGATGAAAGTTCGTACGAGTCAGATTGGGCAACATTGCCAACGACGACGGTACCTGCCATGGGTAATATTAGTTTCAGGGAGACTGACATTCAGGCGTACGTTGTGGAATCCAATAAAGAGGTGCTCAAGTCGGTTAAGGGGATATGGACCGATATAGAGCTTCCCGAAAATACATCTAACGAACCCGTGTATTATAGATGGAGCTATAAACCGCACTGGATTTATGTTGCACCTCTCGCACGAAGCTCCAGCTCGGTATATACGTGCTGGGCGACAAATCCGTTGTCAGTACAAAATTATGCCCTACAACTTGACCGAACAGGCAAGTACAGAAAGGACCTATTTTTTATGGAGACAGTACGCAATCCAAAAGTCTATACAAGATACTCCGTCTTAATTGTGCAGCATGCAATGACCGAGGACTATTACTCCTTTTGGAAAGAAATGCAGGAACAGAACGAGGGGGGAGCAATTTTCGATAAACCTCCTTTTAATCTGCATACAAATTTTCATTCCTTAAGTGGAGATAAAAAAGTTTCCGGATATTTTGGGGTTGTGCAGGAGCAGGCCAAGCGATGGTATTTTGACGTCAGCGAGCTAAGTTATTACGTTGGAAGCACATTAGCTGCAGATTGTTTGGCTTTTCGGGACATCGCTCCGGAATGCGTCAATTGTACTCAATATTCTTTGGGCGTTGCCACTAATGTGAAGCCGTCATGGTGGGAGGAGTGACGCAATTCCAGAAAATCAGCACCGACACCTTAGTTGAACACGGCCAGTTACTTTTGTCATTATGCTCTACGTTTCCCGCAAGGAACACGTCATGCTGCATACAAGTTATAATCCAGCCTCGTCCGCCGAAACGTATATCTGCTATTTTTGGCGTCGTTAACGGACAGGCTACGCGATAATACTTAGTAAACGCGACCTTTCTTATTACATTGACAAGTAGGCAACAGACGTGAAACCATCCTGATAGATGAAGTGAGAATGGTCTGAACATTACGTTGTGAGCTTACTCGCCCGGAAATGGGCTCGACGACAATTGGCGATCAAGTTATTTTTGCAGATAGTCTTAATTACGAGGTTTAATTTTATGGTCGAAAAAATATCTATTCGATCTCATCCAACAGATTTTGGGGCAGCAAATAAATTACAGGTTTCGAATCCATACATATAAATTGACCCCCAGGGGTTGGGTGAGATGAGATTTTCCAAATCCTCAAAAAATACCAATATGATCCCCCATTTTGGGTTATCGAGTATGGAGGATGATACCATCGTATAGGGGTTGTGTACTTTATTCCGACTTCATTTTGTATTAAGTTTGATTATACAAAACAATTAAGTATGAGGAAATTTCTACCACTACTACTATGCTTAACAGCGGTGTTTGCGTTCGCAAATAGCGAATCGCGGGCGCAGAGCCGGAGGGTTACGGGAAAGATAACATCGGCAGAAGATGGATCCCTCCTACCGGGCGTCAATGTTGTGCTAAAAGGTACCACGGAAGGTACAGTATCCGATGGCTCGGGAAATTATGCGATTGAGATTCCCCAGGCGGGAGGAACTCTCGTTTTTTCATTCATTGGTCTGATATCTCAGGAAATCGAAGTCGGCACACGTGCTGTGATCGACGTCCAGATGGCACAGGATGTTCAGCAATTGACTGAAGTTGTAATCACGGCGTTGGGTACAAAACAAAACGCCAGAGAAGTTACTTACTCTAACCAGACCATCGGTAACGAAGATCTTCTTACCAGCCCCAATAAAAATGCGTTGGAAGCGCTTAGAGGAAAAACAGCAGGTGTGAAAATCACTACAGGCTCTGGCTCAGTGGGTGCTTCTTCTCGTATTGTGCTACGTGGTGAAGCATCGTTAACTGGAAATAACAACGCCCTGATCGTCGTCGATGGCGTGCCAATCGATAACTCTGCTACAATCGGTGGCGATAAAAATGTTAACGCAGCCGGTGAAAACGGTTATTCCGATTATGGAAATAGATTTAATGACCTGGATCCAAACAATATCGAGTCAATTACGGTCCTTAAAGGTCCAGCTGCAACTTCGGTTTACGGGTCGCGTGCGGCATCTGGCGTTTTGCTAATTACCACTAAAACTGGAACAAAGGGCAAGCTGAGGATTAATGTTAACTCCACAACTTCTTTGGAACGGGCCTATGTACTCTTAAAAAGACAAAATCAGTTTGGTCAGGGATTAATTAATCCCGACGGTACCAATACCATTGACTCTGGTGAGAACTTTTCGTGGGGTCCCGCCTTCGATGGTGTCACAAGACCATGGACCAGTCCAATTGATACCGACGATGATGGAGATACTGAATGGTTATCCCGGCCTTATAACGCTGTAGAGGATCAATTGGAAAATCTATTTAGGACTGGATACACGCTAAACAACGGGCTGTCATTATCGGGTGGGGACGAACGTTTTACTTACTTCACTTCATACAGCAATACCAGCCAGAACGGTATTTTTGAAAACACGGAGTATAACAGGAACAACTTTCAGACCAACGTAACTGCAAAGCTTCATGAGAAGCTATCATCCACGTTAAATCTGAGTTATGCCGCCGTCACGCAAAAGACAGTTCAGGAAGGTGCGAGATCTTTTGAAGGGCAAAATCCTTATGCTACAGCGATACAATCACCGGTAAATATTCCGTTTAGCGAACTTCGTGATTATAAAAACCCATTCCACAGCTTCGGTGGTTATTATGGGACATACACGATCAATCCATATTTCGTACTTAACGAGTTTCAAAACAACGCTAAAATAAACAACCTCCTGGCTAACCTTTCTCTTACGTACAATCCAGTTGCTAACCTTACGTTAGCTACCCGATTGGGCGTAAACTATGTAAGTGTTGACAGGATCACAGCTGTTCCTAAATATGCTTATGAGGATCATTACATTTGGGAAGATAATCTTTCTTTAGTCGAGAGAACAGATCGCCAAACCAATGCCGGCTCATACGCAGAGGAACTCAGTAACACCCGTAACATAGATTGGTCTTCGACGATTAGCTACACGAAAGACCTGATGCCACAACTAAAGCTCACGGCTACTGGTGGTTTTAACTATTTTGATGTAGTACAACGTCTAATTTCTGGCGAAACGAATGGGGGATTGGTGGTACCCCATGTTTACAACCTGGCCAACTCTAAAGACAGAGCATCAGCCGAACAGGATCACTTTCACAGGAGAATTCTCGGTGCTTTAGGAAGCGTTACCTTTGGATGGGATGATAAAATATTTTTAACATACTCTGCCAGAAATGACTGGTCGTCAACTTTGCCAGCCGATAACCAATCCTTCTTTTATCAGGCAGTAGGCGTTTCTGGCATTGTGAGCGATTATCTCAACTTAGAAGAAAGCGCTGTAAATTATATAAAGCTCCGGGCTGATTACGGAACAACCGGTAAAGACGCTGGAATACATCAACTCAGCAATCTTTACGAAACTAACCCGATCTTCCGTGATTTTGGTGATGTTTACCAGGTTAAGTCTCCTTTAGGAGGGCAAACCAGTATCACTAAGAGACCCCTGATTGGAAATAACTCGCTTAGACCAGAATTAACAACCACATTTGAAGTTGGTACGGACCTTAGTTTCTTCGATGGAAGAATTGAGGCAGCTTATACCTATTACAAGTCAAATTCTACAGATCAGATTGTTACGGTCGACTTGCCCCGGTCTACAGGCTACAGAACAACGGTATTGAATATCGGTGAAGTTCAAAACAAAGGACACGAGGCCTCATTAACATTGGTACCGGTTAGACTGCCGAACAGTTTCATGTGGACCATGAATGTGACGTACTCCAGAAATAGAAGTAAAATTATAAAAGTGTCCGACCAGGCGGATGACCTTACCTACTGGGATGATGGTTCAGGTATTACGCTGAAAGCCGAGGTTGGCCAACCGTTCGGGACTTGGAAAGGTCAAGTCCAACGATTTACTCCCGAAGGCCAGCCAATTGTAGATGCCAACGGAAGTCGCACCTATACGTCAGACATTCAGACGGTCGGTAGCATCCAGCCCGATTGGATCGGTGGTATTGTTAATACTTTTAGCTACAAGGGATTGTCTTTAGGATTTGTATTGGATACGCGCCAAGGTGGTACATTCTATTCCAGAACCAAGTTTTTCACAGAGTTTAATGGAACAGCGTTAACTACCCTGATTGGCGATAGAAAGCCATTTGTTATTCCAAATAGCGTTGTTGAAAATTCCGATGGAACCTTTAGCCCTAATACGAAGGAAATTTTAGCTAACGCCTATTTAGACGATGGAAATGCTTCCAAGCATATCATTGATGCGAGCTTCGTGAAGCTTCGCGAAGTCACCTTGGGGTATGAATTGCCAAAGTCCCTGGTTAACAAAATCAGTCTGCAAAATGTATCGGTGAGATTTTTTGCCAAGAATTTGAAGTTCTGGCTGCCCGACGAAAATAGTTACGGCGATCCTGAAGTAAATGGTCCAGGTGGTCCCACCAATATTCAAAATGTTGAGTCTTCGCAGACTCCACCCTCAAGAAGTTATGGTATTAATTTGAACATAACGCTTTAATAGTCATGAAAACAACGAAAATAATACTTACAACGATAGCACTATTTGTCATGGTTTCCTGTGGAGACCAGCTGGCAGAGCTTAATGTTGACCCGAATGAATCAAGTACGGGAGGAGATGGTCCGGAGGTTTTTACTTCGGCTACCGGATATTATGGATTAGCACTTGATGCATTTTTTAACGAAGACAATGGTCTATTCGCGCAGTATGTGGCGGGTGGACCAGGCGTTGCCCTTCTGGATCTCGAAAGATACTTTATAGAGCCTACGGAATTCAACAATGAATGGCTATACTCTTATTCAGACTGTCTTTCAGATTTGAAGTATGTTAATCAAAACGGAAATGAAGCGTTAGCAAATGTTGCAGAGATATTTAGCGTAATGATCTATCAAAATTTAGTAGATCAATTTGGCGACGTACCTTATTTCAATGCATTAACCGGCGCTGACGAAGGTGGAAATATGGCCCCGACTTATGACGATTCCAAAACCATTTACGACGATTTGGTTGTCCGTTTAGATGCTGCTATTGAAGTTCTTTCAGACACCGAGGAGGAAGTTGGTGCTGAAGATTTGATATATGGTGGAGATCTCGAGCGATGGATAAAATTAGCCAATTCTTTAAAATTGAGATTGCTAATGAGGCAGTCGATCACAGGCGATCAGGCTGCTATTGGCCAGCAGGTAAGAGATTTAATTAGCTCAGGTACTTTTTTAGACGGTCCTGCTGACTTAGCTCGAATTCCTTTTGGCGGCGCTACAGGTCAGAACTACAATCCCCAATTTGCAAGGAGAGAGGGCGGTGTAGGCCAGTTCTACGTGGCAAGCAAATCTTCAGTGGATGTTTTAACGAGTCTTAATGATCCTAGAGGCCTTGCAATTTACGACGAGGCAGAAGGTCCCGGAGGCTTGGTTGGACTTAAACAAGGTGATATTAATGAATTAGTAAGTCCAAAACCTGCCGACTTTAGTTTCCCGTCAGCGGTTGCTTATGGTGAAGCCAACGATGTTATTTTAATGAGCCATTGGGAGGTTCGCTTCTTAAGGGCAGAGGCTGCTATGCGGTTTGGAACTTCCGATAACGAAAAAGCCATGTATGATGCTGCTGTAACTGCGCACTTCATTCATGTTGGGCTAACACCGGCTGACGCCAGCGCATACCTTCAAGGTAATGCAGCATACGACGAAGGGGCAACTACGTTGCAAAAATCCGATCTTATCGGCGTTCAAAAATGGATCTCGATGAACGGTCTTCAGGAAAGCGAGGGCTGGATCGAGTCAAGAAGATTTGATCAGCCTGGTTCAAATGTATTCACGCATCCTACGAACGGGATCTTTGAAACGCCTAGCCGTAGCGTTTTTCCGGCAGGTGTATTTCCTACCATCCGTTTGTATCCTCAAAGTGAAATTAGCTTGAATGCACAGAATGTGCCTGCGAGGGTAATCACAGATAAGGTATTTTGGGATAACTAACTAATTGAAAAAAATTATGAAAATATTTGTTAACAAGGAATACCTTACCGGGTGTTTATTAATACTGTTGTCGCTTTTGTGGCTGTCATGCGATGATGAACCGGAAATTGACTATGATGAGACTGCGGCAATCGATCAGCAAGTCTTAGATCCATATCTCCAGGTGACGACGGGCTTCGTTTCGTTTACGCCAGGTACGCCTGAGTATAGCATAGGGTTTAACGTTATCAATGGCGTAAAGAAAATAGACAAGGTTAACGTTTACACTACTTTTAAAGACGCCGCGTCCGGCCAGTCTTCAAACGAAGTGCTCATTGGGACTTATGATGTCACCAGTCCCGAAAGAACAGTTATAACAGATAAACTTACCTATGCGGAATTGAAAGAGGGGTTGACCGTAAACGGCCAGCCTCTTCCGGCTAGTGATGAAGATGTTGTTCCGGGTTCCGGATGGACCTATCGCTTTGAGGGTATTCAACCGTCTGGTGAGAGCCTTAGCTTACTGGGCGCGATCAACATGGTATACAGCAAGTATGCGGGCCTGTACAAAGTTATCGAATCGAACTATTTTAGAATTGGAGTACCGGGAACACCGCCAAATTGGAATGGTTCAGAAAGATTTATAGGCCACGTTGATGACGTCACCCTTTCGCACAATGATGCGTGGGGTCCATTTGATGACTGGGCTGGCGAATCATTTCATTTCAGCATAGACCCAGTTAGTATGGCCATAGAAGTGCCGATTATCACTGAATCGGGGTTGTATTCTGGAACTCGTGCCCTGAGTTGCAAAACGGACAAGAATCAGTTTAAGAACGTGCCTTGCGATGGATCTAATATCTTGATTGAGGATAATGTCAATGGAAAGCATATCATAAAGCTTACTTATGGATATTTTACCGATGGTAGTGGGCCGAGAGAATTTTACGAAGTGCTCGAAAAAATTGTTGACTAGAATTAATTACGAGAACAATGAAAAAAATAAAAATATTTAAACTGTTGTTAATCGGCCTTTGTGCCCTGACAATTTCGTCTTGTGATGACAGCGAAGATCCGGATTCGGTTATCACCTCATTTCCTTCTTATCCCGTGACAACCAGCAGTACAGCAGTCGTTGCCGAGGAAACTGAAGAAGGTGTTTATACTTTCGACTTCGCGTTGGATGGTCAGAAACAAATAAATCCTATAAGCCTTGAGGTGGGTGTTGGTAGCAACTCAACAGCTGTAGAAGGGGAAGATTTTGAACTAAGCACGCATACAATTGATTTAGATGCGTTTCAAGGACAAGATGGTTTCAGTATCGACATTCATGTATTAGAAGATTTTGAACCAGAAGGTGAAGATGAGACCGTCTATTTGACTTTTACGACAACGGCACCAAGTGGAGTCGACAAGTCTCAGCTTTTACTCGTTACTATCAAGGATAGCGGTTTGACTCCTCCGGTCACCATGGACTTTACCCTTCGCTGGGCCTTTGATGATGAACTCCTTGCTCCCAGTACCTGCGATGTGGGGATGGACCTTGATATGACTTTCCAGACTAAAGGCTCAGCCCCTTATGATGATGATCTCCTAGGTTTTGCGACATCAACCGGGGCATGCCCTGAGACAGGCACCTTAATCCTCGATGACATGGAAGACGGCGTTGAGTATGATGTTTGGATTATCATTTATGCAGGCTTTGATTATGGAGACGCCAGTGCCATGACTGTATCGATCGACTTTGAAAAGTCGGATGGAGGTTTAACCGGAACCTTTGATATCGAAGGTGTGTTCGATTCCACCATGGAGGAAGAAGCAGGAATCATAGGAACGATTCAGAAAGATGGCGACGTTATTACAATGAAAGATCTAGATGGTGAAGTTGTAGCGGAAGGTAGAGTTGGTCGCGCAGTTCAAATGGTCCATGGTATTAAGAAACCAATTTAAGTTCAAGTCACTAATATTAATTTTTATAGTGTGAAGAGGCAGTCTAAAAAGGCGGCCTCTTTTATTTTGAGTACGACAAGTAACGACATTAGTAAGGAACAAAAATTAGTAGGTGATCCGAATGAACACTCCTGATATGGGCGTCCTTTTCTTGTCAGTTTGGCGAAGTGAACTTGGGATTAGCGGTTAGCACGAAAAGTCTACCGTTATAACGATTCGTTTAGTTTTACAACCAGTTCAGTAAGGTCTTTTTCTTTTTTAATGTTGATGTGTTCCAATAATGGTTTCACATCCTTTCCGAATACAATGATCATCTCCTCTCTGAACTTTGATTTGCCCAAGGCCGAAGCGACCATCGCATCCCCTTTAGCAATGACATATGTTTTCTTTAAAATAATTTTATCATCCTGCTTTCCTATGTGCAACGCCGGGTTCGGATTCGCTGTCCCGCGAATTATTTCGTGATAGAATTTACAAAGCAACATAACAGTATCCTGATACAGCACCCGCAAAAATTGATTTTTGTAAACATTTTCCGCACCCCCAAGTGTGCTGCCGTTTATGTATTCTTCTGGATCGCCAGCCTGTGTCAATTTTACTGCTAAAACTCTGTTGACGGGCAATAGCTTCACAGCGGTGTTGTATTCTATTTCAATGTTGTTGGACTTTAAATCGATTTTAATATTCAGGTCTGACAATTTCGTGCTGTCAGTCATAAAGATGTCCGCCCTATTCCATTCATTATGTACGTAAAAATTGCCGTCCACCCCTTGTGGTACTGGGGGAAACGACGTTATAAAACCATATGGCCTGTTTTGAAAGTGAATTGCAGCATTGGTTGATGTATTTACGGGTGCATGGTATTGCCCAAAACATGTAAATGATCCAACAATAATGTATGTGCTAAGGATATATTTCATTTTCAAAAATTCGTTGGTGAAGATATGAAAAAACGGCCGACCTGGAACGATTGCTAATATCCAGCTGGTAAAATGAAAATTGTTTGAAACCCTGCAACCTTAAAACCTTATTATATTTGCGGATAATTAAAAATATGCTTTACGTTTCACGCAAGGAACATTTCAACGCAGCGCACAAACTGTATAACCCGGAATGGTCCAGGGAGAAGAATGTGGAGGTCTTCGGGCCTTGTGCCAATGAGAATTGGCACGGGCATAATTTCGATTTGATCGTCACGATAAAAGGTATTCCAGACCCAGGCTCAGGTTTTGTTGTCGACCTAAAAAAACTGAGCACATTAATCAAGGCAGAAGTCATCGAGAAACTCGATCATAAAAATCTTAACGTCGATGTCGACTTTATGCAGGGCAAACTTGCAAGTTGTGAGAATCTTATTGTGGAAATCTGGAAGATCCTTGACAGGCACCTACCAGCGATCACTTCCAACGGCAAACTTCACAGTTTGAGACTCTATGAAACACCGCGTAATTATGTGGAGTACTTCGGCGAATAAAAGGTAAACGGTAATCAGTAATCAGTAATCAGGTAATCGGTAATCGGTAATCGGTTGGTGCGTTGTAGGAAAGCAAGTAGGTGGTAAGTAGTGGTCATTGCGATTTACCGCTTTGTGAAACTTTGGGTCTTATGGACTTTGGCTTATTAATGTGAGTCTGGTAAACGTAGTCGAGTAAAAAGTAATAGATGATCAGTCGTGAACTTCCCATCTGTACTCGAAAAAGAACCCAGTATGAACATCACCGTCACTTACACCACGCTTGCAGATTCCTCCTATTTGGACGTACTTCGCACCTCGTACTCCGTACCTCTTACCTCGTACTTAAATTATGCGCTATTACATTGTTGCAGGTGAACGTTCCGGTGATTTACACGCCAGTAACCTTGTGAAAGCTTTAAAAAGTAATGACCCAACAGCCGAATTCAGAGGCTTTGGTGGCGAATTTATGGAACAGGCCGGGGTTGAGCTTGCCGTTCATTATCGTGAATTGGCCTTTATGGGTCTGGCCGAAATAATCACCAATGCGAATAAGATCAAGAAGTATATCCGGCTTTGCAAGGAAGACATTCTGGCCCATAAGCCAGACGTTATCATTCTCATCGACTATGGTGGCTTTAATCTGCAGATCGCAAAATTTGGCAAGAAAAACGGATTCAAGATCTTTTACTATATACTCCCTAAATATTGGGCTTGGTATCAAAAGAGGGCGCTTTGGTTAAAACCCCATGTCGATCGATTATTTATTATTCTACCTTTTGAAAAAGAGTTCTTTAAGAAATTCGAGTGGGAGGCTGATTACGTTGGGAACCCGGTTCTTGACGCTGTAAAAACCCACATTGCCGATAGCAATACCGTGGCAGACGGCAAAATCCTGGAAGGCGAGGCCTTCATTGCGCTATTGCCGGGGAGCCGGAAGCAGGAGTTGAAGCGTATCATACCATTGATGATCAAAGTCGTAAAGAAATTTCCCGATCATATGTTTGCCGTTGCTGCTGTAAACAATCTCGATCAATCTTTTTACGAGGAACTCAAGACAATGAAAAATGTCAAGTTGATTTTTGAAGACACTTATAATCTTCTTCAAAATTCATCCGCTGCAATTGTTACCTCAGGCACGGCCACGTTGGAAACAGCACTATTTAAAGTGCCACAAATCGTTGTTTATAAAGCAAATGCTCTGACATATTGGCTAGCGAAGAGCATGATCAACGTAAAATTCATCTCGCTGGTGAACCTGATTGCGGGTAGGGAAGTCGTCAAGGAAATGATCCAGTCAGAAGCTAATCCTGACAGTATTTCCCAGGAGCTCAACCGTATTTTGGTTGATACGAATTATCGCGCAAAAATTTTGGAAGGTTACGATCAGATTATTAAAACTCTGGATACCGGCTCCGCGTCGGAGAATGCTGCGAGGTTGATGTCTGCGTATCTGAAAATGTAAGATGTAAGAAGTGGTTGGTAAGAAGTGGTAAAGGTTAGGTTAGCTTATCGAGTCTCAATATTTTTCTTGGGAATTGACGTG
>Ga0111538_10007772_pt1 | contig 14431 bp, 14 predicted proteins | sample SoiMethybrSBSTD1_FD_79669 | JGI IMG/M metagenome (GOLD analysis project Ga0111538, IMG submission 79669) | Bulk soil microbial communities from a Populus tree surrounding site in Tennessee, USA - Soil MetaG P. TD hybrid SBSTD1 (version 2)... | ecosystem: Environmental > Terrestrial > Soil >... | reverse complement strand
GCCGCGATTGCCAATTCCCCGTGATCGCCCCCTCCACGAGGCCGATTATGGCACCCGGGTAAAATCGGCCGATGCTGATCCAGTCGCTGCTCGACACCGACCTGTACAAGTTCACGATGATGCAGGTCGTGCTGCACCACTTTCCCGGTGCGCAGGTCGAATACCAGTTCAAGTGCCGCACTCCCGGCGTGGACCTTGCGAGCCACATTGACGCGATCCGCGAGGAAGTCGCGAACCTGTGCAAGCTGCGCTTCGCGGACGAAGAGCTCACCTACCTGCGCGGGTGGCGCTTCATGAAGTCGGATTTCGTCGATTTCCTCGCGCTCTTCCATTTCAACGAGAAGTACATCACCATCGAGCCGACGCGCGACAAGAGCCTCGACATCACCATCCGCGGCCCATGGCTGCACACGATCCTTTATGAGATCCCGGTGCTGGCGATTGTGTCCGAGGTGTACTCTCGCCGCACGCAGCCGAACCCGGCGCTCGACGAGGGCCGCCGGCGCCTGCGGCACAAGATCGACCTCGTGCGCACCGTCGAATCGGTCGACGACCTGAAGATCTCGGACTTCGGCACGCGGCGGCGCTTCTCGCTGGCGTGGCAGGACGAGATCATCGGCACGCTCAAGCGCGAGGTCCCGCAGTACTTCGCGGGGACGTCGAACGTGCTGCTCGCGATGAAGCACGGCGTCACGCCTCTGGGCACCATGGCGCACGAGTACATGCAGGCGTGCCAGGCGCTCGGCCCGCGGCTGCGCGACGCGCAGGTGTTCGCGTTCGACAAGTGGGCGCAGGAGTATCGCGGCGACCTCGGGATCGCGCTCTCCGACACCTACGGCATGGCCGCGTTCCTGCGCGACTTCGACATGTTCTTCTGCAAGCTGTTCGACGGCGCGCGGCACGATTCGGGCGACCCGTTCGAGTGGGGCGAGCGGCTGATCGCGCACTACCAGAAGAACCGCGTCGATCCGCGCAGCAAGACGCTCGTCTTTTCCGACCAGCTGACGTTCCCGCTCGCGATCGAGATCTCGCGCCGCTTCCGCGGCCGCGCCCGGATCTCGTTCGGCATCGGCACGAACCTCACCAACGACCTCGGCTACGTGCCGATCAACATCGTGATCAAGATGACCGAGTGCAACGGCCAGCCGGTGGCCAAGGTCTCGGACGCGCCGGGCAAGACGATCAGCAAGGACGAGGGCTACCTCGCCTACCTGCGGCAGGTGTACGGCATCCCGGCGCCGCACTGATGCGCCCGGGCGGCACGGCAGGCGCCGTGCTTGCGGTCGTCTTCCTCCTCAACCTGCTCGGCCGGGGCGCGGGCGAAACCTACGCGGTGTTCCTGCTGCCGCTCGAGCGCGAGTTCGGCTGGGCGCGCTCGCAGCTGACGAGCGTGTATTCCGCCTACTTGATCGTCGGCGGCTTCATCGCGCCGCTCGTCGGCCTGGTGTTCGACCGGCTCGGGCCGAGGGTCGTGTACACCGCCGGGCTGCTTTCCCTGTCGACGGCGTTCTTCCTTGCCTCGACGCTCGGCAACCTGTGGCAGTTCTACGTCTTCATCGGCGGGATGATCGGACTGGGCGTCGGGCTGCTCGGCATGGTGCCGGCGTCCGCGCTGCTGACGCGCTGGTACCGGGCCAAGATCGCGACCGCGATCGGCATCGCGTTCGCCGCGGGCGGCATGGGCGGACTGCTGTTCGTGCCGTCGGTGCAGGCGCTGCTCGAAACGTTCCACTGGCGCACGGTCTACCAGATCCTCGGTGTCTTGATGCTTTGCGCGGCGCCTTTTGCGGCGCTCGCGGTGCCGTGGAAGGTGTTCGTCGCCGGCGACCCGGAAATGCGCGTGGCGCAACGAGCGCACGCGGCCGCCGCGGGCTGGACGGTTCGCGCGGCGATGCGCACGCGTCTGTACTGGGCGCTGGTGCAGGTGTTCTTCTTCACGTCGATCGGCATGTTCACCGTGCTGGTCCAGTTGGTCGTCTACCTGATCGACGTCGGCTTCTCGCCGATCGCCGCCGCGACCGCGTACGGGCTGATCGGAATGTTCTCGGTCGTCTCGGTCTCGGGCAGCGGCTTCGCGTCCGACCGCTTCGGCTACCGCAGGACGGTGACCGCCAGCTTCATCGGGACCGCGAGCGGCGTGCTGCTGATGCTCGCGATGTCGTATGCGCCTTCGACCGCGCTGCTCGTCGTGCTCGTCGTCGTGTTCGGCCTGTGCATGGGCGTGCGCGGGCCGATCGTGTCGTCGATCGCGACGCGGCACTACGCCGGCCCGAAAGTGGCGACCATCTACGGCACGATCTACGCGACGAACTCGATCGGCGCGGCGACCGGATCGCTGATCGGCGGCGCACTGCACGACCTCACGGGCGGTTATCGCGCGGGGTTCATCTTCTCGCTGTGCGCGATCGTGTTCGCAGTCGCACCGTTCTGGACGGTGCGCGCGATGCGCGTGGATCGTTCGGCGTGAGATCGAGGGGCGCGTGCCTGGTCCGCCGCGCGTGCGGCTTCACGCTTTTCGAGTTGATGGTGGTCGTCTCGATCATCGCGATCCTCGCGCTGATTACCGTCCCCTTCTATGTCGATCGCGCCATCCAGGAGCAGGTCAAGGAAGGCCTGCAGTTCGCCGAATTCGCCAAGAAGGCGGTGGCTATCGTTTGGGGCATCAGCGGGGCGCTTCCCGAGGACAACGCGGCCGCGGGACTGCCCGAGCCGGCGAGGATCATCAGCACGTACGTGAGCGCACTCAAGGTGGATCATGGGGCCATTACCGTCACCTTCGGCGGCAAGGCGAACCGGCTGATCCAGGGCAAGCACGTGACGCTGCGCCCGGGTTATGTGGCCGACGCGCCGATCGTGCCGCTATCGTGGTTCTGCGGGCTTGCGGCGCCGGTCGCGGGGCTCAAGGTCGCCGGCGAGAACGCGACCGACATCCCGGCCGGGCGGCTACCGGCCGCTTGTCGAATCTGAGGCCCGCTAGAATCTGCTCATGACCTTCCCGATCCTCTTCAGAAGCCTCGCGATCCTCGTCGCTGCCGTGCTGCTCGGTGGCTGCACCACGGCGCCACATCCGGTTGCGGAGAAGCCGCGCCTCATCGTGTTCTTTGTAGTCGACGGCCTGCCGCAATACCAGGTGACCGGCTATCGCGACCAGCTCGCGAAGGACGGCTTTGCACGGTTCCTCGATCGCGGCGCGTGGTTCGCCGATGCCCGATACGCGCACGCGTTCACCGTGACGGGAGCAGGGCATGCCGTCATGCTGACCGGCGCCTATCCGCATCGCACCGGAATCATCGGCAACGACTGGCGCGACCGGACCACCGCCGACCTGGTTTACTGCGCGCAGGACGAAGCGCACACGTATATCGGCCACAAGACGCAGAAGCTCGACGGCACGAGCCCGAAGAACCTGTTGGTCGAGACCGTCGGAGACGTGCTTCGGCGCGCGGATTCCCGCGCCAAGGTAGTTGCCATCTCCGGCAAGGATCGCGGCGCCATTCTTCCCGCAGGGAAGAGCGGCGTGGCCTACATGTACCAGGCCTCCACCGGGCATTTCGCGTCGACCACCTATTACATGAAGGAGCACCCGGCGTGGGTCAATGCCTTCAATGGCGCGAACCCGGCGAATCGTTGGTTCAAGGCCGCATGGTCGCCGCTGCTGCCCGAATCGGCCTACGCGCGGTCGCTGCCGGACGGGCAGGCCTGGTACAACCCGGGGGGCAAGCTGCCGAAGGTGCTCGGAGAAAAGGACGAGAAGGCCGGACCGGCGTTCTACGGCGCACTGATCGCCAGCCCTTACGGCGACGCGCTGACGCTCGATTTCGCGCGCGCAGCCATTGCCGGAGAGGGGCTCGGCCAGGACGACGTGCCCGACATCCTTTCGGTCAGCCTTTCGACCCACGACTACATCAACCACGGCTACAGCCCCGAGTCGCGCCTTTCGCACGACCACCTGCTGCAACTCGACCGGCTGCTCGAAGCGTTCTTTGCCGACCTCGATCGCCTGGTCGGCAAGGATCGCTACATCGCAGTCCTGACCGCGGACCACGGATTCTCTCCAGCGCCGGAGCACAGCCAATCGTTGGGAAGAAATGCCGGCCGGCAGAATACGACGGAGATGTTTGCCCGGCTCAATGCTGCACTGGGAGCGAAATTCGGCGAGCCCAAGCTTGCGCGCGGCTATTCCGCGAGCGGCGTGCTGCTCGACGGTGCCACGATCGCGCAGAAGCGCCTCGATCGGCGCGCGGTCGAGGAGGAAACCCGGCGCGCGGTGCTACAGGAGCCGGGGGTCGCGGCGGCCTTTACTCGTACAGAGCTCGAGAATCCGTCGAGCCTGCCGGCCGATACGCCGTTCCTCGCCCAGGTCCGCAAGACCTGGAACCGCGAGCGCTCCGCCGACGTGCAGATGCTGATCCGCAACTACTGGCTGTTCGAATCTCGCCGCGCGTTCGCGGCGACGCACGGCTCGCCATACGTCCAGGACTACACCGTGCCGATTCTCTTCTACGGCCCGCGCTGGCTGGGGACGGGACGAGTCGAGCAGACCGTAGAAGTCGCCGACATCGCGCCGACTCTTGCCCGCTTCCTCGGCGTCGCGGCGCCCGCAGCGTCCGAAGGAAAGCCGCTGCCGCTGCCCGCGCCGCGCTGATCAGCGCAGCAGGCCGGATTCGCGCGCTTCGCGCTCGAGCCCCTCGCGCAACGCAGGATGCGCGAGGGCCAGCATCCGTTTCGCCCGCTCGCGCAGCGAGCAGCCGCGCAGGTCGGCCGCGCCGTGCTCGGTGACGATGACGCCGGCTTCGCTGCGCGGTGTTGCCACGGGGCCTGACAGCTTCACGACGATCCGGGAGATTTTCGTCCCGACGGCCGAGGGCAGCAGGACGAGCGATACGCCGCCAGGCGACTGGTTCGCCGCGCGGATGAAGTCGAGCGCGCCTCCGACCGCACCGACGTAGCTGCCGTTCGCAATCTCGGCATTGACCTGGCCGGTGAGATCCACTTCGACTGCCGAATTGATCGCGACGAAACGCTCGATGCCCAGCAGCACGCGCGGGTCGTGCGTGTACTCGGATGAGCGCAGCCGGACCAGCGGATTGCGCTGCGCGAAGTCGAAGAATTTCTGCGTGCCGAACACGAGGCCGCCCACGACCTGCTCGATCACGCCGCGCGCTGCGAGGTCGACGATGCCGTCGCCCAGCGCGCCCGAATGGATCCGCAGCCCCTTGCGATCGCCGAGGAAACCGAGGATCGCGTCCGGGAGCGCGCCCAGGCCGAACTCGAGTGTTGCGCCGTCCGGCACGAATGCCGTGGCATAGCGCGCGATCGCGCGCTCGGTTTCGCCGGGTGCGCCGTAGGGCAGGGGCACGCTCGGGCGCGAAGTGCGGATAGACAGCGCGATGTCTTTTGCGTGGAGCAGCCTCTCGGTATGAGTCCAGGGAATGCGCTCGTTCACCTCGGCGACGACCGCGCGGCACGACTCGAGCGCGGGCACCAGGTATTCGGCGACGAGGCCAAGGCTATGCTCGCCGCGCTCGTTCGGCGGGCTGACTTGCACGAGCAACACGTCGGCCGGAATCGCGCGCGAGCGGATCAGCGCGCCGAACCGCGAGTACGGATGCGGATGGATGTCGAGCACGCCGGCGTTCGCGAGCGCGCGGTTGTGGCCGGCGCCGCAGTACGACGTCAGCCGCAGGTGATCGGCGTGTTGCGGCTGGACGATGCCGGAATAGTTGACGCCGAGGAACAGCGTCGCGCCGGAAAAGCTTGCGCGCTGCGCAACCAGCGCCTCGACCAGCGTCTGCGGCTCGGCGCAGCCCTGCGCGACGACGATGCCGTCGCCGGGGCGGATCACGCGGGCGAGTTCGACGCTCACGCGGGCGATGCTACCATCCGCTTCAATCGCAACCAGGGAGAAACGAGATGCTCGACGCGCATGCGCTGGACGTTCTGTTTCGGCAGGCCCGCACCCACAGCGCCCTGTCCGGGCCAGTCACCGACGAGCAGCTGCGCGCGCTGTACGAGCTCGCGAAATGGGGCCCGACGACGCTCAACTCGCAGCCGGGGCGGTTCGTCTTCATCCGCTCGAAGGAGGCGAAGGACAAGCTCGCGCCGGCGCTGAGTCCCGGAAACCTCGACAAGACGATGGCCGCGCCGGTGACGGCGCTCGTCGCCTACGACGTCGGCTTCTACGACAACCTGCCGAAGACGTTTCCGCACCGCCCGGAAGCGAACAAGGCCTTCATGGGCGACGAGAAGGCCGCGTACGCGAGCCTTACGGCCGTGCGCAACAGCTCGCTGCAGGGCGCGTACCTGATCATCGCGGCGCGCGCGCTCGGGCTGGATTGCGGTCCGATGTCCGGATTCGACAACGCCAAGGTCGATGCGGCGTTCTTCCCGGACGGGCGCTGGAAGAGCAACTTCCTCTGCAACCTCGGGCGCGGCGACCCGGCGAAGCTCATGCCGCGCAACCCGCGGCTTACTTTCGAGGAGGCGTGCCGGATCGCCTGAGCGCGGGGCGCGCGCCCTTCTCGTCGAATTCGTAGTGCAGCACGAGCTGGTCGCGCACCGGACCGGCCAGTCGCAGCTTCAGCGCCCACTCGCCCGTCATCTCCAGGTCGAGCCGCGCCTCGTAGTCGCCGGGTTTTGCGCCCGGCTTCGCCTTCACCGGCTTGAGGTTGTGGGCCATCGGCATCGAAGGCATGTCGGCGCCGATCGAGACCTGCGCGCCCGCGAGCGGCGCGCCGCCGCGCGCGAGGTGCACCACGCAGTCGTAGACGAAGTCGGTGCCGGTAAAGCGGCAGTCGAGCTCGGCCTTGATCCCCTGCGCGTGCAGCGGCAGCGCTGCCGCGCCGAGGATCAGGAAAAGCGCGCTTTTATCCATTGCACGGCTCTTTCATCGAGCAGCCCGCGCGGGCGCAAGATCAGCAGCACGGCGACCAGCCCGCCGAATACGATCATGCGCGTGCCGCCGAACACCTGGCTGCCTTCCAGCGCGCCGATGTCGAGCGCAACGCCCACGAGCGGCCCGAGCGCGGTCCCCAGGCCGCCGATCAGCGCGTACGCAAGGCTGTGCACGCCGAGCATGATGTCGAAGTTGCGGGGCTCGATGTAGGTGTTGTGGTGCGCATAGAGCACGCCGCCGAGCGCGGCGAGCGCTCCCGCGGCCGCAGCGACACCGAGCTTGAGCCGGCCGACGTTCACCCCAAGCGCGCTGGCGAGCTCGGAATCCGAACCAACTGAGCGCAGCACCGCGCCGAGGCGCGAGCGCTCGATGAGCAGCAGCGCGATGAGCACCGCGGCGAGCAGCGCATAGATGATCGCGAGATATTCGACGGGCTCGACGCCGCGCTCGAACACCCACCGGATGCCGCGGAAGCCCTGCGTGCCGTCCGGCCCGACCGTCTCGCCGCCGACAGTCTTCTGGAAGATGAGCAGCTCGAACAGGATGCGCGCCATCTCCGCGGCGGCGAGCGTCGACATCGCGAAATAGAGGCCCTTCAGGCGCAGCGTGGGCAGGCCGACCGCGAGCGCAGCGAGCGCGCCGAGCGCCATCGCCCCGAGTGCCGCGAGCGGTAGCGAAACGCCGTACAGGGCAGTCAGGACCCCGCCCGCGTACGCGCCGACTCCGAAGAACGCCTGTTGCCCGAACGACATCTCGCCTACGACGAGCAGCAGGTACGCCGACAGCGCGAGGAACGAAAAGAGCCCGACGTTGGTCAGGACGCCGATCGTATAGTCGTCCATCGCGTCATCCAGGCGGGGCGCGCCGCGAGCAGCGCAAAAAGCAGCAGGTAGGCGACGAGGTCGCGCGCCTGCGGGCCAAAGAACCACTGGCTGTGCGCCTCGATGAGGCCGAGCGCGAGCCCGCCGAGGACGGCGCCGGGTAGCGAGCCGAGCCCGCCGAGCATCATCGCGAGCAGGCCCTTGAGCGTCGACCACATGCCGAGCATCGGCGTGACCTGACCGTGCGAGGCGACGATCAGGTAGCCGGCGAGCCCGCCGATCGCGGATGCGAGCGCGAAGACGAGCACGAACGTGCGCGCGAGATCGATGCCGGCAAGGCTCGCGGCGAGCGGATTGTCGATCGCCGCGCGCACCGCGAGCCCGAACCGCGACCGGTACAGGAGCCGGTGGAGCAGCACGCAGACGGCCGCCGTTGCCGCGAGCATCACCAGCGCGTCGCCCGGCAACGAAAGGCCTGCGAACTGCAGTGGCGCGCCTTCGAAGAGCTGCGGGAACGGATAGATATGGCGCGGCATTGCAAGCATCGCGACTTCCTCGATCTGCATCCACAGCGCGAAGCTTGCGACCATCGCCGCGACCGCCGAGCCCCGGCGATGCGGCGCGAAGCACAGTCGCTCGACGTAGGCGCCGGCGAGCACCGTTGCCGCGATCGTCACCACCGCAAGCGCGATCAGCCCGGCCTGGAAATTCAGGTGCGTCCACGTCGCGCAGTAGCACCCGAACAGGACCGCCGGTCCGTACGACAGGTTCATCCGGCGCAGCACGCCGAAGATCAGCGTGAAGCCGAGCGCGAGCAGCGAATACGAGGCGCCCAGCGCGAGGCCGTCGAGCGTGTTCTGCGCGAGGTCGAGCACCTAGCGGCGGGCCGTGCCGAGGTAGGCGCGGCGGATGACCTCGTCCTGCTCGAGCGACCCCGGGTCGCCGGAAAACGTGACCTTGCCCTGCTCGATCAGGTAGAAGTGCTGCGCGACCTGCAGCGCCATGTAGGCGTTCTGCTCGACGAGCAGGATCGTCGTGCCGTCGCGGTGCAGGTCGGAAATGATGCGGAAGATTTCCTCGACGACGAGCGGCGCGAGGCCCAGCGACGGCTCGTCCATCAAGAGCAGCTTCGGCCGGCTCATCAGCGCCCGCGCGACCGCGAGCATCTGCTGCTCTCCACCCGAAAGGGTCCCGGCATCCTGCGCCGCGCGCTCGCGCAGGCGCGGGAAGCGCTGCATCAGGCGATCGATGTCGGCCTCGATCTCGCCGGCACCCGAGCGCTGGTAGGCGCCGGCGCGCAGGTTCTCGATCACCGTCATCTGCGGAAAGACCAGCCGGTTCTCCGGCACGAGCGCGATGCCGGTGCGCACGATTCGATGCGGCGGATGCCCGGCGATGTCCTTGCCCGCGAACCGGATCGTCCCGCTGCGTGGCTTCAGCACGCCCGCCGTCGTGAAGAGGAGGGTGGTCTTGCCGGCGCCGTTCGGGCCGAGCAGGCACGTGATCGAGCCTTCGGCGACTTCGAGCGACACGCCCTTGAGCGCCTCGATCTTGCCGTAGGCAGTGACCAGGTCCTGGATCGAGAGCAGCGCAGCCATCATGCGCCTCCGCCGAGGTAGGCGGTGCGCACGAGCGGATCGGCCTGGATCTCCGCAGGCGGCCCTTCGGCGATCTTCTGCCCGAAGTTGAGCACGGCGATCCGGTCGGCCACGCCCATCACGAGCTCCATCACGTGTTCGATCAGCAGGATCGTGATCCCGCGCTCGCGCAGGCTGAGAATCCGCGAGCGCAGTTGCCCGATCTCTTCGCTGTTCATGCCGGCGGCGGGCTCATCGAGCAGCAACAGCTTCGGCTTCGCGGCGAGCGCGCGCGCGAGCTCGAGCCGCCGCTGCTCGCCGAACGCGAGATTCGCGGCCAGCTCGTTTTGCTTGTCGGCGAGCCCGCCGAATTCGAGCAGCTGTGCGATCTCCGCGCGCACCGCCTTCTGGCCGCCGAGCCAGCGCGAGAAGAAGCCGCGCGCCGCGCGGTCCTCGGCCGAGTTCTGCGCGACCCACAGGTTCTGCCACACGGTGAGCTGCCCGAACAGGCGAATGTTCTGGAAGGTCCGCGCAATGCCCGCCTCGAGCCGCTTGTGCGTCGGCAGGTCGCTGATGTCCTCGCCGCGAAAATAGACCACGCCCGAAGAGAGCGGCAGCAACCCGGTGACCAGGTTCACGGTCGTGCTCTTGCCGGATCCGTTCGGGCCGATCAGGCCGACGATCTCGCCGTCGCCGACAGTAAGGTCGAGCCCGTCGACCGCGCGCACGCCGCCGAACGTTCGCGACACGCCTTTGAGGTCAAGCACGCCGCGCTCCGCCAAGGAAGCCCGCGGGCCGCACGTTCATCGCGAGCACGATCAGCGCGCCGAACAGCAGGTTTCTCCAGTCGCCGAGGAACCTCAGTCCCTCGATCAGCACGCCCTGCACGAAGATCACCGCGAGCAGCGTGCCGAAGACGCTGCGCAGCCCGCCGACGATCGGGTAGGCGATCGCGAACGTCGCGACGAGGATGTTGAAGCTCGAGTGCTCGATGTGCGTCGTATAGTGTGCGTAAAGGCCGCCGCCAACGCCGGCAATCGCGCCGCCGATCGTGAAGGCGCTCACCTTCGCGGCGGTGAGATTGACGCCGACCGCCTGCGCCGCGATTTCGTCTTCCCCCACGGCGCGCAGCACCGCGCCGTAGCGCGAGCGGTCGAACCACCACAGCAGCGCCATCGCCAGGACGACGCACGTCCAGACGAACAGCATCACCTCGAGCGTGCTCCAGCCGTGCTCGGGGAAGAAGCGGATCTGTCGGAACCCTTCGCCGCCCAGCGGGCCGACCTTGATGCCGCCCTTGGCGACCTGATAGTCGAAGTTGAAGAAAAAGAGCCGCACGCCTTCGCCGAAAGCGAGCGTCGCGATGACGAGCATCAGGCCTTTCACGCGCAGCGCCGGAAAGCCCACTGCGCAAGCGGTGATCGCGCCCGCAAGTGCACCGATGCCAAGCGCGGGAGCGAGGTGCCAGCCGGCGAGCACCGTGAGCATCGCCGAGACGTACGCGCCGACCGCGAAGAATCCCGCCTGCGCGAGCGTGACCTGGCCGGTCAGCAGCACGATGTACGCCGAAAGGCCAAGCAGCGTATGCACGCCGATCAGCTGCGCGAGGCCGAAGTAGAAGTCCATCAGTCCGTAGCGGCCTTGCGCCCGAAAAAACCCTCGGGGCGGAACACGAGGAACGCGAAGAGGAGCAGCATCACGTAGAGATCGCGCTCGGTCACGCCGCGCCACAGCTGCAGCACGTTCTCGAACCCGCCGACCAGCAGGCCGGCGACGATCGCGCCCGGGATCGAGCCGAGCCCGCCGATCACCGTGACGATCAGGCCCTTTACGGTGAGCGGCGTTGTCAATAGCGGAGAAAGCGTGCCGACCGACGCGCCGATCATCGCGCCGGCGAGGCCGCCGAGGAGGCCCGTGACGATGAACGTGGCCGCGTTCACGCCGCCGACGCGGATTCCGCACAGTTGCGCCGCGACTGGCTGCTGCGAGACGGCGCGCGTCGCCAGGCCTAGCTTCGTGCGGTAGAGCAGGGCGAGCAGCAGGATCATTGCGAGCACGCTGATCGCGAAGACCAGCAGCAGGTCGCCGCGCAACGTGAATTCGCCCGCGCGCAGCATCACGTCGTCGAACATCGCCGGATAGTTCTGCGGCATGCCCTCGGTGGTGTGCACGATGATCTCATCGATCAGCAGCAGCATGCCGACGGTCGACATCAGCGTGGCAAGCGGGTTGGCGAGCGGGATGAAATGGAAGCACAGCAGGTAGACGAGATAGCCGATCACGCCGCCCGCGGCGAACGCGCAGAGGAACACCTGCCATGGCGCCGCGCCAACGAGGACCTTCAGGATCAGGAGCCCGGCGTACGCACCGCCGACCGACGCCGCGGCGTACGACAGGTTCAGCTTGTGCATCACGCCGAAGACCAGCGTGAAGCCGATGCCGATCAGCGCGTAGGTCGCGCCGAAGAGCACGCCGTCCGAGATCGCCTGCAGGATGTCGAGCATGCGCGAAAAAAAACAGGCGCGGGGAGCGATCCGCGCGCCTGCCCGGGTTTTCCCGATCCGCCGCTACAGCGGGTTATGCAGCACGACCCAACTGTTGCCCTTCGCCTGCACGAAAAGGTACGGCTTGTCAGCCTCGCGATCCGCGGTGCGCTTGGTCACGCCCATCAGGCCCTGCGTGGTGCGCAGCTTCGCCAGGCCGTCGCGGATCTTGCGCCGGTCGGCCTGCAGGTCATTCTTCCCACCGGAGATCTTCTCCGCCTCCATGACCTGCTTCAGGATGAACATGTTCTCCCATGCCGCCATCGAATGCAGGTCGGCTGCGCCCTTGAACTTCGCGGTGGCCTGCGACGCCGCCTGGCCTTCCTTCGTCACCGGTGCGAACGAGGTGGGGATGATGATGCCCTGCGCCTGCTTGCCGCAGCCTTCGAGCGTTTCCATCGACGACGAGCTCGTCAGGCCGACCAGCACTTTCGGCTTCACGCCCTGGCGCTGCATCTCCTTCAGCGCGCCGCACAGGCTGAACGGGTGCGCCGAGATCGCAACCACGTCGGCATTCGCCTTCTTCATCTCGCGCACCTGGGTCGCGAAGTTCGTGTCGGCGAGCAGCCACTTGGATTCGCCGAGCACCTGGAAGCCGTTCGCCGCGGCGCGGTCCTTCATGACCACGTGCCACGACGCGCGCGAATGCGCGAAGTCTTCCTCGACGCCGCCGTAGACCGTCTTCAGCTCGGGATGCGACGCGCGCAGCCAGTAGAAGACCGAGCTGTACATCGTTGCCTCGTTCGGCACGTTGCGGAACGCCCACTCCGAGATTTTCGCGAGGCCGACCTTGATGGCGACGTCGGTGAAGATCGGGAATTGCAGGCCCGAATCGCCCTTGTCGTCGACTTTCTTCTGCAGGATGCCGAACAGAGGCTCGGCAACGTTCGAGCAGGTCGGTCCCACCGCGATCACCGCATCGCTGCCGGCGATCCGGCGCACGACCGAGATTCCCTGCTCGGCGTTGCAGCCGTCGTCGAAATAGTCCACTTCGATCTTTGCCTTGGAGCCGTCGGCGAGCTTGACGCCGCCCTGCTTGTTGATCGCGTCGGCCGCTGCACGCATCGCGGCTTCGCTGTTGACGCCGAACGAGCGCACAGGTCCGGTCTTCGCGCCGAATCCCGTCACCTTGATCGTCTTTTCCTGCGCGAGTGCGCCGCCCGCGGCGAATGCGAGCGCCACTGCAAATGCCAGTACATTCTGTTTCACGGGGCCTCCTCCTTGAGGTAGATTCCGCGACCAGTGTAATCGGAGAGCGAGCGATGGCAAAGACCGCGAAGCGCAATGCTGCGCTGCGAAAGCGAAAGCAGCCGGCGAAGCAGGACATGTGGGCGGCTCTCAAGCCGAACGCGGCGAACTACGCGCCCCTGAGCCCGGTGGGATTCCTCGCGCGTGCTGCCGAGATCTATCCGGACCGGGTGGCCGTGATCCACGGCGCCGGCCGGATCACCTATGCGAAATTGCACGAGCGCGCGCGGCGACTTGCGTCTGCATTGGCGAAGAAGGGCGTAAGGAAGGGCAGCGTGGTGTCGGCGATGCTGCCGAACGTGCCGGCGATGCTGGAAGCGCATTACGCGGTGCCGGGATTGGGCGCGGTGCTCAATACGATCAACACGCGCCTCGATTCCGATACGGTCGCCTACATCCTCGAGCATGCCGAAGCGAAGGTGCTGATCACCGACCGCGTGTTCGCGCCGGTCGTCGGGCCGGCGCTCGCGAAGATGAAGAAAAGGCCGTTCGTGATCGACGTCGACGATCCGCTCTATGCGGGACCGGGAGACCGCGTCGGTGCAATCGAGTACGAAGCGTTCCTGAAGGCCGGCGACCCCGGGTTCTCGCTGAAGCTGCCGCAGAATGAATCCGACCCGATCGCGCTCAACTACACGAGCGGCACGACCGGCCGGCCGAAAGGCGTCGTGTATCACCACCGCGGCACGTTCCTCGAGTCGGTCGGCAACGTGATGGCGTGGGCGATGCCGGCGCACCCGGTGTACTTGTGGACGCTGCCGATGTTCCACTGCAACGGCTGGTGCTTCCCGTGGTCGGTCACCGCAATGGCTGGAACGCACGTGTGCCTGCGGGCCGTCGATCCGGCGGTGATTTTTCCGATGATCGCAGAGCACGGCGTGACGCACATGTGCGGCGCGCCGACGGTGCTCGCCATGCTGACCGCGGCGCCTGAAGAGCAGCGCCGCAAGTTCGAGCGCGTCGTGCACATCCAGACCGGCGGCTCGCCGCCGCCGGCGAAGGTCATCAAGGCGATGGAGGAACTCGGTTTCCAGGTGCTGCACATCTACGGGATGACCGAGTTGCAGGGGCCGTCGACGTTCTGCGCATCCCAGGCGGCCTGGAGCGCCTTGCCGCTCGAAGAGCGTGCGAACGAGATGGCGCGGCAGGGCGTGCGCTACCAGGTCGTCGACGGGCACATCGTCGGCGACCCGAAGACCTGCAAGCCCGTCCGCAAGGATGGGAAAACGATGGGCGAGATCCTGATCCAGGGGAACACCGTGATGCTCGGCTACCTGAAGGATCAAAAGGCCACGGCCGATGCGTTCCACGGCGGCTGGATGCACACCGGCGACCTTGCGGTGTGGC
>Ga0111538_10007771_pt1 | contig 14432 bp, 15 predicted proteins | sample SoiMethybrSBSTD1_FD_79669 | JGI IMG/M metagenome (GOLD analysis project Ga0111538, IMG submission 79669) | Bulk soil microbial communities from a Populus tree surrounding site in Tennessee, USA - Soil MetaG P. TD hybrid SBSTD1 (version 2)... | ecosystem: Environmental > Terrestrial > Soil >... | reverse complement strand
GCTTGAATCCCGCCACTTCCGGGCCGACAGAAAAAATCTCGCCGGCGGCTTCGGCGCCGACCACCAGCGGCAGCTTGCGCTTGGCGAACGCCATGCCGCGATAGCCCCACAGGTCGATGTGATTGAGCCCGACCGCGCGCACGCGGATCTGCACCTCGCCGGGGCCGGGCGGGGCAGGGGGCGCGACATCGGCAAGCTCGAGCCTGCGGTCCGCGACGAGCGTGAGGGCGCGCATGTGCGGTTGGTTCAGGCCGGCTCGCGGCTCATCACCAGCGAGACGTTCTGCCCGCCGAACCCGAACGAGTTGGACAGCGCGCAGCGCACGCGCGCATCGCGCGCCACGTTGGGCACGACGTCGAGCGGGATTGCCGGATCCGGCACCACGTAGTTGATGGTCGGCGGCAGCCGCTGATGCTCCAGCGTGAGCAGGGTGAAGATCGCCTCCACGGCGCCGGCCGCCGACAACGTGTGGCCGATCATCGACTTGTTCGACGATATCGGCACTTCCTTGGCGCGCTCGCCGAACACCGCCGCGGCGCCCACGTGCTCCATCTTGTCGTTCTCCGGCGTGCCGGTGCCGTGCGGGTTGATGTAGTCGATCTCGTCGGGGTGGCGGCCGGCATCCTCGATGGCGTTGCGCATGCAGCCGATGATGGGCTTGCCGTCGGGGCTCGATCGCGTGCGGTGGAACGAATCCGCCATCTCGCCGCAGCCTTCGATGACGCCCAAAATTTTCGCGCCGCGCGCCTGCGCGGCGGCCAGGCTCTCGAGCACCAGGGCGCCGGCGCCTTCCGCCATGACGAAGCCGTCGCGGTTCTTGGAAAACGGTTTTGCGGCGGCTTGCGGCGGATCGTTCTGGGTCGACAAAGCCGAGAGGAGCGAGAAGCGAATGAGCGCTTCCGGATTGACCGAGGCGTCGGTGCCGACGCACAAGGCCGCCTCGGTCTCGCCGCGCCGGATCGCTTCGACGCCGAGTTGGATGGCGGTGGTGCCGGAGGCGCAGGCGGTGGACAGCGAGATCGGTGAGCCCTGGGTGCCGAAGCGCTCGCTCAGGTTCTCGGCCACCGAGCCGACCACGCAGCGTTCGTGCAGGGCGCGGAAGCGGCCCGATGCCGCCGCGCGCAAGAGCGCGTCATAGTCGACGGCGCCGTTTGCCCCGGCACCGGCCGCTGTGGCGGCTGCCGCCGCGGCGGCCGCGAACGCCTCGCGGTGATGCCACTCGAACTCGACCGGTGCCACCGCAAGGAACAGCGGTCCGGGAAAGGTGCCCCTGCCGACGCCGGCCTGGGCGATCGCCTCGTCGATCGCCAGCTCGGCGAGCCGCTCGCCGAGCTCGGTCGAGCAGAACGGCTCGAGCGGAAGGAAATCGACGGCGCCGGCGATCGTGGTCTTCAATCCCTCGGTGGGAAACCGGGTGATCGTCTTGATGCCGGATTGGCCCGCCGTGAGCTTGGCCCAGTTGTCGGCCTTGCCGGCGCCGAGCGACGTGACGATACCCATGCCGGTCACCACGACGATCGGCCGGCCTGCCTTGTCCTGTGTTGACGTCATTGCCTTACCTCAAGCCACCGCTTCGACCAGCGCCATGCCTTCACCACGCCAGTGGCCGACGCTGGTCACCACGGCCTGCCGCAACGTCCCGCCCGGAGCAACGTCGTGGCCCAACGCATCGGCCGGCGGATACAGCTCGCCATGCTGCAGGGCCAGTGTGGCGAGCGCGACGTTCATTGGAAACTGTGCCTCGACTCCGTGTCCAATATGGGTTCCGGTGGCGCGAACCGGAATGCCCGCGTGGGCGGCCAGGAAGGCGCGCTCCTCCGCCGTGGCCGGTTCTGCGCCCGTCGCCCCCGACACGATGGCACAATGCGCGCTGTCTAGCGACGGCGTGAGCTCGGCCCACATGCGCTCGAGGGCGGCCGTCACGTCACCCGGATGGCGCCGCGTGCGCCGGGACAGGATGTGCGACAGCCGGGCGAGCGCCTGGGCGCCGCGGGCGCCGGCGTGCTCGGGCGATTCGAGCATGATGAAGGCGCCGAGCGACGCCAGCGCCATTCCGCCGCCGCGCTCGGCACGCGCGAACACCGGCGCGAAGGGCTCCTTGAGCGCATAGCCGCCAGATTCATAAAGCAGGAGCAGGTCGGGGCGCTCGCCGTTGTGGGCGCCGCCCACCAGCACGATCTCGCTCTGGCGCGATGCGATGCGCGCCGCCGCGATGCGCACCGCGTCCACGCCCGCCGCCTCCTCGCCCATGAAGGTGCGCGAGGAACCGGTGACGCTGTGCACGATCGTGATGTTGCCGGCGAGCAGATTCGACAATTGGCCGAGGAACAGGGTCGGGCGCAGATCGCTCATCAGCCGTTCATTAAGGAAAGCGCCGGGGTTTTCCGCCGTCTGCAATCCGGTCAGGATCGCGCTGTCGACCGCGTAGTCGCGTTCGCCGCCGCCGGCGGCGACGAGCAGATCGATGCGCCCGAGCAGGGCGGGATCGCCCTTGGCCTGCGCCGAATCGAGCGCCAGGCCGGCCGCGTAGGTGCCGATCCGTTGCCACAGCTCCATCTGCCGTTGGTCGCCCTTTTTCGGGATCTGCTTGTCGAACTCGATGGCCGGAAGCAGGTGCACCACATAGGGAGCGAACCGGGACACGTCGGCGCGCGGCGCGTGCATCAGCTGCTGCCAGTGTGCGTCTGGGCCTTCGCCCAGGCACGAGACGATGCCGATGCCGGTGATCAGGACGTGCCGCGGCGCCTCAGCCATGCTGCTGCGCGCCCGCAGGGCGCGCCTCCAGCGGGAATTTCAGCCGTTCGCCCCACGCCTCCATGGTGGCGCGGAATTCCGGGCTGGGAAATTCCATCACCTTGAAGGTGATCTCGGCGTTGCACACGGTCTTGCCGTCGACCGCGATGCTGGCCGCCGTGATGGCGTAGCCCGACCCTTCGTGCACCAGTTCGGCCGCAAGCGACAGGAGCTGGCCGGGCGTCACGAAGGTGCGCAGCTTGGCCTCCTTGACGGCGGCCAGGAACGGCATGCGCTCGAACCGCGCCGCCGCGATCACCAGCCAGCCCGCGGTCTGCGCCATGGCCTCGATGAGGAGAACCCCCGGCATCAGCGGATGGCCGGGAAAGTGGCCTTGGAAGATGGTGCTTTCGAGCGGAACCCGCGCCTCGGTGCGGATCGTGCGGCCGGCGAGATCGATCGCGACGATGCGGTCGATCAGCTGAAAATATTCAAGCTGCATGCACTAACGATACAACACTTAACTGCCCACCGCTCCCTTGGCGGCGACCAGATCGTCGATGCGGGCGCACAGATTCTTCAGCACGAAATATTGTTCGGTGGTCGCCTTGCCGTCGTTGACCTCCTGGGTCCAGCGCTCGAGCGGCAACTTGATGGCAAAGGCCTTGTCGATGGCGAAGGCGATATCGAGAAAGTCGAGGCTGTCGATGCCGAGATCGTCGATGGCGTGGCTCTCCGGCTTGATCGTGTCGCGCTCGATGTCGCAGGTCTCGGCGATGATGCTGGCGACGGTGTCGAAGGTCGAGGGCATCGGCTAAGTCCCTGGGCGGAAGAGAATATTCGCGGTGGGTTGGAGGCGCCTGGTTGCGCGGTCGGTGATCCTTCCGGCCGCCGGGCGAAGCCGCGCTGCCCGTATAACGAAGAGGGGAAATGAGTTCAATGCCGACTAGTGCCGCCGATTTGAAGTTCCTACACCGCCTGCCGCAAGCTCGTCTAGGAATTTCAAATCGAAAAGCGGCACTAGAACCATATACTTGCTAGTGCCCCTTTGCTTCCGAAGTTCGTGTCAGAGTGTGCCGCCATGTGATCCACGAACTTCGGAAGCGGGGCACTAGCCGGATGGTTCACGGGTGATCAAACGGCCGGCTTGGGCTCTTGCCGCAAGGTGAGGATTGGGCATCGCGACGTCCCACGCCAGCCCCAGCTTTTGCAAGAGCCGGATCGTCAGATAGGTGCTGTCGAACTCCCACCAGCGGTGACCGTGCTTGGCGGAGCGGGGATCGGCGTGATGGTTGTTGTGCCAGCCCTCGCCGTTGCTGAAGATTCCGACAAAGAGATTGTTCCGGCTGCCCTCGTCTGTGTCGTAGTTGCGATAACCCCAGAGATGCGTGACCGAGTTGACCGCCCAGGTCTGGTGCCAGACCACGACGGTGCGCACGAACACGCCCCAGATCAGCAGGCTGGCGCCGAACTGCACCGCCTCCATCATGGTGGCGCCCATCAGCACCTGCGCCAGGAATCCGCCGAAGAAGAACACCACCCAGGACAGGACGATGATCCAGATCTGCCACAGATTGCGTTCCAGGGCGCGGTAGAAGGGATCGCGCAGGATGTCCTTGGCATAGCGGTCGTAGATTCCGAGCCGGTTGAGCTCCGGATTGTCGACCATGATCCAGCCGAGATGGCCCCAGAGAAAACTGACCAGGGGACTGTGCGGGTCGGGCTGCTCGTCGGCGTGCTCGTGATGCCGGCGATGCACCGCGACCCAGCGCGCCGGCGTGTCCTGCAGACAGCAAAACCCGAGGATCGCAAGCGTGTGCTCGAGCCATTTCGGGCAGCGAAAGCCGCGATGGGTCAGGAGGCGGTGGTAGCCGACGTTGATGCCCAGCACGCCGATGAAATAGTCGCCCAGTATGGCCAGGATCACGCCGGTCCAGCTGAAGAACCAAGGCAGGAACGCCAGCAGGGCGATCAGGTGGTAGCTCACCAGCCAGAAAGCCGAAAACGGCGCGATGCGGTGAAGCTTCACGGCTGTCGGAAGCGCCAGTCGCTCCCGGCTGTTCGCGGACGTGGCAGCAGCCGTGGTCGCGTCAACGGTCATTCCGCCCCCTCTGCCTGCCGGATTTGCGCAGGATCGGCGCAATATTTTCCGCACGGGCCGTAATGTCAATGTCGCGCCGGCACGGCGCCGCCGGCCGCCGGCCGCCGGCAGCGGCCGTCAAAGGATTTTGCCGCGAATCCAGGCCGTCGCGATTTCGGTCACGATCACCACCACGAAGATGACGAACAGCACCAGCCCGGCCTGATCCCAGTAGAGGTTGGACAGCGCGGTATCGAGCGCCATGCCGAGACCGCCGCCGCCGACCAGGCCGAGCACCGCCGACTCGCGCACGTTGATGTCCCAGCGGAACACCGCGATGGCGAGGAAGGCGGGCTTCAACTGGGGCCAATAACCTTTGAGCAGGATCGCCAGCGGCGGCGCGCCGGCCGCCGTGAGCGCCTCGATCGGTCCCGGCCGCACGTCCTCGATCGCCTCGGAGAGAAATTTTCCCGTGAAGCCGATCGAGTGCACCGCGATGGCGAGCGTGCCGGCGAGCGCGCCGGGGCCGAATACCGCGACGAAGAACAGCGCCCATACCATGGCGTGCACCGAACGCGTCGCCACCAGGATGAAGCGCGCCAGGAGGTTGAGCACGGTCCAGCGCGTGAGGTTGGGCGCCGCCATGAGCGCCACCGGGGTGGCCAGCGCCACCGCCAGAATGGTGCCCAGTGTGGCGGTGTGCAGCGTCTCGACCAGCGCCTCGTGCACGACCTTGGGATACCAGGCCCAGTCGATCGGCCACATGCGGGCGAACAGATCCGCCGCCTGCTGCGGGGCGTCGTAGAGAAATTCCGGAATGATCTCGATCGTCTGCACCGACCAGACCACGGCGAGCACGGCCGTGAGATAGAACGTCCAGCGCATGAGCCGCTCGGACGGCGAGAAGCGCCGCCACCGTTGTGGCGCCGTGCCGCCAGGCGCGTCGGCCGCGCTCATTGAAACAGCCTCCGCATGACGCCGGACAGAATCTCGCCGAGCATGACGATGGCGATGATGGCGAGCAGGATGGTGAGCACGAAGTCGTACTCGAAGCGCTGAAACGCCGAGAACAGCGTGGCCCCGATGCCGCCGCCGCCGACCAGCCCGACCAGCGCGGAATTTCTCAGGTTGGCGTCGAGTTGATAGGCGCTAAAGCCGATAAAGCGTGGCATGACCTGCGGCAGCACCGCCATGATGATGACGGAGAGGAGCGGCGCCCCGGTCGCGCGCACGGCTTCGACCGGCCGCATCGACATTTCCTCAACCGCATCGGCGAGAAGCTTTCCCATCTGGCCCAGGGTGGCGACGATCAGCGCCAGGATGCCGGCGAGCGCCCCGAACCCCACCGCCTTGACGAACAGGATCGCCACGATGACGGCATGAAACGTGCGGAACAGCGCGATCAGCGTGCGGGCGAGCCAGGCGACCGGCGCCGGGCTTAAGTTTCGCGCCGCCGCCAGGCCCAGTGGCAGCGCCAGGGCGATACCGAAAACCGTCGACAGGATGGCGATTTGCAGGCTTTCGATCATGCCGTGCCGCAATAGCTGCAGCCGGTCGGGGGAAAAGTCCGGCGGCACCATGCGGGCGATGAAACGCACGCCATGGCCAAGACCTTCGACGAAGCGCGGCCAGGTGAGGTCGAGGATCGATGCGGCGTAGACGACGTAAAGGGCAAGCGCCACCAGGCCGAGGCGCGCCGGCCAGTTGGGCGGAAAGGCGCGCCGCGGTGCCGAGGCCGGAAAACTCATTCCAGCCATCCTTCGCCGCCGTAGATGGCGAGCAGCGCGGTGTCGGCGAGCGTGGTGGGCGCGCCGTCGAACACGATCTCGCCCTTGGACATGCCGATGATGCGGTCGGCGAAGCGGCGCGCCAGGTCCACGTTGTGGATATTCACGATCACCGGAATGTCGCGCTCGCCGGCGCTGCGCGCGATCAACTCCATTATCTCCACCGAGGTTTTCGGGTCGAGCGACGAGGTCGGCTCGTCGGCCAGGATGAGGTCCGGTTCCTGCATCAGCGCCCGCGCGATGCCGACGCGCTGGCGCTGGCCGCCGGACAGCCGGTCGGCGCGTATGGTGGCGAAGTCGCCCAAGCCGACGGCATCGAGCAGCCGAAAGGCGCGGTCGACGTCTTCAGGCGAAAATTTGCGCAGCCAGGCGCGCCACACCGGCACATAGCCGAGGCGGCCGGTGAGCACGTTCTCGATCACCGACAGGCGCTCGACCAGATTGTACTCCTGGAACACCATGCCGATGTGGCGGCGCGCCCGCCGTAGCGCCCGGCCTTGCAGCTTTGCCAGATCCTGCCCAAGAAATTTTATCTCGCCGGCGGTCGGGTCGGCGAGGCGGTTGATGCAGCGGACCAAGGTCGATTTCCCGGTGCCGGATGGGCCGATGATCGCCGTGATGCCGCGGCCGGCGATATTGAGCGAAATGTCCTTCAGCACCGGCGCGCCGGCGCGATACTCCTTGCGTAGATTCTTGATCACCAGCGAGCGGTCGACCACGCTCGGCCGGGATGGCGCGGGCGCATCCATGCCGGCTCACTGTTTCGGCGCTTGCTTCTTGGCCAGGGCATCCGCCTCGCGCTTGCTCTCCGCCTCATAGGCCGCCTTGTTGTAGGGCGTTCCGGTTTTCTCCGCGACCTCGCGCACCACCGCCCAGGTGTCTTGGTACGTGATCGCAACGAAGCGGTCGTCGCCGTTGAATTCCTTGGTCATTTCCGGCGTGAAGCGGAAGTCGAGGAAGCATGCCTTGATCTTGGCGGCGAGATCGGGCTTGAGGTCATGCGCGTAAGCGAAGGAGGAGGTTGGGAAAATCGGGCTCCGGTAGAGGACCCGGAAGTCATCGCCCTTGATCGCGCCGCGCGCCGCCATGCGCTCGAACACGTCGGAGGCGACCGGCGCCATGTCGTAGTCGCCCGACGCCACGCCCAGCGCCGACTTGTCGTGCCCGCCCGACATCAATGGCTTGTAATCCTCGTCGGGCTTGAGGCCTTGCGGCGGAAACAGCACGCGCGGCGCCAGGTTGCCCGAGTTCGAGGAGGGCGACGTGTGGGCGACGCGCTTGCCCTTGAGATCGGCGAGTTTCTGATACGAGCTGTTCTTCTTCACGATCGCCAGCAGATGATAGCCCTGCACGCCCTTGTCCGTGCCCTTGGTGGCGAACGGGACGGCGCCGGCCATGTTCACGGCAAAGCCGGTCGGGCCGGTCGAGAACCCGGCGACGTGCAGGCGGCCCGAGCGCATCGCCTCGATCTCGGCCGAGTTCGATTGCACCGGATAGTAGACCACGCGCTTGCCGGTGCATTGCGCCAGATAATCCGTGAACGGCTTGAAGATATTCTGGTAGACCGCCGCGTCTTCGACCGGCGTATAGGCGAACACCAGGGTCGCGGGATCGCGCCACTTCTTCGGATCCTTTGGGGCATCGGCGACGAGATCGCCGTCTTCGTCGCAGTAGAGCGTGTCGAGCTGGCCGCGCTGCCGGCATTGGTCCGCTTGCGCCAGCGCGGCATCGGAGGCGGCCGCCAGCATCGCCGCCGCCAAGACAAGCGTCGCCGTTGCGCCCCGCAACAGGCCAGCGGTCGCCGTTGCGCCCGGCAACAGCCCAGCCGTCACCATCACGGCGATACGCCGTGGTGGCCGCACATCCATCATGGGAGTCTCCTCGCGCGCCGCCGCCGCGCTGGCGGACGTTGTTGGCGCGACGATACGCGACGCCATAGCGGCGCGGCAACATTTCATTAACCACGCGTCCGTATTCTACCGCACTGCACTTGCCCAGTAAATTCCTCAGTCTGGCCGGTAATTCGATGCATTCCGCCCGTACACGCCGCCCTGCACGACAAACACTCAACAAGCACGAGGGTCAAAAATGGTCAAAAAGACCGTATACTTTGCCATGACTTGCGCTCTTCTGATGGGGGTCGCGAATAAAGCGTCAGCACAATCTGGAATTGCTTCGGTATATGCTTATAAGATTGGTCGTACTGCGAACGGTGAGCGCACCGAGTCTTCGGCGCTGACGGCCGCTCACAAGTCGTTGCCGTTCGGCACCAAGGTCCGCGTCACCAACAAGAAAAACGGCCGCTCGGTCGTGGTCCGCATCAACGACCGCGGCCCCTTCGTGCGCGGGCGCGTCATCGACCTGACGCCCGCGGGCGCAAGCTCGCTCGGCTTCTCCGGCCTCGCGCCGGTCACGCTCGAGGTGATCAAGGGCTAAAGCTTGCCCCGGACGTGATCCGGGGCCTGCCCCGGACGTGATCCGGGACATCACTGCCAGCGGCTGCGCACCGGCACGTCCACCGGCGTGCAGCCGCGCCGGCCTGACAGGACGCAATCCTGATCCTTGCGCATCTGTGCCAGCGTGGTGGCGAGCCACACGCCCGCCAGCACCAGGAAGACGCAGACCACGAAGGCAAGGGCATTGACCGCCATGCGGTGGCGGTAGTCGTCCTCGTCGTCCCCCTTGCGCTCGAACCGTCCGAGATCGCCGACCGTCGGCGGCGTCGCGCCCGCCGACGGCGGGCGATTGTCATTGCCGGCGCGCGGGTGCCGCGCACGCCACGGGACCACACGGTCGGCATCGGGCTGTTTGGCGGTCATGCGCGATCCGTTTCAACGCAACGCAAGGTCGTCGATCCAGGACACTGGATCTAGCAAATCGTGCAGCCATTTTCGACCGGGTTTTGCGAAACGGGCGGGCAGAATTTTCACCGCTGGCGCGGGGCGCGGCCTCAATGACCGGCAGATTTGTTCAGCAGCGGTTCGGCAACGATGCCGGCCTCCGGCGGAACGGAGGACATGATCTCGGGCTCGGGTGCGGCGGCCGCGATCACGTGGGCCTCGGGCGTGGCGGCCGCGATGCGGTGCCGGTCGGGCATGGTGGCGATGATGTCGGGATCGGACGACGGGGCCGGCACGTCGGTGGGCGATAACGGGCCGGCGGGCGGTGTTGTCGCGTCGCTCAGGCAGGCCTCCACCAGCCGCAGCAGTTCGCCGGCGCGGAACGGCTTGTGCAGGCTGCAGGCCGCGCCGAGCTTGGTGGCCATGGCCAGGAAATCGGGCGCCGGTCGCGACGAGTCGCGGAACATGAAGCCCGAGATGGCGATCACCGGCACCGACGGGGCGTAGCGCTTGAACGCGCGGATGCTTTCGAGCCCGTCCAAGCCCGGCATGAAGATGTCGACGATGACGACGTCAAATTTGCCCTGCTGGATGGCATCGATACCGCTCTGTCCGTCTTCGACAGCAACGACATCCAGCCCCTGATGCTGCAGCACCGTCGTCATGGCGGTGCGCACCGCGGTATCGTCATCGATCACGAGAACCCGTGCCATGGCGTAAGCTCTGCGGCATCGCTCGAGCTGTCCGTCAGGCAACCCCCAAAATCACCACCCACAACCATTGGTGATTCCCAACGGAATCTGCAGAACCAAGCTGTAGTCGAGGAAACAAACCTTGGGTAGTTATGTTCCGCGCCGCGATCAGGACGATAATACCAACAAGATCAAGATTATATTGCCCCGCCTTCAGGCAGAAAGGGAGCGCATGGCTGTATCGCCGAATGCTCAAATCTCCACATTTTTCGCGGGATTTTGCCCCGTTTGAGGCGTCACGGTGGCATCACGTCTGCCCCGTCATACGCCTTCCGCGGGTCCATGGACGAGTCAATATGTCGCACGGGGATAATTGATGCGGTGCTTGCAATCAGTACCGTTACTGCGGGCCAAAGTGTCGACTTATGCACATAGGAAACTCTTTCGGCAGCACGCCTCTGCCTCCGGTGAGCGCAGGCGGCGCCACAGGCGCCACCTCTCCCCCGGGAGAGGTGGAGCAAGCGGCATCATCTGCGTGTCTATGCCGGCTCGGCAAAAGGCGGCGGCTTGTCGGGATCGGTCGCCGCGTTGAACACATTGAGCGTCATCGAGATCAGCCCGTAATAGCCGAGGATGCCGATGAGCTCGACCGCGCCGGTGGTGCCCAGGAGATCGACGGCGCGACGGTAGGTGCGGTCGCTCACGCGTCGCTTGCGATAGAGCTCGGTGACGAAATCGTAGATCACGCGCTCGTCGGCGGGCGCGCCCTTGGGATGGCGCCCGGCCTTGAGGTCGGCGATGGTCTTGGGCTTGACCCCGGCCTTCTCGGCGATGGGGGCGTGCGCTTGCCACTCGTACTGCGCGCGCCACTGGCGGGCCGTGGTCAGGATGGCGAATTCGGACAGCCGCGGCGACAGCGAGGTCTTGTAGCGGACATGGGCGCCGAGCGCCTGCGCCAACTGGCCAAGCTCCGGCGCGTGCATCCAGATCGCGAATGGGCCGCTGAAGCGAAAGGTGCCGCGCGGTCCCGACGCAATGGCATCGCGCAGCGCCCGCTGCGCCGGCGTGAATGCGTCTTCCGTCGGCATGTCCAGGCGTGGCTCCGGTCGCTTGTGGCGCCGTGATTTGGGCCGTTTGGCAGGCATGAACGTCACCCCTTCCCGTGTGAGGGGGCAAAATGGTCCAGCCGGCGCAGCGCCGTCAATGGCTTGGCGCGCCGGCGGCCCGCGAAGATTCTCCCCAAGGAGCGCGCCGGCGGATAAGATGTGCCGGAAGCCGGCGGAGGCCGCGTGGACGACACGACCAGCAAGTTTGCCGCCAACCTGGCGCGCTACGAGGCCCTCATGGACGTGGTGCGCGGTCGCATGACCAGCCGCCAGTTTCGCACCGACGTCCTGGTTCCGCGCCAGCACATCGAGATGGTGCTGGAGGCCGCGCGCCATGCGCCGTCGGGCGCCAACGCCCAGCCCTGGCATTACATCGTCGTCACCGACTCGGAGGTGAAGCGGAAGATCGCCGACTACTTCGTGGACGAGGCGCGCCAGCGCGCCAAAATGAAAATGAAATTTCCCACGCCGAACTATCGCGGGCTCGAGACCGCGCCGGGCTTCATCGTCGTGGTGGCGGACTTCCGTTTCGTCCGCGCCTTTCCGGTGTTGCTCGACGGCTCCGACCTCGACCGCCAGTACGAGGCCAATGCCGAAAGAATCCTGCTGCAGAGCGTGGCGGCCTCGACCATGTCGGCGCACCTGGCGGCGGCGGCGCTCGGCTATCAGGTCTGGTGGGTGACGGCCATCGGCCAGGAGAGCGCGCAGGCGGCGATGCGCCCGCTGCTCGGCGTGCCGGACGATCTCGCCATCATCGACATCATGCTGTTCGGGGTGCCGGCCAAGCCGCCGTACAAGCGCTGGAAAAAGACGCTGCCCGAGATCGTAAGCTTCGACCGGTTCGACATGGCGAACCATATGACGCTCGATCAGATCGACGCCTGGGTGCGCGAAACGCGCCACAAGGTGATGTATCGTGATGAGGCGAAGATCGATTAGGAAGCGAATAACGAGTAGCGAAATAGCGAATAGGGAATTCCTGTTGCTCGCCAGTTCCCCTATTCGCTATTCGCCATTCGCTATTCACCCCTGCGAGGGAACTCCTCGTCACCGAATCTCGTTTTCCACCCGTATGGTAGAGCGAGCCGTTTCCAGACTTTTGCAATATCCCGAAGATTTGCAATGATCCCGTTCCTTGGCGCGCCTCTCGACCTTGCCCAGCTGGCCATCCTGCTCGACGTGGACGGGACGATCGTCGATCTCGCACCGACGCCGCGCGAGGTCTTCGTCTCGCCGCAGCTCCGGCAGACGCTCGGGCGACTGTTCGAGCGCACCGGCGGCGCGCTGGCGCTGGTGAGCGGGCGCCCGGTCGAGGAACTGGATTTGCTGTTCGCCCCATTGCAGCTGCCCATCGCGGGGGGCCATGGCGCCGAGATCAGGGTGACGCCGACCGGCAAGGTGGATCGCGGCAAGGCGCGGCCGCTGCCGTCGGCGCTCAGGCGGCGGCTGGCGACCATCGCGGCGGCCGGTCCCGGCATCATCCTCGAGGACAAGGAATACAGCCTCGCCATTCACTATCGCCTGGCACCCGAGAAGGAGCAGGTGATCCGCGAGGCGATCATCGGAATCTGCGAGGAGCAGAAGACCGCGGTCGAGATTCTCCCCGGCAAGGCCGTGTTCGAGATCAAGTCGGCCGGCTTCGACAAAGGCACGGCGGTGCGCCGGCTGATGCGCCAAAAACCCTTCAAGGCGCGGCGGCCGATCTTCATCGGCGACGACACCACCGACGAGGCGGCGCTCGCCGTCATGCCGGAGTTGAACGGGATCGGAATCTCCGTCGGCCGCCGTATTCCTGGCGTATCCATATGCTTCGAAACGCCGGGCGAAGTTCGCGCCTGGCTGGAGGAGCTGTCGCAGGTCGAAGCGGTCGCGGCGCAGTAAGGCGATGTGCCCGCAGAGTCAGCTTGGCGAGGAGGCGGGCGCCCGCCGGTCGCCGAACCTGGAGGAGCAAATTTGCCGCGGCTGGTGGTGATCTCCAATCGGGTGTCGGTGCCGACCGGCGACGGCACCGGCCGGGCCGGTGGGCTGGAAGTCGCGGTGCGCTCGACCTTGAAGCGCCACTCGGGCATCTGGTTCGGCTGGAGCGGCCGGGTGGCCAGCAACGGCGACGCCGTCACCCAGACCATCGAGCGCGACAATCACAGCTATGTCGTCACCGACCTCACCGAAGAGGATTATCAGGAATACTACAACGGCTTTGCCAACCGCGTGCTGTGGCCGATCCTGCATTACCGTCTCGATCTTGCCGAGTTCTCGCGCCGCGATCTCAGCGGCTATCTGCGCGTCAACGAGCACTTCGCCGCGCAGCTGCACCAGATCCTGCGCCCGGACGACATCGTCTGGGTGCACGATTATCACCTCATCCCGCTTGCCAAGGCGCTGCGCGAGCGCGGCCACGGCAACAAGATCGGCTTCTTCCTGCATATTCCGCTGCCGCCGCCCGACATTCTCACCGCCTTGCCCAACCACGAGCGGCTCATTCCGGCGCTCTGTCATTACGATCTGGTCGGGCTGCAGACCGACAACGACGCCGCCAATCTCGGCCGCTATCTCGCCAACGAGTGCCGGCTGCCGAGCCGCGATCAGCGCACCTTCAGCGCCGCCGACCGCACGGTGCGGATCGAGGTCTTTCCGGTCGGCATCGAAACCGCGGAGTTCAGCCGCCTGGCGCGGCGCGCCGTGCGCTCGGCGTTCGTCGAGGGCGTGCTCGAGAGTCTCGCCGGCCGCGCGATGATCATCGGGGTCGACCGGCTCGACTACACCAAGGGCATTTCGCTGCGCATGGACGCGTTCGAGCGCTTCCTGAGAGCCTGTCCGGAATGGCACGGCAAGGTCACGTATCTGCAGATCACGCCCAAGAGCCGCTCCGAGATCCAGGAATACGGCGACATGGAGAAGCAGATCAGCGCCACCGCCGGCCAGATCAACGGCAATTACGGCGAGGCGTCGTGGACGCCGATCCGCTACGTCAACAAGGCGCACAGCCGCACCGCGCTCGCCGGCCTCTATCGCTCCTCGCGCGCCGCCCTGGTCACGCCGCTGCGCGACGGCATGAACCTGGTGGCCAAGGAATACGTGGCGGCGCAGGATGCCGACGATCCCGGCGTGCTGATCCTGTCGCGCTTTGCCGGCGCCGCCAACGAGCTCGATGCGGCGCTGCTGGTCAATCCCTATGACACCGAGGCGGTGGCCGG
>Ga0111538_10007768_pt1 | contig 14434 bp, 11 predicted proteins | sample SoiMethybrSBSTD1_FD_79669 | JGI IMG/M metagenome (GOLD analysis project Ga0111538, IMG submission 79669) | Bulk soil microbial communities from a Populus tree surrounding site in Tennessee, USA - Soil MetaG P. TD hybrid SBSTD1 (version 2)... | ecosystem: Environmental > Terrestrial > Soil >... | reverse complement strand
GGATCCAATTCAACTCTGGTCCATATCTCGCGAAACACGATCACCTGGACCAGAACCATTTCGTCATCTACCACAAAGGCTATTTGGCAACCGAGAGCGGCGCAGACTACACGGACACCGAGAGCCCTCATTACCTGAACTATTACCGCCGCACGATTGCCCACAACTCGATGCTTGTTTACCAGCCGGCCGAGAAGTTTTTCTGGGCAGAGAATCTTTGGCCCGCGGCGAATGACGGTGGCCAGAGAATGGATTCGTCGCGCTACTGGAACACGGTTCGGAGCAGGGAGGACTTTGAGCGCACGCGCGACCTTTGGGCCACGGGTCGCATGGAAGTGACTGATCTCAAAGAGGGTTCATACGTCTACGCGCGCGGCAATGCGACGAACGCCTATCAACCCTCAAAAATGGAGCGCTTCACCCGCGAGGTCGCCTACACGCCCGCGAACAACGTCTTGTTTGTTTTCGATCGCGTGCGAACTGCGGATCCAGGATTAAAGAAAGTGTGGTTACTGCATGGCGTCGGCAAACCATTGGTCGAAGCCAGGGGAAAGGACGTTGGTCACGGAGGCACTGCATACCCAAACGCCTCGACTTTCACATACGAAGATGGCGGTGGACGGTTGCGGGTTCACTCGTTGCTTCCGCGCGAACGAGAAGTGATTGCGCGTGGTGGTCCAGGTTGGGAATTTTGGACCCCGGGCGATGAGTTTGGTGGCTTGTGGGGTTCAGGTAAGAACTGGCCTCTCGATCCCGCGGCCGGTGGTCCACTCCCGACTGATCCTTATTTACGAAAGATGTGGAAGACGTTTTGGGGCGAAGATTTTGAAAAGCTGCTGCCGTCGAATACTCGTGCGGTTGTGCCGGCGGCGTGGCGTGTCGAAGTGTCACCTGCGAAACCGGCGAATGAAGACTTTTTTCTGCACGTGCTCGAAATCGGCGACAAAGGCGATGCACGCGGCCCGAAAGTTGAGCTGGTTGATGGCTCCAATTTGATCGGTGCTGTAGTTGAAGGTGGCACCGTTACGTTGTTTGCAACAGGCGAGGGTTTTGTAACCGACGCTGAAGCGACGATTCCGGATGTCGAGACCGCCAACCTGCTGATCAGTGGTCTGAAGCCACATGCAAAGTACGAACTGCAAATGACAGGCGGCCGTGCAAACTGGCGTGGCGGGTTATTCAACGGTGTTCCCGGAGGAACATTCATCGGCACGGCTAATGAGTCGGGCGTCTTATATGTGCCGTTCAAGGGTCAGAAAGACGGACGACTCCGGCTTCGCATGCTTGCTGCTCGTTAATTCTTACAACATGAGATTTTATCTTTCGCTCCTACTCGTTGTTATTCTTTGTGCTTCAGGACAAGCACAACGCCGCGACGCGAAGTCGTCACTGCGCGAGGTCAACAAAGCTGCGCAACCTGCGGCAACGTCCGTCATCGCCATCGTTGGTGCAAGTCTTATCGACGGGCGTGGCGGACCAGTCGTTCCGGATTCGGTTGTCGTCGTTCGCGGCGAGCGGATCGTCGCGGTTGGCAAGCAAGGCGAGGTCAAAATTCCGTCGGGCGCCGAAGTGATTGACGCCAAGGGCCTCACCCTTTTACCCGGGCTGATCGACGCTCACTTCCACATCGACGGTGACGATGCATTACCGGCGCTCTACCTCTCGCATGGCGTGACGTCGCTGCGCGATCCAGGACAGTGGATCGAAGCCTACGACGCAGCGCGAAGAGCCTCAACTCCAGTTCCACGTTTGTTTCTCTGTGGACCTCACCTCGATTCACCACCGCCGGCTTATCCCGCGGACTCCTTCATTGTCCGCGACGCCGAAGAAACGCGACTTGCAGTCAACCGTTTCGTAGATAATGGCGCCTCCGCGATCAAGGTCTACTATCGCCTGCCGCTAGCCTTGATAAAGACCGCAATCGAAACTGCACACGCGCGAGGTGTGCCGGTGATGGGCCACCTGGAGATCGTTGATGCACGCGACGCGATCCGCGCCGGCATCGATGGCATCGAGCACGCCACATCTTTCGGCACTGCGCTGCTGCCATTCCGTGAGGCGGAAAAATACCGGCAGTCAGTATTGGCTGACAATAACGCGAGACGTGAAGGACGCTACCAGGTCTGGAACGCGATAAACCTGAATACGCCGGAAGCCGAATCGCTCTTCAAGTTGATCGTGGACCATGGCGTCTTCGTTTCGCCTACACTGGCTGTCTTCGAAAAGCAAAATGGAGACAAGGACACGACCAATATGCACGTTCGTGCGTTCAAACAGATGGAAGCGTTTGTGGGCCTGGCTAGTAAAGCAGGTGCGAAAATTGTCGTCGGCTCGCATTCCGATGTGCCGCATGCAAAGCGGGGCTGGGCCTATCAACGTGAGCTCGAGTTGCTCGTCGAATCAGGTCTGACGCCGATGCAGGCGCTCGTAGCCGGAACTATGGAAAACGCTCGTTACTTCCGCATCGCCGACCGACTCGGAAGCGTTGAACTAGGAAAGCTCGCGGACATTATTTTAGTCGCAGGCGATCCGTTGAAGAACATCAGTAACATGCGACACATCAAGCGAGTCATGCTTAACGGAGTATGGCAACGAGCCGAAGGCGATTAGCAGATGAGGAGCAAACTCGGTGCGTTCATTCTGTTAGTGCTAATAACCGGGAGCGCTTCCGCTAAAACTGTTTACGTCGATCTGCTTAACACCGATACGCGTCCTGCGGACGGGACGTATGACCGACCGTTCAAATCGTGGCGAGTAGCGCTTCAGCACGTTACGAGTGGCGATACGATCGTTGCGAAGAACGGTGATTATCGCAAGGCTGGCGCTCAGGCGAGATGGGGTGGGCTAAGTTTAACGCTCACGCTTGCCGATGAACTGCAAAAAGACGATCCGCATCCGTCTGTTACTGCGCGTCCTGATACAACTGGTATCTATCGCTACGATCCCCGGAGACCTCTTACGATCCGCGCTGAATCGAAACATGGAGTAATCATCGATCACATTCGTTTTCATCTCGCACAAGGTATCGTGATCGACGGCTTCGACATCTTTCCGAATCCATACTATCGAGACGCGTCCGGAAAGAAGTTAAACCGGCGTCGAAACGGAATTCACGGCGATAGTGTTTATGAGCCGGAAGATTCCTTTAATCGCGTCAAGACAAACGATCCGCCGGGTCGTTATACGTCTGCATGGTACGACCGGAGTCTTTGGACCAACCACATCACTATTCGCAACTGCAAAGTGCATTACGAATGTCCGCCCGGCGGATGCACGTCTTCCTACGACCCCTTACAAGACGACGACCGTCTGTACCTGATCAAGTTTAATCAGTCGCATCACATCACTGTGGAAGACAACGAGCTGTTTGACGGCAAGAACTATCAACGCAAGCCGGCGATTGATCTTCCCTGCGTAGACGACGTGATCGTGCGGCGAAACCTGATTCGCAACTGTCATCGCGGCGTTGTGTCTAAAGGGGGCGGAAGCCGGGTGCTCATCGAAGCAAACGTGTTTGTCGATAACTCGGGCGCGGCCTTCTCAGGGGGTTCAACGGATCCTGATTTATTTATCGACGGACGCTACGGTGACCCATGCTCGTTTGTTAAGTTCGAATCGTATGACATGACCGCGCGCGACAACCTTGTCGTTTCCACGCGTCCCGGTGAACGACCGGTCGAACCGGTTTCGATTTGGGCGGCGAAAAACGCCCTTGTTGAAAACAATACCTTCGTTGGGATTGGTGAGCGAGGCGTGCTGTTGATTCGACCGGGAAACGAGGTTGATAGTCCGGCTCAAGGTTGCGGGCGCTCGGTGCGATTGACGCAAACGGAAAATCTCGCGCTGAAAAACAACATCTTCATACTCTCCGGCGTCGTTGACGAGACGATGCTTTATCAAGTGACGGGCGAAGGTGTGAAAGTCAGTAACTTTGATCATCGCCAGAACACGTTTTTCAACAACGGACGCGACATTCCGGTCGGCGGCCTTGCGGATCCAAATCAGGAACCCGGATTCAGCAACGCTGATCCAAAACTCGCGGGTGGAACGGGCACGAACTATTCGACGTGGATGGCCACTGCGCGATCCCAAATAAAAGGAAGAGGAGTTTCACTCAATCTGCTACGAAAATGAGCGCTGATCATTCAAAGAAGCAGAACGCATCGGACGGCCCGCACCTGCTGCGGCGCTTTGGATTGTTGGAAGCAACCGCGCTGAACATGACCAACATGATCGGCATCGGACCCTTCATCACGATCCCGCTGCTGCTATCCACGTTGGGTGGACCACAAGCGATGCTCGGTTGGCTGATTGCGTTAGTCATTACCATTTCTGATGGAATGATATGGAGTGAGCTGGGCGCCGCGATGCCTGGATCGGGTGGCTCATACATTTACCTGCGCGAGGGTTTTGGCCGCGAGACTTATGGCCGGCTCATGGGCTTTTTGTTTATCTGGCAATTCATTCTCAGTGGTCCATTGGAGATCGCCTCTGGTTACATAGGCTTCACGCAGTATCTCGGCTACATCTGGAAAGACATGGGCCGGCTTCAATCTCTCGCCGTAATCGTCGCGCTCGGAGCCCTTAACATCGCCCTGCTGTATCGTCGCATTACGTTCATCGGCAAGTTAACAGTGAGTTTGTGGATCGGGACGATCCTGACGACGTTGGCTGTGATCATCACGGGTGTTTTTAATTTCGATTCGGCGATCGCTTTTGACTTTCCACCCGGCGCCTTCAACTTTTCACTCGGCTTCTTTTTAGGTTTAGGCGCGGCGACACGGATCGGCATTTTCGACTATCTCGGTTATTACGACGTCTGCTACATCGGCGAAGAGGTTAAAGAACCAGGACGCACCATTCCTCGCTCGGTTATCATCAGCGTGATCGCAGTGGCGCTGATTTACATCGCCATAAACTTCTCGGTGATAGGCGTGGTGCCGTGGCGTGAGTTTGTACCCGCCGACCAGCATCCGCAATCGAACTTCATTGTTTCGATTCTAATGGAGCGAGTTTACGGTGGTCGCGTCGCAACCTTCTTTACTGCGATGGTGCTCTGGACCGCATTCGGTTCTGTGTTTGCTCTTCTGCTCGGATATTCGCGTGTGCCGTACGCCGCCGCCATCGACGGTTATTTCTTCAAAGTTTTCGGACGGCTCCATCCAAAGAAAAACTTTCCTTACGTTTCACTTGTCGTGCTCGGTGTAATCGCATTGATTTGCAGTTTCTTTTCGCTCGGAACCGTAATCGACGCGCTGATCACGACACGTATTCTCATTCAGTTCATAGGCCAGATTGTCGCGGTGACGTTGTTGCGTCGAAACGAACCGGAACTAAAGCGTCCTTATCGAATTTGGCTGTATCCTTTACCAAACTTGCTGGCGCTCCTCGGTTGGACGTTTGTATTCGCAACTACGGATTGGAAGATCATCGCCTTCGGTTTGGGTACGCTCGTACTGGGGTTTTTGTGTTTCCTCATCTGGTCGCGCCAAACGAAACAATGGCCTTTTCCAACGGTAGAAGAAGTGGTCGTTTAAATGCGGGGAAATGTCTAAATTAACGGAACAGGAAATCGCTCAATTCAATATCGACGGGTATCTCATGAAGCGGGATCTCTTCGACGCTGAAGAGATGGATCTGCTGATAGCCATCGCGAAAAACGACCAGCGACTTGAACGCGAAGCTTTGGAGCGTCGCGATGCTCATGCGGGAACAAGCAAACTGTGGCTAACGGATGTTCTCGAAGAGGACATCTACAGCGCTTTCGTCCGCTGCTTGCGTATCGTTGAACCTCTCGAACAATTACTGGGCGGAGAGATCTATCATTATCACCATAAGATGATGTTGAAGGAGCCGTTCGTCGGTGGCTCGTGGGAATGGCACCAGGACTATGGCTACTGGTATTCGAATAACTGTCTTTTCCCTTACATGGCGAGTTGTTTGATAGCCGTCGATCGGGCCAATAGAGAAAATGGCTGCCTTCAGGTGATCAGAGGCTCGCATCTGATGGGACGCATAGACCACAATAAGACTGGCGATCAAACCGGCGCAGATATGGACCGCGTCAATGAAGCGCTAAAACATCTGGAGCTTGTTTACTGCGAGATGGAACCGGGCAGCGCTCTGTTCTTTCACGCGAACCTGTTACACCGCTCAGACGCGAATCGCAGTCCCAATCCGCGCTGGTCGCTAATCTGCTGTTACAACGCCGCTCGCAATCCGTGCAAAGGCAGACCCAATCATCCTGAATACAGCTATCTTGAGAAATGGCCTGATGAACGGATAAGAGTGATTGGCAGAAAACAGCTTCAAGCCTGATCCGGAGAATGCATCATGGACGATCGTAAGCGAGAAGAAGATGGAACGCTGTCGCGTCGCGAGTTGTTAAAGGCCGCCGGCCTCGCGGGCATAGGAGCGGTCACGTCGAGTGTCGCCGAGGCCCATTTGTCCGAAAAGAAGGCGCTGCAAGCTCGTCGTGCGCAGCAGCGAACAATGATCGGCGTAAGATTTGAACCTCACGAGGTTGTCCGCATTGGAATCATCGGCGTTGGTCTACGTGGCACGGAGGTGCTGCGAGAGTTTCTTGCTGTTGACAAGGTAGTCGTTAATGCAGTTTGTGATGTGGTGAAGGAAAAGTGCGGACGTGCGGCTCAACTCATCGAAAAAGCAGGTCAGAAGACACCCGGCATCTACGCAGACGGAGAACGAGACTTTGAGAGACTCGTCGCTCGTGATGATCTCGACTTCGTATACATCGCCACGCCGTGGGAATGGCATGTACCGCAAGTGCTTGCTGCCTTGCGAGCAGGCAAGCATGTTGGTACGGAGGTGCCCGCCGCCTACACTCTCGAAGAGTGTTGGAACATTGTTGACGCTTCTGAACGAGCGCGTCGTCATTGTCTGATTATGGAAAACTGTTGTTATGACGATTCAGAAACTACTGTTCTGAATATGGTGCGCGGCGGTGTGTTTGGAGATCTAGTACATGGTGAGTGTGCTTACAATCACGACCTTCGAGAGATCTTGTTTGAGAACAAGGATGAAGGACTGTGGCGTCGCCGGCATCATACTCTTCGTGACAGTAACTTATATCCGACACATGGGCTTGGACCAATGGCGCAATACATGGACATCAACCGTGGCGATCGTTTTGATCACATCGTCTCAATGAGCTCGACGCACCTTGGTCTGGAGGCATACCGGAAAGATCACGTACCGCCGGGAGATCCTAAGTGGAAAGAGGTCTACAAAACGGGCGACTACAACACGAGCATCATCAAGACGGCGAAAGGGCGTACTATCATGTTGCAGCACAACGTCAGCACGCCGCGTCCCTACGATCGCATAAACTTAGTCCAGGGCACAAAAGGAATCTTCCGTGACTATCCACCACGCATTTTCATCGAGGGACAAGCCGGTGGTCACACCTGGACGTCACTCGATAAATATAAGGAGCAATATGAATCGCCGCTCTGGAAAAATAAGGGCGAAATGGCCCGCAAGCTCGGAGGCCATGGCGGAATGGATTACCTGATGTGTTACCGGCTGGTGCAGTGCATGCGTGAGGGACTTGAGCCGGATATCGACGTGTACGACGCGGCCGCATGGAGCGTGCCTGGTCCACTCAGTCAGTTGTCGGTCGTTAAGGGAAGTATGCCCGTGAAATTTCCTGATTTCACACGAGGATTATGGCAGCGCACGCGGACGGCGGTTATACCAACTGCAACCGCTGAGCGCATTCGCGCATGAATTTGGGCTCCCACGCAGGTCGAGTTGGATTTTTTTGCGTGTGCTTTATCAGAGGGTATCTCCGCCAAGGGAAACTGCCCGTGCCTTCCTGCTACATCAACGGCGAGGCGACCTTGCTTGTAACAGTCCCACCCTACACTTCATACAGCGGCGTGTCTGCCTCGGAGCTTGACCACTGCTGCGTGCTACGCAAAGGGTATTCGCGAATAGCCAGGATCAGCTCTCTCTGCATCGCTCCTGCTGAAGAGAAGCGACCTTCTCGATCTTTTGCCAAACACTTCTGCAGTACCGCATCCAGCCGTTCGGCTTCTTTCGATCCTGTTTCAAAGTGAAAAGATCCATGCACGATCGAATTCAGTAGCTCGGTGTATACGTTACCCCTGAAAGGGCGGCGTCCAGTTAGGGCCTCGACCACCATTACCCCGACCGAGAAGAGATCGGTTCGTTCATCCACTGCCTCTCCCGTCAACTGCTCTGGGGACATGTAGCCTATCGTGCCCATCACTGTACCGGGTGTCGTCATCACGGCCGTCGGGTTGTTTGTATCCCCGAGGTCAGAAACCCTGATTTTCGCCAGCCCGAAATCCAGTACCCGGAGGTGCGGCTGACCGTTCGCCTCTTTTGAGATCATGACGTTCGAAGGTTTCAGGTCGCGGTGAATGACTCCTGCAGCGTGCGCCGCCTTTACTCCTTCGAGCAGTTGGTTGAAGTAGTCAGCTGCCGTTTGCGGAGGGATGCAGCCTTCTCGTTTGATCAATGCGGCGAGTGTTTCTCCCGAAATGAGCTCCATCACCAGATAGGCGCCCCCAGTGCCGAGCAACCCGTAGTCATACACGCGAATAATATTCCGATGGCTCAATCTCGCCGAAGTCTGTGCCTCGCGCTCGAAGCGGCGCAACGCCTCACGATTGCCGAACATCTTCGCGCTTAGGATCTTGATGGCTACTCGACGGTTCAACCGTAAATCGGTCGCTTCATAAACCGCGCCCATCCCGCCGCCGCCGACCAACCGCTCTAACCGGTATCTTCCTTCAACTGTTCGCTCAACCGGCATAGACAACGTGAGTTCGCTGCCGTCCTTAACGCATGTCACCGCGGAACTGTCGAAACAGGCCCCGCACCGAGGGCATTCCTTTAGCAGGTTAATGTTCTGTTCTTCAAAACGCCCGAGCACTTCATGTTTGATCTTTCGCTCACGCTCCACCCGCTCTTTCAACTGGGCGTTTTCGTACACCAGCGCTACCTGACCGGCCAGTGATTCGAGCAGGTTTCGATCATTCGCCGTGTAGGGCACTTCGGACTTCTTTTCTCCCAGCAGGAAAAGGCCTTGCAATCGATCAGTGCCGGCGAGCGGCACAATTAACCGCGTACCAAGCGCGGTGAGCCACTCTTCCTCAACACTCGGCAAAATGTTTTTCTGCGGGAAAGGAAAGTCTTGCGCGCCTGGCTGGCCTCCCATAACTCGGAGGATGCGAAACTCCTCCGGGATGCGCAGCCCCTGGGACGCCCCTTCTGAAGAATAGCCGAGCGAGAGGTCGCGGCTCTCTTCACCGCGGTAGAACAGGTAGATCCGTTCTGGATGGAGTGCCGATTCTACCTTGCGGCTAACCAGACGGGACATCTCTGATACCGAGTCGAATCTCTTCACCTCCTCGATCAGTCCGCTCAGGATCTGCTCCTGGTTGTACTGCTCGCGGAAGAACTTACGGTCGATCCAATTGTTAAGCCTCTTACGGAACCAGAAGCTGATCGCGGCCGCGATCATGAGGGTCACATAGAAGTAGAGAGAATTCCGCAAGAGGATGTCAGAAAGCGTCCGGTTCGGATTCGAGAGGAGTGTCACGACCAGTCCGAGGATGGGGAGTGCGATCAGCAGTCGCAGCACGTTCTTGGCGAACAGGTACTGCACACCGCGGCGGATGATCAGGCTGATCGGGATCACCCGGTGTCGCAATATCGCGTATGCGTACGCAGGTGGTACCAGCAGCAAGGGCGCAAACGCAGCCGGCAAAGCCCATGAATACATCCACATGCCGACATGAGTGGAACCGAGGGGTCTCGCCACGACAAACCAGATGAAAATCGGCAGAAACCCAGCGATCGTGCCGGCCAAGATGACGCGCACTTTCCGCCGTGACGGCAGGCCTGCACGTCGGTAGGTGAAGACGAGTGACATGATGCCGCTCGCGGGATACCCGAAGGCTAGGAGATAGGTGGCTTGAGAGAACAACGGGAAGCCTTGAGTGAAGCCAACGGCGCGATCTGGACCGATCGCGTAAAGCACATTAGCGATCGAAAAGAACGGCAAGACGACTAACAGGTACGGAACGTAAAGGTACGATTCCAGCCGCGGCCATCGGCGCAGAAGGGGCGACACCTCCGGGAAAATCAGAAAGAAGTGGAGGGAGAGTGGAGCGAAAGAAGAGTGCAAAATCACGGAGGCAACCACTACCCACATGAGCCAACTCGGCAAGAGCAGGAATGAGTCTGGAGGGAACGCGTTACTAAACGCGCCGAACCATAGGGAGAAGAGCAGCGCTGGCTTGTCATCAGGCTTGAGCAGGAAGAGGAAAAGAGCCATTAGCAGAAAGCAGGTCGGCACTAAGAGATAAAGGAGCCTCCGGAGGTAAAACCCTGGCGAAGGGCTATCCCGGCGCAGCGTAAACTGAAGTAACTGACCGTCCCGGCGGACGACTATTGAGTACGAGTTAGCAGACTGATGGCGCCGGAAGGCGGTAATAAGGTCTGTTTGGTACCTGATATTTTCGCCGTCAAGCGACACAAATTCATCGCCGGTCTGTAGAGTGGTTGCAGGCCCGCCGTGCTTGACGTGCCGAACCACTAAACGCCCGACTTGCTGCTGTACGCCGAACCCGTAGTCATCCGGGTTAACAAACATTGGGGACGTGAGTTCGAGATAGTGGTGGGAAAAAACACCGACGGTGGTCACAGCGAAGAAGAGTCCAACGAGAACGAACTGTAGCCGCATATTTCGCCAATGGCTGACGTGCTCACGGGGCGCAAGTTCGTTGCCTGGCCGGTTAACTATCATCTCGGCCACATTGCCGATGACCGGCTGCTCCATGAACTGCGACTCGTAAGCCGCCACCAACGCTTCCACTTCGCGCCGCACACTGTCGTCAGAGCACGCCGTAGCAAGAAACTGCGAGCGCTCCTCCGACGGAAGTTGCAGTGCAGCCCCGCACAACTCTTTAACCCTCTGCCACTCTTCGGGCTTCATCTTTATTTTCTAGTCAACTCGCGACGCAACCAGGCTTTGGCTACATCCCAATCGCGGGCAGTCGTCGCGCGTGATATGTGCAGGACCTCCGCCGTCTCTTCCAGGCTTAGCCCTCCGAAATACCGCAATTCAACGACGCGTGCCTGCTGCTCGTCTAATTCGGCGAGGCGCTGCAGACCCTGGTCCAGCGCGATTAAGTCAACGCTATCTTCATCGGTGGCTACCAGGTTGGCTGCATCGAGCGGCAGTCGCACATCGTCGCCGCCGCGTTTTTCTCTGTGCTTCGCGCGCGCGTAATCAATCAGCACCCGGCGCATCATTTGCGCGGCGATAGCGAAAAAATGCGTCCGGCTCTGCCAGCGAACGTCGCGCTGGTCAATAAGTCGGAGGTACGCCTCGTGGATCAAGGCGGTAGTTTGGAGCGTGTGTCCGATGTGCTCGCGTCGCAGGTAACGCGCAGCCTGGCGGTGCAACTCGTCATAGACCAGCGGCAACAACTCTTCCAACGCTGCGCGATCGCCATCGCTCCATTGCCGCAACAGTCGTGAGATGTCTGGCGGCGTCCTCGCCGACTGGTCCATAGGACTCTGCTTTCTACTCGGAGTCGCTAACGAGTTCTCTCAACTTATACACCCCTGCCACATCAAGTCAACGTTTCCCTTCGATTTGTTAGAGATTCCGCGAGCCCACACCAGTCAGGCGAAGAAAAAGTTTGAGACGGTTTGGACTTCCACGTCGCGCTTATTAATGAAGGCTGAGAACGAGCCGGTCAGGCTGGCGCTCAGAACAACTCCTTGGGTGGCCCAAAACGGACCATGAAGACCAAGTAGGTTGACTCACAAATGAAGGAGAAAAACGTTATGAAAAGGATGACAATTACCTCAATCACGTTAGCGATCATGGCGATCGTTATCGCATTCGCGATGTCGCGATCCACCATCAAGGCCCAGAACCCACCCGTAGATCCAGCCGGGTTTGGAATCGTGGGGACTTGGGACGTCCAGACGACGATGGTCGATTGCACGACCGGGGTTCCGCTATCGTCTGGGAAGTCGTTCGCTTCGTTCAACCAGGGCGGTACGTACATAGAGGAAGCTTCGGGCGTACCGTCTTCAAGACGTTATCCCGGCCTGGGAGTCTGGCAACATGTTCGCGCGCGAACCTATGCATTGGCGTTCAAGATCTTCCAGTACAACGCGGATGGTACGTCCAACGGAAAGATCGTTGTCAATCTGGAAGTGGAACACAATCTGGACGACACGACGACCAGTACGGCTGTCGCTAGAGTCTATAACGCTGCTGGCGATCTCACTGCCACCAGGTGCGTCAACTCAATAGGGACACGCTTCACAGGTGAGAATTGAACTCGACCAGAATCGGCGGGCTCATCCATCCTGAAAGAAACCAGGGATCGATGGCTCGCTGATATCTAAACACTCATCCTGGCGGTTTCCGCGAGATGATCCGCGGCTTCGTCGACTCCATTGAGTACCGTCAAGGATTTGGTAGGGCTTAGCACCCCAACTCGGCCCACCAGTTAGACAGACAACCCCAATCAACCGGCGGTCAGCATCGCCAGGCCGCAGCAAAGCGGCCGCGCGCTAGACGTGTGTCCGTTCCGAGACGTCGACCGGTTGGAGAGAAGAGGAAGAATATGATGATGTCACGTAAGCTCGCGTTGATAACGGTCCTGTCGCTTTTGGTGACACACACCACGATGGCTTCGCCTAACATTGTAGATCTGGCGCTTCAAGGCATCGGCGGCGGATCAGTTACAGAAATGAAGAGCCGCCTGCTTGGCCGTCCTTTCAGCATCTGCGGCCCGGAAGATTATCGTCGGGTTATCGCGTCGTTACCTTCGTCGATTCGTGAGAGGAGGGTTTCGCAAGGCAAGCTCTTTCGCAGGGTCGAAAGCATCGTAAGGCCCGTCCCCGAGTTGCACGGTCGGGGTCATACGATCGAGTTGTTCCTCTACCGAAACCAATTTCCGCAAGCGATGGTTTGGCATGGCTGTGTACTGACTATTTCCGCTTCGCTCGCCAATGAGCTCCATGACGACGAGTTGGCCGGTATCGTCGGGCATGAGATGGGGCACGGTTACTTTATGAACGAGACCATTAAGGCGAGGAACCATGGAGACAGGCAGGCAATGAAAATAGTAGAGCTGAGATGCGACGCCGTCGCGATGCTAAGCCTGAAGTTGCTGGGCCATGATCCTGCTGATCACTTGAGAGGATTGCGCCTGATCAACGATCTCGTCAGGAGGAACGGCTATAACGGACTCGACTCAACGCATCATCCCTCAATTGTTGAACGGACACAATTCGCGCAACGTTTCCTTAAGTTGCTGACTTGAGTTAAACGTGAAACGTGCACTTCCGGCAGAATTTGAGCGCGACTATGAGTCCAAGCTCATCGTAGCCGGCACTCTGGCAAACGCTGTGCGAGAGACGCTGAAATTACTAGCAATCAAACTGAGCTCTCGAAAAAGTGTCCACAAATTGGCCACAAATGAAATACGGCCGCCGGTGCGGCAGCCGTAAATAGTTGAAAACTAAATGGTGGAGCAGAGGGGGGCGAACCCCTGACCTCCGCATTGCGAACGCGAGTTAGTTGGTTCCACTGACTAACACACGATAAGGAAGCTCCTCAACAAACCCTATCAGCAGGGACGTACTCAGAATGCTGTTCCAGGCTAACCCTCTATCGCCTAAACGTGGTAGACCATGTTGGACGAAATAAATTAGAAAATTCAAACCGGAGAAGCCGAGTCCCACGAGGAATCCGCGTAGCCAATGTTTCCTGAGCTTTAAGTAGGTCGATGGTCTCACCCTTTCTACCCACCGCAAATAGACAAAGACGGGCAGCACCCACACCAGTCCACGAATAGTTAGATTAATTAATGCATATGCGAGCGTCTGTTGACCGAGTTCTTGTAGGCGTGGATAACCGATCAGCACCCAGGTGGTCCAAGCTGCATGGAAAATGATCAAATAAATGACGAATGGCATTGTTTGCGCGCGGCTCGGTCGAGCGTGTTCGGAGTTCAATCTTACACCAGCGCTCGACTGAGCATGGGATTGATCGAACGTTGTACACGGAGATTCCTAGACTACCGAAAGATGCGAGGCCCTCGAATCACGTCGAATTGCTTTGGTCGTAAAACTGTCCACAAATGCCACAAACAAGAACGGCCGCCTTTGCAGGTAGCCGGTCGATTCGAAGTTGGGTCGGACTCCTCTATGGGGATAATGTCGTCGGAAGGACGCCAGACGGAATGCTCTGGGACGCCACAGGCAATCAAGAGTTCCAACCGACGTTACGATGAGAACGGAGACCTTACAAAGATCCTCAACTATACCTCAGGTTTTACTCGGAGTTCGGGTTGCGGTCTCGGAGTGCCTGTTGTGAAGGTTGCACCAGGATCGTTCGCTCTTAGTGATT
>Ga0111538_10007764_pt1 | contig 14437 bp, 11 predicted proteins | sample SoiMethybrSBSTD1_FD_79669 | JGI IMG/M metagenome (GOLD analysis project Ga0111538, IMG submission 79669) | Bulk soil microbial communities from a Populus tree surrounding site in Tennessee, USA - Soil MetaG P. TD hybrid SBSTD1 (version 2)... | ecosystem: Environmental > Terrestrial > Soil >... | reverse complement strand
GCGACCGTCACGCCCCCGTGCTCCCGGGGCACGGCGGTCGAGCGGTCGGCGGCCCCGGCGAGCAGCGTATCGGTGGCGGGCGCCGGGACGCGGCCGGCCCGGCCCTCGCCCGATCGTCCCGGTCGTCCGTCGTCGATGCCGCTCACGGCCGGAAGACCCCGATGCCGTCCGGGAAGTCGAGGCCCTCGTCGATCACGGTCGACGCCTGGCCGGTGCCGGGGTCGTAGCGCCGCACGGTGCCGGTGCCGTCGAGCGGTCCCACCCCGTCGGCGTTGGCGACCAACCCCAGGTCGGCCCAGTAGATCGTGCCGTCGTCCAGCACCTGCAGGCCGAACGGCGCCCCGCCGGCCCGGGGCTCGGCGCCCAGGTCGTCCCCCGGCGCCGGGGTCACGATCGTGTCGAGGAACGCACCGTCGGGGCCGTAGCGGGCGATCGTGCCGGTGAAGGCGCTGGACACGTAGAAGTTGCCGTCACCGTCGACCGCGAGCGCGTTGGGCGTGAGGGTGTGCTCGTCGGCGGGGATGAACAGCTGCTTGTCGACCGCGTCGGCCAGCGGGGCGCCCAGCGGGTCGGCGCGGCCGCAGCCCCCGGCGGCGTCGGCGGACGTCGGGTAGGGGCCGGTGAAGCGCAGGATGCCGTTGCCCGGCGGCCGGGCGGTGGCGACGTAGAGGCTGTCGTCGTGCCCGACCACGATGCCGCCGGGGGTGGGCAGCGCCACGTCGATCTTGCAGTAGCTCACCTGCTCGCTGTCGAACGGGGGGAACCAGATGATCAGCTGCCCGCTCGGCGGTCCCTCGACCTTGTTCCCGAGGTCGGTGGTGACGACGCGCCCGTCGGACAGCACCCCGCAGCCGTAGTTGTCGGGGTCGTTCTGGTAGCTCGGCACGAGGCGGCCCACCTCGGTGGCCGACAGGTCGCCGACGCGCTCGCCCTCGACCTCGAAGATGCCCCAGCCGGGCGTGCGCTCGGGCTGGCCGGTGTCCTCGCCGGCGATGAGCCGGTGGGGGTCGTCGGGGAAGAAGCAGAGCTGGCCGTTGATGTCCATGCCGTCGGGGTCGTCGGCGACGGTGGGGATCACGGTCTGCTTCTCGAAGGGGTCGGCCCCGACGTAGGCGTTGAGGTTGTTGCCCTCGGTGCTGAAGATGATCGGCGCGCCGGCGTCGGTCGCGCCCCCGGCGGCCTCGTCGCCGGCCTCGTCGCCGGCGTCGTCGTCGGACGGCGAGGACACGGGGTCGTCGTCGCCGCTGCACGCGGCCGCGAGGAGGAGCGCCGCCAGCAGGGCGCTTGCGAGCTTGGGGACGGGTCTCACGGGTGCCTCCTCGTGGTCATCCGGGGCGCGGGGCGAACGGGATCGCGAGCGTGTTGGTGGCGACCATGCGGTCGAAGCCCTCGGCGATCGGCGGGAACGCGCCGGGCTCGTCGATGGCCAGGATGCTGATGCGGTCGTAGGCGGTGCCGGGGTTGGGGATCTCCTCGGCGGTGCAGTCGAGGTCGTCGTCGAGCACGCACACCAGGCCGCCGACCGGGTTGTCGGTGCCGGCCGACAGGAACACGCCGTACGCGCTGGCGCCGACGCCCTCGGCCGCGCTGCCGCGCCGCAGCCACCGCGCCGGCTCGCCCAGGCCGTCGGCGTCGACCTCGAGGCGGAACGGCTCGCCGGTGAGCTGCACGGTGCCGGTGCCGACCTGACCGCCGACCCGCTCGGCCGCCAGCGTGAAGTCGAGGGCGCACGGCTCGGCCACGCACGGCTGGGCCAGTGCCGCCGGGTCGACCGGACCGGCGGGCGGCTCGCCGGTGGCGGGCGGCGCGGTCGTGGAGGAGGACACGGGATCGTCGGGGTCGCCGACCGAGAACCGGTACACCCCGGCCGTCTCGTTGGGGGCGGTCGTGCCGGGCTCGCGCATCCCCGCGACGGCCACGACGTGGTCGCCGGCGACGACGGCGCCGCCGGACACCGCGCCCTGCATCGCCTGCGACCACAGGACCTCACCGCTCGCCAGGTCGACGGCCCGCAGCGTGTAGTCGGTGCCTCCGAGGAACACGACCCCGTTGACCTCGAGCGACGCCGCGAACGTGGGCCCGGCCTCGCCCTGCTGCCACAGGACCTCGCCGGTCTCGGCGTCGAGCGCGTGCAGGTGGGGAGAGCCCCCGACCGCGGTGCCGCCGACGACCCGGCCGTCGGCATGGGCCGTGGGCCCGATGAACCCGCCGAACGAGTAGTTCGCCCCCTCCTCGGGCACGCCCGGGTCGGCGACCTGCCGCTGCCAGACCGGCTCGCCGGTCTCACGGTCGACGACGTGGTATGTGGCGTCCTTGTTGCCGAGGCCGACGACCGCCCGGTCACCGATGTCGAACAGGTTGGGGGCCCCGGCGAAGTCGAGGTCGTCGAGGTTCTGCTCGTGGGGCTGGTAGGTCCAGGCCCGCTCGCCGGTGTCGAGGTCGAGGGCCAGCAGCGCCTCGGAGGCGTCGCCCCACCCCTCGGGCGTCTCGCAGTTGCCGGTGCCGACGAACACGAGCCGCCGGTCGAGGTCGACGCTGGGTGAGCCCCAGACGTCGCCGCAGCCCGGCCCCGTGCCGCCCGCGCCGGTGGTCGGGGCGGTGGTCGTGACCCATCGGCGGGCCCCGGTGGCGGCGTCGAGGGCGACGACGCCGGCCGGGGTCCCGTCGCCCGAGTTGTGCACGTCGGTACCGACGATGACCAGCCCGTCGACGACCGCCGGCGAGCTCTCGATCTCGGTGGGGTCGTCGTCGCCCTCGGGCTGGCCGAGGTCGCGCCGCCAGCGCACCTCGCCGTCGTCGGCGCGCAGGGCGTAGAGGGTCTCGCCGCTCGGGACGTAGACCGTGCGGGTGCCCCCGACGTCGGCCACGGTGGCCGACCCGACGATCTGGCCGGCGTAGACCTTCTGGTGGGGCTCGGCCGTGAACGACCAGTCGAGCTCGCCGGTGTCGAGGTCGATGGCGTAGAAGCGCCCCGACCAGTCGCCGACGTAGACCGTGTCGTCGACCACCGCGGGCGTCGCCGTGACGGCGTCGTCGGTGGTGAAGAACCAGTCCTGGCGCAGGTCGCCGACGGTGTCGGGCGAGATCTCGGTGTCGCAGTCGGACGAGAAGCTGCGCTCGACCGTGCGCCCCCACGTCGGCCAGTCGCACCCGTCGATGGCGGGATCGGCCGCGGCGCCGCCGTCGTCGTCGCCGGTGCAGGCCGGTCCGGCGCTCAGCACGACCGCGGCGGCCGCCCCCGCGACCAGCCGTCGACCTCCCCCCATGGCACCCCCCGGTGTCGGGCGAAATCTAACATCCACGTCATCGTGCGGGGGCGGCGGGACCCGCGGTCCGGCGGCGCACCGGTCCCCCGCCCGGAGACGCCTCCGAGGGTACGTCCCACCCCCACCCGTGGGGGCGACCGCCGCTACCGGGGGGCCGTGAGCAGGAAGCAGCCGGCCAGCGGCCCGCCCCCGGCGGCGGCGACCGCCACCTCGGGCGGGCCCGCCACCTGGCGGGCGCCGGCCTCGCCCCACAACTGGAGGCAGGCCTCGTGGAGGAAGCCGTAGCCGTGCAGGCGGCCCGCCGACAGCTGCCCGCCGTGCGTGTTGAGCGGCAGCTCGCCGTCGCGGGCGATGCGGGTCCCGCCCTCGAGGTACGCCCCGCCCTCGCCGTGGCCGCAGAACCCGAGCGCCTCGAGCCACGCCAGCGTGATGAAGCTGAACCCGTCGTAGAGCTCGGCGACGTCGACGTCGGCCGGCGTCAGGTCGGTGCGGTCCCACAGCATCGCCGCGGCGTCGCGGCAGGCCATGGTCGTGAGGTCGTCCCACTGGTCCCAGCTCGGTCGGCCGCGGATGGCCGTGCCCACGGCCTCGATGCCGACCGGCGGCCGCCGCAGGTCGGCCGCGGCGTCGGCCCGCGACACGACGACGGCCGTGCTGCCGTCGGCCGGGACGTCGCAGTCGTACAGGCACAGCGGCTCGGAGATCATCCGGGCCTCCAGGTAGTCGTCGAGCGTCATCGGCTCGGTGTAGATCGCCCGGGGGTTGAGGGCGGCGTTGCGGCGGGCGGTCAGGGGGATCTGGCCGAGCTGCTCACGGGTCGTGCCGAACTCGTGCATGTGGCGCATCGCCATCATGCCGATCCAGTTGGCGGCCGACGGGGCGCCGTAGGGCAGCACCCACTGCATGAAGCCGCCCATGCGGACGCCGCGCCCGCCGCCGCCTCCCCCGCCCATCGTCACCGACGATCGGCCCCGGTCGCCCTGCGCCGACGCCTCGGTGACCGTGCGGAAGCACACGACGTGGTTCGCCACCCCGGCCGCCACGGCGAGGGCGGCGTTGACGACGGAGCCCAGCTGGCCCGGCGACTCGAGGCCGCCCGCGAACCACGACAGGTCGAGGCGCAGCCCGTCCTGCAGCTCGGTGACGCCGACCCCCGAGAAGCCGGGCGGCACGTCCAGGTTGCCGGGGTAGGAGGCGACGCCGTCGATGTCGGCGCGGGTCAGTCCGGCGTCCTCGATCGCCCGCAGGACCGCCTCGACGGTCAGGGCGAGCGGATCGCGGTAGATCCGCCGGCCGACCTGCGACTGGCCCACGCCCGAGATGACGGCGGCGCGCTCGCCGACGACCGTCATGGCCTGTCGTCCCGCGGGAGGGTGGCCACGTCGGGGTCGGGCTCGAACATCGGCAGCCACACGTCGTCGTAGCGGTCGAAGGTCACGCGCACCGGCAGGCCGATCCGCACGTCGCCGGGGGCGCAACCGACGATGTTGGTGGTGAGCCGCAGCGCCTCCTGCTCGGGCAGCGCCACGATGGCCACCACGTAGGGCGGGTCGAGCCCCGGGTACCAGGGCTGGTGGTTGACCGTGTAGGTGTGCACGACCGCCCGGCCCGACGTCGCCTCGGGCGCGAGGTCGGTGCCGAGGCACACGGGGCACACGGGCCCCGGGGGGTGCAGCCACGTGCCGCACGCCCGGCACCGGAGGATGCGCAGCTCGCCGTGCTCGCCGCCCGTCCAGAACGGGCGCGTGGCGTCGTCGACCGCCGGCAGGACGCGGAACGGCGGGGCGGGTGGCTCGCTCATCGGGCTCCCCTCGGCGCACAGCGCCGGACGGTGGTGGCGGTCACGGGTCGCGGGGCAGCCCGAGCAGCCGCTCGGCGATGACGTTGCGCTGGATCTCGCTGGTGCCGCCGGCGATCGAGAGGCTGCGGTTGCCGAGGAACCCGCCGATCCAGAGGGCGGAGTCGCCCTCGCCGGACGTGGCCGCCGGACCGAGCAGCTCGAGCCCGACCTCCTGCACGACCTGGTCGAGCTCGACGCCGAGGAGCTTGCGGATGCTCGACTCGGGTCCGGGCGCGCCGCCGCCCAGCGCCCGCAGGGTGGTGCGGACGCCCATCGCCGCCAGCGACTGCGTGCCGGCCACCACGGCGCCGAGCGTGTCGAGCACCCGGGGATCGTCGCGCACCCGGGGATCGCCGGCGCCCGGAGCGCCCGGGTCGCCGGCCACGAGCGCGACCAGGGCCTCGACGCCCGGGCCCATCGACGAGCCCCGGCCCATCGACACCCGCTCGTTGGCGAGCGTCGTGCGGGCGGCCGCCCATCCGCCGGTCGGCGAGCCGACCACGCCGTCGTCGGGCACGAACACGTCGGCCAGGAACACCTCGTTGAACAGCTCGGCGCCGGTGAGCTCGCGCAGCGGCCGCACCTCGACGCCCTCGGACCGCATGTCGACGACGAAGCAGCCGATGCCCTCGTGGCGCGGCGCGCCCGGGTCGGTGCGGGCCAGGCAGATGCCGAGGTCGGCCGTCGCCGCCATCGAGGTCCACACCTTCTGGCCGGTGAGGCGCCACCCGCCGTCGACGCGGACCGCCTTGGTGGCGACCGACGCCAGGTCGGACCCGGCGCCCGGCTCGCTGAACATCTGGCACCACGTCACCTCGCCGCGCAGGGTCGGCGCCACCCACCGGTCCTTCTGAGCGTCGGTGCCGTGCACCAGGATCGTCGGGAGCGCCCAGGCGCCCACCGCCAGGTGCGGGCGGCGCACCCGCGCCGCGGCGAACTCCTCGTCGACCACCAGCTGCTCGAGCGGGCCCGCGTCGCGGCCCCAGGGGGCGGGCCAGTGGGGCACGAGGTAGCCCGCGTCGGCGATGCGCCGGTTCCACTCGACCTTGTCACGACCCTGGAGGTCGGCGAGGAAGGCGCGCACCGCGTCGCGGAACCGTCGAGCTTCGGCGGGGAGCTCGACCGCGACCTGGCGGCGCACGCCGCCGACGGCGAGCCGGGCGACCTCGGCCCGCCACGGACCCGGGCCCCCGAGCAGCAGCCGCACCGCGGTGGCCCGCTTGAGGTGGACGTGGGCGTCGTGGTCCCAGGTGAAGCCGATGCCGCCGAGCACCTGGATGCAGTCCTTGGCGCACCGGTAGGCGGCGTCCGGCGCCAGCGCGCCGGCGACCGCGGCCACGAGGGCGGCCTCGCCGGTGGGGACGTCCGATGCCAGCGCCCGGGCTGCGTCCCAGGTGGCGGCCCGCGCCTGCTCGAGGGCGCACAGCATGTCGGCGCAGCGGTGCTTGACCCCCTGGAACTGCCCGATCGGCCGTCCGAACTGCTCGCGGACGAGGGCGTGCTCGGCGGCGGTGGCGACGCACCACGCCGCGACGCCGACGCACTCGGCGGCCAGCAGCACGGCCGCCAGCCCCCGGATGCCGGCGGACCCGGGCGGGCAGCGGACGACCCGCTCGGCGGGTACGCGGAGGTCGGCCGCCCCGACGGTCGCCACGCGCCGGGTGCGATCGAGGGACGGGGCCGGCTCGACGGTGACCGCCCCCGCGTCGTCCCGGACGTCCAGCACGACCCACGTCTCGGGGCCAAGGTCGTCCTCGGAGCCGACGCGCACGGGCACCAGGAGCACGTCGGCGAGCGCGCCGGACAGCACCGGCGTCCACGTGCCGTCGACGGTCAGCGCGCCGTCGGCCGCGGCCGTCGCCGCCACGGGATCGGCCCCCACGGCCACCGTCCCGACCGACCGCCCGGCGACGAGGTCGGCGACCCGCGGGCGCAGGGCTGCGCCGCCGACCCGGTCGAGCACCGTGGCGGCCAGGCACGACGGCAGGAACGGTCCCGGCGCCCCCGCCCGGCCCAGCTCCTCCGCCACGACGACGACCTCGGCGACCGAGAACCCCTCACCGCCGGCCCTCTCGCTCACGGCCAACCCCAGCCACCCCTGGGCGGCGAGGTCGCCCCAGAACGGCGGCAGCGCCTCGACGTCGGCGTCCAGCACCGCCCGGGCCGCGGCCGCGGGGCTGTGGCGCCCGGCCCACCCGCGCACCGCGTCACGCAGGGCGAGGTGCTCGTCGGTGATGCCGATGCCCGCCCGCGGGTCCATCGGCACATCATGGCGCAGGACATGACGTGGCTGTCAGATGCGGGGCGCGCTCGGCACTAGCCTCCCCGGCGATGGGCCACGTCGTCCTGGCGGGAACCACGCCGTGAACCTCGAGGGGACCACCGTCCTGGTGACCGGCGCCTCGTCGGGCATCGGCGCCGCGCTGGCGCCGATGCTCGCCGAGCGAGGCGCCACCGTGGTGGCGGTCGCCCGCCGCGCCGACCGGCTGGACGAGGTGGTCGACCGGTGCCGCCGCCACACCCCCGGCTCGCAGGCCTGGGTCGCCGACCTCGCCGACACCGACGCGGCCGAGGCGCTGGCCCGCCGGGCGGTCGACGAGCTCGGCGGCCTCGACGTGCTGGTGAACAACGCGGGCGCCCCGAAGCGGCGGCGGGTCACCGACCTCACGCTCGCCGAGATCCGCGGGACGATGGCGCTCAACTTCGAATCGCCGGTGCGCATGACCCTGGCCGTCCTGCCCCACATGCTCGAGCGCGACCGGGGCGTCGTCGTCAACGTCGCCAGCTTCGCCGGGCGGGTCGGCGTGCTCGGCGAGGCCGCCTACTCGGCCTCGAAGTTCGCCCTGTGCGGGTGGACCGAGTCGATGGCGGCCGACCTGTGGCACACCGGCGTGGACGTGCGGCTCGTGCTGCCCGGCGCGATCGCCACCGAGATCTGGGACCAGCCCGGCAACGACCCGCCGCTCTACGACGGCCCGCTCGAGCCGGCCGTCGACGTCGCCGCGGGGATCGTCGCCGCCATCGAGGGCGACCGGTTCGAGCACTACCTGCCCGACATGCAGGCGATCGTCGAGATGAAGACCGGCGACATCGACGGCTTCCTGGCGGGCATGGTCGCCCTGGCCGACAGCCGCGACACGACCCCGCCCGGCTGACCGCGGGGCCGCGCGTCGCCGTCAGGCCGCGTCGTGGAAGACGAGGCCGAGCGTGCGGCGGCGACCCGACCGCACGACGCTGACCCCGTGGCGCATCGGCGCCGCCGACCAGCCGCGCGCCCCGCGGACGGGCCGGTCGCGGGTCGTGAACACCACGCCGTGCCCCTGCGGGACGCGCAGGGTCGTCGCCCGCGACTGGGCCCGGGGCCGCTGCTCGACGACCACGAGCTCACCGCCCTCGTAGTCCGCGCCCGGGGCGTCGAGGCCGACGACGACCTGGAGGGAGAACACCAGGTCGCCGTAGAGGTCGCGGTGCAGTGCGTTCCAGTCGCCCGGGCCGTAGCGCAGCAGCAGCGGCGTCGGCCGCCGCTGCCCGGCGGCGTGGCAGGCGGCGAGCCAGTCGTCGAGGTCGTCGGGCCAGGGGGCGGCCGTGGCCCGCCGCTCGGCCCACCGGCGCGCCACCGGCAGCAGGTGGGGCCAGAACGCATCCCGGAGGGCGGCGACGAGGTCGGGCAGCGGGTGGGCGAAGTACCGGTACTGCCCCTCGCCGTAGCGGTGGCGGGCCATGTCGACCGTCGAGCGGAACCGCCCGTCGTCGTCGTAGAGGTCGGCGAGGCCCGCGCACCCGGCGGCCGTGAGCACCGGCCCGGTGGCGGCCACGCCGAGGGCGTCGAGCTCGTCGCCCACCGCCGACCAGTCGAGGTCGTGCACGCGATCGACGGCCGCGGCGGTGGAGGGCGCGGCGGTGGAGGGCGCGGCGGTGGCGGCCGCGCCGGTGACCGGCGCGGCGGTGGTGGGCACGGTCATGCGGGAACAACGCCCGGGGGCGCCGGCGGCGTGAGATCGGCCGCGGCGGCGCCCGCTCACCCGTCGTCGGTGATCGCGCGGAAGCGGCGGTAGCGCTCGGCGACCGGGCCCACCCAGGCGGGATCGGGATCGACCCTCGCCGCCACGCGGGCCCAGCGGCGGGCCTCGCCGGCCGACGGCTCGAGCCCGGCGACGACGCGGGCGGCGAACGCCGCCCCCAGGGCTGCGCCCTCGGGCACCGCGACGACGTCGACGGGCAGACCGGTGGCGTCGGCGAGCGCCTCGACCCAGGCGCCGGACCGGACGCCTCCCCCGGTGGCGACCACCCGGCGGGCGTCGACGCCCGCCAGGTCGAGGTGGTGGCGCACCACGAACCCCGCCGCCTCGTAGCCGGCCCGCCGCACCGCGGCGCCGTCGTGGGACAGGTCGAGGTCGTGGAGGGCGGCGCGGCGGTGCGGGTCGTGCAGCGGCGTCCGCTCGCCGCGGACGTACGGCGCCCACACGGGCACGCGCCGGGGGTCGAGGGCGGCCCCGGGCGCCTCCCCGCCCGTCAGGCGGCGCACGTGGTCGAGGAAGAGCCCTCCGGCGTTGCTCGGGCCGCCGATGAGCGCCTTGCCGGGCGCGCTGTGCGGCACCGTCCACAGCCCGGCGACTTCGCGCCACCCGGGCAGCACCGCCCAGGTGATGAGGGTGGTGCCGCAGATCACGAGCACGTCGCCGTCGTGGTCGGCCCCGGCGACGAGCTGCTCGGCGAAGGCGTCGACGGTGCCGCCGCCCAGCAGGGCGCCGCCGGCCGGCGTGCCGGCCCGGACGCGGCCCGCGGGCACGTCGCCCGCCACGATCCGGGGCAGGCGCTCGACCGAGGTGCCGGCGTCGGCCGCCACCGCCGCGTCCCACGAGGTCAGGTCGAACAGCGGGACGGCGGTCATGGCGGTGACCGTGTCGACGACCGCCTCGCCACCCAGCGCGTGGTTGGCGACCGCCTGGGCCGGCCAGAAGCCGGCGGCGTCGGGGGCCGCCCCGGCGCACCACCGGAGGAACCCCACGAGCTCGCCGCTCTGCGACGGGTCGGCCCGATCGGGGCGACCGCCGCCGGGCGCCTCGCGGCCGCGGGCGTCGCCGTACAGCAGGCCCGGGGTGAGCGCCTTTCCGGTGGCGTCGACGGCGCACAGCGACGGGACCATCGCCGCCACGTCGACGGCCGCCACCGGCGGAACCGCCGATCCGCCGCCGGTGGCGGCGTCGAGCCCGGCCACGACCTCGGCCAGCGCGGCCAGCACGCCGGCCCGCCAGGCCAGGTCGGGCCGGTGCTCCAGCCGGTCGGGGCTCGGGACCACGACGTCGTGGGGGACGCGGGCGCGAGCGAGGACGGTGCCGTCGCCGTCGGCGGCGACGGCCTTGACCGAGGTGGTGCCGATGTCGAGGCCGACGGTCACGTCGCTCACCCGCTGCTCCCTCCTCGTGCCCGCCGACGAGGGCGGACGGACTCGCGCAGCATGACACCAGCGTCAGAAGCGGGCGTCACGCTCGGATACATTCCCGACGATGGCACACCCCGCGGGCCCGACCCCGGCGGCAGGGACGCCGCCCGCGACCGACCCGCCCGGCACGGCTCCCCGCGACCACGAGGACGGCGCGCGTGCGCGCCCTCGTCTTCGGTGATCCCGGCGGCGACACCGCCGCCCTCGACGCCCGCCCGGCGGCGCCGGCGGCCGACGCCCCCCGCCTCGTCCGCCACCTGGCGGTCACCCCGATGTCGCTGCGGGACGTGCCCGAGCCCACCGTGCGGGGGCCCGAGTGGGCGGTGCTGCGGCCCCGGCTGACCGGCATCTGCGGCAGCGACGTCAAGCAGGTGCTGATGGACTTCAAGGGGCCGGCCGACTCGCCGATGACGGCGTTCATCTCGTTCCCCCAGGTGCTCGGCCACGAGGTGGTGGCCACCGTCGACGCGGCCGGGCCCGACGCCGGCGTCTCGCCCGGTCAGCGGGTGGTGGTCAACCCGTGGCTGTCGTGCGCGGTGCGGGGCCTCGACCCGCCGTGCCCGGCGTGCGCCGCCGGCGACCTCAGCCTGTGCTGGCGCTTCCACGACGGCGCGCTGGCGCCCGGCATCCACGCCGGGAACTCGGCCGACGCCCCCGGCGGCTTCGCCGAGCGGATGCCCGCCCACCGCCGGATGCTGATCCCCGTCCCCGACGACGTGCCGGACGAGGTGGCCGTGCTGGCCGACCCGTTCTCGGTGGCGCTGCACGCCGTGACCCGCAACCCGCCGCCGCCGGACGGCCGGGCCGTCGTGTACGGGATGGGGGCGCTCGGCACCTGCGCCGTCGCGGTCCTCCGGGCGCTGCACCCCGACGTCGAGATCGCCGCAGTGGCCCGGTGGCCCGCCCAGCGCGCCCTGGCGTCCCGGCTGGGCGCGGTCGCCGTCGACCACGAGCCCGCGCTGGCGGTGATCGAGGCGCTCGCCGGGTGGTCGGGCGGCATCCTGCGCACGCCGTGGGAGGGGCTGCCGACCGCGTGGCCGGGCGGCGTCGACGTCGTCTACGACACCGTCGGCGCGCCGGCCACGTTGGAGGTGGGCCTGCGGGTGCTGCGGGCGCGGGGCACGATCGTGCAGCTCGGGCTCTCGTCGATGGACCGGTGCGAGTGGACGCCCTGGTACCTCAAGGAGGCGCGGCTGATCGGGTCGAACGCCTTCGGCGTCGAGGAGGTGGAGGGGGTGCGGCAGCACGCCATGGCCCACTACCTCGACCTCGTGCGCGCCGGGCGCGTCGACCTCACCGGCCTGCTCACCCACCGGTTCCGCCTCGACGACTGGCGCGCCGCCTTCACCACGCTCATCGACCAGGGCACGACGGGCGCCATCAAGTGCGCCTTCGACCTCCGCCCCGAGGGGTGACGACGCCGCCGCCCGCAGCCCCGGAGGCCCGGAGGCCCGGAGGCCCGAGGCAACAGGTTCCACGGGGGCGAGGATGAGTCCACGGTTCCGCATGTGGAACCCATCGCCTCGGGCTTCCGTTCTCGGAACCGGTGACCTCCCGTCGTTTCTAACACTCACGTCAGCGGGGCGGGCCGGCCGACGCGTATGCTGCGCGGGCGTGCCGTCCCCCCGCCCCGAGCGCCCGACCGCCCTCGTCACCGCCCCGTTCCGCGGGCCGGGGGTCGACCGGCTGGCGGCCGTCGCCGACCTCGTGGTCGACCCCTGGCTCGATCACCGACCCCTGCGCCTCTACGCGGCCGAGCAGCTCGCCGAGCGCATCGACGCCGAAGGGGCCACCATCGTCGTGTGCGAGGGCGACACGGTGGGCGGGCCGGTCCTCGACCGGCCGCTCGTCGCCATCGCCTCGGCCCGCGGCGTCCCCACCAACGTCGACGTGGCCGCCGCCACGGCGGCCGGCATCCCGGTGCTGCACGCCCCCGGGCGCAACGCCGACGCCGTGGCCGAGCACACGGTCGGCCTGCTGCTGGCCGTCACCCGCCAGATCGTGCCGGCCGACCGCGACGTGCGCGAGGGCGAGGTGTTCCGCGACGGCTCCATCCCCTACCAGCGCTTCCGGGCCTGGCAGCTGGCGGGGCGCACCGCCGGGCTCGTGGGCCTCGGCGCCGTCGGGCGGGCCGTGCGCTGGCGGCTCGAGGGCCTGGGCATGCGGGTCATCGCCGCCGATCCCTTCGCCCCCGACGCCACCCACACCCTCGACGAGCTGCTGGCCGAGGCCGACGTCGTGTCGGTCCACGCCGCGGTCACCCCCGACACCGTCGGGTTGATCGACCGCGCCGCGGTGGGGCGGATGCGCGACGGCGCCGTGTTCGTCAACACCGCCCGGGCCGCGCTGCACGACCTCGACGCGCTGACCGCGGCCGCCACCGACGGCCGGCTGGCCGGTGTGGCGCTCGACCACTTCGACGGCGAGGTGCTCGACCCCGACCACCCCATCGCCAAGCTGCCCAACGTGGTGCTCACGCCCCACATCGGGGGCGCCACCTACGACACCGAGGCCAACCACACCGCCCTGCTGGCCGACGACCTCGTGCGCCTCCTGGCCGGGGAGCGGCCGCACCACGTCGCCAACCCCGAGGTGCTCACGTGAGCGGACGACGCCGGTGACCGACACGACGCCCGCCCGCGAGTCCGTGCTCGAGGCGGCGCGCGCCCTGGCGGCCCGCGGCCTGGTCGAAGGGACCTCGGGGAACGTGTCGGCCCGGGTCGACGACCGCCGGGTGTGCCTCACGCCGTCGTCGCTGCCGTACGACGTCATGACCCTCGACGACCTGGTGGTGGTCGACCTCGACGGTGCGGTGCTCGAGGGCGAGCGCAGCCCCACCACGGAGCGGGCGCTGCACCTGGCCTGTTACCGCGCCTATCCCGAGGTCGGCGGGGTCATCCACTCGCACCCCGTGCACGCCACGATGTTCGCCGTCGCCCGCCAGCCCGTCCCGGCCGCCATCGAGGAGGTGGCGGTCTACATCGGCGGCGACATCCCGGTGTGCGACTACGTCATGACCGGCACCGACGAGCTGGGCGACGAGGTCGCCCGCCGGCTCGCGGACCGCGCCGCCACCCTGCTGGCCAACCACGGCATGGTCACCGTGGGCTCGACGCCGGCCGCGGCGCTGCACGCCGCCCTGGTCGTCGAGCGCACCGCCCACATCGTGTGGGGCGCCCGGCTGCTCGGCGCCACCCACGACCTGCCGGCGAAGGTCAACGACGACTTCGGCGGCGTCTACCGCTTCGTGCGGGAGCAGCGCAGGTGACTCGGGCGTCCGGGTGACCGTGGGCCGCCCGCGTGACGCCCGGCAGGACGGCTACACGGTGGTGCCGAGCAGGCCCGCGAGCACGTCGCCCGCGTCCGCGGTGGGGCCCGCCCAGTCGACGGTGCCCCGCCGCAGCACCACCACGTGGTCGCAGAGGTCGAGCGTGTGGCTGACCTTCTGCTCGACGATGAGCAGGGCGGTGCCGGTCGCCCGGATGGCGGCCAGGTGCCCGTAGACCGTGTCGACCACCGAGGGGGCGAGGCCGAGCGACAGCTCGTCGGCCACGAGCACCGCCGGCTCCTCGACGATGGCGGTGGCCAGCGACAGCATGCGCTGCTCACCGCCCGACAGCGTGCCGGCCTTCTGGCCGCGCCGGCGGCCGAGCACCGGGAACACCTCGTAGGCCCGCTCGAGGGCCGCCGCCCGCTCGGACCGGGGGCGCCGGGTGAGCAGCAGGTTCTCCTCGACGGTGAGCGGGGCGAACACCGAGCGGCCCTCGGCCACGTGCAGCACGCCGGCCCGGGCGAAGCGGAACGTGCGGGCGCCGGTGAGGTCGTGGCCCGCCACCCGGACCGCTCCCGCGGTCGGGCGCACGAGGCCGGTGGCCACGCGGGCGACCG
>Ga0111538_10007763_pt1 | contig 14438 bp, 12 predicted proteins | sample SoiMethybrSBSTD1_FD_79669 | JGI IMG/M metagenome (GOLD analysis project Ga0111538, IMG submission 79669) | Bulk soil microbial communities from a Populus tree surrounding site in Tennessee, USA - Soil MetaG P. TD hybrid SBSTD1 (version 2)... | ecosystem: Environmental > Terrestrial > Soil >... | reverse complement strand
GGACCTCGGCTACCTGACCGTCACCGTCGCAAACGCGCTGGCCCGCGGAACGCTGAAACAGGGGCCGGGAGGCTTGACGGCGGGCCGCCTCGGGTCGAAGGACGTCGACGGCGACCACATCGTGCTGGGCACGCCGTTCACGTTCACGAAGGAGAACGTGGATCAGTTCGACTTCTAGGCCGGTCGACCGAATCAACTCGTTCTGGAACGAGTGACCACCTCGAGCCGTCAGGCCGGAGGCGAAACTGGGTACGGGTTCTGCCGCACTCTCTCCATGTGCTTGCCGGTCGGCGGCTCCGCGAAGCCGAACTTCGCGTAGAGGCCGTGCGCATCCCGCGTGGCGAGGTGCCATCGCCGGAGATCCTTGAGGTCGGGGTGCTCGACCATGCACTCCATGAGCCATTTCGACAGGCCGCGGCCGCGGTAGGCCTCGAGCACGAAGACGTCCCCGATGTACGCGAACGTCGCCAGGTCGGTCACGACGCGCGCGAACCCGACGAGCGCGTCCCCGTCGTAGACGCCAAAGCCGAGCGAGTTCCGCAACGATCGCTCGACGACCTGGCGCGGAATGCCGCGGGCCCAATACGAATCCTTCAGGTACGTGTGAATCGCGCCGACATCGAGCCGCGCCGGATCCGTGCTCACCGTGAAGCCGTCGCGGTGCCGCTCCAGGCGCTGGGCGCCTCCGAACTCCCCCTGCAGTGTGCCCTCCTTCCCCGCCTGCGCTATCCTTTAGGGTGCCCCCCGGCGTAGCTCAGTCGGTAGAGCAGTGGCCTTTTAAGCCAATGGTCGTGGGTTCGAGTCCCACCGCCGGGACCATCCTCAAGCCCAACAGTATCAGCGCGGTTGCCCGATCGTGAGGCGGGCGCCGCCAGGCCTCTTTGCTGCATTGTTGTGCAGGTTGTCCGCGTTCTGTCCGTGTTCGCGCATCACCGCCGCCTCTCGGGAGGGGTTGCGGTCAGTTTGGCGGGTTAGATTCTCCGTCCTTCTCCAGGACGATCACCGCCGGCGCCTGATATGTGGGGCGCCGCAGTAGCTGGGCTAAGAGAAAAAATGCCACGCCGCTGACGATGAACCCCACGCCGTAAACAAAGCGGCCTATGCGACGTAACACGCCACTAGTCTAACCGGCTGCCACCGCGCCGGATCACCGGCGCAAGCCACGCGCGGAAGGCTCGGCCACACCGCGTGCATTCATGCCGCGCGCGGAGCCGCGCTCTTCGGAGCAAGGCGGGAGACGTTTAGCGGCTTGAAGGGCGCCAGAAATCGCGGACGCCGCCCGTGCTCGCCTGGTCATCGAAGGACGACGGGGACGAGATCCGGTGACTGCGGGGGTAAGCGCGAAGGGTCAGCAGCTAGACCGTCTCCTCCTGCTCGCCGACCTCGCCAGGCCTGGGAGACGTGATCGCGCCGTATCTTTGCTCGAAAGACTCCAGTTGCCGGACAAGGAGCTTTGCGAAGGCCTTCGCATGCTGCGGCGACATTCCAACGTGTAGCCCCTCCTCGACGGTCGCACCCGTCTGCACATCGATCTCAACGACCCGGCCAAGCCTGAACGTGAAGTCCCAAGGCGTGATCGTTAGTCCGGCATGGTTGGCATAATAGAAGACTGTTCCATCGGCGGGCTTGATGATGGTGGGCGGGCGCAGCGCCAGAGCTGGCGCCGCCACATCGGGAGGCGACACGGCGGGCGACTTCTGCGCATCACGGTTAGTCTTTGCCAAGGGGCCTCCTCAGGAAGCGGCTGCCACGGTTGCGTAGGCCGCCGCATAAAGGGTCACTTGCGACCGCGTTGGGCGCGCAGGCGTTTCGATCACCGTCGTTACGCGGAGCAGCGGTGTTTCACTCATTGAGACGTAGCCCGCATAGACAGCCGTCGAGTCGGTGATCGACGGCGCGACCATCGGCGTTACCACTCGCGTTTGCGCTGCTGATGGGGCTGTCGGCTTCGCCTTAGCGAGCGCCGGACGGCGGCCGGAACGGGCGACGGAAAGGCCCAAGCCAAGCGCCCTCAGAACCGCAACGAGTGTCCCCCACTTGGGGTTGCCGTCTTCCGCGAGACTCTTGTAGAGGCTTTCGCGACCTACTCTCGCCTTGGCGGCAACGCGGCCCATCCCATGTGCCTTGGCGACGTCGCGGAGCGCCAGCAGGAAGAGAGCGTCAGCATCGGGGCCAGTCTCGTCAAGATGGGCGCGAAGGTATGCTTCGGCCTGCGCCGGGTCTCTCAGCGAATGGAGAAGGTCGTCCTCGTACGAAGTGGCTTTCTTGGGCACGTGTTTGCCTATGGCGTCCGATAGTCGGCCCATGCTGTCTGAGCCGATTCGATGTCAGCCGCTTGTGTGGACTTGTCGCCGCCCCCCAGAAGGATGGTGCGGTCCATCCCGTCTCGACCGAGGTACACGCGATATCCAGGCCCGAAGTCCATCTTCAGTTCTAAAACACCCTTTCCGACTGGACTGCAATGGCCGAAATTTCCTAGTCGCACCCTGTTGACCTGAACGCGAATGCGGTTCTGAGTTTGCGGGTCATTGAGGCCCGCCAACCACTCTGGATAAGGCCGCGCCCCGGTCTTCTCGTTGCGATAGTTGAGAATCTCCTGCGGTCGCGTCGCGCCCAAATATCAGCGGCCGTATCCCGGAGGATACAGGAGTCCAGTCCGAGATGATAGGGTGCGCCGTCCGCAGGGCATGGATTGCTTTGAGCCGGTATACGCGCACCAGCCGAGCAACGCAAGGGGATCCGCCTCAAGCGCTAACTTGTCAGAGAAAAGGCCGCCCAGGTAGGCGGCTAAGTGCTTGATTTGATTAGTCGGGGCGAGAGGAACTGGTGGACTGTCCCTGTTTTGTCCGTGGTCGTGCGAACAAGGGCGTAAATGGGGCCACTCCAGCACCCTACGGCGGCTAAGTCGCTGAAATCGTTGCAGGGCGTGATACGGTGTGCCCGTCCTGAGCGGCCTTTCAAGCCAATGGTCGTGGGTTCGAGTCCCACCGCTGGGACCATGCCTGATCAGATTCTAGCCGAGAGGTAGAATCGCCTCCGCGCGCTGAGGAGACGCGCCCGGATGGAGCTTTCGCCAGAATACGACCACGTAGCCCTGCACCGCATGGAACGTGGCGGGTGTGGCGAGGCCGCGTTCTACATCAAGGGTCCGAGCCTCAAGGGCGACCCCGCGGACGCCACGCGCGCGAGCGCGAAGGACGGCTCGCCGATCGAGGCGAAGAGTCCCGTGGTGTGCACGACCTGTGGCGAGGGAGTGGGCTGGGGCTCGCTGTCCCTCGAGGTGAAGCCCCGGACCTGACGCTCGGGACGCGCCCTCAGTCGAACCAGGACGCGACGGCGCTCTTGGGACGCAAGATCGTCGCGTGGCGCTCGGGGCCGGTGGACACGATCCCGATCTCGCACCCGACCAGCTCCGACAGCCGCGTCACGTAGCGCTGGGCCGCCGGGGGCAACATCTCGAAGTCGCGCACGCCCATCGTCGACTTCTGCCATCCGGGGATCGTCTCGTAGACCGCCTCGCTCCCCTCGAGGAGCGAGAGGTCGGCCGGAAACTCCGTGAGCGTCTCTCCGTTGTCGCGCCGGTAGGCGGTGCAGATCTTGATCTCGGCCTGCTCGTCGAGGACGTCGAGCTTGGTCAAGGCCAGCGTGTCGAAGCCGTTCACGCGCACGGAGTAGCGCACCACCACCGCGTCGAACCATCCGCAGCGGCGCGGCCGTCCGGTGGAGGCGCCGTATTCGTGTCCCTTCTCCCGTATCTGCTGCTCCAGGTCGCCGCCGATCTCGGAGGGCAGGGGCCCCGCCCCCACGCGCGTGGTGTAGGCCTTGGCGATGCCCATCATGCCGTCCACGCGCGTCGGCGGCACGCCGAGGCCGGTCAAGGCGCCGCCCGCGGTGGCGGACGAAGAGGTCACGAACGGATACGTCCCGTGATCGATGTCGAGGAGCGTGGCCTGCGCGCCTTCGAACAGCACCGAGTACCCCTGCGCGATCTGGCGCGCGAGCACCACCGTCGTGTCCGTGATGCGGCGGCCGAGCCGCTCGCCGAAGCCGGCGAGGTCGCGTACGAGCTGGTCCCAGTCCACTTCCGGCTTCCGCCCGCGGATGCGGCAGACCTCTTCGTAGCTGCGGCGCGCCTCCTCGAGCTTGGCCGGCATGGCGGAGGGCCGCAGCAGGTCGGCCATGCGCAGGCCGCGCCGCCCCGCCTTGTCTTCGTAGGCGGGCCCGATGCCGCGCAGCGTGGTGCCGATCTTGCGCGCGCCCCGCGCCTCTTCCGCCATCGCCTCCAGCGAGCGGTGATGCGGCAGGATCAGGTGCGCGCGATCGGAGATCACGAGGTTGTCGTCCAACGCCACCCCGCGCGCGGACAGCTCGCCCATCTCCTTCTCCAGGGCCCAGGGGTCGATGACCATCCCGTTGCCCATGACGCACAGGATGCCGGGATGGAGGATGCCGGCGGGAATCAGGTGAAGGACGAAGCTCTCCTTGCCCACCTGGATGGTGTGGCCGGCGTTGTGGCCGCCGTTGAAACGGGCCACGACCTGGACCTTCTCCGTGAGGAGGTCCACGATCTTTCCCTTACCTTCGTCGCCCCACTGGGCGCCGACCACCACGATGTTGGGCATGAGAGAGGACCGATGATTGTAGCCGAATATAATCGTCGACCGTGACTGCCCTCCTCCTCGACGGCAACCGCCTCACTCTGGAGGACATGGAAGCGGTCGCGCGGAGCCGGCGCGAAGTCGGCCTCGAGCCGGCCGCCCGTGCGGGCGTCGTCCTCGCGCGCAAGGTCGTGGACGACGCGGTCGCCCACGGCGCCGTCGTCTACGGCGTCAACACCGGGTTCGGCAACTTCGCGGACGTGGTGATCCCCGCCCCGAGGCTGCGCGAGCTGCAGCTCAACCTCGTGCGCTCCCACGCCGCGGGCGTGGGCGATCCCCTCACCCGCGAGCAAACACGCGCCCTGATGCTGCTGCGCGCGAACGTGCTGGCCAAGGGGTTCAGCGGCGTGCGTCCGGAGACGCTCGACCTGCTCGTGGCCATGATCAACGCGGGCGTCCATCCCGTAGTACCGTCGCAGGGCAGCGTGGGGGCCAGCGGCGACCTCGCGCCTCTCGCCCACCTCGCCCTCGCTCTCGTGGGCGAAGGGCAGTGCACGTACGTAGACCGCGTGGTGCCCAGCGAACAGGCCCTCCGCTCGGCCGGCCTCCGTCCAGTCGTGCTGGAGGCGAAGGAGGGACTGGCCCTCATCAACGGCACGCAGCTGATGACCGCGGTCGCGGGGCTGGCCCTGGCCGAGGCCTGGCGCCTCGCCCGCACCGCCGACGTGACGGGCGCGCTCACCCTCGATGCGCTCAAAGGCACGGACGTGGCCTTCGATCCGCGCATCCACGCCGCGCGCCCTCACCCCGGACAGGCGGCCTCCGCGCGCAACCTGCGCAAGCTCCTCGCGGGCAGCCCCATCCGCGAGTCGCATCGCGACTGCGGCAAGGTCCAGGACGCCTACACTCTGCGCTGCATGCCCCAGGTGCATGGGGCCGTACGTGACGCCCTCGAGTTCGCGACGCGCACGATCTCGATCGAGATCAACGCCGCCACCGACAACCCGATGGTCTTCGCGGACTCGGGCGAGCTGCTCTCGGGCGGCAACTTCCACGGCGAGCCGGTGGCCATCGCCGCCGATGTGCTCGCGATCGCGATAGCGGAGCTGGGCGCCATCAGCGAGCGGCGGACGGAGCGCCTGGTCAATCCCGCGCTCTCCGGCCTGCCCGCGTTCCTCACGCCCGAGGGCGGGATCCAGTCCGGCCTCATGATCGCGCACGTCACCGCCGCCGCCCTCGCCTCCGAGAACAAGACGCTCGCCCATCCGGCCAGCGTGGACTCCGTCCCGACCTCCGCGAACAAGGAGGACCACGTCTCGATGGGCGTCACGGCCGCGGCCAAGGCCGCGCGCGCGGTGGCCAACACGCGCCGGATCCTCGCCGTCGAGGCCATCGCCGCCAGCCAGGCCCTGGAGTTCCTGAAGCCCCTCGAAACCTCCCCTGCCCTGCGGGCCGCCTACGCGCGCGTCCGGGGGACGGTGCCGCCCTACGACACCGACCGGGTCCTCTCCCCCGAGATCGAGGCCGTGGCCGCCGTCGTGAGCGAAGGCACACTGGCCCTCGACGCGGGCTCCGTCTGCGGTACCCTGGAGTAGAGGAGGGTCCCGTTCCATGAGTCCAGTTCCCACTCGTCGCTCCTGGTTGCCCGGAGCTGCCCTCCTCGCCGCCGCGGTCCTCGTCGCCGGCCTCTCCGGGTTCGCCCTGCACGTCCGCTCCTGGCCGTGGTACGTCGGGTTCACCGCCGCCGCCATCCTCGCCCTGGGCTGGATCGAGCGCTTGTGGACGAAACGGGAGGCGCCCGCGCCTCCGCGCAGCCGCGGCAAGCTGAAGGTGATCCAGGGCGGCAAGGCCGCGCCCTACGACCTCGAGAAGGACCACTCGACCGACTCGCAGCGCTACCTGATGTAGCGGCGCGGCACGCCCTCGATCAGAACTCCACGCCCACCAGGCCCGACGTGAGAGCGCCGAGCACGGTATTCCGGGCGCTGGTGGCGAACTGCTCCTGGAATCCCGGGACGTCGGAGAGGGGCCCGCATGATGGCCCGAGGTTCGGATCCGCCATCACGAAATCGTGGACGGAGTCGACGGCCGTGACCCGATATCTCCCGGACGCGGCGTCGAAGGCGTAGCTGACGTCCACATCCGCCCGCGTCCCGGGCACCTGCATCGGCACGTTGCAGCTGAAGCCGATACCGATGGTCTTGCCCTGGATCCCAACGGGCGAGGCGACGTCCATCTGCACGGCGACACTGAGGTGGCCCGGCGCGGGCTCGCTCACATCGATGAGGTCGGGGCCGAGGCTGAGCCGGCAGCCGGGATTGCAACCGGCTCCGGCATTCTGCACGCAGTACCGCGCGCCCGTGCCGAAGGTCCCCAGGCTGCCGACCTGGCCCTGCGGCAGGCACGCTCCGCCCGAGAGCAGGGCCGGGATCGCGGCGGCCAGACGCACGGCGGGCGTCCGCGAGTCCGGCGGGGTGCAATCGAGCCCTTCGTCCACGGTGCCGTCGCAGTCGTCGTCGACGTTGTTGCAGACTTCCAAGCCGGGAAGGACCTCGCCCGTGCACGCGCCGAACACCCCGCTCTGGCACGTCTGCGTCCCGGCACTGCAGGCTCCGATGCCGTTTGATCCGGGCGGCCCGGAGTAGCAGGACGCGGTCTGGCCGTCGGTGCACACGGGGGTGCAGTCGATCCCGTCGTCGACGAGGCCGTTGCAGTCGTCGTCCATGAGGTTGCAGGTCTCGGCGGCCGGCAGCACCTGGCCGAGGCACGCGCCGAGCGTGCCCGCCTGGCAGGTGCGCTCTCCGGGCCGGCACACGCCGACGCCACGCGTGCCGGCGGCGCCCTCGTAACAGCCCAGGAAGTCGCCGTCATGGCAGGCCACTCCCGACCCCGCCGGACCCTGCGGGCCGGCCGGCCCCGTGTCGCCGGTGTCCCCTTTGTCGCCGGTGTTCCCCTTGTCGCCCTTCTCGCCTTTGTCGCCTTGGTCTCCCTTCAACCCCTGCGGGCCGGCGGGCCCCGCCGCTCCGATGGTGACGTCGAAGAGATAGAACGGCACCCGCGCCGGCCTTCGCGCCACCATCAGCAGGTAGCTGCCCGGCGCGATGCCGGCGGGCAGGGTCGCCCTCGCTTCCGACGCCGACACGCGCGACACCGGCGAAAGCTCGACGCCGCCGAGGGTCACGTAGGGCGCGACCGAGCCGAAGTTCTCCCCGCGGATCACGAGGACGTTGCCGCTGACCCGCGCGCTCGTGACCACGAGCAGCGGGAGCGATCCGTCGGCGGCGAGTGGGCCGGCGGCGAGCAGGGACATGGCGAGGATCGCCGCCATACCAATGGCGTGTCTCATCGAAGCACCATTGCAGGGGAGACCAGTGTCCCCTGCCGACATTGGAGGGGTCGCGTCACCGTGCGGCGGGAAAGCGCGCGAAGGATAACATGCCCGCGTGCCGGTACACTCGCCCATGCTCGCCCTCCTGCCCCTGGCCGCTGTGGGCGCGCTGGCCATGTCTCCGCCCTCCGCGATCGTCCGTTCGGAGCTCGTCGACGAGCGCGCGCCGTATGCGTCGGCGCACGCCTCCACGATCGTCCAGACGCCGGATGGCCTCGTCGCCGCGTGGTTCGCCGGCACCGGCGAAGGGAAGAAGGACGTCGGGATCTGGCTGAGCCGCCACGATGGCACGCGCTGGTCGGCGCCGACGGAGGTCGCCGACGGCCGTCAGCCCGACGGCACGCGGCATCCGTGCTGGAACCCGGTGTTGTTCCAGCCGGGGAAGGGTCCGCTCCTCCTCTTCTACAAGGTCGGGCCGAGCCCGCGTGAGTGGTGGGGCGAGACGCGCACGTCCACGGACAGCGGACGCACGTGGTCGCCGGCGGTCAAGCTTCCCGCGGGAATCCTGGGGCCGATTCGCGCCAAGCCCGTCGAGCTGCCGGACGGCGCGCTCCTGGCCGGATCGAGCACCGAGCACGCGGGTTGGGTCGTGCACATGGAGAGACTCGAGGCGGGCGCCTGGCGTCGCGGCGGACCGCTCAACGACCCCTCCGAGTTCGGGGCCATCCAGCCCACGATCCTGATGCATTCGAACACGCGCGTGCAGGTCCTCTGCCGCAGCCGGCAGGGCGTGATCACTGAGGCCTGGTCCGACGACGCCGGAAAGACCTGGAGCCCGATGACGGCCACCTCGCTTCCCAACCCGAGCGCCGGCATCGACGCGCTGCGCTTGCGCGACGGCCGCTTCCTGCTCGTGTACAACCCGACCGCGCAGGGCCGCGACCAGCTCGAGATCGCGGTGTCGCCGGACGGGAAGAAGTGGCGCCAGGCGGTCGTGCTGGAGAATGCCCCCGGCGAGTATTCCTATCCCGCCATGATCCAGTCCCGCGACGGGCTCGTGCACGTGACCTATACCTGGCGGCGCGAGCGCATCAAGCACGTGGCCGTCGACCCCGCTCGGATCGAATGACCGCAGGCGCGCGAAGGGCCGCGGTGATGACGGCGGCGGTGGTCGCGGTCGCGGCGTCCATGGCCTCGTCCCTCGCGCCCGCGAGTCCGCTGCCGTCGGATCGTCAGATCTCGAACCTGGCCGCCTTCGCCCGGCTGTACGGGGTCATGCGCTACTTCTATCCGAGCGATACCGCCGCCGCGATCGATTGGGACCGCCTGGCGGTCGTCGGCGTGGGCCGAGTCCGGAACGCTCCTGATATCGCGCGGCTTCGCGAAGCGCTGGAGGCGCTGTTCCAGTCCCTGGGCCCGGGCATCGAGATAGGGGCCACGCTCTCCCGGGCCACGGAGGCGCCCGCGGACGGTCCGCTCGTGGCTTGGCGCTACCTGGGCCCGGGGTTCGCCGGCGGTCCCTACGCGGGCAAGCGAACTCATCGAGCGGGCGACATCGACGGCTTCGTGACGATGATGCAGACGCGGCCCGCGGAGGCGCTCCGCGGCAAGACCGTGCGCCTGCGCGCGAAGGTGCGGGCCAGCGTCGGGGGCACCAGCGGGGGCGGTGCACTGTGGCTTCGCGTCGATCGCCCGAACAATGGCCGCGGCTTCTTCGACAACATGAGCGACCGGCCCGTGCGCGACACGGAATGGCGGGAGTACGCCATCGAGGGGCCCGTGGTCGAAGATGCGTCCTCCGTGGCCTTCGGGGTGATGAGCGCCGGGGGGGTGACCGCCGACTTCGACGCCCTCGATCTGTCCGTTCGTGAGTCCAGTGGCGCATGGACGCCGATCGCGGTGGAGGACGCCGGGTTCGAAGCCGACTCTTCGGTCCGCGGATGGCATCGAGCCGGGACGTCGAAGACGGCGGTGGTCTCGCGCCCCTCGATCGGGGCGCCCGAAGGGAAACAGTTCCTGCGACTCGGTCCTTCCTCGGCCGACGCCGAGCTCTTCGCGGAATCGCCTCCTGCACCAGGAGCCCACGTCGACATCGATCTCGGCGAGGGCCTGAAGGCGCGCGTTCCCCTCGCCCTCACGGACGCGCAGGCCCGCGGTTCGGATACGCGGCGGGGTGGACTCGAAGCGCTGGCACAAGCGCTGGCCAGGGGCTCTCCGCCCGGCGAGGGTCTCGACCTCGATACACGATTCGCCGACGTGGTCGTGGCCTGGAACGTCTTCCGGCACTTCTATCCCTACTGGGCGGAGACCGGTGTGCGGTGGGACGCCCGCTTGGAGCCGAACCTTCGCGCGGCAGCGGCGGCGGAGACACGCGCCGCCCAGGCGGATGCGCTCCGAGTCCTGGTCTCGGAGGCCGAAGACGGCCATGGCGGCGTGGTGGACCCGCTCTTGCGCGAGCAAAGGGGCGTGCTGCCGGTGGGCCTCGGTGTCGTCGAAGAACACCTGGTGATCACCTCCAGCACAGTGGCGGAGGCGCCCGCGGGAGCGATCGTCTCGGCCGTCGGCGGCGCGCCGGCGAGGCGAGCGCTGGCCGACGCCGTGCGCCTCGCTTCGGGAACCGCGCAGTGGCGAGAAGTGCGTGCGCTGTGGGCCCTGACGAGCGGCCCGGAGGGCGCGGACGTCCGGCTCACCATCGACGATGGCTCGGGACCACGCGACGTCACGCTCCGTTACGCGAGCGGGCCACCGCCTTCGGAGAAGCGTCCCGATGCGATCGTCGAGCTCGCACCGGGGATCTGGTACGCGGACCTGACGCGGGCGACGGCCGGGCAGCTCACCCCGCGCCTCACCACGCTCGCGTCGGCGCGCGGCGTCGTCTTCGATCTCAGGGGCTATCCGACCGACGCGGGAGCGATGATCCTCCCGCACCTGATCGAGGAACCGGAGACGGACCGCTGGATGCATGTCCCCAAGCTCGTCGGACCGTTCGCCAAAACCGCAGACTGGCAGGACTTCGGGTGGGACCTCCGGCCCACGGAACCGAGGCTCGCGGGACGGCGAGTGTTCATGACCGACGCGCGCGCGATCAGCTACGCGGAATCGGTCATGGGCTACGTCGCGGACCGGAAGCTGGCGACCATCGTCGGCCGCAATACGGCCGGGACGAACGGCAACGTCGCGTCCTTCCTGGTGCCCAGCGGCCTGCGAATCAGCTTCACGGGGATGCGTGTGACCGGCCACGACGGGCGGTCGCCCTTTCATCTCGTCGGCGTCAAGCCGGATGTTCCCGTCGCGCCGACGATCGCCGGGCTTCGCCGCGGACGTGACGAAGTGCTGGAGCGCGCGCTGGCCGTGATCAATGCTCCCTAGACGAGTCCGCGCCGGCCTTCTGGGATAGAGTTCGGCCCATGCCCGGCCGTATCGTTCGCGCGCCTCGCGGCACTGCCATCTCCTGCAAATCCTGGCAACAGGAAGCGGCCCTGCGCATGTTGATGAACAACCTCGACCCCGAGGTGGCGGAGCGGCCGGAGGACCTCGTCGTCTACGGCGGCATCGGCAAGGCGGCGCGGAACTGGGAGTGCTTCGACGCCATCGTGCGCTGCCTGCGCGAGCTGGGCGACGAAGAGACCCTGCTCGTGCAATCGGGCAAGCCCGTGGGCGTCTTCCGGACGCACGCCGACGCGCCGCGCGTGCTCATCTCGAATTCGATGCTCGTGCCGGCCTGGGCCACCTGGGAGCACTTCTACGAGCTCGACCGCAAGGGCCTGATGATGTACGGCCAGATGACGGCGGGATCCTGGATCTACATCGGCACTCAGGGAATCCTGCAGGGTACCTACGAGACGTTCGCGGAGGCGGCCCGCCAGCACTTCGGCGGAAGCCTGGCCGGGCGGCTCGTGGTCACGGCGGGGCTCGGCGGGATGGGTGGCGCGCAGCCCCTGGCCGCGACCATGAACGAGGGCGTGATCCTCGCGGTCGAGGTCGATCGCTCGCGCATCAAACGGCGCCTGGAGACGAGGTACCTCGACGTCAGCACGGAAAACCTGGACGAGGCGCTGGCCCGGGCGCGCGAAGCGGTGGCCGCGCGTCGGCCGCTCTCCATCGGCCTGCTCGGAAACGCCGCGGACGTCCTGCCCGAGCTCGCGCGCCGCGGCGTCGTGCCGGACCTGCTGACCGACCAGACCAGCGCCCATGATCCGCTCAGCGGCTATGTGCCGAACGGCATGGGCTACGAGGCCGCGCTGGCCCTGCGCAAGGAGGACCCCGCGCGCTATATGCGCGAGGCCACTCGCGCCATGGGCGAACACGTGCGCGCCATGCTGGACCTGCAAAAGCGCGGCGCGGTGACGTTCGACTACGGCAACAACATCCGCGCCCAGGCCCAGAAGGCCGGAGTCGAGAACGCCTTCGACTTCCCCGGCTTCGTGCCGGCCTACATCCGGCCTCTCTTCTGCGAGGGCAAGGGCCCCTTCCGCTGGGCCGTCCTCTCCGGCGATCCCGCGGACCTGGCCGTGACCGACGACGCCGTCCTGGCCACGTTCCCCGAGGACAAGGCCCTGGCGCGCTGGATCACGCTCGCCCGCGAGCGCGTCGCCTTCCAGGGCCTGCCCGCGCGCATCTGCTGGCTTGGCTACGGCGAGCGCGCGAAGATGGGGCTCGTGTTCAACGAGCTCGTGCGCACGGGCCGGGTGAGCGCGCCCATCGTGATCGGCCGCGATCACCTCGACGCCGGCTCCGTCGCCTCGCCCAACCGCGAGACGGAGGCGATGCGCGACGGCTCCGACGCGGTGGCGGACTGGCCCATCCTGAACGCCCTCTTGAACGCGGTCGCGGGCGCGACCTGGGTATCCGTCCACCACGGAGGCGGAGTGGGCATGGGCTATTCCATCCATGCGGGCATGGTGGTGGTGGCGGACGGGACGGACCGCGCGGCCGCGCGCCTGCAACGCGTCCTGACCACGGATCCGGGCACGGGCGTGATGCGGCACGCGGACGCGGGCTACGAGCGCGCGGTCGAGGTGGCGCGCGAGCGCGGCGTGCGCACGCCACTCGTGGGGCCGTCATGAGCGGGATGTTCGAGCGCGCGGAGCTGCTGGCGGAGGTCCTGCGCGTCCAGCAGGGCCCGCCCCTGCTCGTCACGGGGCCGCCCGGCTCCGGCAAGACGACGCTGCTGCACGGAACGGTGGAAGCGCTGGCGGCGGAGGGATGGCAGCCGGTCTATCTCGACCTGCTGGCCGCGGCCACGTCTCCGGAGCGCTTCGTCCAGGCCGCCCTGGGCGCGCTGCCCGAAGGGCTGGAAGGACGCGCGGCCGCGCGCGCAAGAGAGGCGGACCAGCTCTCGCGCACCGGCGGCAAGGATGGCGGCCGGGCCGTGCAAGCCCTGCTCGCCGCGTGGGCCGCGCTCGACACGGCGGACGGCCGGCCGGTCGCGCTCGTGATCGACGAAGCCACCGAGATTCGATCGCTGGCCTACTTCTCGGGTCTCCGCGACGTCGACGCGCCGTTCGCCGCGGCCCTGGCCGCCCGGCCACGCGGGACGCTGCTGGCCACGTCCTTCCCCGGTGTGGCCCGCAAGCTCTGGCCCGCGATGGCCACGCTCGCGATGCCTCCGCTCTCCGCGGCCGAGCTGCAGGGCGAGGCGCGCCAGCGCGGGCTGCGCGCGGACGGATCGGCCCTCGCCGCCGCCTCGTTCGGGTGGCCGCGTTATGCGCGCATCCTCGTCGAGCGTCTCGATCGAGGCGTGGCCCTGGCCGCGGCCTGGGCGGAGGAGATGGCGCTGGGAGGCCGCCTCGAGCAGGCCTGCCGCCATACGTATGAGGTGCTGCTGCTCCGCAGCCGCGGCTATGGCATGTCCAAGGCCGTGCTGGCCGCGGTGGCGACGGAGGAGGGATTGAACCTCACCGCGCTCGTCGCCCGCCTCGGTCGCACCCCCGGCGCGATCCGCGACTACCTGGGATGGCTCCTCGCGGTGGACGCCATCCGCGTGACCCGCAAGCGCTACTACTACGTCGACGGCATGTTGCGGCTGTGGGTGCGCCTGCACGCGCGCGGCGTCCGGGCGACGGATGAGGAGATCCTCGCCTGTGCCCGCGAGCTCCTGGCCACGGCCGCCCCCGCCCCCTCTTCGGAGCCGGTGGCGGCGGCATCCCGGCATCAGGGATTGATGGAGATCGACTAGCCATGATCTTCCAGAGTCCGCGTCCTCCGGTGGAGATCCCGCGCGTGCCGGTGACGGACTTCATCCTGGAGAAGGCAGCCGAGATCGCCGACCGCACCGCGCTCATCGACGGCATCACCGACCGCCGCATGACGTACGCGGGCCTGGAGGCGACGATCGGCCGCGCCGCCGCCGGCCTGGCCGCGCGCGGCTACGGGCGCGGCGACGTCTTCGGAATCTACTCGCCGAACACCCTCGAGTACCCGATCGCCTTCCACGGCGCGGCCCGGCTGGGCGCGGTGGTCACGACCGTGAACCCGCTCTTCACCGCCGACGAGATCGGCAAGCAGCTCCG
>Ga0111538_10007762_pt1 | contig 14440 bp, 10 predicted proteins | sample SoiMethybrSBSTD1_FD_79669 | JGI IMG/M metagenome (GOLD analysis project Ga0111538, IMG submission 79669) | Bulk soil microbial communities from a Populus tree surrounding site in Tennessee, USA - Soil MetaG P. TD hybrid SBSTD1 (version 2)... | ecosystem: Environmental > Terrestrial > Soil >... | reverse complement strand
TGCCGGCCTGGCAGCGATCGCCCTCCTTCAGACGTATTGGTTTCTGCAGCCGGTACCGGTCGCGGCGAGAGTCCTTGCGGCGGTGCTCGTGGTGCTGTCCATCTCGCGACCGGTGTCCGGATTGTTGATCTTCGCGGGCCTCGCGCCTCTGTCAACGCCTATCGCGAGTCTTTGCGGTGGTGGCGCCTGGCTGGGCGTCCAATTGCTCGAACAGTTGACTCTCGGTGTCGGCGCAGGGGTTCTGCTGCGCGGCGGATCGATCGAAGGCCGAACGAGAATTGGGGCGCCGGCGCTGTTCATGGCGGTCGTAGCCATCGCCTCGGCAGTTGCCATGATTCCGGCTGCCGCCGCGCCCGTCGCGGGAAGCCTCTGGGATGGAGTCCTGCTGCACCAACTGTCGATCCGCCAGACGGCGCTGGGCTCGCCAATCTGGGCGCCGCTGTTTGCAGCGCTCGTGATCGCCGAGTGTGGCGTCCTCGGCTGGGCGGTTGAACGAATTGTCCGCCGCGAGCCACAGTTGGCGGCGCGGCTGGTGCTCGTCGCGCTCGTGGGCCACGCGGGCGTGGCGTTACTGGACTTGCATGCCGTAATCGGCTGGGCGCTGCGCACGGAAGAGGCACTCAAGGCGCTGCCCCAATTACTCGCGACTGCGCGGGTGAGCGTGCAAATGGACTGGAACGCTGGCGCTTCAGCGCTTCTGCTTGCGGGCGTTGCGGGTCTGGGACTGATGGGCAAACCGTGGGCGCGGCGCGCCGGGGTCGGCCTGCTCCTCTTAATCGTCGGCACCGGCCTGTGGACCACCGGTTCGCGCATCGCGATTGCCATGGGAATCGGCGCCACGGTTTGGGCGATTGGATCGTCAGCTGTCGGTTCTGCTTGGCGTCGGCGCCTGATCGCGGCGGGAGTCGTGATCGTGGTCTTGGGAGTAGGCGCCTGGCTGGTTGTCTCTAATCCTACAGGTCGCAGCGCCCCACTGCCAGGCTCCATCACCTTGCGACTGGTCATGGCGAAGGCCGGCGTCCAAATGTTCCGGGGCGCGCCGGTCTTCGGAATCGGAATCACGAAATTCTACGACGCGTCAGCTGAGTACGCCGGCCAGTACCTGACGAGCGTCGGCTGGCGTCCCCGAGAAAACGCGCACAACAATTTTGTCCAGGTGTTGGCAGAACAGGGGCTCGCAGGTTTCATCGCGCTGCTCTGGTGGCTTGCCGTAATCCTGGTAGATAGGACACGAACGCAGTTCGCCACGCCCGACCCGTTGCGCCGAGCACTACGCCTGGCAATCATTGCGTGCCTCGGTACGTGGATGACGGGACATCCGCTGATCGTACCGGAATTCGCATTTGTGTTCTGGCTCTATTGCGGGATCCTCGCCGCGCTGACGCCGGCGGTTCCGTCGACTCGGCCACGCTGGCCGTTACGGCTACTGGTCGTCGCTGTCCTGGCCACGGTCTACTTCCGGGCCTCAGCGCTGAGGGACGTCGCCTATCTTGAGCATTTGGGGCGCGGCGTGTCGGCGCTGTGGCAGCATGATGATTCACAGCGTTATCGAGAGGCGGGGACATCGTTCACCCTCTTCCTGCCGGCAACCGGCAGGCCGGTATCGGTGCCGATCCGTCGAGCTCCGGGCTCTCCCGACCCTCTCCTCGTGGAGATCATCATCCGGGGCAGGAGCGTCGACCGGGTGCCCATTCAGGGCGACGAGTGGCAGACGATTCTTGTCGTCGTGCCATCCGAGTCGCGACATTTTGAATCCGTCGAGTTCGTTGTCCGCTCAGAGAGACCCGACAGCACCACTCAGCCGGTCCTGGTGCGAGTCGGTAAAGCGGTGGCACGCTAACCGAACGGCGTGTTCGGATACGATTCGCCGCGGAGTCAGAAACATTTGGGGAAGGAGTCACAGCCGATCGGTACCACCTCGCGGTTTCGCGAGATCCTTGAAGCGGCCCTCATTCCTTTGTTGGCTGGCGTGCTCGCGTGGGGGTCGGTGCTCCTCCTCACACGGAACCCGGCCGATCAGATCGCCATTCGCGTGGACCTGGATGTGGACGGCGGTTCGACTGTCCAGGTATTCGTCAATGACTACACGGAAGGAATTCGCCGGCCGATTGTCACGGGCCGTCACACGTACCTGTTCGTCACGCCGAGGAACCCAATCCGGATGGTGCGTCTGGATCCGACCGACGCCAGCGGTGTGCGCATTCGCGTGTACAGCGTCGAGATCGTGGCGCCGGACGGCGACGTGCTGGCTCGCTTCGGGCCAGATGCCGTGCAGAAATGGATCATCCGCGGTCTCGGACCGATCGACGACTCAACAGACGTCCTGGCATCTCGATCCACAAACACTTACCCGTTCCTGATTGGTCAGATCACGCCAGTAGGCATCGAAGGGTCGTCAGGTGTGCGAGCCGCTTTCGCCTGGCGACTGCGGACCGAACAATGGCTCCCCTGGGTGCTGGTGTTTCCGCTGCTGTCGCTGCTCGAAGTTCGCCCGTTGGGACCGTGGTTGCTCCGAGCGGTGGCCGTTGCAGGTGTGATGGCCATCGGCCCGTCGATCTTCCGTGCTGTCGGCGCAGTCGATTGGGGACCGACGCCCGCCATCGTGGCGATTTCCAGAGCAGCGTACCTGGGGACCTCGCTGCCGTCGACTCAAGTGGCTGTCACTGCCGGCTTCGCAGCCGCCGGCCTCCTTGGGTTGATCGTGGCTTTGTGGCGCCGCGCAACAGAGCCCGACTCGTTAGCTCGAACGACCGGAGTCTCCGCGCTGTTCGTCGGTCTGATCTGGTTGACCGCCATCCTGGTGACCGCTCCAGACCTCGTCGGCCTGGTCGCTTCGTACAGATCGCTGCACTACTCGCCGCATTGGGACGGTGACAACCTGCTGATCTGGTCCTACTGGAGTGCGGCGGGCCATCTTCCGTTTCGCGATTTCTGGTTTCCTTACGGTGGCCAGTTCCTCTTCGATCTGCCATGGCCCACCGGTCCACTGCTCGCATGGCTGGCGGCGGCCGGCCGCTACGCGGTTTTCGCCTCAGCGCTTGCTCTAGGGTCCGGAGGACGGCGTTGGGCCGCGGTGCTCGCCACGGCGGCACTTCTCGCCGCTGAAACATCAGGCATGCATCTCCAGGCACCTCGATACTTAATGGGCGCAAACATAGTGTTGGCCTACCTGGCGGCGAGCCGCTCGGAGTTCCGCGCGCGCCTCGGTTTGGTCACGCTGGCGATTGCACTCGTAATGGCTGTTGTCTTTGAACCCGTGCAGATCATCTACGCCGCACCAGCCATCGCCGTCATCGCCGGTATGGACATCCTCAAATCTCGACGCCTGGGCACCGCGTGGCGCGGCCCCTCATTCTGTACTGCGGTTGTCCTCCTCGCGTGCATCCCGCTCTTCGCGGTGTTGGCTGCGTTCGGCATGCTGACTGATGTGCTGACCTTTCATACGACGCTCGCCGACACCGTTCAGTACGCTGCGCTTCCAACGACGGTGGAACCGGATTTGTGGCCGAAGTTCCAGATCGACAGTGTCGTCGTGTGGTTCCCGGCCTGTCTCCTTCTTGTGGGTCTGTTCGAGTACAGACGTTCGGACGTCGCGGCCCGCCTGCGCGCATCTGCGCTGGTTGGCCTGGCAACTCTGAACTTCATCGCGCTGCAGAAGTACCTGGTCCGGCCGATGCCTGAAACGCTCGTCCTATACGCGGTCATCGCCGGATTGGCATTCGGGACCCTGCGGCCTGAGGGGCGCATCTCGCGGTTCCAGATCGGACTCGGTGCGGCACTCGGGCTGCTCGTGGCCATGTTGACGCTCACGGATCGGCTAGGGACCAGTTGGCAGGCGGCCATCCGAATCCCAGCCAACGTGACACGCACGGTGTGGACCTTACTGACTCCAGGAGCTTCGGCGGAAGCCAATCGCGAGCGCTTCGCGCCTGAACGGTTTGATCTTTATCGGCTGGAGCGGACCCTCGTCACGACGCTGACAAGCAGGCGGGGTGGCCCAGTGCGCCTTTTCGCGCTGTCCGACGATCCGATGCTGTATGTGCTCACGGGCCAGCCCCCGGTCTGGCAGACGAACCTGTACAACGCAGCACCGTTGTACGAGCAGCAACACCTTGTCGCGGCGCTCCGCGATCACCCGCCGGACTACCTGGTGGCCGTACCTAGCCGCCTGACGTTCGATCTCGTTCCGGTCGCAGTTCGGAATCCTGACGTTGTGGCTTTCGCAGTCACTCACTACGCGCCGGACCTGCCTGCTGATTCGTATGTTGTGCTGCGTCCCCGACGGGATGGCGAGCCCGTGCAGCCGACATTCTGGCGAGATTTGTTTGGCTATTCACTCGGCCTTGGCATGCTGCCGCTCTCGCTGGCGAACGCCGACTATCTGCCGTGCACGTCGTCGGTCTCCTGCGACGAATTGCTCGTACTCACGGCGCCGCTGGAAGTCGAAAAATGGACGGGGTCGATTGGACTGGAGATCGGAGGTTCGCGGATGGACGTGACCTTCAGCATGAAATTCCACCAGCGGCGCTACGTCGTCCCACTGTCTCGCCTGTGGCCGGGGGCCCTGGCTCGTGCCGGCGGCCTGTCGCTTGATGTCGTCGCGAATGGCGGTTTCATGATCGAACGAAAATTCGCCGCCCGGCCCCCAGGCCGACTGTACTGACGCGCACGCCCCGACTACGACAATCCGTCGTCGCGATATGAACGCGCGATCGGCACGCTGTAGTGTTCGGGACGGTGGCGCGCAAAGTCGCCCTCGACAACGCGGCGGTGCAAATCCTCGGCGATGCGCTTCGACGACTGACCGTCGCCAAGGGTATGGGTCCAGCTCGTACCCCGGAGCGCTTCGAGCTTGCGAAACACGGTCGCGGCGGGATAGCTCCCCGCCTCGGCCGGATCGAACTTGACGCTCGAACGGACGTCGTAGACCTGCGGCCGCTCGGTGGACTTGCGCATCTGGAGCGATGGCACCTGAAGAACGCAGGTTTCCTCGACGACGGTGCCCGAGTCGGTCACGACACCGCGGGAATTGACCGTCAGACACAGCATCTCGTCGTAGCCAATGGGATCCACCATGCGGAGCTGCGGCGGAAGTGAGAGTCCCATCTCGCGAATCACCTTCTGCGTCCGGTAACTGGCCGGGAAGTAGACCGGCCACGATGAAGCTGCCGTCAGATCGAGAATGGCCTGCAAGGACCCCGGAACATGCACGTTCTCGCGCCGGTGGCAGGTCATCAAGTAGTACTCGGAGCGGGTGATGCCCCGGTCGCTGAAGAACCCGGGGCTGGCCATGGCCTCGAACTTGGCCCGGCGCTGGAAATAGTAGTGATCGAGGATGTCCACGATCGGGTTTCCGACGACAACGATGTTCGAGGGGTTGAGCCCCTCGCGCACGCCCTGCTCCTTGTACTCGTCGAAATACGTGTAGATGACATCCGCCAGGTGATCTATCGTCGTGCGGTATTTTTCCTCGGGCATGCGCCAGTCGTAGGACCGCATGCAGCCCTCGATGTGGACAATAGGAATGTTGAGTTGCGCGGCGGCGAGCGCGCCCGTCGTGGTGTTCGTGTCGCCCAGGAAAACGGCCGCGGCCGGGTCCAGGTCACGGAGCACCGGGTAGAGCCTCGAGATCACCGACGCCACGACATCGGCGTCCGTCTCGCCGCCACAGCCGAGGTCGATCTCGGCAGGCGCAATGTCGAGCTCGCGGAAGAAGATGGACTTGAGGTTGTCCGAGTAGTGCTGGCCCGACCAGATGAAGACGAAGTCGGTATCGGGAAACCGGCGCAGCTGGTTGATCACCAGAGCGGCCCGAATGACATCGGGCCGGATGCCGAGGATGAAAGCCAGACGATTCTTCATGATTCGAGACCTCTCACAACAGCACCTCCGACAGGATGTCCGGCCACGAACGCGCGTCCGCAGACATCTCGCGGCAAACCTCGAACCGTGTCGTGAGTGACAAATCGACAGGTCCGTCGCGCGAATCGGTTTCCTCGACCCGCACGTCAGGGCGCGCAAGGGTCCTCAGCATGTCGATCATCGCCCACTTGGTCAACGGCGGGTTGGGAGCGAAGTGCACCACCGGCGACAGGTTCCGGAGCCGATCAAACTCTGTGCGGTCGGCGAGCCGGCCGATGAACCGAGCGACCTGCGCCGTTGTAGCGGGAGTCCAACGGTAGTCCGTGAACCCGTGCACGTCGGCACCAGACGGCAATCCGAGAATCCAGTCAATCAGGCCCTGCGGTCGCGCGCGATGCCGGCCCACAATCGAGCATCGAATCGTCAACGCCGCGGGCGACTCGGGCTCACCGACCCACTTCGACGCACCATACCGATCTGCCGGATCGGGCGGCGCTGCCTCGTCATAGGGCGCGCCGCCCCGGCCCGAGAACACAGCGTCAGTCGATACGTGGACAACGCTCGATCCCACTTCTGCCGCGCACTCGGCAAGTTCGTGAGGGAAGACTGCGTTGATGTACGACGCCTCGCGCGCCGAGACGGCGCCACCCGACATCGCCGCACGCAGCACTCCGATGCCATTGATCACCAAGTCGTATCGCCTGCGGCGCAGCAGCGACCATAGACGCGTCGGGTCCTGATGCACGTCAATCTGCCACTCGCCTGATGTATCGACGCGGCCAGTGCTATCCACCCGCAACACCGGGTCATCAGACAGCTGCCGCACGCAGGTTCTGCCCAGCATGCCGGTACCGCCGACGACGAGGACACGGCGAAGGGGCGCGGAATCTGGACTCACGGCCTGCCCTAGAAGAAACGTAGGTCCGGAAGTGGGGTGGACCACGTACCGCCGAACCAGGACTCCTTCGATCGGATCAGATCGGCATAGTTCCAGGCCGTTACAAAGATGATTTGGGGTGGCCTGCGCCGTAGTTCATCGGGAGCCACGATCGGCGTATGCGTGCCCGGCATCAGCTTGCCGGCGCGCAGAGGCGACGCATCGACGACCGCCTCGAGGTACGTCATGTTGCAGGCATTCACCCACATCGTGGCCTTGCCGGCGGCGCCGTAGGCCCAGACGGAATGCCGCGCGCTCAACGTTCCAAACACATCCTTGACGATCGCAATTTTCCGGACACTGTGTCTGCCGAACTCGAGCCATCGATCGACGTCGTTCAGACCGGTTCGAACCTCGGTTGCGGCCAGGTCACTTAACGAGGCGGAAACGCTGGGCGCCTGGCGCCGGCCGGCGACCACACGCAATGATCCGCCGTGCATCGGCACGCGTTCGGCATGAGAGACGTAGAAGCCGTGACTGGCGAGTAGGCGTGAGAGCGAAGACAGACTGTAGAACGTCAGATGCTCGTGATAGAGCGTGTCCCACTGGAGCTGATCGAGCAGATCGCCAGCGTACATCACCTCGAGACACAAGTGGCCGTCCTCGCCAAGAAGGAGCGACGCGGCGTCGAGCAGCCGTTCAGGATGGTCGTTGTGCGCGAAGGCATTGCTTCCGGTTACGACATCAACCTGCGGCACCTCGTCGCGGATCCGGCGCGCCATGTCCTGATCGAACGCGCCTGTGAAAACCTGAAGGCCCGACGCGCGCGCCATCTCGCCGATGTTGGCGGACAGGTCGACCCCAATGGCACGGATCCCGCGCGCCTGCAGCGGACGAAGCAGAATCCCGTCGTTGCACCCGAACTCGACGACCACGCCGGGCCGAAAGCGTTCTTGAATCCAGGCGGCATAAGCGTCGAAGTGACGGACGAGCGGCTCGATCGTGCTCGACGCGAACGAGTAGTCCTGGAAAAGCACGTCGGGGTCGATCGCCTGAAGGATCTGCACGAGGCGGCAGGTGCGGCAGATGTGCACGCGAAGAGGATAGCGGCGCTCGTTCGCGACGTCGGCGCTCCCACGGAGGAAACCGCCGGCGAGGGCCATCTCTCCGAGATCGAGAATCTCAGCGAGGTCCCGCCCCCGGCAGGCGCGGCAGTCAGAGCGCACGATGTACTTCTCCGTCCGCGACGATCCTTCCGCCGGGCGACACGCGGAGGCCAGCCAGCAGCGCGTACTTCAGATAACGCCAGAGGACGGATGGCCGATAGACGAACGACGTCCGCCCAAGCTCTGCTTTCCGATTCGTCAATGTCACTGGCACTTCGGCAAATCCCCGCGCGGCGAACACGCAGCAATAGAGTTCTTCGACGATGATCGGAAAACCTGTCTCGCGAAGCCTGAGCCTGCATGCGAGTGTCGTCCGCAGCGCTCGGAAGCCGTTGGTGCAATCAGAGAGACCGACCCGGAACATCCCGCGCGCGATGCTGTTTCCGGCGCGCGAGATCAGGCGGCGCGTGAGCGGCACACCCCGCATGCCTCCCCCGCCGCGGTAGCGTGTCGCCTTGACCACGTCGACGCCTGGCACCATGGCGGCCAGAAGCCGGACAATGTCTGCGGGGTCGTTCGTCAGGTCGCTGTCCATGAAGATGACGACGTCACAGCCTGCACGATCCGCCGCCTCGACCCCGGAGCGAAGGGCGGCGCCATAGCCGCGATTGCCTTCATGGCTCACGACCGTCAATCGGGACTCCGTCGAGAGGCGCGCCAGCGCGGCCGCGGTTCCGTCGCCGCTACCGTCGTCGACGACGATCAGGCGGGCCGCCGTCACCAGTCGATCCAGCGCCCCGCACACGGCCGTTACGCAGGCCGCGGCGCCCGCTTCCTCGTTGTACATGGGAATCACGACGGCCAGGTTTGGAGAAGTCGAGCGAACGCCAACCACTACCGCTCTTCCACCGTCCAGATGTCCCAGTAACGCGCGTCGTAACGCACGTCGTCACCCTTGCTTTCTTCCAGAGTCGACGTCGAGAAGAACATCAGGTGCGCATCGGCCGAGAGAGACATGAACCCGTTGGCGTAGCCGGCGGGGATGAAGAGGACGCGGGGCTTCTCGGCGCTGAGCACGTACTGATGGACCTGCGCATCGCGCGACGGCTGCTCCCAGTTGTCGATCGCAACCGCGCCAACGAGGGCCGCGCCGGTCACGACGGTCACGTACTTGGCTTCGCGGCGATGCGCGTGCCACGCGCGGACGAACCCCTGACGGTGATTACGAACGGTGTAGAAACGCCGCACTCCGGCAAAATTGAATTCGTTGACGAAGCTGACGTGGCCGCGGTCGTCGGCGGCGAGGTCGCCACTGAAAAGAGTGGGAAGGCTCTGCACGAAATACCCTAAGGCCTCGCGATGCGGCCATCGGGCGCTGCCCGCAGGTCGAAGGCCGGCGCGCAGTGTACTACAGGCACCGCGCATCGACCCGCGCCGCGACCGGATCCGCTCGCGTCACGGGGCCGATCGACGCGCGCCCCCTATTGGTCCGTACAGCCGTGCCTTCTCGGCCGGATCGTTGAATTCCTCGACGGCCAGCCGCGTCGTCGCGACGTTGCTGTACTCGGCGGTCCGATAGTCGGCGTAGTGGCCAGCGGCGAAGTGTTCCGCCATTTCGCGGATGCCGTCCTCGATCGTGACGGTCGCTTCGAACCCGAGTAGCGTGCGGATCTTGTCGAAAGACACAGCGTAGTTGCGCTTGTCATTGTCTGCCTGCTCCTCGATGACAATCGCGACGTCGCGACTCGCCGAGACCACTTCGCGCACGGCCTCGGCGAGCGTCAGGATCGTGCGGTTCAGCCGGGCGTCGCCGACGTTGAAGATTTGGCTCTGCACGACGGCCTCCGGCGCGTCGAGGGTCAGGACGATCGACCGTGCGAGGTCGCGAACATGGATGAACGGCCTCCATTGCTCGGGGCCAATCACGCGGATACGACCTTCGAGCATGGCCTGCGCGGTGAAGAGATTGGCGACGAGGTCGAAACGCGGACGCCGCGAGTGGCCGAACACGGTCGCAAACCGCAGGACCGTCACGAAAAAATGGTCGGGCGTCGTCCGCAACAGCTCCCGCTCGCTGTCGATCTTCGTGCGCGCGTACAGCGATACGGGATTGAGCGGACCGCGCTCGTCCACCTCGGCGTCCGCCATTCCGTACACCGAACACGACGACGCGAAGATGAACCGCGACACGCCGAGCGAGTGCGCCACGTCATGCGCCATGCGGGTCGCCACGATGTTGGTATGGGTCGTGTAATCCGCATCGACGGCGCACGCCGGATCGCCGACCAATCCGGCGAGATGCACGACGGCGCGGCAGCCGTTGACCGCTTCGGTCAGCTTGGCGATGTCCGTCACATCGCCCTCGATCAGGCGGAACTGGGGATGGCCTAGAAAGTCGCGCAGCGGGTCCGTGCCATACATCAGGCGATCGAGCACCCTCACCGCGTGCCCTCGTGCAAGGAGCTCGGCCACCGTGTGGGTGCCGATGTACCCGGCGCCGCCAAGCACCGCGATTGGCGCATGCGGCGCCGTGACAAGGCGCCGCATCGGCAGCACGGTGGACCGCGAGATGCCCGCCATCCACCGCGTCAACAGCACGGGCGGCAGAAGCAGCGCGCCCCAGGCGAATGACGCGAAGGGATCACGCCCCAACACGAGCCCCGCGCCGCAGGCGAACACACCGGCGGCGGCAAGGCGACGCAGGCGAAACGCCACCGGAGCGGCGCGGTGGCGCGAATAGAGTCCAAGCGCGGTGTTCGCACCAAGAAACGCGGCCGACTGCAGCAGGATCGTCGCCCATGGAAGTGGGCGCACGGCCGGCGCCCCCACCATGGCGCCCAGCAGAACTGTGACCGTGCTCGCCCAGATCACGACGGCGACGTCAAAGAGAATCCTGGCCTCGTTAGGTCCCAGGGCGGACAACGCTAAACCGCGGGAGCGTCGGGCCGTCAGAAGCTGTCCCCAAAGGCGCTTCATGATTTACGCGATTCTGCTGACAATGAGGATGTCCTGGAGGGACAGTCCATCATCCCGGCCACTCCAGCTTCCGTACCGGGTTTCCACGACCTGCAATCCGGCTAACGCCAACCGTACAGCAAGTGTCTTTTCCTGGTAGGCGACAGCCGCCGTCGGCGCATTCTGATAGCGAATCCGATGCGTCGAGTCACCTTCCGGCGGCAGAAACGCAATTTGGTTCCTGCTAAGCGCCTCCAGGCGTGACTGGTCTTCGTTCAGCAGGAAGAACGTCAGCATCGCCTTCCCGTCGGCCGTGAGGTTGGCTGCCACGGCCTCGAAGTAGAGCGACAACTCGTCGGGCAGCATGTGCGTGAAGAGACTCTTGGCAACGATGATGTCGAACGGCGAAACTCGAAACTGGGCAAGAAACGTTCGCGCGTCCAACTTGCCCGCCGGCCAGTAGGCCTCGTTGTAGATGTCTGCGTGAATGAACCTGAAATGCGGGTTTCGGCCGCCGATATGTTTCGAAGCCCAGTTTATCGACGGTCTGTGGATATCGAAGCCGCAGCATTCGCCACGGGTAACAACCTTTTCGAGCTCCAACTCGAGGAGCCCGCATCCACAGCCCATATCCAGCACGCGTGACGTTGGCTTGAGGTCGCACAGCAGTTTCAGGTACGCGATGAATTCACATGGCACGCCATCAAACCCAGTCAGAAACCCGACGCGCCGGCGAAGCGAAATCGGGGGATAGTGATCCAGATGGTTCGCTTTCCTGCTGACGTAGTCGATCGGCTCCAATCCCCAGTAAGCAGCGGCACGCAACTGCCGAAGCCAGGTGTTTACTCGTGGAGGCAGACGGGACGCCAGCAGTGATTTGATGGCCACTGTCGTTGTTGGCACAGGTTTGACGGGCGTGATTGTAACAGGCGCCTGTCAGGACTCTTCTATACTTGGCGCGTTGACTGCGTCAGACCCAGGGCTGGCTGCTCAGTGAAATCTCAACTCGGGCGCCCCGTCACTCTGATGCTGGCGATCCTCGTGATCGCGTCGCTGGCAAACAGCTTCTACCTGCCGTTCGGGGGCCGCCACGTCAGACTCGAACATCTCGCCGGGCCGGCGGTCTTCGTCACGTTTGCTGTTTCGCAACTGCTACGGGGAAAGACCGCCGTGCGCCTCGACGCGTTCTCGACGCTCGCGGTGGCGTGGGTCGTGGCGAATGGAGTTTCGTCCTGGCTCTACTCGCCCCACACGTCCGAGAGCTTTGTGCATGTCATCCGCCTGGGCTTCCTAGCCGCCATCTTCATGACCGTCGCAAACCTGCCGCCTCTGAACGCGGAGGGTTGGCGAAGTCGCATCCGGCTGTGGCTTGCGTTGGTCATGCTGGAACTCGCGTACGGTCTCCTCGTCTGGTTTCTGGCGCGGTTCTGGGGCATCTGGTGGCCGGGGGCGTCACTGGAAACCATCATGGTCGGCATTAGCATCCAGGGCACGCAACTCGAGCGCAACTTCTTCGGCATTCTGGCCGCGACGCTGTTGGCGGTGGCCGCTTACATACTGGCCGCCCAACGTCATCGGGGCCAACCGATCCTGGCATCGACCGGCTTCCTTGCAGTCGCGTGCGCTCTGTCGGGCGGTGCCGTTGTCCTGGCGCTGACGAGGTCTGCCTGGCTTGCCGTAGTCATTGCCAGCCCGATTGCCTACGTGCTTTTCGACCGTCGGCCGTTGACACAAGCCGATCGGCCCCTTCTCAAAGCTGGCGTCGGACTCCCTGTCCTCCTCGGTACCTTGATTGCGATCCTGCAGATTCTTCCGGCACCAGGAAAGAACCAGGTTGCTCAAACTCCTGCGGCGGCTGCGGCTGTCGGGGATAGGCTGTCGACCTTTGTCCGCCTGAATTCGGACTTCACGGTCAACACCCGCCTTCAAGACGCGCGATGGGCTGTGAACGACTGGTTGGCCAGTCCCCTGCTGGGCCGAGGAACCGGCAGCTTCAAGCAGATCCATGGCACGCGCGTCGGCACAGAGGCGTGGATCAGCAACGTCGTTCTTCACACGCTGGTCGACACTGGACTGGTCGGGCTTGTCATTCAGATGTCCCTGTTCGGCCTTGTGGGCTGGCGAGCCTGGCAAGCGGCCTGCGTCAGCCGTGAGCCCCGCCTCGCCATCGGCCTCAAGGCCATGACGCTCGGGTTACTGGTGATGGCGATCGCTTATCAGCTGACCGAGGGTACGTGGTTGGCGGTCTTCTGGATCCATCTCGGCTTGATGGTCAACGGTATCTACTGCGCGCGCGCCGAGGCCAATGCGACAGCTTAGGAATGCCCTCTCCTTCGTCTCTGCCTGCGAGGGGATCCGTGAGCGTGTTTCCATGGCCATGTGGCTGGCATGGTTCGAACTTCGCCGACGAGTTCAGCCGGGACGGCAAGCGATCAAGACGCTTTCGTTCCAAGGTCTGAAGCTCTGCCTCGACTGGCGATCGTCCGAGCACGTACCTCTTCGCGAGATTCTGATTCGGGAGGAATACTGGCCGGAACCGAACTTCCGTCCATCCGCCGGTCAGTCCGTCGTTGATGTCGGCGCGAATGCCGGCATCTACTGCGTCTACGCCGCCACCCAGGTGGGCAGTCACGGGCGCGTGATTGCCATCGAACCGAATCCTGCCGTCGTTGCGCGCCTGGAGAGAAACGTCGTGGCCAATGCTGTCGATGACGTTTGCACGGTCATTCCAGCCGCCATCTCGGACCGTGCCGGAGCCGGTTCGCTCGTCGTCGGCACGAACACCGCCATCAGCCATCTGGCTGAACCGGGCCAATCCGGTATGAGAGTCCAGGTCCGGACGCTCGACGAGGTCGTCGGTGGGTTCAATCTCGCGGGTATCGACCTGATGAAGGTTGATGTCGAGGGTGCTGAACTTGCGGTGCTTCAAGGCGGCGCCAATTCGGTCGGTCGGGCCCGCCGAATCGTCGTCGAAGTGAGTGAGGCGACGACGGATGGCGTCTCTGCCGAACTGCGCCGGTCCGGATTCAACCGGATCTTTCAAGTCGATGTCGGGCGTGGTGCGGATGGCCTTTTGATATTCGGCGAGCGCAGCTAGCGATTCTCGCTACCGCACTTCAGGAATACCGTAACCGACAAAGAGCGCATTCGCGGCAACAAACGGGCTTCCATATTGGCGCTTGAGGGCAACGGCGATGTCCGCTTCTTCCCAGTTGTTGGCAGCGTCGATGCGGACCAGGGCGCCCTGCCTTGGGAACACGATTCGCGAAGAGCCGACCAGGTCATCGAAGTGCGGGTTGTACCCGATGGGGACAGTCACCAGGACGTCATCTGATGATGGGTCGTTCATGAAAGAACGCACGCGCGCGAATGCTTCATCAACCTTAGAGGGACGCCGCGGAGTTTCGTCCCACCCGATATGTTCGAACGTCGAGATCGAGAGAAAACAGTCGTAGCGCCGTTCGATCGGACAGTCGACGAAGTCCACATTCGCGACGCCCGGCGAGTCCTCGTAGCGATCGATGACCGTGTGCGGCAGGTCGGAGTAGTACGACAGCACATTGCCAAGCTCAAGCAGACTGCGTGAACGCACCCGCTCGAGGAAAGGCAGTGCGAGAGCGATTTCCACAATCCGCTCGTT
>Ga0111538_10007760_pt1 | contig 14442 bp, 15 predicted proteins | sample SoiMethybrSBSTD1_FD_79669 | JGI IMG/M metagenome (GOLD analysis project Ga0111538, IMG submission 79669) | Bulk soil microbial communities from a Populus tree surrounding site in Tennessee, USA - Soil MetaG P. TD hybrid SBSTD1 (version 2)... | ecosystem: Environmental > Terrestrial > Soil >... | reverse complement strand
AGTAGAGAAACAGTTTCGACTGAAACAGCGTCGCGCTCAGGATGTTCGTTTTCCCCATGAGCGGGGTGTGCGTCGCGATGATGACGTAGTCGCAGGTGATCGTGTGTCCGCCCGCCGTAATCGAGAGCGGGTCGTCCACGATTTCCTCCGATTCGGTATGCTCGTGAACGTGCGAACCGTCGCCATCGACCAGCGTCGCGAGCGCCGCAAGATATTTCCTCGGATGGAAGCGTGCCTGTCCGGCAAACTCAATCCCTGGGCGGTTGAAGAATGGAGTCGCACGGACAAAGGTGGCCTCGAAGCCGAGCGCGGTCGCCAGCGCCGCTTCCTTCCGAAGCCGATCCGCCTCACGCTCGGCATCGCCGTCCAATGCCGCGAACTTGTAGCCAGGAACCCACGCCCAGTGGCAATCGATCGATTCCCTGTCGATGATCGTGTCGATCTCGGCAATCGCTGCGAGACCGGCGTCCCAGACGGCCTGCGCATGATCGCGTCCGAAATCGTCGACAAGGCTGGCGAGATCGCTATCGGTGACGCAGGTCACATGTGCGGTCGTGTGCCCGGTGTCGACGCCGCCGATCCGGTCGCGATCGATGACCGCGACATTTTTCCCAGCGCGTTTCAGAAGATACGCGGCAGTGAGTCCGGTGAGTCCAGCGCCAATGATTCCCACGTCGACGCGGAGATCTCGTGCGAGTGGTTCAAACCTCGGCATCTGCGACGAGTCGTGCCAGTAGGGCTTGACGTCCAGCTGAGCGGCGGTGTGTCGTCTCTCCACTTGGCCTTCTCCTCTCGTTCACCGGTACAGCAAGCGGACATCATAAGAAGCAAGCGTCTCGCCATACGCCTCAATGGATAAGCTCCGACTCGGAACCAGCTACTGGATTGATCAATTCACCGGAACGGCGCCGCAACATCCGGTGCTCAAAGGCGCGCATCATGTCGACATCGCCGTCATCGGGGGCGGCATCACAGGTTGTCTCGCTGCGCACGCGTTCGTGCGCGCGGGGTTCTCAGCGCTGCTGCTCGAGGCGAACCGGATCGCGCGCGGCAGCACAGCAGCAAGCACGGCGCTGTTGATGCAGGAACCCGACTTGGACTTTCGTGATTTAGCCACTCGCTATGGAGCTGAGCGCGCACGAGCGATCTGGCTGCAGAGCGCCAAATCGGTTCGCGGCCTCGTCGCGCTGATCCGTCGCCTCCGGATCACGGCGGATTTGCAGGAAGTCCGCTCGGCGTACTGGACATCGCGCACGGCCAGCGTCAGAGACCTTCAAGGCGAATTGAGCCGGCGTCATCGCGCCGGCATACCGGGACGATGGCTGACCGAGCGAGCGTTGTCGCGGCTCATCGGCGTCGCCGGCGCCGGCGGCATCCTGACGAGCGGCAACGCGGTGGTCGATCCCTATCGCACCTGCCTCGGACTCGCGGAACGGCTACGCGCCGCGGGCGTGAAGATCTACGAGCGCAGTCCAGTGCGGCGCGTGCGCGGGTCTTCGCACGGAGTGAGGATCGAACTCGATAACGGGGAAATAGGCGCTGAGTGGGCTGTCATCGCAACCGGGTATGCGACTCGTGAATTCAAACCGCTCGCGGGGCGATTCCGAATGTCGAGCACCTTCGTCATTACCACGGCGCCACTCGATCTTGGCCTGCACCGCAGGCTGGGCGGTGGCGTGATGTGGTGGGACACGGAAACGCCGTATCACTATTCGCGGTGGACACCCGATCGCCGCCTGCTGTTCGGCGGACGGGACATTCCGAAGGTCTCCGAAGGCGCGCGCGCCAGTATGCTTTCGCGGCAGACGGAACACCTCAGAGCGGATCTCTCGCGTGTTTATCCAGCCCTCGAACATACCGCGATCGATTACGCGTGGGACGGGCTGTTCGCAACCACGAGCGATGGGCTTCCCTATATCGGCACGCACCGACACTACCCTCGTCACCTGTTCGCATTGGGATATGGCGGCAACGGGATGACGTTCGGCTTTCTCGCGGCTGAGGTGCTGGTCAGGACGGTAAGAAACACCATCACTGCCTCAGATCGTTTCCTCGGTTTCCACCGGATCAGGTAAAAGCTCAGCAAGTAAATGACGGCACAGCCGTAACTTCCACGGCTGAGCGGTTTCCGGCATGCACGATGCACTAGAGATACGGCGAGGTGCAACGTGCGTAAATTATTGTGTGCGAATACTTTAATTACAGTCGCACTGCCGTTTCTGACCCTCGGATGTGGCGGCGGTCCTACTGCGCCGACCACCAGACCATCGGGCCAGGTGGATGTCGTCGCAACCGCACCGGCTCCCGCGCCGAGTCCGGCTCCAACGCCCGCGCCGCCGACGCCACCAGTGCCAGCGCCGGAGCCGACCCCGGTGCCGACACCGGCACCGACTCCAACTCCTGCGCCTGTACCTCCATCGCCGGCGCCAAGCTGGACGTTCGATGGCTCGACGACTAATGCGCATTGGTTCGACGTGCCAAAACTGCCGGATCGTTTTCAGCTCGAAATCGTCAGTGGATCCGTGCGGGCGGGCAGCCAGACCTTCCCGATCCTGTCTCAGGCGCCGGGGAACGTCTACATCGTGGCGGGTACGCGAAACGTCGAAACGTTGACCTTGGAATACTACGGACCGACTGATGGATCAGGGACGTGGCGGTGGAGCTATAGCGGCGTGTCAGGACAGGCGACCGGCACCCTCGTCAGACGCCAGTGAGTCAGGCACGCATGGGAGGATGTCGAAGTGCTTCCTCCCATGCGTGCTGTCGAATCATTGTTGCGGCGCGGGCTTCGCGAAGATGGAGTCGTTCACGGGCGCATTGATTTTCACGTCAGTGAATTTCTCAGTGGTCACCGCATTCCACGTCGAGTGTTTCACGGTGAATGGGACCTTGACGCCGCTGACGTCCCGATAGTCGCTGTAATCAATCTGTTCCGCGAGCGCCAAAATGCCAAAGCCGGTCGTCGAACCAGATGTAACGGTCCGGCGCAGGAGCAATCCTGCATCCCGATCGAACGCGAGATCCTCGGTCACATTCGGATACGCGGTTCCAGTCAGCACCACCGCCTGCTTGCCATCAATCGTTTCGTACGCAGGCTTGACCGAGAGGTTCTGGTAGCGCTGCTTCAGATTGAGCGGCAAGGCGAAATCCGCGAGCCGGAATCCCTGCTGCACCTGGAATCCGGTGATGTCGCGCGCGTTCGCTCCGCCACCGAAACCGCCACCGCCGATTTGCCACGCGGCGGTGCCGTTGGTTGCGCGGATGGTTGGATTGGGCTGGGTTGCAATCTCGATTCGCGATTCGCCTGTGCTCTTCTCAGTGACCGTCACATTTGCCGTCGTCAGATCTCGATTTGTGACCGTGCCGGTCATCACTCGCGTTTTTGCATTCTGCAGCGCCTGCCCACCGAGCGCCTGCACGTACTTTGAGACGACTTGATCGACGGTCTCGGTGACCGCTGGTGGCGGAGGAGGACCTGCAGGGCCGCGGCCGGGTGCTGCACCAGCCGGCGCCGCACCGGGAGCGCCGCCAGCCGGTGGCGTTGCACCGGCACCCGGAGCGCCGGGAGCACCGCCACCGCCGGGACCACCACCTCGTCGTCCACGTGCCGCGGCCGCGGCGGCGGCTTCGTCCTGCGTCATGTTGACCGCCAGGGGTGTCACCTTTGACGGTTTCGGATGCCCGTTGTGGCACGACGCGCAGCTGATCGTTGGCTTGCCGGCAAAGAATTCCTTGTTCAGGTCCGCCACCATTTGCATCATTTTGCGGGCCGTCTTCTTGGTGTCTTTGTCGTCGCTCGCGTTATCACCCATGACGTGGCAGTAGTTGCACTGCACGCCGAGCGACGCCGCGACGTACTGCATGACAAGCTGCCACTGATCGGGCGGGACGTCTTTCAACACCTGCACGTTGCGCAACTGAAAGCCGCCGCGGCCACCGCCGCCTGGCGCACCCTGCGGCGGCGGTGCTCCCTGCGGGGGCTGTCCGCCTTGTGGGGCCGCGGGTTGCTGCGCAGACACGCCGGGACGTAGAACGAGCGACAGCATCAGCGTCGCGGCCGGGACCGCAATCAAAAAGCGACCGAGGTTACGTGCGATCACGCGAATCCTCCTCCAGAAGAACACGTACCCAAGACCATAAGATGTCGTGGGGGGGTCTTCAGACCCCGCCGCCGAATTAGATACGAATACGCCACCCTCTTGCAACGCGTTACATCGGCCAGAATTAATTCATCCTGGCCACGCGCATCGTTCGCGACTCGATATCGAGCTCACAGACGTCTCTAAGGCTGTTCCTTCGAATCCATTCCTGGACACGTTCGGGGTAGGTCGGCTCCTGTGGGTTGGTCAATTGCCAGCCTTCAGGGCCCCAGGCGCTATATCCGTTCAACGTTGGAATTCCGTGCTTCAAGGCAATGAACATCGCATCTCCCGCATAAACCGCCCACTTGTTCGGCGACCGCGACATGTAATCCGGCGAGGCCCCCTTGATGTAGAAAGACCGGCACGCCGGATCGATCTCGATAGGGGCCTCGACCCAACGTTCGAAAACGGCATCGGGCCGTTCATAACCCAGAACGTCGACACGATGGTCAGCGACAAGAAAGCACGCGCATAACCCACAGATGGCTGCGCGATAGCCAGGATGCTGCCGGAGTCGTGTCAGCAGCAGCGCGCCCGCCAGGATGACAGCCAGTTCGTACAGAAAGACGACCCGCGTCGGATCGCGAATGACAGAGAAGCCAGGAACGTGACGAAAGAACGAGAGCCAGATCGAGAAGCCGCCAACTTGCAGCGGCATCACAAAAACCAGGACTGACACCGCAAGCGCCCACAATACATACAACCGCGTCTTGCGGTCGATTCTGAACCACGGCATCCACGCAAGAATCGCGACGAGAGCGACCAGTTTGAATGACCGGGTGGTGTCGTACGCGTTGAGATCGTGAAATATACCCGTCCATCCTTGCCACGTCCGAACTCTGATCTGGTTCAAAAGATCCTGCTCTGGAAAGCGAGGATGTTCGGAATACGCGGGGAGATAGCCCCACAGAAACACAGCAGCGCCGGCCGTCGCGCCCAGGGCGAGCGCTCGGGTCCAGGGCGACGATCCGAGCCGGGTGTTGATCACCGCCGTCTTCAAATCTAGGCGAAGGCGTGAAGCGCCTCGGAGCCAGACCAACACAGTCACACACAGCAAGCAAAGCACTGCTGGCCGGCGCCAATCTTGCGACGCGATCCTGATTCCGAGCATTCGCGTCCTGACTCCACCGCTTCCGACGAGATACGCCGCCCACGCTCCGCTCGCCGCTGCGGCTGCGAGTACGGCTTTCTCCGTCACTGACCATGAGCTCCATGGAGGCCGCCAGGTTGCACTCGAAACGTGTCCTTCGACCGAGACCCAGGCGATCCCGAACACTGCGGCGAAAAAGAACGCCAAGAATCCGCTGTAGAAATCATGCGGGAAGAGCAGCGTTGCCAGGAATCCCGAAAGCGCCGCAAGGGCGAATCGACGTCGACCAGGACGACCGCGCCACGAGAGCAATATCAGCAGAAGCATCGGCGGCACGAGAAAGACCGACGCTCGCTGCGACCACACACCAATCGTTCCGTTGATCACATTCGGCGAGCTGAAGAACAACACGGTCAACAACAGTGATTCAACAAATGTGAGCTGCAGAAATCTGCGAAGAACGACATACAGGCAAATGATTCCCGTTTCGATGACCACCAGCAGGCTCAGTGAATAGGCCTGGAACGGATGGAAAAACACCCGGAGTGGAACGTAGAAGGGTGCGTAGAGAATCAGGGAATGCGAGTACCCGATCGTCTTCTGCGCCGGATAGAACATCGGCGGAGAAAACGGATCGCTGAGAGTCGAGAGTGCGTGATACCAGTGTTCGAGCAGGTAGTTGATGAAGTACGGATCGATCCAGTCGCCGAGACCCACCGTCCAGAACCGTCGGTGGAAGATGTCAAAGACGTAGAACAGGTACGACAGCGACACCACCAGAAGGGCTGACGCGCGCACTGCGCGTGGGCCCCTTCGACTCGCCGTGATCGTGCGCTCGCTCAGGGCAAGCCCCTGACGGTCTTACTTCTCTCCGGCATAGATCAGGGGCAGGCCATTTCTCGAATTCCCGACGACGATCACTTTCGAATTCTGGCTCTTCACCAGTTCCATCGTCGCTTCGATGCCTTTCCATTCGAGCAGCTTCTCACTGATGCCCTGCGTCACGATGTCCTGGAAATCCTTGATGCCGGCGGCCTCGACCCGTTTACGTTCTGCTTCCTGCTTTTCGCGCTGCAGGACGAATTCCATTCGCTGCGCTTCCTGCTGCGCCTGCTGCTTCGCTTCGATTGCGTGCTTGAGGGTATCGGGCAGTTGCAGATCGCGCAACAACACATTTTCTACGGTGATCCCTCGCGGCGCCACCTGTCTCGTGACGTCTTCCAGGATCTGACGCGCGATCGTTTCGCGCGCATCCGAGTACAACGATGCCGCGCTGTTGCCTGCCGTAATCGCGCGGATCGCCGATCGGAACGTGGGCTGCAACAGTACTTCGGCGTAGTTGGGGCCGATCTGTTGGTAGACCTCGGCGGCACGCTTCGGATCCAGGTGATACAGGATCGATGCTTCGAGTCCCATAATCAGCCCTTCCTTCGACGGCACTGATGTTCGTTCCTTTTCTTCCTGCGTCTTGACGCTGAGTTGGGTAACGGTCGCGGCCGGATTGACAATGTGAATCCCCTCGCCGAGAGTCTGGCCGGTCACACGTCCGAAGATGCTGACGACGCCGACGTGCCCGGTGCGGACGCACGACGTCGATGAAAACGCGAGCACGGCAACGACAATCAGAAGAAGGAGTGTTCCCGCGCCTCGCAGGAACGTTCGTCCGCCGGGCGTATGTTCGATGGTGAACGGTTCGCGCACTGGTTTCTCCTTTGCTCATGCCCGGAACGCTGGCAGGTCGTGTTTCGAGCTGAGCTGATGGAAGGAGAATACAACAGCGCTGTTTCGGTGCTGTTTCCTGTGACTTAGCGGCGCTTCACATCGTTCCTGTCCTCGCCGGTGATGACCGTCGTTGCAACGGTGACGAGATACTAGCGCAAGCGACCTTGGCCAGCGAGCGGGCATTCCTCCGTGTGTTTGCCTAAAGTGGCTAGTCTTTTTCATACAGAACCTCGCGCCGCTGGCGATCTCCTCGCTATTTGCGTCGAGCTCTGCGGCACATGACTTGCTCCCGTCGCGTCGGGTTCAGGCGCAGCGAACAACCGTGGCAACCGTAAGCCTCAGGGGCCCCTCTCTTCCATTCACAGCGTCAGCGACGCTCGTCATCGCCGCGTTGGTCGCCTCCGCCTGTGGATCTTCCTCGCAAACCGAGAGTCTCACAGCGCCATCCTCGACGAAATGCGCTTTGCAGGCGACTGCAGATAATCCGTCGGTTCCTGCATCGGGCGGCTCAGGTTCGGTACGGATCACAACGAATCGCGATTGCCAATGGACGGCGAAGAGCGACGCATCCTGGCTGACGATCGCTGCGCCGACGGAAGGCCAGGGAGAAGGATCGGTGCGGTTCTCGGCGGGCGCCAACACGGATCCCGCCTCGCGCAAGGCGGCGATCGCGGTCAACGATCAGCAACTGGAGATTGCACAGGCAGGAAGCCCGTGTCAACTGACGGTGTCCTCAAATCACGAGTCGGTAGACGGCGCCGGCGGTGATCTGAGCGTCAACGTTCGGGCGAGTGCAACCTCGTGTGCGTGGGCTGCCAGCTCGAGCGTCCCATGGATTTCTATCGTGACGGGGCGTGAGGGTCGCGGCAACGGCACCGTCACCTTTCACGTCGATGCCGTCACCGGCCCTCCGCGCACGGGGAACGTGACGATCGGCGGACAGAACGTGCAGGTGGATCAAGGGACGGGATGCAACTACGCAATCGGCGGAGATACCTTCAGCCTCGATGCGGCGGGTGGAGATCGACAGGTTGCCGTCACCGCGCCCACGGGCTGCTCGTGGACCGCGCAGAGTCAGGCGCCGTGGATCACGATCACGAGTGCCGCAACCGGAAGTGGTCCTGGAATCGTCGGCTTCCACGTCACGCCAGCTGACGGCCCGGGCCGCTCCGGTACGCTGATCGTCGCCGGACGCACCATCACCGTCACGCAAACGTTTGCCACGTTTGCCTGCACTTACGCCATCGCACCATCAAGCCTCAACGTCCCTGCGTCGGCAAGCGGCAACGCCGTTCAAGTCGAAGCCGGTGGCGGTTGCGCGTGGACCGCAACCAGCGGCGTCCCGTGGATCACCATCGCAAGTGGATCGAGCGGGTCCGGGCGGGGTCAAGTGCAGATTGCGATCGCAGCCAATGAGGGTACTGCGCGATCGGCGGCGATCACCATCGCGGGGCGCTCGTTGACGGTTGCGCAGGCCAATGGCTGCACCTATTCCGTCCAACCATTGTCGCAGCGCGTGAACGGCGAGGGCGGCACCGTCGTCGTCACAATCACCACCGGCGCCGGTTGCCCATGGAGCACCAGTTCCAGTGTCGATTGGATTACGATTTCCTCGCCGAGCGTCGGCGATGTCACGCAGGTCACTCTGACGGTGATGCCGAACGCATCGGCGGCGCGTACCGGAAGTGTCACGATTGCGGGGCAGACAGTCACGATCACCCAGCCATCGTTGTGCCGCTGGCTGTTCGCGCCTCCATCGCACGAGTTCCCAGCGTCGGGCGGCAATGGCAATGTCCTGGTCTTCGTCGTTGGCGGCGCATGCAGTTGGACAGCGGTGCCCAACGTCTCGTGGATTCAGATTACGGCTGGTGGCACCGCCACGGGCGGCGGGCTGCTTCAGTTCGTGGTCCCGGCCAACAGCGGGCCGCCGCGAACGGGTCTCATCGCCATTGGTGACGAGAACTATGTGGTCCGCCAGGGCGGCAGCTAGGATCTGGGCAGATCACGTCAGTCGCCGTACTCAGAACCGGTGGACGACTGCAGCGCGGTGAATGATCCCGATCAAGTAGACGACGCACCACACAAGCGCGACGGCGGGTGCAACCGCTCGCCGAAATGAGACACGAGCGAGCAAGCTGGGCGAGGGATTTCCCTGTGACCGCATGCGCAGTCGAGTATGGCAACGTCGCCGTAGCGCATCCCGGCGGCGGTGATGCACATCATGCGTCTTCAGCGCGGCAATCGCGGCAAACAGCGGATCGTTCTCGATTCCATTTGACGTCATGTCCCGTATCTCCTCTTCGCGTCTGGCATCGCGCCTGGCAAATCGATCGTTGCCGCGAGCGCGGCACGAGCCCGCGATAGTCGTTGTCGGAATGCTTCGGGCCGGATGCCGCACACGTGCGCAGCCTCACCGGGTGTCAGCCCCTCATGCGCCACGAGCAACACGGCCTCGCGGTACTGCGGCGGCAGGACTGAAAGCGCCGCCTCAACCCGCCGCTCGAGTTCATCCGCGACCGCGAGATCGAAAGGAGATGGCCACGTCATCGACGACGGCCACAACCCGATCAGCTCGGGAGCGCTTGCTTCTTCCACAAGCGAGGCGCGCCGATGGCTCCAGTACAAGTTCCGCGCGACCGTGAATAACCATGCGCCGATGTTCGTGTCAGGCGTGAGCGCTGGCGCGTGTCGGACGAGACGCAGCCACGTTTCGTCGAGCAGGTCCTCGGCAAGCGTCCGGCTGCGGCTCATTCGCAAAAGAAAGCCGAAGACTCTCGGACGATAGTCGTCGTAGACGCGATCGAACGCAGCCACATCGCCGGCGCGCAGCCGCGCCACCAGCGAGCGGTCATTTTCCGAACCCATCTTTGTCATAACGCGTGAGCCGGCCTGGCGTGACACTGTCACGACAGCAGCGCACGAGAGTTGTACCAGGCGTCAAGGAGGATCGGTGGACGTCATCACTCTCTTTCGTGAAATCAGTATTTTCGCCAAGCTCACGATAGCGGTATCGATCGTCACGTTCGGTCTCGGTGTTTGGTATGCAATCCGGCCGACCGAGCGGACGCTTCTGTTGATGCGCCCGATGTCACTCTCCGCGATCTTCGCGGCCGTGAGCGGACTTGCGTCTGGCTGGGCCATCGTCCTCGCGGGTGTTGCCGCGACTCCGGACGGGCACCTTCCAGTCCCCGCACTGTATCAGGGCATCGCGGAAACGCTGACGCTGGGCTTTCTTTGCTTTGGGTTTCTCGCTGCCGCCTGGCTCCTGGCAGCGGTTGGGATGCTGCGCCGCAGTGGCGCGATCGAACCGTGACTTGACACCGCTTCCACCGGGTCTTCTCTTGATCGCGCTGACGGCGAGCGCGATCGTGTGCGCGCAGAACGTCCTGTCACTGACCGGATTCAGCTGGGCGACCAGAAAACGAAGAAGCTATGCCTGGCCGAAGTCAGGACGAAGTACATCAGTGAGGCCGATTTCGTGTCCGCACTCGCCGCGAACCGAGACGTCCCCTTGCGTGTGGTCGTGAGTTTGTCGTCGTGAGCGGCGGCCGCTGCCGCCGCCCACGGCGATTGCTGGTTATTCCGGTCGAGCGAAAGTCAGAAGCCGCCGCGATTTCGCCGTTATCGCGAACCCGTGGGGCGACGGACCGTGGTCGTTGACGTCGTACCAACCACGATCTCCGGCATCACTGTCCCTCCTGCGATCGCCTGCTTCGCCTGCCCGAGGCTGAGCGTCGACGCCGAGTTGGTGGCGAGCTCGGATCTCACAAGTTGCGTCGTCCCGTTCGGCAGCTGCTGCGTGCGATAGACAAGGTGTGTGACCGGATCCACATAGGTGCCCGTCATGAGCACTTTCAGCAGATCGAACGAGTAACCATGGTTCTGTACCATGTTCGTCGCGGCATTGAGCTGCCCCTGGTTCTTGAACCCGTAGGCAGCCTCGAACACTGTGCCGGTATAGCCGGCCGCCTGCAACTTCGCCTCGATCTTGGAGCGCAGGGCGCTGTTCTTCTCGAGCTTCTGCCCGACGGACGTTGAGGTGAAATCGATGATCGTCGGCGACGTCTTCGAGGTCGAAGTGCCCGAATTCGTGTAAGTGTTCTTTCCCTTTGCGCCCTTTGCGGTCTTGTCCACCGTCGAGATTCTGGTGTCGGACTTTGCAGACTTCAGCGACTTCCCTGACGCCTTCGGACTGCCGCCCGCGACTTGCTTGGGAGTTGTCTTCGCCGGCTTGAGCGACTTACTGCCTGAAGGGCTCGCGACCTTCGTTGTGGAACCCTTCGAGCCTGACACTTTAACGGTACCGGGCCTGGTGGTGCCGCTCTTCGGCGTCTGCACCTTGGTGGTCGTCGGCTTTCCCGCGGTCGGCCGATTTGACGTCGGCTTGGCGGCCTCGCTCGTCGAAACCGCGATCGCGATTGCAAGCGCAACGAAGAACGTCAGTCGTCGCATTTTGCCCTCCATCCCTTCACTAGTGTGCAACCGCCATGCCCCTGGCTACAGATTTGTAAGTGTCATGCTATGAGCGGATTGCGAGCATCACCAATGTAGTGACATACCGAGGATCGACATGGGAATTACAGGGCTGACTGTGTCGACATCCGGCTGGGCATTCATCGACCGGAGCGGCCAGATATTAGGATGTCGCCATGTTCAGTTCGGCATTTGTGATTCTCGCGCTGTTGGCGTTCGGTCAGGCCGTGTCGTGGCGCGACCCTACGTGCGCGGTCTCCTCATCAGGCGCTGTTGTGCGTCACAGCCGACGGCGTAGGTGAAGCCTCGCCGTTTGCAGCCTTCCGCCTCGCTCGATCTGTACCGTACATGTTTCGTCGACTCGATTGAAGACATCTTGAATCTGCCCAAGGTTCATGTCCCGCGCGGGTCGGCCGTCCACTTGCTTGAGAAGATCACCGACGTGAAGCCCCGCGATTGAGGCGGCTGAGTCGGGCGCGATTGCGACGATCGCAAATTCATGGGCTTCGGTCGGCCTTAGTTCGATGCCGCTTGCATCAAAGGGCTGTGGCCCGGTGGGCCGTCCGTTCGGCCTCAACCATAGCTGCTGCCGGCCATAGTCGAATGTCAGTGTGAACCGCCTCAGAAACCCCGTTCCGAGCAGCCCGTCCACGCTGAATGTTGCGCCGGAAGGTGTCGCGATCAACGCCGCGACCGGCCCGGTGATCTCGAATGGCCCGAGGGTGACCGCTGACGCGCGACCGGCTCCGATCGTCATGCCAGGCGAATCGCTGAACCGCGGCAACACAGCGCCGATACGGTCGCCTACGCGGTTGGCGTCCACAAATGGCTTCAATAGGACCAGGTCGTAGTAAGACGCGCCGGTGTCGATCATCAAGGTGGCTTCGACTGGATCAGTGCCACCGAAGCGAATGCGCACCTTCGCTGACGGCGTGGCAGACCGGTCCATCGTGATGGGAATTGCGACGGCGCCTGCGGGGGGGCGGAACCCGGATGCCGGAATCAGACGCACCGAAGGCGTCAGATAATCGAATTCAATCGCGTAGTCGGGAAGGAGTCCCAGGCCGAGGACGCAATCGATGTCGGGAACGACGGTCGGTCTGTTCACCAACACGAGCGTCGCATCGTGCAGAACGATGGAGCCGATTTCGACGGTCACGCCACGGACGCGCTGGTCGCGGCTGACCTCTGGCCCGACGCCCGCGTTCGTCCCCGTGGCATTCGCCTCAAGACCCGCATTCAGCGCTTTGGTGAGATCAAGGGACAGCACTCGGCTGCCGCCAGAATCAGCATTGCACCAGAACGTGTGTTCCTTGACGCGGACCGGAATCAGCATCTGCGACGCACCTTCTGCGTCCAATTTGGCTGGCAGCCTGACCTCACCTTGGTGATCGGACTGCACTGCCGCAGACGACGCGAGCACACTGACTGTGATGACGAGCGGCGCGAATACCGTGACGGCAAACAGTGACCTTGACATTCGCTGTCTCCGCGCACAGCATGTCACATAGACATCTATGAGACAAGGCAAGGACAAGCTGCAAGGCACGCTGGAAATGCTCGTGCTCCGAGTGCTCGCGTCCAGCGGCGAACTGCACGGCTGCGCCATATCCGATCGCATTGCGGACATTTCGGCCGATGCACTGCGTGTTGAGGAAGGGTCCCTCTACCCGGCACTCCACCGCATGGAGGAGGCCGGCTGGGTCACGTCCGACTGGCGAGCGTCGGACAATAACCGACGTGCGCGCTTCTACAGCATCACGCGCCGCGGACGAAAGCGCGTCGACCAGGTGCAGCGAGATTGGTTGGCGCACGTAGAAGCGGTGACGCGAGTCTTGAAGCAGGCCTGACGTGGGCGCCTTCCGACGTTTCGCAAGTTTGTTTCGCGCGAGGTCTATCGAGCGTGATCTCGAAGATGAAATTCGCTTTCATCTGGAGGAGCGCGCCCGCCGCAATCTCGTCGCAGAGATGGATCCCGCGGCAGCCGCGCGCCGGGCGCGGGACCGGTTTGGAAGCATCGATCGTGCGAAGCGTGGTATGCGTGCGGCGCACACCCCGACGGCCGCTGACGCAGTGATGGTCGCGATGTCGATTGGCGCACTGGTGCTGGCCACGGCCATGTATTGGCGCGCAGCGACCCACGTCTACGATTTGGGGCCCGGTGTCACGCCGCCAGTTCCCCTTGCCCGTTTGACGCCCCAATACACCATGGCCGCGCGACAAGCGAAGATTCAGGGCACTGTTCGTGTACGGTGCGTGGTCGTCAAGAGCGGCGTGTGCAGGGACGTGACGGTTATCCAGTCGGTCGACCCATCACTCGGGCTCGACGGCGCGGCTGTACAAGCCCTCAGTGCGTGGCGGTTCAAGCCAGCACGCGTCGAGGGGAAGGCGGTTGCATCGCGGGTATTCGTCGACTTTGCATTTGCATTGCGTTGACCGAACCGAGCGCATCGTTCAGCTTTCGCTCGCGCTCGCATCGACGTGCCTAGGTCGTTGAATTTGGTTGCTGGTGCGGAAGAAAAGGATATGAACCTTCACGACCTTGCGGCCACAAGCTCGCTGACGGCAACGGCCGCCACTTGGCGCAGGATCTAAGCTGGGGCACCGGTTTGAATCGTTTTTCCAGCCAAACGCGATGCCCAGGACCTTTGAGCCGATGGAGCCGGATATTTCGCCCTCCTGTATGGAGAGCATCATGAAAATATCCGGGTCGATCCTGCTGGGTTCGTTGCTGTCGCCAGCGATCGCGTATGGACAGCCCGCGCAGCCCACCCTCGCGTTCGTTGAGAATGAGGTCCGTCCCGGGGAAACACTCCTGGTCACAACCAGCGATGGAACGCGGATGACCGGCCGCCTCCGCGTGTTGACGGCCGCATCACTGGCGATCGAAACGGCCGATGGAGTGCGAACCCTGCGTGCCGAGCAGGTCCAACGTATTGTCGTGAAGGACTCCATCCGCAACGGTCTCCTGATTGGACTTGGCACGGGCGCCGCCATCGGCGCAACGGGCGGTCT
>Ga0111538_10007758_pt1 | contig 14443 bp, 33 predicted proteins | sample SoiMethybrSBSTD1_FD_79669 | JGI IMG/M metagenome (GOLD analysis project Ga0111538, IMG submission 79669) | Bulk soil microbial communities from a Populus tree surrounding site in Tennessee, USA - Soil MetaG P. TD hybrid SBSTD1 (version 2)... | ecosystem: Environmental > Terrestrial > Soil >... | reverse complement strand
GGTCAGTACCGCCAGCACCCCCTGGTGCTGCTCCAGCGCCTCGATGGCCTCCTGCGTGGTCTGCCAGACGCAGAGCTCGTCGTGATCGGTCAGCGGCTTCAGGCAGTACGCGCAGTCCCCGTGGCAGTCCGGGTCCTCGATGTACAGCGCCTTGAGCCGCTCGAGAAGGGTCACCGCTGGTAGAGCGCGACAATACCGGTCGCGGTGGTCCCCGCGGCGTTGACGCGCCGGACCGCGAGCGGCACGGCGAGCCCCGCCGCGAGCGGCACCGGCACCACTTGCCCGCTCTCCATGACCGCGGCGACGACGCCGGCCACGCCGACGACGATCGCGTCAGTCACCGTCGCCAGATCCACGGTGTCGCTGGGCGTCACCGCCCGCCAAATGTTGTAGGCCATGCCTCTCCCTCGTTATCGAAAGCGCCACTCTTTCCGCTCGCGCCAGTACGTTTGCAGCGACGCCGAGAACGCCCACGCCTCGTCGGCCGTCAACTGCGCGCGCACCCGATCGATCGCCGCCTGCAGCCGCCGCACCCGCGGGTCGTGCTCGGTGCGCGGCGAGGTGTCGACCAGCACATAGGCGCGCACCAACCGCTCGACGCGACTCGACGACGCCATCATTCAGTCCTCCGGGTCGGGGGGTGGCCGCTTCCGCGGCGGCTCGGGCCACCGCTTGCCGCAGAACCCGCAGTAGCCGTCCGGGTGCATCACGCCGGCGAGCTCGTAGTCCGCCCGCACGCGTTCCCCCCGGTGACACATGGCGCACCGCTGGCACGTGGCGCACCGCCCCGGCATCCCGGCCGTCGGTGTCGCCACGCCGCAGCGCGCCATGTCAGGCCTCGCCCTCCGAGTAGACCCGCGCGCGCACCGCCGCGTCCTTGGCCTCGAGGAGCTTCCGCAGACAGACGGTGCGTTCCGGGTTCATCGGCCACTCCGCGACGATGCGGAGCGCCAGCGCACAGAAGGGCGCGCTGGCCACCGCGAGTGCTTCGGGCAGATGCTCGTGGGTGAAGAATTGCAGCATCCGATCGGTCGGCATCTCAGGCCTCCGACTCGGGCTCGCCCTTGCGACGCGCCAGCACCCGCTTGAGCGCGACCACCGTCGCGAGATCCGACGGGCCGCCGCTGCTCGACTCGTCGGCCGACGCCGGCGGCGTCGCCACACCCGGCTTGACCTCGACGTCGATGTCGCCGAGCGCCCGCAGGGACGTGAGCGACCGGAGCACGATCGGCAGGTCGACCGGGCCGTGCGCGCGCATCGGCTGCGCGAGCTGGGTGTTGATCGCGGCGATCTGCTCGTTGACCGGCGCGAGCGACGCGTCGATCAGCGCTTGCACCTGGGCCTCGGTGATGCCACCGGTCGGGGGCACGGGCGTCGTCCCGCCGCCGCTGTCGGGGCCCTGCACCGGGACGTAGGTGTTCGGGGGACCGGCGAGGTACCACGCCCACATCAGGCCCGTGGCCTGCGGCGCCGGCTGCAGCTTTTGCGCCGACAGCGTGTGGGCCGCGTCATCGACGTACTGCATACATTTCGTGTAGTAGCCGAGGTCGTCGGGCGTCTGCGTCGGCAGGAACACGCGCGCCTTCGGGCCGCCCGAGTACTGTTGCGTGAGGCCGAAGAAGGGGGCGCCCGCGACCTGCTTGATGCCGGGACCCACGCCGGGCGGAATCATCAGCATCTGGCCGTTCCACGGATACGCCATCGAGAGCACCGTCTCGAAGTCGTCCGCGGGCCCGCCCATCGCGCGGCCGATGAGCGTGTAGAAGTAGTCCTGCATCTCCGCGTCGTTCTGCGGGCATCGGGTCATGTCGGCGTACATTCGGGACCGTCCTTACTGCGTGAGAAACGTGTTGTTGGGATAGAAGCCTTGGAACCGCGACGGCGCGTTGATGAACGTGTTGCCGGTGAACACGCTCGTGAACGGGCGGGCGGCATAGGCGAGCGGGGTCGGGCCGCCGTAGTTGACGCCGGGGGCCATCACGGCGTACTGGCCGGTGTTCATCGTCGAGCCCGTCATCGTGAACGGGCCGGTCGGCGTCTGGCTGTCGACGATCACCATCGCGGAGCCGGTGATCGTCGCGGTGACGCCCTCGATCCGCATCGCGCGCACGCCGTTGATCAGCATGGCGAACAGGCCGCGGCCGTTGTAGGTCCCGCCGTGGATCGTGAACCGCGAATCGCGCACCACGAGGTTGGTCGTCGAGATCGGCGTCGGCAACGTCGTGTTGTTGTCGAACCCGAGGACGTGCAGCCCCAGCGCGACGCGCTCGATGACGCAGGTCTCAATCGTGACGTCGGTGATCGAAAGGCCGCCGCGCGGCGTGATGGTGAAGGCCGCGCCCTCTTGCGTCGGACCGGCGGTCGCCTTCCAGCTCCCCGAGAAGCGACTGTTGCGGATCCGCACGCGCGTCCCGCCCTTCAGCTCGAGGATGTTCTTGACCGCGCGCACGACGCCGTCGGTGCGCCAGCTGTCCGGGCGGTTGAACGTCGCGCCGTCGATCGTCAGATCCGCCTGGACGCGGTCCGGGCAGTCGGTGATCTTGAGCGTGTCGCCGCCGACCAGGAGGATTTCGCTGCCCGCCTCGAAGTAGCCGCCGAGCACGGACACCGGGCCGCACGTGTTGAGGATCGCGATCGCCTGACTGTCTTGCCGGTCGTCATCCCACAAGTTGGTGACGCGGGTGTTCGTCAGCGTCGCGCTGCAGTTGATCTCGAAGCCGCGCTTGCCGCGGTGCGTCGGGACCGTGACGTTGGTGAAGCGGACGCCGGTCGGCATCAGCGCCCGTCGGTTCTGCGTCGCCTCGTTGGTGCCGCACTCGATCACGGCGCCGTTCCAGTCGGAGAGCACCGTCAGGTCGCTGACCTGCACGTTCGACCCGCGGACGACCAACCCCGGCCCGCTGACGCTATGGAGCGTGGCGCCGTTGCCGCGCACGATGGTGCCGGCCACCGACGCGGTATACGGCCCGTCCGCCGCATAGATCGCCCCCGCCGTGAGCGTGACCGTGCCGCCGCGGTTCAGGGCCGCCTGCAGCGCGTCATCCGGCGGAAGACCCGTGATCGCCTCGATCACGCCGTTGAGCTGGTCGCGGATCCCTTCGAGCTGCTGCCGCACCTCCGGGAGGGTCGGCGTCTGCTGCAGCGCGACGGTCAGCAGGAGGACGAGGCGAAGCGTGGTGGTCATAGATCCCCGTTGTCTGGTTGCTGCCACCGCGGCTGGTCGGCATTCGCCCGCCACCGGCTGGCGGTGTACTCCGGCACGCGCTTGACGACCTCCGCGTAGCTCACGCGGTCGTACTGGTTGTGCCGCTCGTAGGCCTCACGGCTCACCGGCGCCTGCGCCGTCTGCCGTTCCCGTCGTCTCGTCCCCATCAGATCCCTCGTCGCGCGTTGCGCGCCGCCTGCATCCGCGCCGCAGCCGCGGCATCGCGCTCCGGCTCCTCGACTGCCGGGGGCGGTGCCGGGACGGCGGCCTGACACTGCCGCACCATCCAGGGCCCCAGCGCGAGGCCCGCGTCGGTCGCCGCCGCCCCCCACGCCCGCGATTCCGCCACCGTGAGCCGCACCGAGAAATTCCGGGTCCGCTGCTGCTCCCGCGGCAGGACCGGCGTCCGGCGCACGCCCCGCTTCCGCTCGTTCCAGCGCCCGATCAACGGGCTCCGCGACGTCGCCGTCGAGTCGCGCCACATCAGCGGTGGTCTCCCGCCCGTGACGATCCGAGCCTTTTCCCAGCAAAATCGCGGATTCCCGTGGTAGACTCAGGCCTCTCCTGGGGGGTACGAGCGACGGCGACACCTGCCGGCAGGTCGTGCACGGCCTGAGTGGTGTGACCGGCGAGAGAGCTCGCCTCCAGCGCCAGCTCGAGAGCCGCCTGTGCCCGCCGTCGGTCGCCCACCAGGCGATTCCGTTGGCAATACCGACAGCCTCCGCCAGGTCGGCAGCTCCGATCGAATCGGCCCGAGTGCCGATAGGGCCCCCGATGCTCCTGCCCCGCCGCGATCGCCTTGTCGAGACTCATCGCCAGGGCCGGGTGCGCCACACCAGACACAGGGCGACGACGCCCATCACCACGACGAACCCCACCACCGCCGACAACCCGATCCCGACCGCCGTCTCCACCGCACTCATGTCGTCCCCCGTGGCGTCTCCGTCAGCCACCGGCACACCGCACAGCCCTCCCCCGGACACCGATGCGGGAACCCCTCGGCCGCCCCGCGGATGGGGCCCCCCTCACGGCTCAGCTGGCCCCTGTGCGCGGGATCGACCCCACGGGGGGACCCTGTTCGCGGGACGAAGAGGTACCGTTGGGCCCCACCGGGGCGGGGGCGTGATCGGAGTCGAACCCGGCGGGGTGGGGGTGGGGTGGGGGTGGGGGGGTGTGCCTCCGCCTCGTCGCCGCCGCGCGAGGGACATTGCCTTGCCCTTGCCTGCCCTGCCCAGCCAGCCGGCGCGTGCTCGTTAACATAACCAAGCGAAGCGAAGACATGAGACAATGGCATGTGCCTAACCCCTTACTCCGCTATGGCTTATCAGGATCTGCTGAGTTTGGGATTTGGTTAACATAATCTTCATTATCGGATCCGCTCTGCTTTGCTAACGTTTCCGCCTCCACATCTGGAGATCCCGCGTCAATCACTACAGGTTGTGGTGTCACGTCGATGACAGGTGCCCGACTCGCACGGGTGAGCGCAAGCGCACGGTCCACCAGCCGCTGAGATTCCGCCGCCAGCACTTCGAGGTCGGCCACATCGAGCTGCGCGAAGATGCGCTTCTCCTCCTCCAGCCGGCCGGTCACGTCGAGCGCCATCGAGCCCGACATCGCTACCGGCTGCGTCGGCTTGCCCAAGTGGTAGTTCCAGATCAAGCCCTCAATCGTTGGATGGACCCGTCTGCGCCTGAAGTCGATCCGGAGCTTGGTCTGATAGGCGACGTCGTTTACGAGCTGCGAGGCCAACAGCCGCGCCTCGACCGTGATGCGGTTCGGCTGTCCGCGCTTGCGGCCGGCGCCTGGGTGTCGTGTGCCCTTCGGTGGCGCGGGCGGTGTTCGGTGAGCCATGTCTCAAGTAATCGCGCTCGCCGGCTGTCACTCGCAAATCGGGCACTGTGCAGCGATGGATGGCAGCGTGACGGCCCTGTCGCGCCTGTAACGGCAGGCGTCCGTTTCCGCGCCGTTTCGCGCGCCGTTTCAGTGGGCGCTACTCGCGCCAGCGGTCAGGGTGGCAGGTGAAGCCGCAGAGGCCTCGATGGCAGGAGGGATGCTGGAGGAGTTTGAGCGGTTGCCCGTCCGGGCAGATGTGGCGCGGGAGGGTCGCGCAGCCGGAGAGCAGGACGACGAGGCCGGCCAGGATGAGGGAGAGCCAGACGAACCACCAGCCGCCGCGCCGGTCAGCCGGCTAGCTGTGCATAGAGTGCGGCCACCTTGGCCGCTGTGTGCTGGCGGATGCGCCGCCGGCCGAGCTGTAGCTGTTGACTGCGGGCGCCGAGGCGGTAGCCCAGCTCCCGATGCGTGAAGCCTTCCCGGCGTAGACTGTCGATCGTGCGCCAGCTCGTGACCGCAGGGACGCAGACCCCGGACGCCAGCACGGGCGGAACGTCCAGCAGCGCGGAGGCCGTTGTGGGGCGCAACGTCCGCACTCGTCCCGCCCGCACTGCCGCCACGACCGAAGCCGAGACACCGGCCAGCCGTGCGACCTGTCGAACGCCGAGGCCCGCCGCCTGGAGCTGCGCGAGGTGCGCCGCCGCCGCCGCCGCAGGGACGACAGCCGTACTCAGGCGATGGGCTTGGACGTAGGCCGCATTGGACGCACGGCAGGCGACACAGCGACAGCCGCGCCGATAGGCTGAGCGAAGGCCGTGAGTTGTGGGGGGCAAAGAAAAACGCCGGCCCAAGTATGGACCGGCGTCAAGGGGTGAAACGGCGGGCGCCTGTTTCAGATCCGTTTCGCGTCCGTTCCCGCCTGCACCGGCAGGACGCCCGCCTGTCCCAGCTCTGCCGCCATCGTCAGGAGCGCCGCGAGCTGCGCCTCACTGAGATGCACCTCGCTGCCGTTGCCGCGCATGGCGAAGAACCGGCGCGCGAGGCGCCGGCCGGTTTCGAGGTGCCGATCCGCGACAGTCATCGGTCGTCGTCCTCCGGCTCGCGCCGGCTGAAGGTGGCGAGGCCCAAGTCTTCGAGCAGGTAGATCGACTCATCGAGGTCGGGCGCCGCGATCCCGCTCACGAAGGCCTCATACGCCCCGCTGTCGTCGTCGGGGAACACCCCGTGCGCCGCCACGTGCTCATCGACGAGCGCGTTAACCTTGGCGTCGTAGCCCTGCGAGAGCACCCACGCCTCTGACACCGTCCGACCCTCCGGGTAGAGCAGCACCAGCGTCGGCCGCACTCCCGGCGGCAGGTAATCGTGGCTCATCGCTGCCCCACGAACGGCTCAACGAAGGCCCACACGAAGGCGACGATGATGCCGGTAAAGAGGAGCCAGTAGAAGGACTGCAGCACCACGAGCAGCGCCGCCGCCGCCACGCGCCGCACCGTGGCGATCATCGGGCCACCCGCAGCCAGCGCAGGGCGCCCGCCTCGACGGCCATCTCGCAGACCGCCAGCAACCAAAACGTCTGGAACATGAACGGCCCATGCTCCGGGGTGAACGAACCGACCAAGATACACAGCGTGAGCACTACTGACCTCCAGCGAAGGAAAAGAGCTGTTGAGAACCGTTGACCGAAAAGCTGCCGCGCTTCGGGTAGGGCTGCGAGGCGCCCACCATCACCACCCGCTTGTGCAGCGACCATGCGTACTTGAAGTTTCCAGGGTGGCGCATCGGCGTCGTGAGCTTGGGCAACCAGTGGGCCAGCCAGCCGGCGCCGCCGCCGTCGGGACAGGGCGCCGCGCCGAACGCTTCGAGCTGCGCCGCCGAGTAGCGCCAGCCCTTGCCCCCGTCGCGCACCTTCGAGGCCGCACGCGCCGAGAACACGCGCCCATCCGGCAACAGCCGCAGACTGCGCCGCGTCCCGCGTCCGAGGTGGACCGCGTTCCCCGCTTGATAGATCGTGCCCACGTGGCCGGCGAAGACCGTGCGGCCGTCGATCCGGTTCTGCCTGGGCTCCGGGTCTGAGAAGCTGACGACGCCGCGCAGCTCCCGCGCCTTGAGCTGCTGAAGGCAGCGAGACAGGAACCACGTTTCCCCGTTGCCCTCAACCGAGTCGAGCAGGACGAAGCGCCCCAGCTCCACGCTATCGAGCGCGCGGCCGGGGAAGACGTTGGTCAAGACGCTGTCGCGCGTGGGGTGGCTGAAGACGGCCACGCCGGCCAGCTCCGCGCCTCGATAGAGGCCGAAGCGGAAGCGCGCCGCCGGATAGGTGCCGCTGTAGTGGTGGGTCTGGATGAAGGACTTGGCGATCCGGTCCTCGTCAATCGCCGCGACCTCGTAGCGGGTCGGGTTGATGGATTCGTCCGGGCGCCGGAAGGAGCCGATCCGCTCGCGCCAACGTTGGTTCATGAAGGGAGATTAGCAGCTCCCCTCATGCCTGTCAACTTGGATACTAAACCTTAACGAATTTGGATATTCAAGTTCAGTGCGCCGCGAAGATGTAATCCGTCGCCGCCTGCGCGTTGCACAGCATCACGTGCTGGAAGTGGACGCACCAGCCGCTAGGGTCGCTCCGCGTTTCCCGATACGTGCCAGCCGCCCACGCCGCGAGCATGAGCAGCAGCACGAGCACCACGCGCCGCCGGCCGCTCATGCCGCCAGCTCCGGCAAGCCCGCCGCCTTGAAGAATCGGCTGGCGTCGAAGGCGGGGCTGAATTGCTGCGCCACCCGAACCACCAGCCACGCCATCGCCGCCCGCTCGTCGCGCGAACGGTTCGACGTGGCAATCTCCCGCGCAAACGCCTCGAAGTGTTTCTTGCTCATGCTGTCTCCTTCTCGCGCGCCGCCTTGGCCCGTGCCTTCTTCGACAGGTCCGCGACCGTGCGGGCATCGCTCGCCAGCCAGTTCCGCGCCACCTGGATGGACCGGCGGGCGCCGCTGAGGACGTAGCGCATCGTCTTCGCGGATTTGCCCATGTCCTGCAGCCGGCCGCAGAACGCCAGCGGGGGCGCATACCAGAGGCACATGAACGCCTCGCAGATTTCCCACGACAGATCCATCCCGCCGCCGGTCAGTGCGAGCGCGTAGCCCTCGCGTCCGCTCGCCTCGCCCCACTCGATGACGCACAGCGGCAAGTGGGCAATCGCCCGCGCCGCCACCACGGGATCGACCACGTTGGGCAGCTCGTAGCTGTAGCTCATCATCGGCCCCTCGTTGGTGCCGATATAGCCATCACAGTCGGTGCCGTCGATGCGTCGATGGCTCTCGCCACCCTGGCCGGTCGTCAGCACGACCGCCGCGCCGCAGTCCTCACACGTTATCGCCTCGAAAGCGGTATACGCCGGCTCGCCGCCCGCGCCCTGCATGTCGTTCCAGTTGGCCCACACGGAGCGGGTATGGATGGCATCGCACTTGAGCGACGAGATTGCCGGCCGGAGAATCTTTCTGTTCTTCATGTCGCGTACCTCGAGAAAATGAAAATGAGGAAGGGGGCGGGGCCGGGATGGCCCCACCTCGTTAGACCGTGACCGCCGCCGTTGCCTCGTGCTCCGCGTACGCCTGCAGAATCGTTTCGCGGATCCGGTCCTGCCCGTCGATGTCCGTGATGGGACGCAGCAGCGCGAAGCTCCGGCGCTCGCCGTTCACCGAGTACTGGCGGGCGGGAAACGTGACGTTGCGACCGTTGCCGGTGCGGCGCTCCCAGATCCCGAAGCCGATCAGCTTCAGCCCTTCGAGCGGGCCATCCGTGAAATGCAGTTCCGCGTCTGCCAGCTTGCCGGGCGGGTTCCCCTTCTCGTTGCCGATGATCTTGACTGTCATGTGTCGCTACTCCTGTATGCGCCGTGCGGCGCCGCTGCTGTCTCCATTCAGAATACGGCCGACCTGTCCACTTGTCAACTTGAATACTCAACTTTTTTTATTTGAGTATTCAACTTGACAACCGCAGAGCCAAGCCTCCATAATCAGATCATGATTACCGCAGCACAGCGACGACTGATGGACACCATCCGCGATGAGGGCGGCGACGTGGGCCAGGGTGGCGCGGAGTATTGGCCGGTGATGAATGAGTGGGTGATCGACAAGGGGCCGGTCCAAGGGCTGGCGCTCCACAACATCAACCGCACCGTCGAGGCCGTCATCCGCGATGGCTTCGTGACGCTGAGCGAAGACGGCTATCTGCACCTCACTGAGCTGGGCGCCCGCAGGTGTCCGCGATGACCTGGGTCCACGACGACGGAGGCCGCGCGGCGGCAGGCTACAAGGGCACGACGGGCGACTGTGTTGTCCGCGCCATCGCTATCGCTATGGAGCTGCCCTATCAAGAGGTTTACGACGGCATCAACGCCGCGGCCGTGGGCGAACGGCGCGGGAAGCGCAAGGGCATCAGCAACGCGCGGCTGGGCGTCTACAAGCCGACGACTCGGCGCTACATCGAGAGCCGTAGGTGGGCATGGGTACCGACGATGCAGATCGGCCAGGGCTGCACGGTGCATCTCCGGGCCAACGAGCTGCCCGCCGGCCGGTTGATTGTGTCGGTCAGCAAGCACCTCGTGGCAGTCATCGACGGCGTAATCCACGACCTTGAGGACTGCAGCCGCGACGGTACGCGCTGCGTCTACGGCTACTGGCATCAGGGGACGCGATGAAGATTCAGGACGTTCAGGCACTCACGTCGCGCTGCCTTGCAGTGCTGCGCCACGCGAATGCAGACGTAGCACCAGGGGACCGTTGGCGCTGCCCTGCCTGCCGCCGCACGTTCGATGAGAGCGGACTGTGGCCGCACGCGCGCTGCTGCGCGGCGCTGCGCCAGCAGGAAGGGCGGGCCTAATGCTCTGCCCTCACTGCCACCATTCCGACGGCTTGCACTCCCGCCCAGCAGAGGACGGACGCGCGGCCGATGGTCGCCTGCTGGCGCCCGACTACGAGGCGGGCAAATGCCACCAAGGCGAGTGCCCCTGCCCCGGCTGGTATCCCGGCGCCAGCGTGCTACAGCTCACCGCTGCCACGATGCGCGCCCGCGCGGAACGCAACACGATGGCTGAGGCGCCGTTTGCGCTCACGGCCGAGATTGGCAAACGCAAGCCCCATCAGGGCGGCTTGTTCTAGATCAACGACGAGAGGATTTGAGTCATGGGATACAGCTACTGCGCCCGCTCCGGCCGACTGGCCTGCGATGCCTGCGGCGCCTCCGAAGGAAAGACACGCAAGCGGACCTGTCCGCACCGAGTCCACTATGCCACCGGGGGAAGCCTGCCCTACTGCTACCCGTCTGCGCTCTGCCCCGCCTGCTACGCGAAGCACAAGCCGACGCTGCACAAGGAGTGCGCCGAGGGCGCCGCGCGGCAGACAGCCAAGGAGCAGGAGAAAGCCGTGCGCTTCGCGGCTGGCGAGTACGAACGACAGACGGCGTGGGGAAGCTGGCACGCACTGGTGCCCGCCGGCATGGTCGGCGTGGTCTTCGTCAATGGCGCCCGCGCCGAGGAATACCGCTTGCTACCGGAGGCCAGCTACGCCGACGGGCAGTGGCTCAGCGACTACAACAACGCGCAACCGTGGGAGGTGCATCCGTGATTGAAGTGTGGCACGCACAACAGCCGACGTGGGGATTCAACGACCCCGAGTGGCCGACCGCATACACCAAAGTGGCTGAGGTCGAGACAGACGACTTGGATCGGGCCTACGAGCTGACGAACCACATCGACCGCGCGTGGTTCACGAACCCAGGCGTCCGCGCCTTCGACGCGCCGCGCCTCCGCTCCACGTCCGTGGGTGATGTGCTCGTCCGGGCCGGCGCCGCCTATCGCTGCGCCGATGCCGGCTGGACACTGATCCCGGCCGCGCCGGCCCCCGAGGTCGGCGTCGTCGTGCTGGAGCAACGCGCCGCCGGCCGCATCTGCACGTTCGCCTCGACGCCCATGCCCCACGACGACGCCACCGAGCTGGCGGCGATGTTCACGGGCAGTGAGATCGTAGACGTGGACACGCTGCGCGAGTGGAAGCGCGCGATGGTCAACGGTGGCGGGGCGCACCGATGAGCACGCGCAAGCGCATCTGCGAAGTGGATTTCGACACGGCGGCATACGTGGGGGACGACAACGACGGCGTGTACTACGCCGTCGCCCACCAACCGCGCGGCAAGGCCAAGGGCTGGTATGTGTCCACGGTTGTGGACTGCAACAGCACCGGCTTCTGCGAACCGCTCATCAGCGACGACGGCCCCTACGACACCGAGGCCGAAGCGTGGGCGGCAGGGATGAACGGCGCGCGAGACTGGTGCATCGAGAACGACGTGCGCTACGACGAGCACGACGAGCCGAACCTCGTGGACCGCATCGAGAACGCCATCCGCACCGACACCGACAACAGCGTCCGGAACTCCGAGCGCATCAGGGACAAGTACCTCGAAGCCAGCGAGGACGCGCGCACCGTGGTCGATGACATTTTTACGTCGCTGTGCGGCTACAGCCTGCACACGTTGATCGCGCACGAGGAGGACAAGTGAAGGTCAAGATTCAGATCGCCCGTTCACAGCGGGAGTACGCCGACGTGATTGTCGAGGCGCCCAGCGTCGAGGCCGCACACGACTACGTCGAGGTGCTATTGAACGGCGAGGACGACAAGGCGTACTGCGACATGGTCAACGGCGCGAGCTGGAACGTGGGCAGCGAAACCTTCGATGAGGAAGTGCTCGACGCCGAGGAGTGGACCGGCGCCCAGGACGCCGAGGCCGACGTGACCGTGCCGGAGGACAAGCCATGAGCCGCCGGCCGATTGACGACGCGACGAAGGCCCGCCGCTACGACCACATCCTGACGCTGCTGCAGTTTGAAAACGGCGACGACATCGAACTGAACTCATGCGCCGATTTCGTGCAAGACGTCAGCATGATCGTGGCCGGCGCGTACGACGACCGCGAACCCGCATGGCAGGAACCCGACCTGCAGTACGCCGACGAGCCCCCGACCACGGTGGCCGTTGGCGACCGCGTCTACTGGCTCGACCCAGCCGCCGACCACGGCGACGAGGACTGCAGCGGCCCAGGCACGGTCGTGGACGTAGGCACCGAGCCGCTGGACGAGGACACGATCATCAGCATCAAAAAGGACGACGAGGGCGAGGTCGAGTGCTTCCTGCACGAGCTGCGCCTGCTTGAGGACAAGTCATGAGCTACGCAACCGCCGCCTTCATCATTCCCGCCGACGACGCGCAAGCGAAGCTGCGGGCCGTCGTCAAGTTCATCACCTACGACATCGACACCGTGAAGGACTGCGAGCGCCTCACGGTCATGGTCGAGCCGTTCACCGATGCCGACGTGCTGTGGGTCTGCGCGGAAGGCTTCACCCAGGACGGCGCCAGCGAGCAGATTGACAGGGTCCGTGAGCTGCTCCCGGCGACGTTTCCCGGCTACGAATACACAGAGGTTTAACAATGCCCGCTCCAAACAAGTGGCTGGCGCACCCACCCACCCTGCCCAGCCTCGCCCCGGAGGGGCTTGGACCGCGCGTCGAGTGCTGCACGAAGTGCGGGCTGCGAATCAGCCTGACGCCCGACTGGACGCTGTGGCCGTGGCCGGACGGCGCTCAGCTCTGCGCGACCTGTAACGACGAGCGACACGAGGAAGAAGAATATCCATGAGCACCCTACCCGTGCGCCTAGTGCGCTTCACGTTCTATGCGGCCTGCGAGCCGAACTACTCCGATGCCGGCGCCCCCAGCCTCGAAACGCTGGCGGATGCGCTCGCGGAGCAGCTCCGCGACCACCGCTCCCTCCAGGCGCTGACCGTCGCCAGCGACGTGGACGAGGTCGAGGTGCCCATCGCCTTCGACCCGGACGACTACGGCGACGAGCTGATCGATGCGCTGACCGCACAGTGGCCCGAGCTGAGCGCCGAGGAGCGGACCATGCTGGACGAGGCCATCGACTCGCACGTCTACTGGCAGCTCTCCGACGAGAACTACCGCAACGACGGCTACGTGCAGGAGCCGGGGTCAGACGACGAGGAGAACGCCGAAGCCATCGAGAAGTTCAACGCGCTCGCGGCCAAGCTCGCGGCGCCGAAGGAAACGAAGGTCGCCGTTGGCGATGAGGACAAGTCATGAAGCACTACCCGACACCGGAAGCGGCGCACGACGCCTTGATGGACGCCATCGAGTACGAGCTAGAGCACTACGGGCCGGCGTCCCTGGCCGACATGGTCGCCTCCATCGCCAGCTCACACCGCGACGAGGACGACCCGAAGCCGACCGACGCCGAGTGGGTCATGGTCGAGAAAGCCTTCGAGCAGACCGCCGAGCAGCTCGTGCGGTTGTCCATCTCGCAACGGAAGCGATGACCTGCCCGGAGTGCGGCGGCGAGCTGGAGCTAGACCGCTGCTGCGTGATTGAGGAGCTGGTCTATAGCTGGGGGAAGCCAATCCCCCGGAAACGACTGGCGGCAGCGGTGCTCTGCACGTGCTGCGAATACTGTGCGGAATTGAGGGACCACAATGAGTCGAATGTTTCGAGCGGTGCGTGAGGACTGGAATAAGGGCAGCGACGTGTTCGTGGAGCACGACACGTTCATGGCGCTCCTGGCCGGCATCGCCACGACCGTCAAGACCGGCATCACCGAGACACCCTACGGCGACGTGACTAGCATCGGCTTCGAGGACGGCGCCGCCGTGCTCGAGTACATCGAGCAGACGCTAAGTCCCGACGTGGCGAGGGAACTGCTCGCGGAGGTCGAGGAAGGGGTCGCCCCGGACGACCTCAGCGACCTAATCGCGCTCGTGAGCAACATGCAGGCACTGGCGCCTGTGTGGCGCCGCAGCATCGGTGAGGGCGGCGAGCTAGTTTTTTACGTCGATTGAGGGGCATCAAACCATGAACGACCAAGTGTGGTGGATCGTGACGCTTCGCGTAGACGGGGACGACGAAGACAGCCTGGACATCATCGAGGCCGACGACGAGGACACGGCCGTCGCCACCGCCACCGAAACGATGCAAGACGTCACCGGCTGCAAGAGCGCCGAGGTCTACATCAACCACGTCGTGCGCTGCGTAGGCGCTCGACCAGAACACGTGAGGACGGCGCCTTCATAAAACGCTTCGTTTAGCGGACAATTAACAGATGAGTTGCCAAAAAATGGCAAAAGAGGAAAATACGCCCTTGGTCCTATTGACACAATCCATCCATCAGCAGTAGGTGCGGCGCAGGATAAATGCGCGCCGCGAGGTTCCGTTATGAGCGACAAGAAGCGCCAAGAGTCGGAGGATGCTCTGAAGCGCCACACGCCAGAGAGCGTGGCTGAAGAAGTTGCGGAGAGCATGGAGCCGCAAACCGCCGAGGAGGTGTTAGAGGCACTCAAGAAGATCGACG